>Ga0075477_10001520_pt1 | contig 10914 bp, 7 predicted proteins | sample DEB08_DNA_FD_76338 | JGI IMG/M metagenome (GOLD analysis project Ga0075477, IMG submission 76338) | Aqueous microbial communities from the Delaware River and Bay under freshwater to marine salinity gradient to study organic matter... | ecosystem: Environmental > Aquatic > Marine > Coastal ...
GCCTCGCGTGCGTGACACATGTATCCTACCTTCCCCAACCTCCACCTACCACCCCTGCCAACCCTTCTCAATGCCTCCTACACCTCTCCCGTGTCCAGTGCCTCCTGTGCCTCCTTTCACGCACACATTCACACGCGCACGCACACACACACACACACATCCACACGCACACACATCCACACACACGCGTGAAGCACATTGCGCGGGCAAGAAAACGATTCAGTTGCGTGTGTGCAAGGGACATGTATTGTCATGTTCAAGGTTTTTTTTCAAGGTAAGTTGGCGCAGCTGTCTCGCAAACGTGTGGGGCCGTCCCGCAAAGCCCAGGCGTCCCGCAATTGCACCTATGCAAGACGCGTGACACATGTGGCCAAAAGGGTGTTTGAAAAGGTCTGCCACCCCTAATGCAAACCCTAAACCCTAAACCATGATCTCTACCCATGCCTGTGAAATTGCACAAGCATGTGCCATGAACTCTCTGGCAGATGTGGAAAATACTTGTTCTGCGTAGATGGGAAATCTTCTGGTGCCGAAGGTGATTCTTCTAGCCATGTAAGCCTAGGCAAAGTGGGGGGGTCCGGCTGCAACATTGCTCGTATCTTCAATGCTGCATTGTAATAGCCATACATCTCCCTCTCATACAAAGCCGCAAGCGTCTCCAAAGCCTTTCGACGCTCATGGCCCAGTTCAACTGTGTGGAATGTTGTTGGGCTGGGGCCCTGAACCCTGGAACCCCGATCAGCAGGCAAGACAAGCACTGGCGCTTGCTGGTAGTGCAAGTCTCTCATGTATGTCTTCACCATACAATAAACATCCCCAGGGCATGCTGAGGCAGAATCATAGCCTGCGTACCGCACAGCTCTTGGGATGTTATCCTGGACCAAGTCAAGCTCTGCCTTGTTCAAATTCCCTCTACGCTTGTAAATAAAGGAATGAGGTGTCTCAATGCCATCCCTATTCCTGAAAGAACCGCTGACTTTGACCCCTTGTGGTGCTAACCAGGATTTGAAATCGCGCACGGCCTCCAGCCTGATGACCCTGACATCCTCCCCCTTGTTGCAGATGTGGGGTCCAACGGCAACCTTCAAATGCTGCGCCAAATCGTCCACAGTCTCCCACTTCTGCCTGTGAACTACTGTGGCGCAAACAAGGCCAAACAGCTGGTCCACATCTTCGTGCGTATGACCAACCATGAGAAAATTCAAGGTGCACGTGCTAAATTTCCTTGCTGCCACAAGGTGGGCAAGGAACTGTGCAACTTCAGAATTTTTCGCCTGAGCAACAGTGTTGTCGCTTTGTATCACTAGGTGCGACGGTAACCCAACACCCTGAACCTTTGCCTTTTGATAGACATGGTCCAAGGTTTGAGCCAAGACCTCGCAAAAGGCGGAAGCTCCGTGTGACAAGGCGTCGTCAGCCAAGAAGAGGCTGGTGCACCAGCCGTGGGCCATTGCAGCGGTGAGGACTGAACGTGGCCGTGGGATTTTCACTGCGTCCAGCTCGTGGGGCTTCTTGTCAAATGTGTAGCGTGGCCAAGCCAATTTGGCTTTGTCCATTGAGTCGATAATCAGCACCAGCACGTCACTTGCTGCCTGCCTGCTGGCAAACCGTAAGGACCAATAAATCATCCTATCATGGTATTGATCCTGCAAGTGCTGCCGCCATGCTGCAGCAAAGGAAAACTTTTCAGCTGGCTTGGCCCAGGTGCCGTAGATCTTCTGATGGAGTTCAAAGCAAGTCTGGCAGCCTGCGTGAGACGATTGTGGCCTGAATTTCAGCACAGCCTGCCACTTATCCACCCACACCCGGCGAAAAGTGCTCCAGGATGGAATGCTGGAGGGCTTCAGCTCAATGCAAGCGCAATAGGCCAAGAACTGCCAGTAAAGATCTGTCAGCTTCCCGTGCGGGATCATTCGGATGGGGACTCCGAGCAGATCATGGCCAGCGCAATCAGCTATGATTTGATGCAGTGGCCTGTCAGGGTCCCAGTCCATGGCGTCATCAGGGTCAGGAACGTGAAACCCTGAACCTGGAGCCTCAACCTGGAACCCTGAACCATGAACCCTGTTGTCATCATCACTGTCAGGTTGGCCAACTGGCTCAGCCATGAGCTGGTCCACACCGGACAATGTGAAATCGGTTGGCAAAGGTTCGGCTGCGCTGCGGTACAGGTCGATGAAGAAGTTGTCTGACACCTGCCTCTGTGGACATGGCCGGACTTGCTTTGCACATCCAGGCATGGACCTCCTCATATCCAGGGCCATCTTCACACCCTTGTACAATTTGTGTGCACCTACTGGCAACAGCTTGCAGAAGGCTTGCACACAAACCTGATGCCCACAGAATGACCATTGTGCTCTGGTGGCCAACCACTTTGTGTCCATGTCACTGGTGGCAAGATGTTCTGTAGACCCTGAACTGAATGACCCCAAGCCCTTTGGCCTATACATGGTGTGAAGTAGGTATTGGCGATCTTCCTCTCGCAGTTGATGAAATATACTGCGGGCTTCCACCAGCTCCTGGACAGAGAACTGCGACCCACAATCTCTCTTGCAAGAACACACTTTCTGCCCCAATGTCTTTGTCACTCGATCTACATCAATGGCCTGCGTGTCGTACTTGTTCAGCTTTTGCTTCTTAGGCAAATTGGAGAGGAATGCCAACGTATCAGATGACAGCGCTGCAAAACGCTGGCCTCCATGTATTGAGCTCTGACTGGGCCCACCATCTACAACGCATTCTTGCCACAAGCGCTTGCCTTGGCACAGAGTACCCTGCACCCTGGACAGTTGGGTGTGGCTGCGCATTCCCTCCAGGGGAACAGCTTGCCAAGACCTTGGCTTGCTGGACACTGCTGCAGCGGTCCCCCCTTGACCTTCCACATCAGCCTGTGCACCCTGCACCCCCTGCGCCTGTTGCACCTGCGCTGCCCTGCGCGCTGGACTTTCCAATGGCGGTTGCCTCCAAGCCACTTGGCGTCCAGGGCGCCGCAGCGGGGGCACTGTGCTACCTCTATCGCCAATGCTGGGAGACACCTTGTCATCCAGCTTTGGTGTGGTCCACCAGCGCTTTCCAGCTGCTGCTCCATGGGGTGCCAAGGTATCAAAGGGGGGCTGCCGCCAGCTCATGAGCCTTGATTGCCTGTGGGCAGTCGCAGTACATAGCACATCGCCATGAAAAGCTCAGTGCACCATTGAGTCCCTGTTAAAAGTGAAGGTGTAAACCAGGCAAGTGGTCAAGGCAAGCAAGCAACAACAAACACTGGCACACCCTACACAGGCCCTCCAACATAGAGCTGTTCTTATCAAGTGTGATTCGTTTGCCACTACTCTGGATTTGCATTTGGTTTGATTTTGCTCTCGAAGGTCAATGTCATGGGGCAGCTGGCTGTGTTGCCAGGCTTAGTTGGACATGGCCTGGCCACCAAACATACATAGGCATGCTATTTGCGCGGCGGTGCAGCATGCAATCTGTGCTGTCAGGGGCCCACGCATTTTTCACACACTGAGCTTTACATGATGCAAAGATGAAGGTCACCAAGGGGGAAGAGGAGCTGCCCTAGATGGGTGGTGTCTTCCATGCAAATGGCTGCCTGGACCCAGGTGAGCTTGATGAAATTGACCTTGCCACTGACTGCAATCCATCAGAGGCTGGCCTTGTCCATCCTCTCGTCTCCTCAACATTGGGAGGCCTTGGCAGAACCCTGAGACCTGAGCCTGGGACCCTGAACGTCAGGTGCTCCACATCTGGCTCTGTCCATCTCCTCTTCTTCTCGAAGTTTGGTGGCCTTGGCAAGCCCATTAACCCTGAAGCCGCCGATGGTGGTACTGCAGACGAAGCGCCTTTGAATGCAGAGCCTGGGCTGCGTGACGAAGCACCTTTGGCCTGCCATGCCGCTGCCACGGCACGTCCCAAAGACAGAGGGTATGATGCTGAATAAACCAGGGCTGTCTTGATGCCGGTGACCTGCACTTTCCCCCCCACCACTTTCCTGATTGCCAACTTCAAATGCTGCCTGCCAGTGCAATTGCACTTCCTCCGCAAGGCTGAAATCCACATGCCAGTGGCAACGAAGCGGTACAACTTGTATGGGCGATTGCCCATGGCCTCTGTAGAAAATGAGCAGCGTGGAGTCACAACCCTGCACCCTGGACCTTCAACCTTTGCCAGGGCATCCCGTACAGGGGCGTACTTGAAGAGGACACTGTCGACGGGGTTCTCAATGACTGCCTCTGCCATGCGAGCCCACGCCAGAACGAACAAGAAAACAGCAGCGCGCGCCATTGCATTCCCCTCACGCACTGGCCTGTAACTCGTTGCCCCCTGGTAGCCTTGAGAATGCTTCCTTTTAGTGTTGACCTGGTTGAGGAAGTTGTGAAAACTAGAGCAGACTGGCGCCATCCACAGCAAACCGCCAGGAGCAAGCCTCATGACATAAGTGAGGGCTTTGAAGAAACCCATCTCACACAGAATGTCCTCTGAGCAAGTGCTAGTGGCACTGTCAGTGACACCCTTGATTCGATTCTTATCGAAGGGCACTGCGTACAACCCTATATCCTGGAACCCTGCGCACACTGAGCCCACGCCACTCCAGAGCTCGACGCAATGGACATCCCTATTGATGGAAGCAAACTGGGGGCTATCCAGGGCACCGCGGACAGTCCACCCGAAGATTGTCAATGTGATGGTGGATGCTATGCTGCGTCGCCGCTCAGCCTCCACCATCTAGCCTAAGCTGGAAGAGTGGACCTTGGCCCTTGAGCCTGTGATTGCTCTGTGGGGGTGCACCTCACAACTGCCATCATCACCTGGATTGAACAAATTGCTTGTGTGCCTATGGGTCAATGTCCAGCAAAGGTCGGCGTTTTTGAACGAGTCTTCTCACGCGCGTCGAAGCCTTCAGGGGTCCCCTGAACCATGAACCCTGAGTCCCATGCACCACTATCACAGCTGGCCCCACAAGCAGCTGTGTAGTTTCCAGCTAAAAAAAATGATTGCAGACCCCTAGGCTAACCCCACCGACACGCTACCTAGGCTCCTAGGCTAACTGCCGCCCAAGGGCTCATCGTCGTCAGCATCAGACTGGGACACCTTCTCCTGCCAAGCCATCGCCGCCTGCTTCATCCTGTCAGGCCCAGGCACCCCACCTGCAGCGAGTTCAGACATCTTGGCCTTCATGAACGCAAAGTAGGCAAGCTGGTTGTCGCTGAGGCGCCTCTTCTTGCTGCTCTTCTTGTCATCAGTCTTCCTGAGGGCGCGGGCAACCTCCTGAGCCTTGAGGTATTCTGCCTTCAACGCTTCGAAGGCTTCCAGCCTCGCAGGGCTCTTGGGAGGGCGATGGCCAGCAAAGGTGCCGGCTGAGCCTCGGGGGGCTCTCTGACGCTTGCCCTTCCTGTTGCTAGGGCTGTCCTGAACAGGCTTGGCCTTCGCCTTCGCCGACCCCGCACCCTGAACCGCCGTGGCCTTCGCCGACCCCGCACCCTGAACCGCCGTGTCAGGGCTCTTGGCCTCCACGCGTCTTTTGAGGTGGGTGCCCTCAAGCTTCTCTGTGGAGAACGGCTCAGCGTCACCAGAGGCTCGTGCGTGCTTGGAGGGTGGCGTTACGGCGGTGAGGGGCTCACCCTTAGGCACTGCTGGCGTCTGCGTGCGGGGCGGCGTTGCAGCAGGGGGGGGGCTTGGTCGCCTGTGTGCCAACGCTGCTGCTGCGTTGGCAGCGGCCTGCCCAGCTTTTACTGCAGCTGCACTGGCGGCCAGGGTCAAGGCGGCAGCCTTGGCATCCATGTCCTTGGCTGGCTTGGCTGGCTTGGCCAGCCCAGGCGGTGCAACTGGCCCTGGTCCCTTAACCTGGGAACCTTCGTCTGCGATGCCTGGCGTCTGCCAGGCACGGTATCCCACCCGGGGCTTGTACACCACGGCCTGGAGGACACGCTGCGGAGCTGGTGGCGCACCTGTATCAGGAGTGGTGCTTTCAGCCTCCAGCATGCACATAGCAGCCTCATCCTCAGAGCTGTCCTGCAGGAACCGCGCAGCCATCACCCTGCACCAGGGACCCTGCACCAGGGACCCTGCACTGTCTGTGGCTTGTAGCCTTGAGCGCTGATGATAAACTGGTGACACTCTGACCTGCAAGGTGTTGCTCTTAATTGGGGCAAGTGGCTGACCAGGGGCCATTTCACGCCAGGGGGTCAACTTGATTTTTGAGGCGTGACCAGGAGGAAAAGGACACAGTGTGTGATACACAGGCACCATTGGCAAGTGGCAGAACAGGTGCTGGCTGCCATACTGTGAGCGCCCTGCAATTCTTGGCTCTGTGGGAAGGAAGCTTGGGTGCATGATCAATATTGGTCAGACATTGCTGTGGGAGACCTTGGGCCTGGGGAACCTGGGCGCCCTAGTGCAATTTCAAAAACAACTGCTAGGCGACACTGCTACACGAGACGGTGGACCCAAATTGTCCTCAATGTCTGTCTATGTGTAATTGTTGAGCCTTTATCTGCGCATTCAGCCCAGCACCCCAAAGGCTGTAATGGCACAGTGAATGAAAACTAGATGTGCCAAGTGGCCTCAAGCCAACTGGTACCACTTGCCCTTGGAAACCTTGATGCTGTCCACCAGGAAAACAGCGGGCTTAAGTGGGATGATGGAATTCTCTTCCTCGTTATATTCGAGGGACATGACAATCTGAAGAAGGCCCTTCGTGTGAGTGCCTTTCTGAAAATCCCACTCATCGTGCTGCAAGCTGCTCCCAGCGTTGAAGCGCGTCATCTTGTGCTTCTGGTTCTGTGGCAGGCCCTTGGGCAGGAAGAGGCACTCCTCAGTGGGCTGGATGACGTAGTTGGTCTGCGTCTCTTTGGGAGTGGACCCTGAACCCTGCGCCGCAGACCCTGAACCCTGCACCCCTGCCACTGCCTGCTTCTCCTCCTTGAGGGTGTGGCACTCCACAGTAAAGGCGGTGAAATTCTGCTCCTCCAGGTAGTACACGAACGTGCCAAGGGTGATGGGCTTTGGGTTGAACGGCTTGGACTCCTGGCCGGGCTTGGTGCTCGATCTGCACACAGAGAAAGTAGCCATGTAGTCCATCGAGTTCAAGGCGAAGGGGAAGCACTTGGCCCTGGACCTCTGCATCTCCTTCTTGTCTGCAGGCGTTGAGGCGCAGAGGAAGCTGCCCCAGAAGTAGATCAACGGGGTGCTGTTGGAAATGATGTCGTCGACGAGAGCGTGCAACCACAGTTTGCCTTCCTTCACGAAGAACTCGTGGTCTTTGTGGATGCCCTCCACACACTCCTCGTTGGTGAAAACATCCCTGGAAGTAGGGCTGTGGGCACCTGCGTCAGGGATCTCCTTTGCAGACTGGGACTCTGAATCCTGCACCTCTGCGGGCCGCTTCTTTTCCCCTTTGTAAGGAACCCCTGATGGGTTTGCAGCCTTGTTGTGCGCGTCCATCAACTGGTGCAGGCGCGCTGTCTTGGTCTGGATCTTGGCAGAGATGCTGTCGATCCACTCTTGCCGGAGTGGAAGGAAACCTGCGGCGTTGGGGCATGTGATCTTGAACATGGCCTCGTCGTACGTTGGAGGAGAGGACCCTGGACCCTGCACTGGTTTTGGGTCCAACCCTTCCAGGGTGAGCTTGCCCTCGCGCACCAGGGTGGCTGCGAAACGCCGAGCTGAGCCTTTGATGAAAGACTCCACACGGGCATTGTCGACGTGCTCCACGTTGTCCATCTTGACCATCTTCGCCCAGATTGGTGCCACCACCATTTGGCATGGAACCTTGGACCCCAAACCCTGAGACGTCGACAGCACTGAATGCTGCAGTTTGTCGTCATAGGGAAGCAGGTCCACATAGGCAACACCGTTGGATGCATCCAGCCCAGTCCACAACAGCAGTGACTCCCTGATGGCTGTCCAGAACTGCTGGCCTGTCAGCCACTGCTTAGAACGCTGGGCCTTTGACATCGCGTTTCCACCCCCGAGGCGGGTCAGGGGGGACATGGGATTCACCCAAGCCTTGCGGTCAAGGACCTCAAGCTCCCCACATGGCCTGCCCCGTCGGCTCAAGTACGACTTGGAGAACAGGCAGTTGAGGCCCCTGGACCCTGAACTGGTGTCCCTGGCGTCGCTCATTGCAAGCCAGAAGGTGTGGGTGCCAGGGCGGGTGGAGTTCTTGCCGCCCAGCGACTCCTCGTTGAAGTGCAGTGAGCCCTGTGTGATGTGCAAGTGGAGCTCCTCGTTCTGCAAGACCTGGGAGATGTCCTCCACTGACTGCTTGATGGTGTGCTCAGCGTAGACGTCCCCGGGTTTCCCTGTGTTCGGCGCAAAGATCAGAGCCACTGTGTGGGGATCTGACGCGATGTGGTCTGTCAGCAGGCGGATGGCAGGGTAGACGTTGTCACGGTGGTGCGCCCCCAGAGCATCGAAGCGAACCACGAAGCAGGTGCTAACCTTCTCCCGAGAGAGGCCTTGCTCTTCTGCCCAGGATGTGATGGAATCTGCGATGAACGTCTGGACACCCTCCTCCTGCACACGCCGCACAGGGCAGACAATGTCGCAAAGGCGGTCCACCTTTGCGGCGATCTTTGCAGCCAGGGCTGCGTTGCACTCCTTCTTCTCCTCGTGGGCCCGCGCATGGAAGGTGCGGAGATTGCGCTTGTACTCTGACCACGTGTCCCTCTCCCTGACAAGGCGGGACTCCACCAAGTTGAGCTCAGCCTCCTCACTGGCAAGCTCTGCCTGCTCTGTGGACCCGGGACCCTGAACTCCAGAACAGCTTGCGCCAGCCAGCATGGTGAGCACGCGGAAGTCTGTGGCCTTCAGGGCGGGGTCCTGCACCTTCACCTTCTCCATCAGCTCCTGCAAGGAACTGGCTACTATCGTGCTGCTGGGCAAGAGGGGAATCAGTGCCGTTTGAATGAAACTTGAACATGTTTTCATGTCTCACTATCTCTGTGTGTCCTTGTTCAGGTGGCCTCGCTGGAAGCGTGTGGTCAGGTCGATGAACTGCGCAGGGGTGCAGTGCTGCTGGAAGTCCTTGAGGAACCAGGCGAACACACAGACCTCGTCATGCGATGATGCTGTTGCATCTCCCCGGTAGTAGCGTGAATTGCCAGCCAGGTTGACCTTCTTGTTTGCCCTCACCTGCTCCTTCACGTTCTTGAGGAAAGTCCCGATTTCACGCTGGAGCCAGAGAACGTTCTGCTGGGGCGTCCAGGTCAGAATCTTGTTCCAAAGGACATTGTCCTTGGCACATCTCTTGGGCTTGAGCTGGGGTGAGAGATCGAACATGTTCAAGCGCTTCGTGGTGACAGCTGACTGTCTGACTTTGTAGTTCTGCCAGTGGTATTCGAGCAGCTGGGTGAATTCAGGGCTCTGGAACGGCAAGTAAGTGATCACAGCTGCTTCATCCGCGGTGATGCCCACGCCGTCGGACTTGTCTCTGTTGTACTCCTTGATCTTCATGGCAATGACCTCGTTGAAGATCAAACCCTGAACCGCGAGAACCCTGGACCACCGACCCCACCACATGAGGGGGTCGGGCCTTGGCCTCTCAGCCTGCTGGGCCTTTGCAGCCATAGCGCGCAACAGCTGCTCCTCGTCAGTTGGGGCAGGATCGTAAATCGCGCGCATGCGCAGCAAGGCCTTGATTTGCAGGCCTATGGCTGCCACTTCTGCGTCAGAGAGGGTGAGACTGCAAACGGCCTCCAGGATGATCCGGGCTGCGCTGGATTTGCCTGCACCGACACTGTGGTGCATAGACCATGGGGCTACTGGTGACCCAGGCTGTGCACTAGGCTCGAACAGCAGGTCCAACGGCTCGCGGATGGAGTTGTAGGGCTTGTTGAGGAAGTTGTGCACAGTGTCGAGGATGTGAATGAACTTCGACTTGCCCTTCACTGAGTGATTTGAAGACAGCCCCAGCTGCCAAGGAGCAACGTAGAAGTCTGGGGTTTTATCAGGCTGAGGCTCCAGCACCACATCCTGAGGGGGGCCAGGGTTCCAACCCAGCAAACCCTGAACCCTGGACTCAAGACGCTGAAGGAGTCCAAGCAGCTGCTCTTGTCCTTCCCGGCCAGGGTACTTCTTCTCGAAGAAGGTGTAGAAGTCAACGACGTCAGACGCCTCGATGTCACCAGAGCCGGTGTACTGCTCCTCAATGTACTTGTCGATTTTGGCTTTCACAGCCGCTGCTTCTGGGGACAGGGCGTCAGAGCGGGCCATCCTGCTAGGGAGGGCCCTGCATTCAAAAGGCTGGGCCTCCCAAATTGGGCAGTAGAGCCAAACAACATGAGCACAAGCAAGAAATTACCCATATGCCACCTGACACCCATTAAGATAAACGGAACTACATTAAGAGAAACAGACGACTGACGGCATTAATACACACGGAGCTACATTAAGATAAACGGAAGGGGGAAATATATTAAATAAAGCTGCGTGACTACAACTGAGAGAACTGCATTAAGATAAAACGGGTGGGGGGCGGCTGCTGGCCCCCCCTAGCCGCCTCGCTGCCAAGGGGGCAAACTACATTAAGATAAACGGAATTAAGATATAAACTGCATTAAGATAAACGGAAACTGCATTAAGATAAACGGAAACTGCATTAAGATAAACGGAACTACATTAAGATAAACGGAACTACATTAAGATAAACGGGTTGGGGGAGGCTGCTGGCCCCCCCTAGCCGCCTCGCTGCCAGGGGGCAAACTACATTAAGATAAACGGAACTACATTAAGATAAACGGAACTACATTAAGATAAACGGAAACTGCATTAAGATAAACGGAGCTACATTAAGACAAACGGAACTACATTAAGATAAACGGAACTACATTAAGATAAACGGGTTGGGGGAGGCTGCTGGCCCCCCCTAGCCGCCTCGCTGCCAGGGGGGCAAACTACATTAAGATAAACGGA
>Ga0075477_10001522_pt1 | contig 10906 bp, 16 predicted proteins | sample DEB08_DNA_FD_76338 | JGI IMG/M metagenome (GOLD analysis project Ga0075477, IMG submission 76338) | Aqueous microbial communities from the Delaware River and Bay under freshwater to marine salinity gradient to study organic matter... | ecosystem: Environmental > Aquatic > Marine > Coastal ...
CAGCTCGGTCCGTAGTAGGTCCGAATATTCCGTCCACTTTGAGTCCCAGTTGCTGCTGGACGTAGCGAACGTCTTCTCCTCGGGAACCTTTCTTAATCCACGCTGTCAAGGCTGGCTTGGCAATCTTTCCGTCGTGGGTTGGGGCTGGCTTCGAGTCAGGAACCTTGCGCCAAGTCAGGGGACCGACCACGCCATCTGCTTTGAGCCCCCACTTCTTCTGGAACTGCCGCACAGCTTTGTCCGTGGCACTTCCGAATATTCCATCTACCCTGAGGCCGAGCACGTACTGCAACCATGCAGTCTCAACATTTCGGTCACCCTTGTTCAGGTATTCGGAGAGTTTCTCCGGTTTCTTGTTCGGAGCTGCAAAAGTTGTTGGCTTCTTGGGAGCTGCCGCCGGAGCTGCAGACTCTTTTCCGTTGAACTTCGCCATGAACTCAACTGGGTCCATGAACCCCTTGCCGTTTGCAGTCCAACCGTGCTTCGAGCCCTTCCAGATTTCCCAGTGGAGGTGCTTGCCAGTGGAGTGTCCGGTGGTCCCCATCTTTCCTAGAACATCACCTGCCTTGACCTTCTGACCGACCTTCACCTGAAGTGAGCCAGCAACCATGTGGGCGTAGAGGGAGGTGTAGTAGTCACCAGCAATCTTGTGCTGAAGAACTACGTAGTAACCAAAGCCACCTGTTGGGTGTGTGGACTTGCGAGCCTTGAGAACAACACCGTCAGCCATCGCTTCGATATAGCAGGGTTCTCTCGAACTCCAAAGGTCCTCGCCGTTGTGGTGCTTCCGGTTTTTCGTGATGGGGTGTGTGCGCCATCCAAACGACGAAGTTGTTTTGAAATCTTTACCGTATTTGCCGTCAATGGGCCATTGAATCGTGGACATCTTTTCCTAACGTTTTGGGGTGTAACTCCATCCTAAAACGCTATGAAAAAATCAATCCCTATCAATCGCCCAAAGGTCGTGAGGTGTTTTAACTCCACCAACTCGGAAGAAGTCGGGGATAACGGTGATTTTCTTGAAGCCGACCTTCTCTGCCAGTCGAGAACTGGCAAAGTTTTCTGGTTGAATCGCTGCCTCAACTCGGTCAACGTTGAGATTGTCGAAAGCGTGCTTCACGCAAAGTGACACAGCTTTTGTGCCAACACCTTTATTTACGTAATTTCGGTCAACCCAATAACTGATGAAACAGATATAGGAATCTTCGTCTCCCTCGGTGAAACCCCAAAGGACTGTTTCGCCAACGATGACATGGTTCTTCCATACGGTAAAGAAGTGTGCTTCTCCAGTTACTTCTTCTGGGACTGTCAACCAAGGTTCAATGTGAGACTTGTTGACATTCTTGGAGACTTCTCTATCTGCTCTGGTGCTGGAGACAGACGTAGCTACAACAACGTCGTCATCTTCTAAAGAAACGAACGACGGTTCACAACCGAAGTCCCTAAATCTCACCGGAATAACACCGCCCAAGTCTTGGGGCCGACGATACCATCAGCTGGCCCACACTCAGGGTTGTTCTTCTGAAAATGCACAACATGATGGTTCGTGTTGGGGCCGAACCAACCGTCTGCTTTGAGGCCAAGCTTTTCCTGAACCATCTTCACGTACTTATTATTACGCATCCCCATACGCAACATGCGACCACCGGGCCATGGCTTCTTGACGGTTACAGAGGCAACAGTCGGATTATCCGGTGTTGGAGGGGTCGGTGGTGTCTGTGGCTGGTGAGGTTGTCCAGCCTTCCAGTTGTGGACCGCCTGAGGAATGTTGTCTCCGGTGACATATCGAATGTGCCACGGTTCAGACTGAAGCTCCCACGAGAATCCGTACTCCCCTGCCCACCGAAGAAGCCAGTCAATTCCTGAGAATGGTTTGTTTGGAACCCGACCTGTGATTCCAACCTTCTTGCCCTTGATGTCGAGACAAGCGTCAATCGCTAGGCCCCACCCGTGGTTGGAGGTTCCGGGGGATGCTGCTGGAGCCATCTTGGGCTTGAGCATCCACTTTTGACCTTGGAATGTTCGCATGATGCGACGGTGGTCGCCAGAGTCGCCCTTGACATAACGCTGCATGAAAAGAGCAAGTTGTTGGTCGTAGCTTCGGAACGAACCAACGTTAGAAAGATTTACGCCTTCGCTAGCAGCATGAGCGTGCATGGCGTTCCATGCGTCGGCTGCTAGATGATGCATCCTGCCGAAAGGAGCGATGCTTCGCATTAGGTGGTCGGGAATCTGTCCGTTAGTGATTCCCCGGAGGTCTGCTGGCTTATTTACTTTTTGGATTGGGTATGCCATAGACCCTAGATACTAGCCTAAGAGTTTTCTATCTTTTGGCGCTCTTCTTCTCTGGCCCTGCGTATTAGTTGGCAATAAGTGCAGTAAGTGCTTTTAATCCACTCTTTATGCCTAGAAGGACAAAGTGAATCGTGCGGTACTTCAGACACCCGACTACCCCTTTACATTCTCCTTGACGAACTTGATTTCGCAAGCGTCAGTGGTGCAGTAAGCCTCGCCCATGGCATCCTGCGCCATGCCCTGATACACACCCGTGAAGTCGATGGGGAAAAGCTTCTTGGTGTAGGACTCGTATTCCTTCTCAGTGATTTGGGTGTAGGGCATCTGAGGGTAGGTGACATTGCCCGAGGGGAGGAAGCTCACTGTCTTGAGCTGACCGTCGTACATATGGAGAACGGTACCAATGTGTTCAGACTCTGTTTCGGGGTCAAAAGAGATGGTGACCGAGACGGAGTTGTCTGACCAGTAGCGCTGAGCCTGAGCTGCGAGCGCCATCTTCTCGAAGATAGTGACATCTCGCTCTGCACGTTTCGCCTCGGACTTGATGGGGAAGTAGACAACTGAGGTGGTGTCGGGAGACTCGCTCGCCTTCTCAATCTTGTAGTTCGCCATCTTGAAGAGCGGAAGCATCGGGTCCGTATTCGAGAAACGAATAGTGCGAAGGAAGTACTTGCCACCGGGGGTCCAGTGCACACCGGGGGACTCGCCCGCAAGGATGCTGACGGTTCCGGAAGGCTTCACGGTTGTGGTCTTGATGGACTCACGAACGCCGAGCCACTCGGAGTAGATGTTGTCGTAAGACGAGACAGTGTTGTAACCATCGTCCATCCAAGTGCGAAGCGTGGGGAGACCCTGCTTGTCTGCGAAGTTTGCGACACCTGACATCGAGGTTCCGATGCGACGGTTGCGCTGCATGATTGCGTTGGTCTCTTCCCAGTGGGTGGGGAGAAGGGTGACGGTCTTGGCGTAGAGGTACGCAAACTTGAGAGTGCGCTTGTAGTCCTCAAGGTCGTCGTGACGATTGAGGTAGGTCTCGACCAAGGTGCACATCTCGTAAGACTCAAGCGACTGCTCGGCGCAGGGGTTGTAGCCCATGACTCGGTGGTCCTTGTTATTGGGACCATCTGCGAGTCGTCCGTACTTGCGAGAAACGTCCATCCAAAGAACGCCGGGTTCTCCGTTGCGAGCGATGCCTTCCACGATGGGGGTGAGGTCTTGACCAACAGAGACATCGACAGAGTTGTTGGACATCCATGCCCAACCGGGAGCGTCGGGGTCGTAAGAGTTGCGCTTCGGGAAAGCTTCCGGGTTCTTCAAGTTCAAGAAGTTTTCGTCATCTAGACGACCGATGAGGAGCTCAGCTGACCTGCGAACGTTGCCCGACACAACGCAAACACCAATCATGTTGCCGATGTCTGCGATGTCTGTGCGAGTGAGCATCTTGCCCTTGCGACCCTTGAAGAGTTCCACGATGTGGTTGTGCAACTTCATCAAAGGTTCGGGACCTGCAGCAGTTCCGCCAAACGTCTTGATGGGTTCGCCAAGTGGACGAATGAGTCCGTAGTCAAAAACGTAGGTTGGTTGGTCTGGTCGAAGGTATGAGTTGATGAGAGAGGTGACGGACTCGACCCAACCCTCACGGGTGTCGGGGATGACGTAGTGCTCTTTGTCATTGGAAGGGCGGTAGATGGTGAACTCTTTATCAGCACCCTTGTCATCGAAGCCAACGCCAACGCCGAGCATGGACGCTTCCATGAGGAAGCCGAATGGCTTAGCAGGATTGTGCTTGGTCATCTCTGAGGTAGAAACAAAAGCGCAGTTCTGAAGTGCAGCAGAGTTGCGCTGCTCGTTGACGATGGGAGTTCCCATAACCCAGAGACCACGACCCGGAGGTGTCCACTTCAGATTGAAGAGACGGTCAAACGCTTCCTTGGCTGAGCTTTGAGCCTTCTGCTCACTCCACGGGAGTCGGTTGGTTTTGCAGTGGTCCTTCTGAAGTGAGTACATGCCATTGATGACACGCTCGCAGACATCAACCCAAGTCTCCTTGGTTCCATCTTCCTTCAGCCGTGAGTAAGTGCGAAGGAATGTGATTTCACCAACGGAGTTCCCGCCCGCATCTCGATAACCGAACGGTTCCTTTCTATCTTTGTAGGAAGCGACGAATTCGTCAGAGATGCGAAAAGAGAAAGGAATAGCCACGGTTCACTCCATCGTGAGTAGTAGTTGTAAGTCTGGGTGGAAGAGCCAAGGTTACTACTGGCCCTAATTTTCTAGAAAAGACGGGGCTGGTCCAATGGATGTGACTTGGGGGCAACAATCGCCCGAGCACGCTGGAGTCCGTCGATAAAATCCCGAGATGTGCCCCCGTTGGAGCACTGGTCGATGAGGTCGTCTAGGTCGTGAAGGATTTCTCGGACGATGTTGTCCTTTACCTCACGCTTGTGCTGTTCGTATTCGGTCCAGCTAACCCCATCTGTCATTTCATCATCCCCTTCTTTTCTCCGACCTTACTCTCCTCGGTTGGCAGTTGCAAGGGGGTTGCACAATAAAAGTGCTCGAAGTTAGATGGGGGTGCTGGAGCAGGAGTGATTTGTAATAAGAATGTCCTTGGCTCCGCAGTCTCCGCACTCGATTCGGTCGATGTGTACGAGGTCGCCTTCCTCTTGACTGAGGTCGTAAGAAAGGTAGAGACCGCCTTCGACCTCGGTGTCATCGGGGATGTCAGCCATGTCTACCCGATTGAGCCACTCCCGAACATCTTTGACATAGAAAGGGACGCCGGGTTCTGGGTTCTTCACAAAGATAAAGATTGCGTTTGTTGTCGAGACAGCCGGTGAGCCGTAAGACTCAACAACTTCCTCGTCTTCCTCCGGGGTGTCGTCTCGAAGAAAATCAAACACACGCTTAGTCACGTAGTCAACATCTTCACGAACCATGGAGTACTGACTGTCTTCTTTGGTGGGGTCCCACTCGTAGTCGTATCCGTGCTTTCCTGTTGGCTTCGGATAGTCACGAGCAAGTAGAACCTCTTCTGCGATTTTGTCTACAAGTTCTCTTTGAAAGTCTCTCATTCGTAAGTCTCCATCAACTCAATGACATCTTCTATGAATGGATTGATGTAGATGCAACAACCGTCGCAACCGTGAGACTTTACGTCAGGTCGCTTGTCAAAGGAGATGTGGTCGGGGTCGGGATGACCGATGCCATGTTCGCAGACACGCTCCATGACGAAGATGTCGTCACGCCAGTTCTGAGGCCAATCGACCATGTGATGGTCAGACGGGTTGTGGATGGCGCAGTGGTCTCCCTTGCAGTCTCCCTTAGCGTGGGTGTTGAGGGAGGTGCCGTTAGGAAGAGTGAACGTCTCTAACGGTCGTGCAGTCGTAGCCATGGATTCAACTTACACCTACAGAGATGTAAAAGAAAGTATTAGCAGGAATAAGTTTGTCCAAAGGTTCTCCAGTGCTTCTTGCCTGACCACTTTCCGTTGTAGTTCAGAACGGTGAAGAACGCTTGGTCTTGGATGGGCCGTGACCATGTTGAGATGGGGTTTGCGAACAACTTTTTCTTTATATCTTTAGCAACACTGTTGCCGTACATCTTCTTGAGTTCTGGGTAGACCATGTGCGCCAGAGGTTCACGCCATTGGGAATCGAGGAACTGATAGGCCCCTGCAGCCGAAGACGAACGATTCTTGGCACCGTAACGGAAGGTGGACTCTCGCTTCTGGACGCACTTACGCCAGTTTTCTTGCGAAGAGTCGTAATACTTTCCTCGATACACCGAGGTCTTCCATCCCTGCATGGAGGGGTGGTTGTAGCCGTAGATGACCTGAACGGATAGCGGATTCCCATTGGGGGTTCTAAAATCATCTCCCGCTAAAGCGGGACTAACGGTCATTCCTAGTGTTAGGATAATCGTGCCTAGGAGCAAGAGTGAGCGCTTCATCTCTTTCCTTTCTTGGTTGGTTGGATAGATAGCCATGTTTCGTTTGAGGGGACATGACTAAAGGACCCCCATCTCGAAGTTGAGGTGGGGGTTTCCTTTTTGTTAGATGACCTTGAAGCCGTGCTTTTTCCCTAGCTTCGTGAGCGAATCACGACCGGGGAAGCCATCGGCATCCTTACCTTTATAGCCAAGGGACTTCTGCCACTTGGAGTAGTAGCGACGCATCCTCATACCGAAGTACGGGTTCATCACTAGGTCAGCACGACGGAACTCTTTATTGAGAGCTTCCTTCACGATGAGAACGTGGTCGTGACGCTTGCGGAACTTGATGTTGGAAAGTTTCACCACCGGAGGAACGACTGGCTTGATTTCTGGTTCCTCGGGTTGAGGATGTCCGAACTTCTTCCGGTACTTCTCAATTTCATCTCGAAGTGACTTCAGCGGGATGCCGACATCGACCTTCCTACCGGGAGCCCAATCCTGATGACGGATTGCCGCATCGGTCTCCCAGCCGAGTGCATCAAAAAGTGCAGCGCAATATTTGGCTACTGCCTCGAACTGCGCTGGGTTCATTCCAGACTTCGGTGTTTCCCTGTTCTTCTTATTTACCTTGCTCGTGGACGAAGCTTCGATTTCGATACCAATGAGGTAGCGGTTGCCGAGGTTTCGAGGAATGGACTTTCCATTGACAGTCATCGGTCCACCGACACCTGCGTGGTATGCGCCACGACCTGCGATGATTTGAAACTTGCCGTCACGCCCAACAACGATGTGACAAGCCCGAGCCTTGCCTGAGTACTGACCGGGGAAGCGACACCAGTTGAGAGATGGCATGTTGCCCTTGGAGAATGTTCCGCACGCTGTGTGGTGCCAGACAACTCCAACAGGTTGGAAGCCCTTGCCATAAGGGTCAACCTTGAGCCATGTTCCATCAACTTCGTAGTCGATGCCGGACTTCTGAGCAGCCTTGATAAGGGACTGCGGGTTCCAACTCATGTGCGTGACTATACATGATAGAAATGTCCAATTTCTGCCGTTTTATCGGGTTTGAACCGATATTTAGCCCGTATCTATGGCAGAAAAGTGACAGATTAGATAGTGTGTTTCTATGGAAAAGCCCCACTACAACGTCGTTATTGCTACCCCCGGAGATAGTTATAAAGCCGCTTACGTTGATTCTTTGGTAGAAACGTTGCGGTGGTTGAGCGAAAACGGGTTTTCATACACTCTTCTCAATAATTATTCGTCGTTTGTAGCTAGCGCCCGTGAGATGACCGCAACGGGAACGGTCTCGCAGAACTGGGAAACAAACGAGATTGGGTCGGGGAAGTTCACCTACGACAAGATTTTCTGGATTGACTCGGACATGAGCTGGTCGGTCGAGAACTTCCAAAGACTGTTGTCAAGTGATTTAGACATCGTGTCTGGTCTTGCTGCTGTGGGCGGTGCTGGTCAGGTGGGTGTTATGAAGTTGGAGATGGGTACTCCTCGTGTGATGGACAAAGTTGCCTTCATGCTGACGGATAACCCTGTCGAGGTGGACGGTGTGGGTTTTGGGTTCGTGGCGATGAAGCAGGGGGTATTTGAGAAGGTCCCTCGCCCGTGGTTTGAGATTCTGAAAGTACCTGTGGCTATGAGAATGGTGAACGCCAGCGAGGATTTCAGTTTCTGCATGAAGGCTAAGGAAGCTGGGTTCCAGATTTGGGTAGACCCCTTGGTGCGTGTGGGCCACCATAAAGAAGTGATTCTTACCGTCGATTGGTAGTTAGCAACCCTTGCAGATTAGATGGTTGACTAGTTGTTTTAGTTGACTAGTCCGCTTCGGGAGGCTTGTTCGGGGCGGTGGTGGGGGGAGAAGGGGCGGAATTTTCCTGCACTTTTTCTTGAGTTTTTGGAGTCTCTCTCCGAAAGTACCTAACAAAGACGAGCGAGTTTTTTTGCGTCGAGAAAGATGCAGGAAAGTTGAAGTACCTAACAACGAAAAGTTCTTGGCAAAGTGGAGAAAGCTGTTAGTGCAACTATTCAACTAGTCTTCAATATGTAAAGATGTATCTATTTATTTGGTAGCCCGTGCAAAACACACATATGCGTAGTGTAAAAATAGATGAGACTTAGCGTTTTAAAAACAAGTAGACTAGTCGAATGGTTTTTTAGTTTTTCTACAGGAAGGTAGGGGTGTCCTGCGGGTCATCGAGGGAGTATTCTGAGAGTATAGTTTCAATTAGTATTTTCTGGTTGACAAGTCTGCGGAAGGGGTCTAGAGTCAAGAACAGTGACGAGGAGTGACATGAGTTCTGAAGAACCGAAACTTGATGCCCGAGGTATTCCGACTGCGGAGTGCCCGAGCTGTGGTTCGTCGTGGCTCAACGTTCCAGTCACTTTCGATGGTGAGACCTACGAGATTGCTGCGTGGGGAACTGAGGCTTCGTGTTTTGGATGCGGAACCTTGGTGACTGCGTGTACTCCCGTGGACTCTTTATCTCAGACAGGATGGAATGACGGATGATGAGTTGGACTCAATGGTTAGCAACGATGGGAGTGGTTCTCGTAGCCAACTTTTTGTCGTTGGCTTTCATCTTCGGAGCAGTGAGTGCTCTGAACGAAAGACGGAAACGGCAGATGATTGAGCCGTTGCTCGATGACCTAGAAAAGAAAATAACAACCGAACTCGACTTTATGAACATCGTCCAGAACTTTGACGGTGATGAAGACGACCGAGGAAGAGAGTGAAATAATGACAAGTGCCAAAGACGCATTGTCTTCGATGGGGATTGACCTGTCGGAAGCAATAGAAGCCGATAAGAAGCTGACCAAGAAACCGAAGCGGGATAACCGCATCTGTGTTTGTGGTCATGCTGTTGCTCGTCACAAGACGGACGAGTTCTCAGGAATTACCGAGTGCAAGCCATCTCGGATGTACTGCCCATGCGACACACCCCGTGCTGTTCTAGAAGCAGAAGACATTCGGGTGTTCCTTCGACAGACATGGGGACCGAAAGCCCAGCACGCTCTGATTCGAGGATTGGTTGCTCTGGCAGAAGCCGACAAGGAAGCAAAGTGGATTGACGACCCTCTTCTTTGCGACAAGTGCCAGACCAAAGCATCGGTCTACCCAGTTCCGCTAACTTCGAGCAACAAGATTGCCGAGGAAGCAACATCACGAAACGCACTCCTGTGCGACAACTGCATCGAGGAGTTGCGATGAAAACACTAAAAGACAACATCAGAACAAGTCTGAACATTCTCACCAGAGCTGGTGTCCTTAGTCCGGAACAACTTATTCAGGTTCTTGGGGCCGTGGACACGGAAATCTCATCATGGTCTTCCGAAGTCTCTGGCAAGTTGCAACAGATGGTCGTTGACTGGGAAAGTTCGATGGGGGACGCTGACGAGAGTTTCTACTCGTTGGGCATCCGTCGTGCTGAAGATGTGATTCTGGGAGTGACTATTGCAGACAGATATCCAGTGCTGGAAAAGCCAGATACCCCAGATGATTTTCCTGCAGGAAAGATGTAGTCATGTTCATCCCCAACACTCCGTTTGACGACTCTGAGGAAGTTGTCTTGAAGATTCGAAAAGCGAAGTTCGTGGGTGAACTTGACCATTGGTACGGACAACTGTACGTACTTGGTGAAGAAGTCTGTACGTGCGCTGCTCCAACATTCTGGAGAGTATTCGATGGGTTGTCTGAGTTTCTAACGGATGGAGATTCAGACATTGACCGGAACTGGTTAGAGGAGGATGTCAATGAGAACAAAAGACGACAACGTGGTTCAGATTGAGCTAACGAAGGAAGAGGCTGCTGCCCTCGCTCTCGTCATTCGGATGGGTGGATACCACCGTCGCAAGGAGTACCCCGAGAACCTTCGGCACACCGATAGTCACATCGCAAAGATGATGAGCAGGACTCTGAAGCGACTCGAAAAAGTCACCAAGTAACACTCGGTCCCATCGTCTAGTGGCCTAGGACGCCTGCCTCTCACGCAGGTAGCACGGGTTCAAATCCCGTTGGGACTACCAGTTCACGAGCACTTTTTGTTCCACTTTTCGACCCCCGCCGTCCAACCTCCTGCGCTCCCCAGAATCCTTGATTTATGGGGGATTTTGGTCTGAGCGACATCCGTTGTTTATGTAAGGGGCTCGTTTCTCTCTCAACTCTCGGAAAATTTCGTCCGAGGCGGCGGCGCTACCCTGATGTAGTGGGTAAAAAAATGACCCCACCTCCTCAACGAAAGAGAGAAGAAAACACATGTTCGATACCAACTTCTGGAAGGCAGCGGGCGAACGGGCTATCAAGACCTTCGCCCAGACCCTCGTAGCCCTTGCGGGTGTCGAGATGGTCGGCATCCACGCCGTGGACTGGCCCGAGATGTTCTCGGTCGGAGCCATGGCTGCTGTGCTCTCCATCCTTACCTCGGTTGCCTCAGCCAACTTCGGGAAGAACCCCGGCCCCTCCCTAGCCGATGAGTCCACACACCCGGACACCATCGTCATGGAGGTCGAGGTACCCGTCGAGGTCAAGCCAGCGGCGAAGAAGGCCCCGGCTAAGAAGACCACTCCCAAGAAGTAATTGTTGTTGGGGAGTCGGCCCCGGCCCGCTTTTCGCTTCCTGCTGGTCGGGGCCACCCAACGCTCAAAGAAGAGGTAAAAATTTTGGCAA
>Ga0075477_10001526_pt1 | contig 10876 bp, 6 predicted proteins | sample DEB08_DNA_FD_76338 | JGI IMG/M metagenome (GOLD analysis project Ga0075477, IMG submission 76338) | Aqueous microbial communities from the Delaware River and Bay under freshwater to marine salinity gradient to study organic matter... | ecosystem: Environmental > Aquatic > Marine > Coastal ...
CAACAGATGCACGAGCAAGGTTATCTGGTGCTTCAGAGAATGTAACTTTTCCCTGTCCAGCAGTTGTGGAGACTGTATATGAATATTCTGGTTCTTGGACAATATCATCCAACACAATCAATAACTGTGTGGCAGACGATACAGGATAGTCTAGGTTATAAGTCGTTGTTGACCCATCACCTGTAAGAACCTGTCTGTTAAATACTCCGTAAGCTGGAGATGCACCTATGTATGCCATTTAATTTAATTCCTGTCTTTTCTCATATTTAGTAACTTACAATGACGATACCAGAACCGCCGGCACCAGTTTGTTCGCTACCACCACCAGAACCGGCACTTCCGCCACCACCTCTGTTTGCTTGAGCTGGGAGTCCGTCCGACCCATTGTCCGATTGTCCAATACCATTGTTTCCATTTGCATACTGTTGAGAACCACCGCCTCCACCATATGCATATGTTACTGATGAACCAGAAATTGAATATGATTTACCAGCACCACCGTAACCACCATAACTACCACTTAAATCAGCTTGTCCAACACCGCCAGCACCACCACCGCCAGCACCAGAACCGCTTCCTTGTGGTGATGAACGAGAGGATTGTCCGCCTGGGTTTCCGAATCCATATGTTCCAGAGTCGCCTGGTTGTTGTGGTTGAGTTCCAGTTCCACCACCATTACCACCGCCTTGGTCGTTATATCTAGAGTTACCACCACCAGAACCGCCTTGATAACCAGCGGAGTTTGGATTCCAGTTTCCACCGGCTCCACCACCTTTAGCAGTTAGTGAACCAAATGTAGAATCTGACCCTTGTGCTTGAGTATCAAAATAACTTGAATTAACTGGATATGGCCCAGTTCCCGATGAACCACCAGAACCAACAGCATAAGAAACTGAACCGCCTGGCGTTACAGGGAATGCTGGACGGTATATAAGTCCACCAGCGCCACCGCCTCCGCCATTATCAACACCACTAGCACCACCACCAGCAACAACTAAAACATCAACTGTCGTAATTCCAGATGGAACACTGAATGAACCAGAAGATGATGTGTAAGATGTGACTACTGGTGCATTTACAGTAATAGAATATGCACGAGTTGTTGTGTTTGTTCCGTCAGTTACACTTAATGTGAAGTTGGATGTAGTATCCGAACCAACAGCATTAGCAGTTCCAGTGATTGCACCAGTAGATGTGTTTAATGAAAGTCCAGAGGGTAAAGAACCAGACGCAACAGCGTATGTCAAGGTTGCACCTTCATCATCGGTTGCACCAGTTGTAATAGAGACGCCAGTTCTTCCAGAATCATAAATTGTTCCAAGAGAACCAGATGCAACAGTCCAAGCTGGAGTTGCATTGACTGCTAGTGAATCACTAAGAATATTAGCAAGCCCAGAGGAGTTTGTTACTTTAATAGAGTAATCTTCTTGTGCATCTAAGAAATCAGTTCCATCGAATGTTGCAACGAGTTCTGTTGAATCTGTTCTGACAATAGTTGTAGGAGTAATCTCTGAACCATCTTGACCAATCGCAACAACAGATGCATTAGTTGAAAAGTTTGTTCCACTAATAGTAATGTCTACAGAAGAATCTGAGTCTGCAATGTTAGTAGGGGTAATAGAACTAACAGATGGAGGAGCATCAATTGCAATCCATGTTGTTCCATTATAATACTCTGAAAGTCCCAATGTAGAATTGAAACGAATCATACCACTCGCAGCAGTAGGACGTTGTGCAGTTGTTCCATTAGGTAAATCGAAGTAACCAGTAGATGTATTGTCTTGGTCAGACACAAATGCTGGGGATACTGTTGTGGTTGTGTTTAATAGTTCACCTAAGTTTTTTGAATTACTTGCCATTATAGTTGATACCTTACTACGATTTCAGATGCACTGATTGGAGCAAATGTCACAGTCATCACACCTGTTGATGTATTAATTGTATAGTCCGAAGTTGGTTTAAGAGCAACACCGTTATAATAAACGAATGAGTTATTAGTAGAAGCACCAGCAGTATTCATTGTGAAGGTTGTTGTTGAACCATCACCAGTAAATGAATCTATTTGCCATTCTGGAGCACGTCTCTTAACACCACGAACACCCAAATGTCTTGCTTCAATCTCTTGACTTGCTGCCGGAGCAGATGTGAAAGTCAATGTCGAACCAGACACCGTATAGTTTGCAGAAGCACCTGGCTTCTGAATAACACCGTCAATCGAAACCAAAAGTGCAGATGCGCTAAATGGAGTTTCGGACAATGTGAATCCTGTTGTTGAACCATCACCAGTGAACTCATCCACTGTGTATGATTTCATGTCGTTTGAAAGTTCTGTTGATCCTACTGAACCAGCAGGAGGAGCAATATTGTAACCACCAATACCACGATGGATAACATAGATGACTGCACTTGAATCTGGTGTCTCTGAAAAGTTTAGAATTCTAGGTTGAGAACTTGCATTCTCATGAATAGTGTAAGCAGTGTCAGGCTCTTGCACAACATTGTCTAGAACAACCATTAGATTCTCTGTGTTTGCTCCAGGCACATCTAAACTCAACTCAACAGCATCAGAATATGTTGTTGAACCGACAGTTACACTACCGAAGTCTGAACCAGAGAAATCCTCTTTAGGGTTTCTTGGGGAGACTTCATTTATAAATGGAACACCGATATATGCGTCAGACATTATATTCTACCCCTTACGATACATCTTCTAGAATTGATGATATAACATCAACTGTAGCAGCACTTGCATATACACGAACTTCATCGTCACCGTTCAACACAATTTTCTGACCCGACACCACCTTCAAAGCACCGCCACTAGGGATTGGTGCATTTTTAACGATGTGGTATTCTGTGGTTGCAGAACTGTCATAAATCATAACAGTTGCTTGAACCGCAGATGAACCTGTGTTTGCAACATCAAGTTCAATCAGAATTGAGTTGACGGCAGAACCATTGTTCGCAGTGTAGACTGTAGTAGGAGACCCACTAGAAGTGCTAACACTTGTTGCGAATGAATTTTTAAAATTGTTTGCCATTCTGATTTTTTCCTTTGTTTATACCTTTATTTATAATGATTAACCAAGCGCAACGCCGATTGCGATACTAAAACCTTCAGTAGCAATAGGGCCTCCTGTGCCTGGAAATGTTAAATCAATACCATCAGAAGATAATATCAATTCACCTGTTCCAGAATGAGTTACATATGAGTTTGACCCATCATGAAATAGTTGTAAGTCATCATCTGTTCCCATTTTGATTCTTTCACTAGAAGAACTAGTTGAATCATCAAAGTCAATGACGTTTGGAAAAAGGACAGTAGAAATAGCACTTTCTAATTGTTGAACTGCCTCAACCAAATCTGTGACTGCATTACCATTGATAGTTGCTGGAAGGTTTCCAATATCACCGACATCTGTTGCCAGTTCATTGAACTCAACTCTCCATTCTTCAAAGGTAAAACTTGCTGGTGCGTTACGATCTGCCATTATTTCTTATCCACTAATTCTAGTAAAAGACTTTTAATTTCGTGCATTTCACACTTTAAGTTATTTATGTCTCTTACTGCATCCCTTAGTTCATCTCTTTGTTTTTGTGCAGAACGAGAACGCTCAACCGCAGCCTGATATGCTTTCATATTCGTGTTGACTATTGCATGAGACTGTGTGTCTCTTACAAGGTCGGGATGATCTTTTACTTGAATATATTCTGCCATCTTATGTCGCCAATGCAATCGCTCTTAGATCCTTGACACGAGGAACTTCTGAAGTATTTGTTCCTTGCATACGAATCTTAATTGCGAAAGAAATAAACTCTTGCAACCCATCTACAGTGTATTCTCTTTCAATAAAGTCTGTTGTATCTACTGAAGAGTTAACGGCGTTGTCTGGAGTTCCAGTGCCATTAAAGTATGTCCAACCAATTTCATCAAAGTCTGATGCATCGTCAGAACGAAGTATCTTATACATGACTTGAATTTCAGCACTATCAAACTTAACTGCATCCAAATAACATTTAATTGCAGTAGCAGGAGTTTTCAATGTAACTTTACGAGTGCAATAAATTACTTCATTGTTATCACCGTCTGGGTCTGTTGGAGACACATAATCCTCTGTAGGATATACATCAGCAGAACTATCAATATTATCCAAACGGTTTGCAATCATCACAGCAGTCCTTCTATCCAAATCAATTACAGGAGATAGATTATCTAAACTAGATGTAATTGTGTATATAAGATTGAGTGACTTATCACCAGCAAGTTCTAATGTTTCGTTTATTGGTGATGCAATAATCTTTGGATTAGCAAAATAGTATTCATCATCAACAGGAATACTAATTGCCTGTGATAGCGTTTGTTTTGTAAATGAGTTCTGAGAACCACTTGGAGATGTTCCAGTTGTAGTTCTTACTTTTGCAGTAAGAGAAGTATCTGGGAATTCGATTGTAGGAACAAAAGGTTGAAACACATCTGCCTGTGCGTTTTCAGAGGCATAGACGTTACTACCACCACCAGTTCCATCAGAAGATGCAGTAGCGGTTGTTGCAACAGTATATGAGTCAATACCAATATTTGCAATAGCGTTGTGTGTTTTGTTTACCTCTGTCAAAGGAATACCATTCAAAACATAATATTCAACTGTAGTTCCACTTGCGTGTTCCACATCACTACCTTCTACTCCACGAGTTACAACGGTAATAGTTGCACCAGAAATAGTTCCCTCAATAACCTCATCTTCAATTTTAACATAGACTGTTCCAGATGAAGGCCAACCAGAGGTTGAGGATAATGAAATTGAAGAACCAGCAGCAGCAAGTGTGGTTGACAATGTTGAATTAATACCAGAACTTACACCACTAATAACTACATTATTATCTATGTCATACATATGATGATCACGATGTGTTACCTTAACAAGTGACTGTCCATTGATTGTTCTAATCGGATTTGGTTCTAAGTTCTTAGATGAAAGAACATCATTGTTTAGAGTAATCGTTCCTGTCTTAGACGTATCAAACTGAGCACGATAAAGATTAAACTTCAAATCTTCAAAGTCATATGCAGTCCAAGTCGTATTGTTCTGTGACTTAAAGAGAACCCCAAGATATGGTTGTTCAGAAACCAAACGAGAGCCACCAACGTCTGTTTCACCCATTCGTGAAATCCATGCAAAATATTTGTTTGAATCTGTTTGTAGAACAATACAATATTCTACTCCGTTCTTCACATAGACAGGTTGGTCAAACGAGAATGTTGTTGCAACAGAAGCGTTATCAGATAGACTTACTTCAGAAGGTTCTAGAACCTTTGATGCAAATGGAAGAACAGTTGTTGTAGGATAACCATTCTGCATTTCTCTAATCTGACAGGTTACTGGCAAATCTTCATCTTTACCTTGGAAGTATGCATCAACTTTAGTGATAAATTCTCCACCCTCTGCCTGTGGCATAAATGATTGTGCAAGCGGATCCCACCAACCAACAATCTCATCACGAATAGCCGGATTGGCAGTTTGTTGAACATTTCTAACTTCTACACGAGCATTACGAGTTGCAATAAAGGTTTCTTGTGTTGTTGTAAGAATACCAGTTGCAGAATAGATTGCCTGTGCGAATGTTTCTGGTTGAGGAGTTTCTGCATTTGTAGATGAAGAAGTCAACCTAAAGAGTCTATCACCAGTTCTAAACTGAGGATTGCCTCTAGTATTAGGGTCTGGAATTGAGAATATTCCCTCTATCTTACCAGCAGCAGAAGTTATCAAGTCACCACCCAAAGAACCACCAGAAGGAGTAACATATCTGGTAACATTAGTTTTATCAAAGAAAGGATATACCTTAGTTAAAGGTTTCATACCAGTAACAGTAAAGGTAACATTTCTTGCACGAATGAATGGAATCAATGCACGAGATAATACTTTATTTCCTTGCGACTCAACATCAATCTGTGGAATAACAGAAGTCTGAACACCTTGTCTTACAAGTGGGCCACCGTCAGAGGATGTTAGTGTAGTTCTTCTAATAATTGGTCGGAAAGGAACACGACTTCTTGCACGAGCCCAAGATGTGTCTCTAAATGTTTCTGTTCTACTTTGAACTGTTCCACCCCACTGTGTTTGCCATGCACCCCAAATAGTTCCGATAGCATTTCTATTCTGTGCAAATACGGTGTCAAAGTTTCCTTCTCTATTAATAACAATATCTGGAAGTTTATTGACTTCAAACCATTCATCACCAGATGGTGACAATACACAAATACCAGCCCATGCAAAGTTTAGAACAGGGTTTAGGTTTTCGATTCTAGTTGCATATGGTTGTGATGCAGTAACCTTATGTGTATAAGGAAGAGTTAGAACGTCACCAGTTTTTTGATACTGATCGACTGTTCTTTCTGCATCAGTGGTGTTCTCTTCAATAAGAGTTACACCTTTCATATAATATTTTGGACGAAGTTCACTTGCCTGCATATCAATAGCAGCACGATAGTCTGGATGTTTAACATCACCAGTAGCGTGTCCTCTAAAGTTATCGACAAGAATACCAGACTTAAATCTATTCAATCCGTTTGAATCTTGAATCTCAAGTCCTTGTGCCTCTTTCTCTAAAAGAGAGAGTGCAGTATAATATTCAATATTATTAATACGAGTTTCAAGTTTACCAATGTCACGCATTGTGTATCTGCGATTATTAGTTCTTGTAAAATCTGCATCCGATATATCTAAGATATATGGGTTCAAATTAATTTTAGCAAGATGCATCGCATTATCTAATGGTTTTGGTTCAACTGGATTTTCTGATGCCGCACCAGTAATGAGTTTAAATTTACCTTCTGGTGTTAGGAATAAAGAATCTATTCTACCAATATAGAAATCAAAATCATATGCAAAGTTTGAGTTGTCTTTTGGAATATCAATTGTAGAAGAACCAGTTCCAGCAAAAGAACGATCCTCAAAGTTAAATGACATTGAAGTAACTTTACTTACTGTTTGAGATTGTATTGTTACAGTTGATGTAGTCGCATCAGCAACACGAGGTCTGAAGTCAACAGCATCTCTCAAATCATATTCACCAGTAGGTTCTGCAACCTCTGGATCAACACGAGTAGCAGTATAAGTTGGAATATCTTTGTAACTAATAGATGCATAAGAATCTACAGTAAAGAAATCACCAGAACCATGTTCAAAATAATCAAAGACAACCAAGAGCCTACCAGTAGGAGAAGTCGCAGAAGCTTTGCGAACAATACGTCCTATATCATAATAGTTATCTCTCTGTCCATTGTCAAGAACAAAATTTGAAGTAATGTCACGAGAACCATCTGTAAAGGTATCAAGTGTAGCAGACTGTGAACTTTCTGCACCAGTGATTGTTTCACCAGATATAAAACTTGCACCATTTACTGGAATGAATGTTATAGGAGAAATTGGGTTGATAATTCTTCCAATTGCACCAGATGTTGCACCAGTAATTAATTCACCTTTGGTGAACGAACCAGAGGCACCAGTAATTGTCCATTGCGGCAAAGATGGATTTGCAGAACTATCTTCAGAATCATAGATTGCATATAGTTTGTGAATATCAGCAACACCCAAAGAAACATCTTTATGATGTGCAGATGTTCCGTATTCAGCACCACCAGCAATTCCGTCATTATCAACAACGACTTGGTGCATACGAGTTCTTGTTTTAATTTTCTCACCAGCAACAGTTCTTGTTAGAGTTGCAATCAAACGAACCTCAGCACCATTACCAAGTATACTTGCAGAAGTAATTGTTAGTGCGTTTGTTCCAGCGCCAGATACAGTTACATTAGAACTATTAAGGTTCACAATATCACCAGTTGCACCTGTTCCCGAACCAGCAGTGACGATGATAAGAACGTAATCTTCATTATCGACTGCATTAAATGTTTCGTTAGAACCAGCGAGGAATGATACAGAACCACTTGAAGAACTATCTTCAAACGAACGGCGAATTACAAGACTAGTATCTGATACTCCACCATTACTATCTGTCTTTAATGTTTTAATGCCACTCTTTTGCAATTTACGAAGAAGAATGTTTTTCTGTTGATCAGTAAGTTGAGCTCTTAGTCTTGTTGCAGTAACAGAAGTAACAGCATTACTGAATGCAGAAGCAACAGTTAGTGTTGTATTATCTGTTACAGCAGTAACTCTTCTTTCTTCCAATATACCAGCGGCACCAGTTGGAAGAGAAATAATATCACCAACTTTAAGTTCAGTTGTAAAGTCTGTTTGGAAACCGTTGACTGTTGTGCTTGAAGTATATGAAACCAATCCAGTAATATTAATTGTATTACTAAGATCAACGTCAGCAGAGAAATCTGCATCGCCTGTATCTGGGTCATTCATGTAAACTTGTTTTACAGAACTGAAATCCTGTGTAACAAAAGAACTAATAGTTAAGTCTGTTCCAGAACCAGCAGTTGCGTTGTCATCAATAATCTCATCAGAGGCTATAGATGAAGTTGATTTTAATTTTTCGCCATTTGTAAATGTTCCAACAACAGATGTAAGAACAAGTTTTGTTCCTGTAGATGAACTTGCAACATATCCATATGCACCAGAATTCACACCTGTAACTTTTGCACCTTGAGGAACTTGTCCAGAGCCTGGAGTTCCACTCAAAGTAATATCTGTAAACATACGAATGTCGAACAAATAGAGTTTGTATTTTGTATCGGTGTTTGTAGAATCAACTACTAAGTCAACACCAGAACCAGTGTTTCCTTCAAAATGTTCAAATGCCCTTGCACGAGCAAAACCAATCTTAGTTCCAGATGACGAACCACGAGTAGCAGTCTGAGTATCAAAAAGTTCAATCTCACGATATGGTTCATCAATCTCACCAGAAATTTCTGGGGATATCTCTGGTTGTCCATGAACCTTTTTGACTACCACATAGTTACCCACTTCAACAGGAGTAATTGAACCATTGTAATTTTCAAAACTTCTTGGTTTAGGAATATCAATATATTTTGGTGAAACCGTTTCAATCTCATATCCACGAACATATGCCTTACCAGGCGATACTTGAATAGAAAGGAAATCATCAGATGCAATGTTTCCATCATCAGTGGTTGCACCGATAGCATAGATACCATTGTTTAAACCATCATTTGCATTCTCACGAATATCAAATTGAAAATCACGAACTGTATAATCACCAGACTCATCATTTGTTCTACGAGCAAGAGTTTCGCCCAGAACTGAGTATTCTGTATTCCTTGCCTTCTTTTCAATAATTCCATTATTGACACGAATAAGTTCAACAAAGTTTTCATCAGCAGTAGAAGTGAGTTCTAGTTTTGCAAGGGTTAATGTAAACTTGAGTCTATGAGCACCCTTTGCGTTTACGTTAGAAGTTCCTTGTGCGTTATCCAATAGGGTCGCATCTTCTTCTGGGGTCTCTAGGGCTTCTGTAATAGTAAGTCCAACACGATAAGATGGTGTGTTAGTATATTTGTCTAGAACTAATCTTTGATTTGCAACACGAACAAAATGTCCACGAATAAAGTAGACACCCTCTTCAATATTTGCAGAAGAACCAGTTGCAGTAGCATTTGTTGTTTGTAGAACCGCACTATCAATACCAGAACCAAAAGAACCTACTGTTCCGTTTGCAGAAATATTTTCTCCGTTTTGGAATACAGTTGTTACGTTATCAGAACCAGTTCTAATATACTTTACAAATAGTGTAATAGGGTCTTCTGTAGTTGCAGCGACTGCCTGAATAACTTCTGCAACAACACCAGATGTTGTTCCAGTAATTCTCTTACCAACATAGTCTTGAATTTGTCCAGAGATATCTGTGGATGTAATAGTAGACTGTAGTTTAACTGCATAGTATTCATTTGTAAAACCAACTGCGCCAGGGATAACTACCGTTCCCTCTTTGAATACATGGCGTCCATGTCTTTCAATTTGATTCTGTAGGATAGACTGTAGTTGAGTTAGTTCTCTTGCCTGAACGGCAAAGCCTGGACGAAAGAGAACTCTATGAAAATCTTTGTTTTCAGCAAAGTCATCATAGTATGGTGACACATTAAGATTGGTTTTTTCCATTGTTTAGAATTCCACTACGATTTTGATATCTTCTGTTTGATCAGAAGCACGAGATATTGGGCGTCTGTTTTCTATGTAAAGAATTTTACCACTGTTTGGTTCTAGTTCTGGATTGTTATATCCAGCAGTAAATGTAAGAACTGTTCCCCCAGCAAGAGTTACAGTCTCACTTGCAGTAGCAGAAGGAATTGCAGCAGCACCAGAGGTAGCACCAGTAATAGTATTTGCACCACTGAATGCAACTTGATTGCCAGAAGAAGCAATACCATAGTCTGCAAATCTTTCTTGTAGAATATATAGGATGTTATTTGTTGCGTCCCATTCTACAACTCTACCCACTGCGCCAGTTGTTGACTGAGTAACTTTTTCATCAATCTCAAACGCAACAGAAGGAGCAGATGCCATCTTAATTGCAAGAGACTGTCTACGAGTAGATGCAGAAGAAATAGTTGTTGTTCCAAAGTTGTATGGGTCTTTAATAACTCCTACTTCTCTGAAATCGTTTGCGACTGTGACATCATCACCTTCTGCCTGTTCTAACTTAGAGTTCATCATAACATAATGTCCACCAAGTTCTGCGACAGCATCTTTACCATGTCCACCCTTTGGTGAGATGATTGGAACGACTGCACCACCTGTGCCGGAACCGATATTAGCAGATGTCGTCAAAGCACTTGTTGTGTAAACATCTGTCAAGTCAACATTACCAAATGTGTAACCAGAGCCTGGAGTTGTCACATTAGTTCCAGCAGAACCCTGTTTGACAATTGCACCACCAGAAACTAAAATTT
>Ga0075477_10001537_pt1 | contig 10852 bp, 10 predicted proteins | sample DEB08_DNA_FD_76338 | JGI IMG/M metagenome (GOLD analysis project Ga0075477, IMG submission 76338) | Aqueous microbial communities from the Delaware River and Bay under freshwater to marine salinity gradient to study organic matter... | ecosystem: Environmental > Aquatic > Marine > Coastal ...
ATGGAACCAACACTTCTTCTCTTATAGACTCCATTTTAAAGGCTAATGAAAAGGGGAAGATTAAAATCAAGAAGGTAGAAGATAATACTGCAGAAAATGTAGAAATCTTAATACACTTACCCACCGGGATTTCCCCAGACAAAACCATTGATGCACTCTATGCTTTTACTTCTTGTGAAGTATCTATTGCTCCATTGGCCTGTGTAATCGAAGATCACAAACCTGCCTTTATTGACGTAAAAACAATATTAAAGCGCTCTACCGATCATACGGTGGAATTATTAAGGTCTGAACTTGAAATTCAATTAAAAGAGTTACAAGAACAATGGCATTTCTCTTCACTAGAACGCATTTTTATTGAGAATCGAATCTATCGCGAAATTGAAGAAGAAGAAACTTGGGAAGGTGTAATTTCTGCTATTGATAGAGGGCTTCAGCCCCATATTACCCATCTTAAAAGAGCCGTTACCGAAGAGGATATTGTAAGACTTACTGAAATTCGAATCAAGCGTATTTCTAAGTTTGATATTGATAAAGCAGCAACTTATATAGAATCATTAGAGGATCAAATTGCTGAAGTCGAAAACCACCTAGCTCACATTGTCGATTTTACTATTAATTACTTTAAATCGCTGAAAAAGAAATATGGTGAAGGAAAAGAACGCAAATCAGAGTTAAGAGTTTTTGATACAATCGAAGCCACAAAAGTTGTCATCCGAAACCTTAAACTTTATGTCAATAGAGAGGAAGGCTTTGTAGGTACAGGGCTTCGCAAAGATGAATATGTAGCTGACTGTAGTGATATTGATGATTTTATCGTCTTTTTTGCCGATGGATCAATGCAGGTGAGCAAGGTTGATTCTAAAGTCTTTGTAGGAAAGGAAATTATACACGTTGGCATCTTCAAGAAAAATGATTCGCGAATGGTGTATAACCTGGTTTATAAGCTTCCTAAAAACGGTGCTTCATTTATAAAAAGGTTTGCAGTGACCTCTGTGACCAGAGACCGAAAATATTCATTAACCTCAAATGCTGAGGATTGTCAGGTCTTATATTTTACTGCTAACCCGAATGGAGAAGCCGAAACGATAACAGTCTTCCTAAAACCTACAGGAAGTATTAAAAAGTTGAAATGGGATATCGATTTTGCAGATATCCTGATTAAAGGGAGGGGGTCAAAGGGTAACTTGGTTTCGAAACATCCCGTTAAAAAAATTGAATTCAAGGATTCTGGTAAATCAACTCTAAAGCCCCGTGAATTATGGTATGATTCGATCACTAGAAGATTGAATTCTGAGGATCGAGGTGAGTATTTAGGTGCCTTTAAGGGGGACGATCTCTTACTTATAGTTACCTCAGATGGAATGGTAAAAACCGTTACTCCTGATTTAGCGCTCCACATGCCTGATAACTTGTTACGATTAGAAAAATGGATACCCACAAAACCTTTATCAGTACTTTACTACGAGGGAGAAAGAGAACGATATTTTTTAAAGCGATTCTTAATCGAGCAGGAGTTGAAAGAGGAGCTAGTTATCAGCGAAACTAAAGGGTCAGAGTTAATTGCATTTTTGACCGATTTTCGTCCAATCCTTCGTTTGGAGTTTGTCAAGCCAAGAGGAAAAGATCCTTTACCAGATTTAACCCTCAATGTGGAGGATTTTATTAGCGTTAAGGGGATCAAGGCTCTAGGCAATCAAGTTACCACAGATAAGATCAAGCAAGTACATACTGAAGACCCTTTACCTTTCGAAGAAGCAGAGGTTGATGAGGATGAAATCGATGAGTCAAACAATGAAAGCTCAAATGATGATAAAGATGCGCAGAATAACGGGGGAGAACTAACTCTTTTCTAAAGATCGTAATTTTTTAGCATAACCTCTCATTTTGATAGGCTCAGATAAAAATCCATATTCAAAGCGGTAACCATCCACGTCGGTTTCAAGAATTTTAATATGAATAGCCTCCTTTTCTTGATTATTTTTTGGGTTTTTATTTCTAAGGATCATCTCACAATCATTAATCCATCTTACAGAGGAAGTATCTATTTGATTTTGAAATCGGTCGATCTCGTAGTCTTCATGTCGCTCAAAAATGGAAATTAATGTGTCTGAATCTGTAATTGCTACGAATTCAAACACTCCCGTTTTAAAATCTGAGCAATTTCTTTCAGGTGCTCTGAAACAGGAACTAAAAAAAATAAGGACTACCAATAAAGATAAAAGTGATTTCAAGACTACGAATTTGATTCAAATACAAATATACTATTACCTTGCGTGAGATGTTTGAAGAACGTTATTTTCCAAGTAGTCGCCTGAAAGATTGGTTGACGGCCCATGACATTGAAACCGAAATTATAGGTAGCTCAGAGCTCGGTAAACCCATTCATGCGATTTGTTTAGGAGAAGGCCCTGTTAAGATTCTTATGTGGTCACAGATGCATGGTAATGAATCAACTACAACTAGAGGATTATTAATCTGGCTTGAAAAATATCTTCAATCTTCTCATTACCATAAAGAGCTAAGTTTACTTATTATCCCACAACTAAACCCTGACGGTGCCGATAGGTATACGCGAGCCAATGGAAAGGGAATAGATCTTAACCGTGATGCACTTAATCAATCACAAAGTGAAATGAAGGTTCTCATGCGACTCGTTGAAGAATTTCGACCTCATTACAATCTGAATTTACACGATCAAAGAACAAGGTTTACGGTTGGTGATACCAATAAAGAAGCCGCTTTATCTTTTCTATCAGCCGCAGCCGATGATTCTCGTAAGATAACTCCTACAAGAATTGTAGCTATGCATCTGATTAATTATATGGTATCGTCATTACCTGACAATTTCAAGATGCATATAGGAAGATATGACGATGGATTCAACCCGAATTGCACTGGAGACTACTTTCATGCTAAAGGCATACCAACGGTGCTTTTTGAAGCCGGTCAATTAGGTAAGGATTATACAAGAACAGAAGTTACGTGGATTATTGCCCAATGCTTGTCGAATCTTTTAGAGTTTTTATCTAAACCAATACCTGATCAATCAGACGATGCAATCTTTAAGGAATATTGTGAAATTTTAGAAAACAAAACGAATGGTTATGACGAGCTAGTCATTACAGAGAACCATAAATTCTATGTTAGATATATAGAGGTGTTGGTTAATAATCAAATAGATACGGTCTTCGAATTTAACTCTTACGATAAGGTGGATTCAAGTCTTTTAAATCTTAGGCAAACTTTAGACTATCAAAAGGCAACATACGAAGAACAGAAATTAATTCGTTTGAGATTGAGACAATACCTTGAAAATGAATAATTCTTATAAATTTTTATTAAAATTGAATTATTTGTAAGATTTTCTTCATTTCTGTAGTATTTTTGCCAAAAATTCAAGAAAATGGCAAAAGTTAAATTAGACGAGATTGATCACCAGATACTGGATATGTTAATCGAGAATACTCGTATTCCTTATACTGACATCGCTAAAAAACTATTAATTTCAGCCGGAACGGTTCACGTTCGTGTTAAAAAAATGGAAGATGCTGATCTTATTAAAGGGTCGTCTTTGACTTTAGATTATGATAAGCTAGGCTATTCGTTTATCGCTTACGTTGGAATTTTTCTAGAAAAGACGCACATGACCAAGTTTGTTCTTGAGCGTTTGGCTGATATTCCTTACGTTACTGTGGCGCATATTACCACCGGTAAGTTTAATATTTTCTGCAAAATCAGAGCTAAGGACACCACTCACGCAAAAAACATCATCTTTAAGATTGATGATATCGATGGTGTGAGTAGAACTGAAACGATGATTGCCATGGAGGAGTCGATTAATGATAAAAAGCGACTCATGCATACGATCTTTAGAGAGTTATAAAATTATCCCTTTATAGTAGGAAAAGGCTTCGAGTATACCTTCGGCCTCTAGCGGTACATCATAGACTGCTTTCCCTATTTGTTTTAATCCAACAAAACGAACACTACCGTGTTCGTTTTTTTTGTCTTGTTTGGTAAGTTCGATAATATCTTGGTAATCAGCAGGGTCGATTATTGGTAAGTCGTAAAAACTTTTAATAGGGTTAGTGATAGCTACCAACTCGTTATTAGAAAGGCCTAATTCTCTGTGCGATAGGTATGCTTCTAGAATCATGCCGACAGCAATAGCTTCACCGTGCAATAAAGAGGCTGGGGTTTCGAGGTAAAAACTCTCTATAGCATGACCTAGAGTATGCCCAAAATTTAAAATTTTTCGTAGACCTTTTTCAGTTGGATCTTGAGCGACCACAGCTTGCTTAATGGAGACAGAATCACTAATAAGTGATGTCAAATCATTAAAATTAGAAATTACCTCATCGAAATGCTTAGAATCGTAAATAAGGCCGTGTTTTATCATTTCTGCAGCTCCGCTACGAATTTGATTACTAGGTAAACTCTTTAGAAAAATAGAGTGAACCCAAGTAAATTCGGGAGCTGAGAAAACACCGATTTGGTTTTTAAAACTTCCAAAATCTACCCCTGTTTTTCCTCCTGTTGAAGCATCAACCATGGCAAGTAGGGTAGTGGGTATATTTATAAATTTGATTCCTCGTTTATAGCAACTCGCAGCAAAACCTCCTAAATCAGTTAGAACACCGCCACCCAGATTGATAAGGAGCGCCTTTCTATCTGCATTGACTTTTGTTAATTGCGCCCAGACAATATTGCAGGTTTCAATAGTTTTATAGGATTCTCCTGTTGGGATAAGGATAAGGGTAAATTCTCGAAGATCTACCAATTCATTTAAAACAGGCAGACACAACTCAGCAGTGATCTGATCACATAACACAAAGGCTTTTGAAATACCTGAATCTTTCACCAGTTCTTCAAAAGGTTGGACACCTGAATGATTAAAATATACTTGGTGGGTTTTCATAGGGGTTAAATATACTATGGTATGATTAGAATAAGGACTCTTTGAAATATCTTTACTAAAAAAAGAGCATGAATTCAGATTTAAGGTTTGATAATACCGAGATTGCCTTTTCTCAAAAGTCTTCATCCCAATTACGTAAAGCGTATTTAATGTTTAGCGTTATGAGCAATCCAAGATGGGTGTCTTTCGGCTCTAACTTGGCTCTTTTCGGTCTAAAAGCACGGCTACCATTTATTCCACAAATTATCAAGTCAACGGTTTTTAGACAGTTTTGTGGCGGGATTAATCGCTCAGATTGTTCAGATTTGGTTTCTAATTTGAATCAAAATGGTGTGAAGGCTATTCTAGATTATTCTGTAGAAGGTCAAGAATCTGAAGAACAATACGACAAGAAAACTACTTCGATTATTGATTCACTCCAAACGGTAAATAAAAATGAAGGAGAAGCCTTTGGCGTTTTTAAACCAACAGCAATAGGAGCCTATTCGGTATTCGAAAATGCTTTAAAAAAGGACAGTAACCAAGAAACAAAGGATGCGTTTGAACGTATTCGTAAGCGATATGTGTCGATATTTAATGAAGCTGCTAGGTTAAATGTAAGAGTCCTTATTGATGCTGAAGAATCCTGGATGCAGGATTCTGCTGATCTTTTAGCCCTAGAAATGATGGAAAGATTTAATTCTAATGATATCATTGTATACAATACCTTTCAAATGTATCGCCATGACCGACTAGAGGTCTTAAATTCATGGATAATAACAGGAAGAAATAAAGGGTTTAAAGTCGGAGCTAAGCTCGTCAGGGGAGCTTACATGGAAAAAGAGCGAGAGAGAGCTCTAAAACATGGGTACAACTCACCCATATGTAAGGACAAAAAAGCAACGGATGATAATTTTGACAACGCAATTCGAGTAGTATTTGAAAATATTGATTGCTGTGGCTTGGTAGTTGGTTCTCATAATGAAGCAAGTACTTTGCTTACGACTGCACTTATGAAAGAAAAAGGTATTGAACCAGGAGATCCAAGAATTTCTTTTGCTCAACTATTCGGCATGAGTGATCAGATTACCTATAATCTTGCCGCTCAATCGTATAATGCCATAAAACTAATCCCATACGGTCCAATTAGAGACGTGTTACCTTATCTTATAAGAAGAGCAGAAGAAAATACTTCAGTTGCTGGTCAAACAGGTAGAGAATTGATACTTATAACTAAGGAATTAAAGAGAAGAAGGATACTGAACTAGCGTTATTCAATTAGTCGAACTCCATCAGGGCAACGAGCGATTCTGTGTTCAACACCTGCGCTTTCAAAAAAGTATTCTTTACAAGGTTCTTTTCGTGGCTCACTCCTTTTGAAATCGATAGAAGCGTTTTTAAGAAGTTTTGCGATCTTTAAACTATCCTGACCTTTTATTACTTCTGCGGTTCTAAGATCTTTAATAACTCTACAATTCGGTAGATAACAAAATTCAACTCCTTTACCATCGGTTTTTTTATCAACGATAAACCACAAGAAAATAGAACCAATTCCTAATCCTATAAGATACCAGAATAATCGCTTGAGGAAAGCCATATTAGAGTGTTAGTAAAGATAGGTTTCGAAAGGGTAGAGGGAACCAATCAGCTACAAAGTTACTAGTTAAATATCCATTATAGGTATAAACCCCTGCTTGTAATTCTTGGGAATTTTTAAATCCTGAGGGAACCCCTCCGTGTGCAGTCAATTTGAGAAGGTAAGAAACTACTAGTGCATTGAGCGCGATAGAGGAGGTTTTAGGATATCTTGATGGAATATTTGGAACTCCATAATGAATTACGTCATAAACAACTCGAACAGGATCATCATGAGTCGTAAGCTCTGAGGTTTCGATACATCCTCCACTATCAATACTAACGTCGACAATTATCGATCCCGCTTTCATCTGTGAAACCATTGATTCTAGCACAACAATTGGGGCTCTTTTCTCTCCTGTTAAAGCTCCTATAACTACATCTGCAGTTTTAAGATGTTTCGATATTCCTTCTTGGGAAAGGGTTGAGGTGTGCAAATTAGGTCCAATACTGTTACGAGCACTACGCAATTTTGATAAATCATTATCATAAAGTGTAACATCTGATCCTAACCCTAATGCTGTCCGAGCAGCTTCTATTCCTGTAGTTTGTGCTCCGATAACAACAGTTTGAATTGGCGGAACACCAGTAATACTTCCGAAAAGTAATCCTTTACCTTTATTAGAAGCAGAAAGTAATTCAGAGGCGATATGTATTGCACTTTGCCCTGCAATCTCGCCTAAACTTTCAACAAATGGGAGATGATCAAAACCTTCTCTAATAAACTCTAAACCAATAGCCGTGATTTTCTTTTCAAGCAGCTTTTCGAAGTAGGCTTTATCTTTAGTTTTAATCTGAAGTGCGGATAAAAGGGTACAACCTACCGGAATTTTTTCAATTTCTTCTATGGTAAATGGATCAATTTTGACAATAAAAGGCGAGCCAAATACTCTTTTGTCGTCAGCTGTAACTTCAGCACCTGCCTCAGAGTAAGACCGATTGTCATATCCTGCATGTAGTCCTAAATTCTTCTCGATGATAATTTCATGACCTAATTGACAGAGCTGTTTAACTCCTTCTGGTGTAATTGCAACTCTTCTTTCTTGAAGAGTTGAGGCCTTTGCAAAGCTTACTATTAGGCGCTCCTCAGAATGATTAACCCAAAGCCTTTCTTCTTGAGGTAAAAGCTCAGCTCTTGAAAATGGAGATTTACTCATAGTGGGAAAAATACAAAATCATGAACGATAAATACTCAATTTGCGCCGATTCTGTGAGGTGATTTCAATCGCTATCTTCATTGCTTTAGGGTTAAATAGGGAAGTCATGCGCTCTGACCATTCGATAAAGATTAAACTATTCGATTCTAAATATTCATCAAAACCAATATCATAGAGCTCTACTTCGTTTTCAACTCGATAAAGATCGGCATGATAAATAGGTTTATGGTCAGACAATTCATAAGTATTTACCAGGGAGAAGGTAGGGCTGCTAACAACATCTTTTACACCTAAGATTCGTAAAATGGTCTTTATTAGTGTAGTTTTTCCTGCACCCATTTCTCCCTCTAGATACACTTCACCTTTAGAAGGTAATCGATTTACAATCTCCAAAGCGTATTGGTCGATATCTTCTAATGCATACTCAAGTACAAAGTCGGGATGTGCTTTCTTGCCTACTGACATATTTATGGTCATCTTTGTGACTCTTTAAGTATCAAAGATAGTGTTGTCTAGCCATAAATTAAAGGTGTTTAATGACCCGATATACGGTTCTTTTGCCATTCCTTCACCACTTATTCTTCAAGTAATCTCTCATCCTTTTTTTCAAAGGTTAAGACGAATTTCACAAATGGGTCTTTCCTATTTGGTATATCCAGGCGCCCATCATACTCGTTTTCAGCATGCTTTGGGAGCAATGAATTTAATGCAAAAAGCTATTGATACCTTGACTCTTAAAGGAGTAAGCATTTCGCCAGAAGAAAGGCAAGGACTATTATTAGCGATTTTACTTCACGATATAGGCCACGGTCCATTTTCTCATGCATTAGAAGAGAAATTAATATCAAAACATCATGAAACCCTTTCTTTGGGATTTATGGAACTTTTAAACGAAGAATTCGATGGTCAACTTGATCAAGCAATCGCCATCTTTAAAGGTAAATCGGATAGACCTTTTTTAAATCATCTAGTTTCTAGTCAGTTTGATATGGACCGCCTTGATTATCTCAAACGTGATAGTTTCTTTGCCGGTGTTACTGAAGGAAATATTAATTCAGAACGTTTGATTAGCACCATAAATGTGGTTGAAGATTCCCTCGTTATAGAAGAAAAGGGGATTTACTCGGTTGAGAAGTTTCTAATGGCGCGCCGTTTTATGTACTGGCAAGTTTACCTTCACAAGACTAGTATAGTCGCTGAAATTATGCTTGGAAAGATTATTGAAAGGGCCAAAGAATTAATTCACCGCGGGCAACTTATTGAGGGTCCTCCGAATCTGATGTATTTCTTGAATCAACAATTTTCAAGGAATAGCGATAAAGAAATTACGCTTCATCAATTTGCTGCGATCGATGATATCGATATTATGGCATGTATTAAAAGATGGTCAAATCACAGCGATACTATCCTAGCTCGTCTTTGCAGCGGAATTCTTAATAGAGATCTACTTGAGGTTAGATTTAGAGAAGAACGTGCAGGTCAAAAGGAATTAGAAGTATTACAGACTGAGGTTGCAAAGGAATATAATGTGAGCATAAGTGATGCGCACTATCTCGTTTATGACGGTACCCTTTGGAATTTGGCTTATAACCCTAACAAACAACCGATTCGAATTCTTTTTAGAGGAGGTGAGGTGATGGATTTTATGCAGGCTAGTCGCTATGCGGGAGCCGGTGCATTTAGTGTAAAACACGAGAAGAACTATATCTGCTCACCTAAACTACAACTACCATAAATCCTTACCTTTGCGCGGAATGAACTTTAATGTACAACAAATTGCTGATTGGATTGGAGCCGAGATAATTGGTGACCCTAATCAAATTATTGATCACTTTTCGGCAATCGAGGAGGGAAGCGATAAGGGAATTTCTTTTTTGGCTAATCCCAAATATGAAAACTTTCTCTACAGTACTGAAGCTTCCGCTGTTATTGTATCTAAAGAGATAGAACTTAAAGAATCGATTCAAACTACCTTGCTAAAAGTAGAAGATCCTTACCATGCTTTTGCCCAGTTATTGAGAGCTTATGAGCAAGCAATAAAGCCAGAATACCGTGGTGTTGATAGCTCGTCGAATATTCATGAAAGTGCAATTGTCGACGCATCTGTTTATGTGGGTGCATTAGCTGTTATTGAAATGGGAGCTAAGATTGGTTCGGGTACAGAAATTCACGCGCAATCATTTGTGGGTCGTAATGTTACCATCGGTGAACGTTGTGAAATATATCCCGGTGTAAGGATTTATTCGGACACGGTAATTGGTGATGATGTTGTTATTCACGCCAACTCTGTAATCGGCGCACCTGGATTCGGATTCTCTCCCAATGAAAACGGAGGTTTTGATAAAATTCCTCAATTAGGTAAGGTGATTATCGAAGATGGGGTAGACATTGGTTCTTCTTGTACTATTGATCGAGCAACCTTTGGGGAAACTCGTGTTTCAAAGGGTGTAAAACTCGATAATCAAGTGCATCTGGCACACAATGTTTTTGTTGGTCAAAATACCGTAATCGCCGCTCAAACCGGAGTAGCGGGATCTACGAAGATTGGCAGTCAAGTTATGATTGGAGGTCAAGCAGGTATCGTTGGTCATATTGAAATTGGAGACGGAGCAAAGATTCAAGCTCAAAGTGGTGTTACCCGCAAAGTCAAAAGCAACGAGAAGATTCAAGGTACTCCAGCAATGGACTATAATACCTTCAGCAAATCATACATACATTTTAAAAACCTAGTTTCTCTTGAAGCTAGAGTCAAAGAATTAGAACAAGTAAGCAATAAACTATCAGAGAAGTGAAACAAACTACTTTAGAGAGAGCGATAAGTATATCTGGTATTGGACTACATACAGGTCAAGAAGTAACTTTAACTTTTCAGCCCGCTGAACCAGATACAGGATTCGTTTTTAAAAGAGTCGATCTTGAAGGAAGTCCAGAGGTACCTGCCTCTGCAAAGTGGGTGAATAAAACTCAAAGAAGCACCGTTTTAGATTTTAACGGCGTAGAAGTTCAAACTTCAGAGCACGTTCTTGCTGCTTTAACTGGGTTAGATTACGATAATGCGATCATAGAAATTAACGCTAGCGAACCACCTATTTTAGATGGATCTGCTAAGTACTTCATAGAAGCCCTTGAAAAGGCGGGTAAGGTAGAACAAGAAGCACTT
>Ga0075477_10001548_pt1 | contig 10821 bp, 7 predicted proteins | sample DEB08_DNA_FD_76338 | JGI IMG/M metagenome (GOLD analysis project Ga0075477, IMG submission 76338) | Aqueous microbial communities from the Delaware River and Bay under freshwater to marine salinity gradient to study organic matter... | ecosystem: Environmental > Aquatic > Marine > Coastal ...
CATACCTCCTGCTGCTCCTTTCTCTGAAGATGATTTATCTGGCGGTGACGACGATTTACCGTTCTAATCCATTCTAGATCAGCTCCTCTCCACGCGGGGGCTCAATCCATAAAAAAACCGCCCCAAGAGGCGGTTTTCTTTTTAATAACAATATCGTTTATTAACGTCCGGGGCGAACCAACCGGAATTCAGTACGACGATTCATGCGGTGATCTTCTTCCCCGCAATCCGGAATTTGCTTGTCTTCACAACGACGGTAACGACGGAGTCCCATTTGCGCAGGCGTTTTATCGCATTCGCATGCACAATCGTTCACTGGTTTTTCTTCACCCATTGCTTTTCCAAAAATTCGCTCGCGAGGTAATCCATTTCCTACGAGATACTCCATTGTAGATTCCAATCGCTTCTCAGATAACCATTGGTTAAATCCTTTTGATCCGCGGCAATCTGCATGCGAATAAGCCTCGATTTTATACTCGGGGAAATCCTTCATAATAGCAATGATAGTATCCATACGCGGAATGGCCTGTTCATTGAGTTTCCAGTTATCGTACTCAAAATAGATGGGTACGAAAGCAAAATAGTCAGCATGCTCAGTTACAAGAGGACCCTCAGGCTTAATTTCTTTTACTTCAACGATCATTTCATCCTCGTAATCCACCCCGTGATTTACCGCGGTATAATTCGAAGCATTCAACCTGTATTGATCGCCTTCAGCCTCAACCGCCATCTCTCCGTAACCTTCGATATCGAATACTACTGCACCTTGTGCGTCTGTAATACCGTTCTTGTAGAAATCTCCATCTTTCGCCTTAACGGAAACACGAATCCCCTCTACAGGTGTTTTGTGATCCACATCCTGAACCTTTATAGTAAGGGTGGTCTTGCTCGGTTGCATGGTATAGCTAAAAATATCATCACCATACGACGAGGCATCGCGATTAGACGACAAATAGCCCGAAGCAAAATCATCTGCAACCCAAACACCGAAATCGTCACTACCCTGGTTAAATGGATAGCCCATATTTCTTGGGGTCATAAAACCATCCCCATTCGGAAGAGCAATAAACACATCGAGACCCCCAAGGCCGAGATGTCCTTCGCTGGCAAAATATAAATTCCCGCTGCCATGAATAAAAGGAAATAAATCATTCATGGGCGTATTTACACTAGAACCCAAGTTTTCCGCCTCACCCCAAGAACCATCGTCATTTTTGCGAGCTCTGTAAATATCACTTCCACCCTGTCCGCCTTCACGATCCGAAACAAAATACAACGTTTTACCGTCGGCCGAAACCGAAGGATGCCCCGTAGAGTATTCAGAAGAATTAATGCTCAACTCCATAGGCGAGGACCATGATCCGTCCTCGTTGCGCTCTGACGAATAAATTTTTAACTGGGTAATTCCAGAAGTACTCTCTCCCAACTTACCGTCCACTATGTCGTTACGAGTAAAATAGGCGGTATTTCCGTCTGCGGTAAAACTAGCTGTTCCCTCATGCCATTTTCCATTGATTCCCTTGGCAATTGGCTCCACATCACCTGATGTGCCGTCGGCAGAAACACCAGCCCGGTACAAATTCAAAAACGGCTTGCCATCCCAAGCATATGTGCGTTGAATCGCTACACTATTGCTGCGATTGCTGGAAAAATATAGATTTCCACCGACCAAAACAGGGCTGAAATCGTCATAACCATCTGTACTCACCGCCGCCTTTTCAATGGCATACTTGTCCGCAGTGGAGCGCAACTTCTCAATGGATTCCATATTAAAATCCCCACCTAGACTAGAGGATTCTTTTTTGCGATACTTATCCAACTGTACCTGACTCTCCTCGTATTTATTGTTGGCTAATAAAACCCTTGAGTAGAGATAGTAATCCATTCCAGAAGCGTCACTCTTCTCTACAACCAATTTGTAGGTTTCCTCTGCCTTAACCATATCATTCACTTTGCGGTAAGATTCCGCAAGACGTTGCAGTACGGCGTAGGGAGCATCGTCTAATTTTGCTATCCCGCGCTCATAGGAGGCGATTGCATCGCGGTAGGCGAGGCGATTATACGCGTCATCCGCCTTGTCGATCCAACTGTTCTGGGCCGAAACCACCACCGAAGCTAAGCTTAGTAACCCCGTAGCAATAATGGTATAGAAATAACTTTTCATGTGTGCCGAAATTTTATTTTAGAAATAACGAGGTGACTTCAAGCTTCCCTTCTTGAACACGAAATCGTAGGTGAGCATAAACTCATGCGAACCTCCAGTGAGCTGGTTGAGCTCAGTAGTTGCGTAATCGTAAGCATAACCCACGCGCAACTGTGGAGAGAGCTGGATTCCAGCCATTAAACCAAGTGCACTGCTCTGGCGATAAAATCCGCCTAACCACAACTTTTCAGAAATCAAGAAATTAGCCGTTAAATCGATAGATACTGGCGCCGCATCTACTGCGCGCACGAAACCAGAAGGTTGGAATATCACGTTACTTCCCATTGGGATGGCACCACCCACAATAAAGAAGTGATGACGCTGCTCACGGGGCAAATCGTCGCTGTTGGCCGAACCATCATAAAGCGTATTCTCCAAAAACTTGGGAATACTATACCCCATGAAAAAATGATCGGTATGATAATACAACCCAAATCCGATATTCGGGCTAAATAAATCTACATTCTCATTGTATGCTGGGTCCGGATTGATGGTAGTAAGGTCGGTGATGTTCGTTTGCAAACTGTTGAATCCAGCCTTGATACCTAGGGCCAAACGCCCTTTTTCAAATAAATTAATACGAGCCGCAAAGTCTACATATCCACCATACTGGCTCGATGGGCCAATTTGGTCGGCCATAAAGCTCCCGCCAAGAGAAAGTGCCTGATTGCGCAGAGGACTGTGCAAGGTGAGGTTCTGAGTAGACGGAGCGCCTTCAATCCCCACCCACTGAGAGCGGTGAATAGCCACAGCCGACAATGCATCACGCGAACCGGCATACCCGGGATTAATAGAAAGTACGTTGTACATGTATTGAGTGTACATCGGGTCTTGCTGCGCCATGCTTTCGAGCGATATCGAAAACATTGCCAGCGCCAATACTAAGCGCATCGGCTGACGGAGACATTTCATAGCGATTGTTGTATTCATGTTTTTTGCTTTGAATGAGATTGTCATGGGTTCAAGGATCATTTACGCAAATAGACATATCCGGTAAATGGATCTTCGCCATTACCCAAATCTAACATGTAGAAGTACGTGCCCTCTGGAAGCACATTTCCTTCTCCCAATGGAATCGTGCCTTCGGTAGCAACCCCACCCCAATCCTTCATGTAGGGCTGAGCTTGATAAACTAAATCCCCGTAGCGGTTAAACACGCGAAGGTGGTTGTTAGGAAACTCCTCTAATCCAGGGATATCCCAAGTATCATTAAATCCATCATTATTTGGCGAGAACGATTCAGACAAGAACAACTTCACCGCACAGGTAACTTCTAAGTTGTTGTAGCAAGAGTAAGAAAACCCGTCTGGGCCTGTAACAAGCACTTCAATAGTATAGAAAGGGCCATCGGCCTGAACAATACTTCCCGCTGATGGAATCTGAGTAAACACGAAATCATTTGGATCATCGCAATTATCAGATACCGTAATGAGCGATGTATAATCTATTACTTCAAACGAACATGAAGTGTCTGCCTTCACAGTATCAAGAGCAAAAGAGCAATCCACAGTGGGCTCAACTGCATCTTCCACCGAAATCGTAAAGCTGCAAGAGCTCGCATTACCATAAGCATCTACGGCATCGATCGTAACGGTCTGTACATCGCCATCGAACATTTCCAAACCAGCTGGAGGAGTTTGAGTTAGCGTTACGCCTGATGAACCCCCGCAGTTATCTGCTCCAATTACAATAGTTGTGTAATCGATTAAAGTCCAACTGCATTCCGTAATCAAAGGAACAGTAAAATTATTAGGGCAAGTGAGCGTAGGTGCTTCAGCATCTGTAATTTGTACCGAAAAGTTACAGGTTGATGTATTACCGCTGGCATCAACTACCTCAAAGGAAAGGTTGGTTGTTCCAATTGGGAAGAAGCTTCCGCTGCTCAATCCAGTTCCATCGGTTTGATTGATGGTGTAACCCGGACAATTGTCTGTGGCCGTTACACTAAATGTAACCGTAGCTCCACATTTTTGAGGATCAGAATTCAGTGAGATATTGCCAGGGCATGAAATAACAGGTAACTCATTGTCCACTACCGTAACTGTAAAGAAACAAGAATCGATGTTGCCACTGCCATCGGTTACCAGGTAGCTAACTGTAGTTGATCCCACTGGAAACACACTTCCACTCGCCAACCCATCTACTTGATAAATGGTAGTATTGGAACAGTTATCGATTACAGTAGGGGGATTAAAGGTAACTACTGCTCCACAAACACCTGGATCGGTATTGGTAGTAATGTTTGATGGGCAGTTTAATATTGGAGCCTGATTGTCTTGTACAACCACTTGGAAAGTACAGCTATCCTGATTTCCCGCTGCATCTGTAGCTACAAAACTCATCAGCGTAGTACCCACTGGAAATAATGATCCCGAAGGCAAACCATCCGATTGAACGGTAGATACACCGACGCAATTATCGGTAGCCACAGGAGCTGTGAAATTCACCACCGCACCACAGGCGCTCGGATCTGAATTTACTACAATGTTATTGAGACAAGGCAGATTGGGATCTTGTTGGTCGATGACTGTTACCGTGAAACTGCACGATGTAGAATTACCCGCAGCGTCTGTTGCACTGTAAGAAAGTGTAGTTACACCCGCAGGAAAGACACTTCCGCTTGTAAGACCAGTGGCATCTGTTTGCGAGACCGTTGCACCGGAACAGTTATCTACTGCTTGAGGAATGGGGAAATATACCACTGCATTACACTGGTCGTTATCCATCCCAACTGTAATGTTGGAGGGACAAGTGAGTACAGGTGGTACCACGTCGTTGGCACATGGGTTTGGGGTTTGTGCCCAAGCCGAAACGGTCAGTAAGAGCGTAAATGCCGAAGAGTAAAAGATGCGCATAGAATGATTTATTAAATTCTGGCCACAGTCAATGCTCGAAAACAGCGTGATTCCACTGAATTCGAGGTTCAAAGATAAGGTTTATCTATTAAATTAGTGGTTTTAGGTATTAACTTTTACACCTAATGCTGCGCGAATTCCGCTACCGAGCTGCATGAAAGCCAAGACGAGGGTAACAATGGCTAAACCCGGGGCCAATGCGAGGTGTGCACGCCCCATCAACATGAATGCATAGTTATCGCGCACCAAACTTCCCCATGATGGAACCGGTGGTTGCACTCCAAACCCCAAAAAACTCAATCCGCTCTCTACCAAAATGGCCGTGGCGAAGTTTGCCGCAGAGATCACAATTACAGGCGCTATAACCGGCGGCAACACATGCCGAAATATCAACCTAAGCGCGCCATAACCCAGTGCCCTACCCGCCTCTATGTAAGGCTCCTTACTGATGGCCATCACCTGCCCCCGTACCACGCGAGCTACTTCTACCCACATAGTGAGCCCTACCGCTATATAAATTTGAAGTGGCCCTTTCCCCAGTGCAAGTGTAATTGCCATAACCAAAAGAAGCGTAGGAATGCTCCACACCACATTAACAACCCATATCACTACTTTATCAGTTACTCCCCCAAAATATCCCGCCACTGCCCCGGCCGGAATTCCAATTAGAATACTAATAAGTACGGCAACAAACCCGATGGAAAGAGAAACTCTACTTCCCCACACCACGCGCGAAAACACATCACGGCCAAACGCGTCGGTTCCCAATAAATGCCGATTTAAAACGCCATCTCCAGAGATGTCGGAGGATGCGCCCGGCGGCAAAAAGCGATGTTCCAAACTCATGGTATTGGCGTAATCGGATGAGTCCGGACACCACAGGGATGCCGTAATCCCTGCAACCGCCACGAGCGCGATGTATACAGCGGCAAACAGAGCCCATTTGTCGCGTACAAAACGTTTCCAGAATATGGAATTGGGATCGGTCATTCTTTATGCAGATTGGCAAATCGCTGATTCAACGCTTGCAGGGCTCAACGGAACTTTTTCAAATCGACCAACACATCGAAAGCCTCTTTGAGTTGTCGATCTTTTTCGAGATCCTCAATAAAGCGATTTTGCAGCTCCTCCGCAACCGTGTCGGCGGGCGTTTCTGTGGCGTAGGCGGAAATTCCCGAGCGATAGTTGTCGCGTAAATTTTTCTGATGTTCATTTCGCTCATCAGCCTCCATACGATCCTTGTGGTACTGCTTCCAATTCAGCGAAACCTGTTTGTTCTCGCGGCGGCCAGCCACCCATTGAGCGTGCTGTTCAAATGCTTGAGCTAAAGTATCCATGGCGATGCGTTTCTCAGATAGGGTGATTGCTTTTTCAATTGCGCGGTCCCAATGATCGAATTCTGTGTATCGGGATGATGGGATCTCGTCCCAATCCAACGGAAAGTCGGTTTCAGCTTCACCAAAAGGCACGAAATTATACACATCGGGCCAGACGATATCCGAACTAACACCTCGAAGCTGGGTGCTCTGCCCATTCACGCGATAAAATTTCTGGATGGTCACCTTTAGGCCTCCTAGTGTTCCTACATCGCGCAGTGCCTCGGGTATCATTCGATCCATTTCAAAAATAGATTGAACGGTTCCCTTACCAAAGGTGTGCTTGGAGCCCAAAATAATGCCTCGGTCGTAGTCTTGGAGCGCTCCCGCGAGAATTTCCGAGGCTGAAGCCGAAAAAGGATTCACCAGCACAACCAGTGGGCCGTCGTAAATGGTGGATGGATCCTCATCCCTGAATACTCGCGTACCGCCTTGTCTTGTAACTACCTGAACTACGGGACCCTCGTCCATAAACAACCCTGCAATATCGATCGCCCCCTTTAACGAGCCGCCACCATTGTTTCGCAAATCGAGCACCACGCCTTCAACTCCCTCTTCCTGTAAGCGCTTCAACTCCGTTTTTACATCTTCCGCGCAGTCGCGCCCCTCGCCGTCGAAATCCAAATAAAACTTGGGTAACCTAATGTATCCCAACTTGTTTTGGTCTTCTAATACAGCTGAACGGGCATACGTCTCTCTTAAAATGACCACGTCGCGCTCAATTGGAATAACTACTATGGTACCATCCACCTTCTTTACCGTTAATTCTACAACGGTGCCTTTTGGCCCACGGATAAGTTGTACCGCATCTTCCAAGCGCATATCCACTATGTCCACTGGATCCTCGCCCGCTTGTGCAACTTTTAATATCACATCGTTTACCTCTAATTCACCTTGACGCCACGAAGCACTGCCACTGACTACCTTCACCACGGTGATATTCCCATCGCGATCGCTCAACTGGGCCCCAATTCCCTCCAACTTTCCACTCATTTGAATCTCAAAAGTTTGCTTATCGTAGGGCGGTAAATAATTAGTGTGCGGATCAAAAACGGCAATACAGGAGTTTAAATAAGCGCTAAACCAATCGTCTCTATCGAGCTCGCTCATGCGCTCATACCAGCGATCCATACTTTTTCGCACCTTAACCCGTGCGCTGTCTTCATACACTGCCCAATCCACGGACTCTAAGCTTTCCTCAGGATGGTCCGCGCGCGCCAATTCATTAATTTTGAGCAAGGTCTGATACTTTAAATACCGTCGCCATGCGTCCAACATTTCTTCATCGTCTGCAGGCCATTCCTCAATTTCATCGAATTGAAAATTCTCTTTCTCCACAAAATTGAAAGGCTCAGCCAAAATTTGAGGGTAATTCGCATGCACGCGTTCAATCTGTTCCGCGAGTATGCCGTAGGTGAGCTCAAAAAACTCGGTACTCTCCGAGGTCCATTCGTCGTCAATACGGCTCTGATAGGTTTCAAATTGGTTGATGTGAGCTGCCGTAAACAACCGCTTCGCCGGATCTAATTGATCGAGGTAAAGTTTGAATGCATCAACCGAAAAGCGATCATCGAGATCACGCGGATCGAAATGTGCCTGCTGCAAACCTTGTCTAATAAGCTGGAGTAGAGCTTTATCTCTAGGGGAGTCCCCTGTATTTTTCTTAGAACTATTTACTTGTTGTGCGCTCAACACCCCTACTAGGACGAGCCCAAGTATCGCCAATATATTTCTTCGCATTGTTAAAATCGTCTATGAAGTTGCAATATCCACATTTCTCCCCTTCAAAGAAAATGATATCGTGTTTTGTTGGCCCCCTTCTTCGTAATATTGCAATATTAAAATGTAAGTGCAAAAAAGTATAGCCACATGAAAAAGAATATGAATCACTGGGCCTATGACCTCCTGCTTCAATCCGGACTTCCCACAGAATGGATTGCACCCGTAATCATTGGGCTGGACCTCATCCTTTTAGTCGTTGTAGCTGCACTTTCGAATGGGATTACACGTCGCGTTTTATTGACCACGGTGCGAAGAATCGTTAAACGCACCAAGGCGGAATGGGACGATCTCATTTTCGATGAGGGTGTCTTTACCACCTTGGCACACATCGTGCCCGCTGGCATAGTCCGATACGTGGCCCCGGAAATCTTATTTGAATTCGATGGCGTAGTAGACCTGTTGATATTTATAATCAACCTATACATCTTCTGGATTGTGGCGAGGGTGGTGATTCGCATGTTAAACTCCATGTTACGCATCTTCGAGGCCAATCCGAGGTATAGTGACAAGCCCATTGAAAGCTATATTCAGCTCGGAAAAATCATTGTATACATTGGATCGGCCATCTATGTGATTGCCCTAGTTATTGGGACCACTCCTATCGCAGTACTCACCACATTGGGTGCGGCAACCGCAGTATTACTGCTGGTATTCAGGGACCCCATCCTGGGATTGGTGGCGAGCATTACAATTTCGGCCAATGATACACTTCGAATAGGCGACTGGGTATCGTTCGACAAGTTTGGAGCGGATGGAGATGTAATTCGCATCAACCTAACCTCTGTACAAATCCGAAATTGGGACAATACCATTAGCACCGTACCTACCTACGCCTTTCAGAGTGAGTCGTTTAAGAATTGGCGGAACATGCAGAAAATGGGTGCGAGACGCATCATGAGGGCCATCCACTTCAAAGTAAATAGCGTTCGATTTTTGGGGCAAAAGGACCTTGAAAAAATGAAATCCATCCAGCGAATTCGCGAATTTATTGAGGCCCGCGAACGGGAAGTGAATGAGTGGAACAAAACGCATCGAGCCGATAAAAACCTCGCAATCAACGGGCGCAACATGACCAACATCGGACTTTTTCGAGCCTACGCACTCGCCTATCTCAATGAAAATCCAAATATCCACAAAGAGCTGACCATCATGGTCCGACAATTGGATGCAACAGAAAAAGGAGTGCCTTTGCAAGTGTACGCCTTCTGCAACGATACCGTTTGGGTAAATTATGAACGCATTCAGAGCGACATTTTCGATCACTTGATCTCAGCGGCTCCGTTCTTCAACTTGGAACTCTTCGAGTACCCATCTGGAAGTCGGTCTGCACGAGATGTTTCATCAACGCCAACGACTCTCATTCCGCCGCCCGGCGAGTAACAGGCTATAGCTCGCTGCAATAGGAAGCAGAAGCGCAAAAAGTGCGGAGTGCACGAAGAAGGGAAGCAGTGGTACACGGGGTGATACGACACTTGGAAAGGTTCTAAAAAATCGCCATTCAGCAAACGCCTTTAATAACCAAAGTGGAGCCCATACCGGAGCAAAAGGAATCGCGAATACCGATAAATGCGCACACAATACTCCAAAGATAACGGCGGCTTGTATCCAAATGGACTCGCTACGCGGTGCCCCTAGGGCGTTGGAGGCCCATCGAGCCCGCTGCTCCAACCAAGTGCGAAATCCGGCTTGGGCGGGCATGAGCCCGTAAACAGGTTCCGCGTAAAATCCATCCGAGTTGTTAGCTGCCTGGCGTTCTGAAAACATGTAGGTTTCATACGCGTGTTCGCTCAAATAAGCCATCCATCTCGCATCGGGTCCGGCCGCATTGCGATGTCCCGTTTCCGAAGAAACCCAATGAAGAAAAGATCGCAACAAAGATCCACACACCAGCGTATAGGCCGAGGAGAACAAAATGGGATACCCCCGCGAAAGTAAGCGCTGACCAACACCATGAAGACCTACAAAATCGAGTGCCTCAAATGTAGAGCGGAAATTTGATGCACAGATACCAAGCGGAAGCATGGCCAAATCCGCGTTTTGAGAGGCCATATCGCAGAGGAGCGGAGTTAAGGAAACAATATTAGGCGCTACATCGGCATCCATAAGCAAGTAATAATCGCTTATTGGTGCGTTTTGGAGTGCGGCCTGCCAGCATCCAATCTTTCCTGTTCCAATCCCTGAGATCACCCGAGTTCCCGCCGAGAAAGATGTGTTTTCGAGCTCGGTGAGCGTTCCATCGCTGCTCTGGTCGTCGATAAATACAAAATTTACATTGGGATTGGCCTCCGCCCACTTTCTCCAATGTGCCATACGCGGCTGAAGCCCCACGTTTTCGTTGCGCATGGGAACGATTACGGTTAGCCCAGGTACAGCCTTGCCCATTTTTTCACGGGAATGGGTAGGAGGATTTTTTCGTCGGGTTTGATAGCTTGATATGTAAATTAGTCCGATAATATACATCAACCCGCCTGCAACCCAAAACCCGATAATCCAAGAGGAAATCATAAATGAAGCGGACGATTGCGCCACCACTGCCACCCTCCTATTAATGCAGGAAGATAGCTGTGAATTGCAGAATGAATAAAAAAGACTGCGGTAACAAATC
>Ga0075477_10001550_pt1 | contig 10819 bp, 4 predicted proteins | sample DEB08_DNA_FD_76338 | JGI IMG/M metagenome (GOLD analysis project Ga0075477, IMG submission 76338) | Aqueous microbial communities from the Delaware River and Bay under freshwater to marine salinity gradient to study organic matter... | ecosystem: Environmental > Aquatic > Marine > Coastal ...
GTTAAAGATCCCGCTACAATGATGCAGGTAAGATCAGAGAGAGAGTTGATTCGAAGATACCTGGCCGGGGAGATACAGGAGTTAGACGCTTCACAGTCTGCCGTCATCGATCAATACCTGGAAATGAACTCTTCGAATCAAGCTGGCCTTTATGACGACGATGACCACGATGGTTCACTTGAGCCAAATGGAAACAGAATTGAGTTTGAAAACCTCACTGCCGGTGGATTGGAATTCTATCAGGTCAATAGCGGGGATTTCACAGGAGTATTGGAAACGGTAACAGCAGATTTTGTGCTGGATGAAAGTGAGGGATCTACATGGGCAAACGATCTGACATTGCTGGTGACTACCAGTGATGAAGTGTTTGATGAATCTACATTCGTGCTTCAGATTGGGGGTACAACCACCATTGTTCACCCAGAGAATTACTATGACTGGGGAATGGGCCACACCAGTGAGCCTGGAACACCCGTCCAAACTTCCATTGATCTCAATAGTCCACTCGATGTGGAAGAGCTGTACTTTTTCCTTGGCAATGGATGGGCATACGGAAACTCAGGAACCTGGAGTGGGTCTATAACCTTAGATAACGTGAATTCTGCAGCAAGTTTCATCACCTCTGTATCTCCCTCCTTTGGTACCGTTCCCGCTGGAGGAAGCACAGAAGTACAAATCACCTTTGACAGTTCCGATCTTGTATCCGGCTCCTATGAATCTTCCGTTAGCATTGAAAGCAACGTTCCGGAAATGCCGGAAACTTCCCTGGCCGTTACAATGAATGTGACAGGTGGTGTATCGATCTCTGTTGATCCTGATTTTATCGATTTTGGGGATGTATCATCCAACCAGACAACATTTAGGTTTTTGGAGATCCAAAATAACGGAAATGGTGATTTGAGTATTGAGTCCGTGACTACCGAAGGAGCAGGATTTACGAATGGAGACTTCCCTACTCTGATTGAGCCTTTTAGCAGTGAACTGATGAAAGTCTTTTTTAATGGAAGTGAGGTTGGTTCCTATAGCGGCACACTCACGATTGCCAGCTCTGACACCATGATGGCGGAACTTACTGTTCCACTTTCTGCAGAGGTGATTGGTGCAGCGGAAGCAGTAGTCACGCCGATTCCGGTCATTGCAGAACTGGAAGCCGGATCCGCAGGAAGTGTTGAGTTTCAGCTTCAAAACACAGGCGATGCTTCTTTAAATTTCATCTTCCCGGAATTTGCCGGAGATCTTTTTGGCGGAAATACACATACCTATACAAAAATTGCTCCAGATGCTGTTCAGGTTTACGATCTCGAACGCTATTTTTCAATGGAAGACCGTTCCATCATCAGTCTATTCCAAAATCAAGTTTCCTCTCAGGCGAGTCCAGATGAGTTTGAAGTTCTTGCCCGCTATGAGTCTATTTATGGATCGATCGAAGCTCCATTTTATGGCGGTGGCGGAGACAATGGTGATGGTGGAGGTGACGACACACCCGGTGAAGGAGACGGAGATGGTGATGATGATTGGAACGGAGGCGATAATGGTGAAGTAGATGTCGAAGGCCATGTAGTCACCTTCAATGACTTTTTCGCGAATTCCCTGGAGTTTGTACCCATCAGTCAATCCTCATTCTCTGGTCTAATTAGTGCTGTGGAAGCCGATTTTGAAATAGTAGAATCGACCGGCCAAACCTGGGCCAACGACCTGACGCTTCTTTTCAGCACATCTGGCACAGAGCTCACCGAGGAGTCAATCATCCTGCAGGTCGGCGGAACGGTCACAATTGGTTCTCCGGAAGCTCACTGTTCATGGTCGACCGGAAGTAGCGGACAAGTTGGGGCCAGAGTTGATGAGTATCTGGAACTAACATCGGAATTTCTTTTTGAAGAAATCTATGTATGGATCGGTCATGGCTGGAATGGTGGACATGGCGTATGGTCCGGTGAACTCCAGCTTCTTGACCTCACGGAGAATGGAGACGGCGGCACAAATCCACCATCCCCACCTGAATCTTTTATTAGCAGCATCAATCCCCCCGTCGGATTTTTGGATGGAGGGGACAGTGTGACGGTTACGGCCGGTCTAGACGCAACCGGATTAGAAGCAGGAGTATACAACTCCAATCTACTTCTAATCGTGAGCAGTGAAGAAAACCCTGTGCTCGTTATTCCATTTGAGTTAACTGTCACAGATGGTCCGGTCGAGCCAGACAATGACTTTGCCCTTACCATTCTGGTTGAAGATCAAGCGGGCAACGATATCCCGCTGATCATCGGTACTGCTGCAGATGCAACCCTGGATTATGATGCAGATTACGATCTTCTTGCACCTCCTCCTCCTCCCGACGGAGCCTTCGATGCTCGTCTGGTAACGAATGGAGTAAGCTACTTTACTTCCTTTATACCAACCGTGGCGGATATGAATGAGTGGGAGCTTCAGTTTGTGGCAAGTTCCGGAAATGATCCGATCGTACTAACCTGGGATCCAGCAAACTTACCGGCAGAAGGCAACTTTATGCTCACAGACGCATTTGGTCAAGGATTTGTCAATGTGGATATGCGACAGAATAGTAGCTTCAGTCTTGCAGATGCATCTGTACCTGGGCTGGAAAACCTGAAAATCGTTCAGTCTACCCAGATGACCATGATGTTCAGCTATATGGACAGCTGGAACATGCTCAGTATGCCGATGTACGTAAATATGGATGGTTACGACAGTTACTACGATATGTTCCCAGACGGAGTAGAGGGGTCCATGTACGGATTCGACGGTTCCTACACGGCAGCAACGGAGATGACAGGCGGTATGGGATACTGGATGGCATTCAATCAAGCCGGATCTGTACCGATGACTGGTGACTTGATGATGAGTGCAGATATTCCGCTGATGGAGGGTTGGAACATGATTGGTAGTGTGTCTTACATGGGAGAGATTACCGATCCCGACAACATCGTTCTGAATGGTACCCTTTACGGATTTGATGGCTCTTACTACACCACAACGGAGTTGGAGCCAGGTCAGGGGTATTGGGTAGCTGCTAGTGCTGCAGGTACGGTTTCACTTTCTGTCATGGCGGATTCACCTGCGTCTTTGTCTTCTGCAAATGAAAAAGAAAGCACTGCGAACCACAATGTCCAGTTCTCGACTGGAGATCAGACTCTGCAGACACTCCATTTTGGCGCTGAGCTCCCAGCCGACCTGCATCCGTATCAACTCATGCTACCTCCACTTCCACCAAATGGCAGTTTTGACGCACGCCTGAGTGGACAGCAATGGATCACGGATTCACAAGTTGCTGACATTGACCTTCAACAAACGGGGGCACCGCTCACTGCAGTCATTCGTCTGGAAAATGATGGAGATGCAGTTGTCACCTTTCATAATGGTCCTGTTCAGATTGAACGAAAAACGGTTGAAAGTGGGCAGGTTGTAGCGGTTCCCGAACATGCAACAACCATGCAGATAATCCCAGCAGATCAGGTTCGCGAGGAACTACCCTCAGAGTTTGCACTGGGTCAAAATTATCCGAATCCATTCAACCCTACGACAACGATTCAGTTCGCGCTTCCTGTGGAGAGCACCGTTACACTGGATGTATTCAATATCACAGGACAACATGTCGCAACTCTTGTAAACGGAGAACGTCAAGCTGGGCAATACGAGGTTACCTTTGATGCAAGCGGACTCGCGAGTGGCCTGTACCTTTACCGACTCACAGCCGGTGCATTTTCTGAAACTCGTCAGTTCACGCTGATTAAGTAATATTTCGAAGTATTTGCAGGTTTAGGTGGATCTGCAATACCATGGATCTTGCCCCTTTACCAGTGGGGCAAGATCCAATTTTTTCCTGAACTCTTGCTGGTATTTGCTTTGGACGAGAAACTCTTTGGCAATTTTGATGTTGAGCAACTTTTTCGGGAACTCTATCCGGCGTTGGTTGCATACGCTGTCCGGTTCTCGGGGGATGTTCATACAGCCAGAGATCTTGTACAAGACACTTTTGCTGCTGTGTGGCAAAACAAGGATCAAATTCAGGTACAAACGGGCGTTCGTTCGTATATGTACCAGGCCGTTCGAAACCGTGCTCTGAACTACTTGCGGGATCACCGGTTCACTGAGTCACTGGACGAGCAGAATATAGATGTGGATGAAGCAGCTGTTTTTGCCGGATCGGATCTAGTTTCTTCCCCAGGGGATGCTAGTTCAGAAGCGGACAAAATGAAGTTGTTAAAAGAGTGGATAGACAACTTGCCCGAGCGACAAAAAGAGGCTTTTGAATTATCCCGCTTTGATGGATTGACACACAGAGAAATTTCCACTGTCATGGGAATTTCGGAAAAAACGGTTAACAACCATCTGATTGCTGCAATGAAAAGTATCAAACAGATGCATGATGACTACAAGAAACCATAAGGTAGCTGGTGATGAATAAACATATGATCTCAAATAACCCAGAGCGGTTTGAAGATTTTCTTACAACGGATACCAAAGCGCAAGAACTTTGGGATCTTGCAGGAAAGATTCCACATGAGCAAGTCTTGTCTGATGTTGAGTTCGATCAGGATGTGGAGAAACTTTTTAATCGGCTTCATACCGAATCCCAATCCAACACCCCGATCCATCACATCATTAAAAATAGAAAATCCTCCCTCACTGCCTGGCTGGTAGCGGCTGCGCTGCTTCTGATTGCCGGTTCTGCATATTTCATCACCCCGGTTACCCTAAACGTACCGTACGGCGAAACCATCACTCATACATTTCCGGATGGCAGTACTGTTGAGTTAAACAGTGGAAGTACGATCCACTATTCACGACTTTTTGGAAAAACCCATCGTACCCTCTCCATGAACGGAGAAGGATATTTTGAGATTACAAAACAGGATCTGCCTTTCCGGATTCAAACAGGAGAGGTAACCACGGAGGTACTCGGAACGGTTTTCAACCTGCGCTCATGGCAAAGTGAACCCACCTCGGATCATGAGTCTCATGAATCTGAAAACACTGAAAACCTTGAAATCACTGTGATTTCGGGAACCGTACTTCTGAAAAATGGAGACAGAAGTATGAAACTTCAGGGTGGCGAAGCCGGACAATGGAGCCCGAATGAGAATACATTCACTGGCCCCATAGATGGTAATTTCAACCATGCACTTGCATGGAGAGAGGCAGGGATCTCCTTCTTTGAACAATCACTCCCTTCTGTTTTGCAGACACTGGAACGCCGGTTTGATGTACCCATTTCCTGGTCCCGGCAGGCAGCCGGCCGGTTTGGAGGAGAAATAACCGCATATTACTCTGCACCACTTAATTTGGAGCGGATCCTCATGGATATCACAACGATTAAGTCCTTACACTATGTGTCACATTCTGGCGGATACCAAATTATAGATCGGACAGAGACACAACCAAAAAATCCGTAGATTATAGGGCTGACCTGAGAACGTACAATCTGTAAACGTGTAAACTGAGACCCTACCCATTGTGAACATCCATATCTGCAACATTTCGCGGACTGTTTTGGTTATTCTGTTCGCTTTTTTTGTGCCGGCTTTATTGCTTATACAGACCGAAGAGGGGGTTGCACGATCTTTACATTCTTCCAATTATTCCTCCAATTATTCCACAGCGCAGAACCCAAAATATCAGTTTGTTTTTCGGGAGGAGCCACTCTCATCTGCACTAAAACTGCTATCAGGCGAGACCGGATCGGATGTGCTTTTTGATTCTGAGGTGACCGCAGGCATGGTAATTCACAAAAAAATTGAAGGAAACTCGACAACAGAGCTTCTTCGGCAAATGCTGGTAGGGTATCCACTCGACTTTATCATACTATCCAGCGGAACCTATGTTATCATTCAATCAGCGAAACTATCGGAAAAACAGACTGCTTATCACGGGAGAATTATCGATGCAGTCACAGGCGAACCACTGTATGGTGCTGCCATTCTTCTGGCCAGTGCAGAACCGACTAAAACCAGCGGAAGTGCACTGACACCCAACACCCGGGGAACCATCACTACCAAAACGGGTCACTTCTCATTCCCAGTTCTGACCCCAGGTCCGCAAACAGCCATTATCTCGCACATCGGATATGAAACCCGGACCAAAATTATCCGGTCGAGCAAGAACCAGGAGATCTTCAGCACCATCGAGCTCTATCCGAAACCGGTACAAACTGCGCCTGTCATCGTCACTGACCACAAACCGATCCGCGTCTCCCATCAACCCGTACAATCTTTATCTGAAAGCATCGAGAAGTGGGAAGGAGGCCAAAACTCAGTAAGCCCGCTGCAACAGCTTCAGCTATTCGGGGGGATCCAAAGCGGCCTCAGCCTCAGCGATGTGCACATTCAGGGAAGCCCGAGAGGTGGACACCGCGTTTTCCTGGACGATATACCGGTATACAACCCGTACACACTGGGTACCGTCATGGGAGCATTTAGTTCTATGGCGATTGGGGATATTTCGATGGCGAAAGCTGGTTTCAAAGCATCGGAGGGTAGCTATACTGCCGGAAAAATTAAGCTTGGTCACGATCTTGGAAATCGCAACAAGTCTACCCTCTCCTCCTACGCCGATTTTCTGCATACACATGCGGTTTTGCATCAGTCCGGCACGTTCCGGGATGACCGGTTTCGTGTTATGATTGGGTACCGCTCAAAAACGTGGGATCTGCATCGGGGGAATGGAATTTCGGATATGATCAACGACTGGAGTGTCCTGGATAGCTTTTCCTATCAGGTTTTGATGGGCGAACGGATCGGGGTGAATCGGTTTCAGCAGTCTCAGGCGCTTTCGGATGCCAGCTATTCCGATTTTCATGCGGCTGCTTCCTGGCAGTTTGATGCCTTTCGTACCCTTCGGTTTTCCCTGTACCGGGGCAGTAATGGAGTGATGACCGACCTACTCACCCGTGATGAAACACTTCGATCGCCAAGCTACATGTTCACAAGTGACAAATACAATTGGCGAAATGATGTGAGCAGTCTGCAATATGACTGGATTGTTTCTGACCGGTTGGACATTTCGATGAAAGCCGGCTACAGTTCGAACCGGTTTGGCCACACCTACAGCATGGCGGACAATACCCAGATTCAAACGCTGGCTAGCGGTACGGAGGAGGATATTTTTTATCAGCTTCAGGCCCAAACACTGGATGGCAATATGAGAATGGATGGTAACAACATTCATCATCTGCTGGCGAGTTGGGATTTGCACTGGTATGCTGCAGGCAACCTGACCGTTCGAAGCGGAATGCAGCTCGATCATGTGGAATCGGACGTGCAGATGGAGGATCTGTTTTTTGCACCAATTGTGCATGAGCAGAAAACAAACTTGCTGAGCCAATACGGCGAAGTGAGCTGGATGACAACCCCGTCCCTGCATGTGATGATGGGGTATCGGATCAGTGGATTTTTGAATAGTGAAACGATCTACCTGGAACCGCGCTTCTCTGTACAATATGATCATGAAACCCGACGTGGCCGGTTGCTTTCGATGAAGCTGGCCGGCGGAAAGTACTACCAGTTTATCAATCAGTTTGAAATCACCAATGCAGGCCCGAACAACATTGTACCCTTCATTACTGTATGGTCCCATGATGCGGGTGTTGTTCAACCAAAAGCATATCACCTAAGTTTATCGACCCTGGTTCAGCCAGCTTCAGGAATTGATGTCCAATTCGATCTTTTTGCCAAGCTGCAACCCGTGAGTTACATCACATCGTATATGATGCTCACAGGCATGGAGGTTGCGGAAAGTGATGCTGGTTTTGATTCGTTCTCAAAAGAAACCGAATTCCGCTCTTTGGGTGGCAGTATTCGGATTCGTCAGGCCCTCTGGGATGACCGTGCTGAAATATTAGCCGGGTATGATCTCGAGATTACACGGGTAGATATGGAGTCCCAGTTTGGTCGTTCACTACCTGCTCCCTGGAGCCAGCCCCATCGATTGCAGCTGCGTGCACTTACACGTATTGGGCAGAGCCTCACAGTAATCGGGAAATGGTCGGCTGTTCTTGGGCGTACATGGGCCTATCGGGAACTGTACTACAACTATCTGGCCATGGATCCGCTGGTGAAACGAATTGATATGCTGGATTTTGAAAACCCGGATCAAGACCGCCTGGATCCGTTTTACAGACTGGATGTGTCGATCGCTTATCAACCCACCATCCTGAAGGGTATGTTTCAGCTCCGGGCAGACTTGATGAATGTTCTGAACCGAAGAAATGTACTCGATCGCACCGTGTTGATTCAACAGGATCTGACCTTTGCACCACTCAACCGAACGTTACCAGGTTTCACACCGTCGCTGAGTGTTGGAATACGTTTTTGATGAATCGAACCACGGTGTCACAATTCCAGCAACTCATTTTTTACCGTCCGGCTGATTCGTATATCATCCCCGTTTTTCATGTAGATTAGCTCTCCGTCGACCCGGTCGATCTGTGTCATGTTGACGATGAACGATCTGTGGACGCGCGTGAACAGATCGGCGGGCAGCAGCTCTTCGCAATATTTTAACGTCATTCTTTCCTGAAGTTCCGGTTTGCCAGACTCCACCGGTACAATCCGGACGTAATTCCCCTGAGACTCCAGATGGGAGATGGAAGCTGGAGAGATCTGAAGATTCTTTGAAAAACGGATTCGCTGTGTGTCATCAAAAGCAGCACCTTCACCTCGGTTCTGCTGACGCATCTTTATCAACTTGCGTAACCGTTCTGTCTCCTCTTCGGCCTCAGAGAGTTTCTCACTAAACGATTGAGCCTGCATTTTGCTTGTTCGGTACCTTTGAAGCAAGACGATTGACATCACCCCAACGACTAAAACAAGGAGTAAGAACAGCAATGCCCTGCGATTGGCAGACCTCTCTTGCAAAGCAGAACGATCCGCATCTGCCTGAATTTTACGCAGTTGCAGGCGTACACTGGCATTTGCCTCCTCCATACGGTCTTGCTGCTGTCCTACCCATTTCATCTGCTGAATATGCAAATTGGAGGACTCCAGCGCTTTTTCACTTTCACCAAGCCGGGAATAGATCGCAGAACGCAATTCATGTACAGGCCCAACGAGGGGATGCTCTGTTGCAGCCGGCAACCTAGCAAGATAACGGTCGCTGAGCTGCAGGGCGGCCTCTGGGTTTCCGGTTTCCAGGAAATATTCCATTAGAAATGTATCCACCGGAAACAGAACGGATGGGCGAAAGTTCGCCGCAGAGATCTGCTGAAGCTCCTCCGCAATCGCACCAGCCCGGTCTCGTTCCCCAACATCGAGAAGAAGTTGGCCCAAGTGGCTCATCCTGCCCGCTCTTCGTTCCATCGCTTCACCCGGCATCAGTTGTATGGCATTCTCAACATAGGTTATTGCCTGCAAAGTATCCCCCATTGCAAGCATGGAGTTACTCAACGTCATATAAAGAGTCGACCGAAAGTCCGCAGTGAGAACTTCGAGTTCCAGACATGGAGCGATTCTCTCTGCTGCCTCACTTGCACGTTTGACCTGATTGAGTGCGTTGGCTGCCGAGTTCTTGTTCATGCACTCCATTTCGGGGCTTGTTGAATAAACAGCTGCCTCAGAGAACATTGCTTCTGCCAAATCGTGAGCAAGCGTTAACGCATAGATGCTACCTGCATTGCTGTAGAGTGCTGCCAACAATCCAGAGTCGATGTTTACAGAAGTTTGTTCCATCTCCTTTCCACCTGCGATCTTCGTGGCTTCTGCGATCCTCGTGGCTTCTGCAATCTCCAATGCATCTGCAATCACAGCTTCCGCTTCCATAAACGACCGGGTTCTTCGATGTTGCAGCGATAGAAAGATCTGCTCTCTTAGATATTTGTCAACCTCATTCGCCCCCAAATAGAGCTCCGCTGCTTTTGATGCATAGTACAAAGAAGACTCGGAAAGATCCCTGCCTGAAAGCATGCCTGAAGGTCTGCCCGGGGGGTTCGGCCTTTCATTCCCTACATCGCCGGAACTCCTTCTTTCGCTAGGCATGGCAAGACTTGTATTGCTCCCGGCCGCCTCCCTTGCCATCAAACCCGCCATGATTGCTTGCTTTAACGGCTGAGCATCTGGTGTTACTTCCATCTCCTGCAACCGTGACAACACCTGACCCGGCTGTGCTCTCCCTGATCCGGAAAAGGAGAAATCATAGAAGGTATTCATGCGGTCCAGGTCTGAATCCGCGCCCTGCAACAACGCTCCCAAACGATCCCAATCCGGCTCCATGGTCTGTCCCGGAACTCTCGGCGATCCCGACGATCCAGGCAATCCCGATGCTACCGGCGATCTCTGTGTTCCCTCCATCCCAGGCGTTCCCTGCGTTCTCTGTTCCGGCATCCCCGATCGTTCCTGAACCATCCTGTCTCCCATCACCCCGAAACCTACAGTAGCGAGCCCCTCATTTGCACGCACATCATTCGCACGCCCCTCTCCCGAAAAGCCATGCGTTGGAAACAGGGCGAACACCATCAACCCGAACCCAAACCAAAAGCCACCTCCAAGTAAAGAAAACAGCGATTTCACGTACATAAACGTATAATTACAAGTCCAATTTTGTTGTACAGATTGATCTGCATTCACAGATTTTATAAAGCCAACCAGTAGCCAAACTCTTAAGACCAACCACCAAAGGACAAAGGGACCAAAGGGACCAAAGGACAAAGGGACCAAACTCTTAAGACCAACCACCAAAAGACTTAGAATAAAAACAGTGCGTTAAAACACGCGGTCACAGACTTGAGGTCTTGCAGAATCTAAGGATTGATAGTATGAATTCATAATTCGATCCTCCATCGTGGGATTGGTTTTCATGTTCGCTGCACGGG
>Ga0075477_10001554_pt1 | contig 10814 bp, 14 predicted proteins | sample DEB08_DNA_FD_76338 | JGI IMG/M metagenome (GOLD analysis project Ga0075477, IMG submission 76338) | Aqueous microbial communities from the Delaware River and Bay under freshwater to marine salinity gradient to study organic matter... | ecosystem: Environmental > Aquatic > Marine > Coastal ...
ACGTGGCGGGCGGCCTGTGAACCGCCCAGCGCCCGACGGGCGTGGTGGACGGTGGCTCCCGATCCGAGACCGAGGAGGACGATGCCCATGATCAGCGCGGTGTCCATGGTGACGACTGGTTCGCCCGACTACCTAAGCATCATGTCTGTTGATGACGGTCTGCGTTCCCAATGGGATCCTGCAGCAGGTGCAACGACCGGGACCGTGCTCGGACGAGATGAGACCCCGTGCCACCAGATCCGGGCGGTTGCGGTCGAACCACATGAAGACGTCATCGCGTCCCTCGACGGAGACGATCTCGTAACCCTCGTCGGAATGCCAGGATTCGCCGCAGATCTCGCATGTGCCACCGGTGTGAGGGGTATCGGGCGGACCATCGGTGGCGTATTCGCGCAGCGAATCACGGACGTCGCTGCCGCTGGAGATCATATCCAAGAAAGGATCCAATTCATTGTCGCCATTACCGCGATAGTAGGTGCAGAGCTCCGCCTCGAAGTCCTCGGGTGGGATGGCCAGCATGGCGGGACCGATGTCGAAACGGATCGCGCAATCATCGCCGTGGAAGTCGGGAACCATCAGGAAGTCCAAGGGATCAACCACGACCATGGGAGAACCTGGTCGGAACCGCTACCTAAACCAGACGACCGGAGGTGCTGGTCTGCTGGATCGTGTAGTCGGGACCGCGGTAGACGTCACGGGGGTTATATGACGGACTCCACGGTGAGGGGAACCGGTATTCGGGCATGAAGTCGTTGTAGGAATCGTAGTAGGACTCGGTGGGGTGAGCCAGACCGGCGTGGGTCTGGTAGTAGTCACGGTTGATGGGCCAGCCATCCAGATCACCGACGGGGATCCCACCGACGGCGGGGTCGCTGGTGCCCTCGGCACCGTAGACGTCCTCGGCGCCCTCGACGGCGACGGGGTTGACGCGGGGAATCGAATACTCGGACTCGTGGACCTGGGTCTGCGATCCTCCGCAACCGCAACCACCGGTGGTGGCGGCCCGGGGAGCGCCAGCGCAACCGCAGTCGTGGGATTCGGAGTTCTTGATGACCTTCTTGATGGCCGTGCCGACCAAAGCGCCTCCGAGGAAGAGGACTCCGAACATGACGGCGTTGTCCATTCAGGCACCTCCGTAGATGCTCTGGTAGGGAGCCAGCATGCCGTTGGCATTCATGGCAGCGACGTATTTGTCGCCCATCAGACTGTGCTTGGCGTAGTTGCCGAGGCCACGACCCTGCATGGAGTATTCCTCCATCAGGGCATCGTTAGCGAGGGGTCGGGTCAGGTAGGCGTCGACGACTTGGGTCGCACCAGAGGGAGTGAATGTCCCTGGAACGGTAGCGCCCGGCGAGATCGTATCGGCGGATCGGGATTGACTGGGCATGACGGCGGATAGGATCCGGGGGATCACGAGGTAACCAGCCAAAGCTGCGATACCGAATCCGAGGATCTGCCTTCCGTCCACGGGGTCAGCCCCCGTTCAGTCAAGGAGTCCGGAAAGGAAACCGCCCTTGCCGCGGGTCTCCCAGTCTTCCTGCTCGTTGACTCCGCCAACCTTGGCGAAACCGACGGGGCCCTGGCCACGTTCGAGGTGCCAGCCCTTGGAGTCGTTCTTGTAGGTGCCGCCCTTGCCTTGTCGGCGGGTGACGTCGCCCTTATACTTCAGAACGCCAGACTTCTGGCGGTAGCCCGCATACATCTTGCGAGCCTTCTTGATTCCGTGGCGGGACACGAGTTCCTGCCAGTATGTTCGATTGTTGCCGTCCTTGTTCTTTCCGTAGTTCTGAGGCATGATGATTCACCTTGGGGTGTGTGATCTGCATTGGCGTCACACGACTACCTAAATGCTCGCACGGTTGAGTAGGGTTCGGCACAGTCGGCAACCGGTCTCGACGACCCGTGGTTCCAGGCCGTCGTGCATCCATTTGGCGATCGTATCGGCGGGGGTCTCGGGATCCTGGCCGACCACCCAGACCTCGTCGCGCTTGACGACTGTGGCGGTGCCGGATCGGATGAACCGGACGGTGGGGTATCCGGTTCTGTTGTCCCAGTAGACCACGATACCGATGTCGTCGGGTTCGGCGTGGGTGTGAATCGTGTTGGGCTTCGAGAAGTTGGGTTCGCTGATGACCACCGAGGCCACCACGAGGGCACCGGTTTTGATGCCGTCCCAGGTCACTCGGCGTCACCCTGACCATCGACTTCGGATTCCTCGGTGTCGTCGTCGGCCATGACTGATCCGCAGACATCCTCGAATGCGGTGATGTGGGCGGCGTCGTCGGCGTCTTGGGTGATCAGACCGACGGCGTATGATCCGAGAAGGCCGACCGCGATGGGGATACCGGTCATGGCAGGGGAGAATCCGAACTGGCGTGATGCGATGACTGTGCCGAGGCCGGTGAGTGCTGCGGAGACGATGCCGATCTTGAGGTATCGTGATCGGTGATCGCCGTGAACGCGAGCCAGGTAGTTGGCGACGCCAGCGTCACACTCGGCACGAACCATCTCAGCGGAACGTGAGGTCACCATAGAGACACCTGGTCGCTTCCGATACTTCAACGCTCATGCCCAACGGGTCTGGAAGTCGGGTTCGGTATCGTAGTCGTCACTCATGTCGGGCATGTCCAGAAGGAGGTCGCGGACACGTTCTACCATGCCGGCATTGTGGGATACCTGCGAGAGTCGATGGGCACGGTATCGATCGACGAAGAGGTTGCGGATCACCAACGGGCTGAGGATGACGACGCCGAGGCCGGCGTAGAGCCAGCGACGTTCGGTTCGGAGGAAAGCTCGGGCGATGCAGGCCGAACCAGCGATGACGATGGTGACCTGGATCAGCGGGTTGAATGAGGCGGAGACGACTCGATCGGTGAAGGTTCGCTCGCTATCGATGAACTGACCGAGTTCGCGGACGGACATCCGAGCACCGGGTCGGACCAGGGGAAGTCCCCCGATCAGAGCATGCTCTCAGCGGCCATGTTGACGCCCTTGGAACCCATGCTCATGGCACCGGTTGGGAGGCAGCAGGCACCGAGCAGACAGGCACCGGACACGAGGGTCACGAGACCGACCATCTGCTGGACACCGATCTCCTTGCCCATGATGGTGAAGGAGAAGGCGCTCAGGTCGAGGAAACCGAGAACGGGGGAGTTGGCAGTCAGGAACAGATGAGCACCAGCAATAACGGCGACACCGCCGACGATCATTTGTCCATTTCGAGATTCAGTCCAGTCGCAGAGTTGTGCAAGCATTTCAATCATTCTCCTGGGAGGGTTGATGGGTGTTCATACGAACGACTACCTAAAGTCTCCTCTACCTCACAGACCTTTTGAGCGGCGTCCGAGGGTGTAGATACCTCCGAGGACACAGACTCCCAGCAGGGTCATGCCGACGTCGGAGGAGACGAAATCGCGGACGGACGAGACCAGACGACGACCGGAGGCGAACCGATCCTCGGCGGAGCGGACCGTGCCGGGTTCGTATTGGGCGGGACCGCCAGCGACGGATCCGTCCTGGAAGGCGATCTCGGATCCCTGTTGCTCGAAGGTGGCGTTGGCGGGATCGGCTTGGATGGGGATGATGCCACCGACCGAGGGAACGGCCACGCTCTCGGCGTCCTTGCGCTCGAACGGCGTGCCGCGGACATCCATGCCGAGTTCCTCGGGCGTGTATTTGGTGAAGATGCTGGAACCGCCCTTCATGCCGGACACGTCCATGGCGGAACCGTCCTCCATGATCTCCATGGGAGCCAGGGTGTCGAAGTGACTGGAGGTGTGGAACTGATACTTGGACGATCCGTTTCGATCGTGATCGATGTAGCGGTCGGACATGCGCTCGGCCATGTGAACCGATTGGGCGCACGACTACCTAAGCGTGTGCGCTCAGTATGTGGGGTTGATGCCGGCTTCCATGAGGTAGCCACCAGCGATGAATCCGGACAGGAGGATCGTGGCTGGACCCAAGGTCATGCCGATGGGAGTGCTCTCACCACGGATCACATAGGGGATGGAATGGAGGGTCTCGAGTGCACCGGTGACCATCAAGCCCAGAGCCAGGGTGTAGCCGATCAGGTGCAACGGCTTGGTCTCGGTAGCGTAGTAACGCTTGGGGAGTGCCAGGGGATCCACGGGGATCACTCCTCGTCGTCGTCCCAGTCGCCGTCGTCGTCGCCGAAGATCTCGTCCCAGTTCAACTGGTCATCGAAGATCTCCAATCCCGAATCCAGGAGGGTGCTGGCGAATACTGCGGGAGTCGTGTTGAGGGTATTGTCCTCATACTGGAGGTTGATCATGTAGGTTCCGATCAGGAACGGAACGCTCAATAGCGGGAGATCGGACCACTTGCGATCCTTGATGGTCTGGTATAGGGGTTTGACGGAGAAGACCACTGCGCCGAGGGCGACACCGGTGGCCACGAAACCGAACAGGTCTGCGAGGAGGACGTTGATCCGACCCACGGGCTCAAGTTGGAATGCGGAGTCCATCATATCATCGAAGTAGCCGCTCATGGAATCGACCTCAGTGCATCAAGTTGGCGTCAGCGCCAAATGCTCGACCGATGCCGACACCGAATCCACGGTTGACGGAGTTGCCGAGTCCACCGAGATCGGCGGCACGGACGGGGGGAGCGACGTATTGGGCTTCCATGCGAACAGGCTTGCTGGGTCCGAGGAGCTTGGCAGCCTCGGCCGACAGGTTGCGGGTTGGGCCGGTTGGCGCTGGCGTGATGGGGCGAGGAGCGATCGGGATGCGCTTGGTCTCGGAACGGAGCGCCTTGGTGTTGACCGTGGGCGGAGCCGACAGGAGACGTGGGTTGGTGGGGCGGATCTTGTTGCGGTCGACCTCGAAAGCAGGCGAACCACCGAAGACCTCGTCGACACCGTGGTTGAGCACCGACGACATCATGGTCTCGGGTCGAACACGATCCAAGGAGGAGATGTCGACGCTGCGCCCTGGTCCGTAGATCTCCAGGTTGTGGCTGGGCCGAGCATACTGGTTCTCGGGACTGAGACCGTCCCAGGTGAGGTCGTAGGAAGAAAGAGCGTAGTCGCTGGCGACGACGTCCGTCGGAAGTTTGATGCTGGGCATGTTGATCTGCGGGGGCGCAGGCCGGGGGGAGTTGGGGACGACACCCTGACCGAATCCACCGCCCATGATGACCTCATCAAGTGAGAGCGATTGGGTCTGCGGGATGGCCATCCGTGGGAGGTTGATCACCGGAGCGGCGGGACGCGGTGCAGCCGGAGCCATGGACTGGCTCATGGCGTTGCGCGTCATGAGGTTGTTACGGGCTGCCAATTCGGCCTCCGCGAACTTGGGGAGTGCTGGTGCCGGTGGCAGGTTGCGTTCAGCCATACGTCGATCAACGAGTCGCATGGCAGTGATTGGAGCACACGACTACCTAAACCTCCCTCAAGAGGACGGCTTGGTGAGAACATAGAGTCCGCTGGCGATCAGAACGATGGCGGAGACACCGACGACCGGGCCGATGTTGCGAGTCTTGGGCGGTTCAGGCTCCTCGGCCTGGTATGCCAGTCCCGATCCGAAATCGTCGGGGTTGCTGCGAGCGTCGTATTCAACGATGGGTCGCAGGGGTCGGAAAATGGTTCGATCGTCGGACGAGTAGGGATCGTCGAGCGGCGGGCGGGTGCTGGTTCCGAATCCGCCCTCGGTCAAGGCGGCCATGGTGGAATCACCGGAACCGAGGCCGGAATCCTCCAGGGCTCGCAGGGAACCGGGATCCATGGATACCCCAGGTCGCCCGACCGGCGACTCAGCGGCTCTTGGCTCCGGAGGGGTGGGTGCGGAGTTACGGGGTCGAATCTCGATGTTGGTGCCACCGTGATCGACGCGGCGATCGCCACGGATCTTGCCGATGACGATGTAGCCCTGATCACGGAAGAAGTCGGGGGAGAACGCCACGCACTCACCGGACTTGGCGGCGGCGATGCCGGCGGTGATCCGCTTGATCAACGCACGGTCGTTACCGAAGCCCATCTGCTCCTCCAGCGCCTTGAGGTCACGGAACTGGATGACGTTGTGGATCAGGTAGACCGAGGCCTGCGACAGCGCCTCCTTGTTGACGGCGGCCGGACGCTGGCTGATCATGGTGACGCCGAAGCCGAGGGCACGGCCGAGCTTGCAGAGGCGGACGATGGGCTCGAACGAGAGCGGACGTCCCTGCTGGGGCACGAAATCCTGGCACTCCTCGAAGATGGTCATCAGGGATTTGCGGTTGCCCCGATCGTCGACGAAGTTGGCTTCCAGCAGCGCCGAGCAGTAGTCGCCGACCAGTTGCTGCTGGCGACCCAGGGATAACCCCATCAGGTTGATGACGACGGACTTGCCGGAGTTCTTCAACCGGTTGATGAATGCCGGCATGTCGATGGTCTGATCCTCCTGTGGACTGATGGCCTCGACGCCGGGCAATTGGGATAGCCCGCTGTGGGCATCCAGGGCGTCCCAGCAGACGAACTGCAGACCGGTGCGCTCGAACTCCTCCATCAGCACACCGCAGGTCCAGGACTTGCCGGATCCCGTCTTGCCGGTGATGAACATCTTGTTGTAGACGATCTCCAGCGGGAACTCGATGCCTCCGCCGAGAACGATGCGATCCGCGGGCAATTTGCCCCCGGTCTTCTCGCGGATGTCGGTGTTACCGAACCACCCGGTGTCGTCACCCTGCATGTGTCCCCGTTGTGGCTCCTGCTACCTGAACCTGCCTTACTTTGAGGACTTGGCCTTGGTGAAACAACCCGACTGCAGTTCGCCACCCTTGCCGGCGCGAGCCAGAGCCAGCAGGCTGCCACCGAAGGTCTCCAGACCCAGCATGCCGGAGGCGATGGTGAAGGAGATTCCGCAGGTATCGCAGGGTCCGCGCATTCCAGGGTTACTCCATGATCCACGCGGGGGTGCAGCCACACCTTGGCCGTAGGTGGGGTTGTAGACCCAAGTCCAAGGCGACCATCCGCCTTCGGCCCTGTTGATGCGAGGATCGTTGCCGAGCATCAGGATCGTCTGGTATTCGGTCTCACCGTTGACGTCTCGACTTCGCTGGGCGGCACCGTAGTTGGTGCCGTTGTAGAAGTTCTGGAGTTCGGCGGAGATGCCCTTGGCCAGTCTCTGCATGCCTGATTCGTCGTCGGTGCCACCGACCATGACGTAGAGAACCGGTCCGAAGTTGCGTCGGAGGTAGGCATCGTTGAGGAACAACCGGGGGTCGTTGTTGGGGTTGTAATCGCGGTCATACTCTGGCTCACCATTGTCTTTCCATGACTTGACGTAATCGTTCCTGCTGCTACCGTTCAGGATGCACCTGAGTCCACCGTTCGGTTCCCCATCGCAGATGGCGATGGTGAGGGCACCGGCGATCTTGCGACGGTTCTGGTTCATGGTGCTGGCGCAGGCAGCCAGACCCTTATCCAGTGGCGTCCCGCCACCAGAGGGGAACGGAAGGGAGGCGAGGTCGGTGCCACCATTCGGGAGGACGAAATCATCATCCTCCGAGTTCAACCAGTTGATGGCTTCCTCGTATGAACGCGAGGCTCCGCGTGTGATGGATCGAACCGTATTGCCGGCGAAGGTGAACAGCGAGAAGGAATCGCCGAGTTGTTTGGCCTGGGCAATCAACAACTGAGCCACCCAACGGGTGCTGAAACGACCACCACCCGGAACGGTGCGACCGTCGGAGGACTGGATGAAGCCGTAGGTAGTTCCGTCGCCCATCGATCCGCTGGTATCGACGATGATGTTGAGATGGGATGCGATGCCACGCTTACCGGTCTGGACACGGATCAACTTGCGTTGACGGGTGTCGGGCGAGATGGGTCCGAGTGGCACCGCCGATTCAGGAATCAACAGCGAGATGGGATCGACCAGTTCCGACCATCCCTTCTGTCCCTTGGGCTCCAGCGGAAAACGAGTGGCGTGGGGAAGGCGAATCAACTTAGGTCCGATCTCCTTGAAGAGATCCCGGAACAGGTTGCCCATGGGCTTGCTGGCGAATGTTCCCAACTCCATCTGACCGGACACGGCGAAGGCATAGGTGTATCGTTCGTAGTTGCGACCGATGGCCTTGGCGAAACCGGGGGCACCGTCCTTGAACGGAAGCACCGAGTCCTGACCATTCATGGGGCTGATGGTGCTGTTCCTGCTGGAGGAGTAGATCTGCTCGAAGTAGTCTCCGGTGTCTGGCATCAGGGTGCACCTCCGAATCGTTGAGAGAGGGTGGTGGCTTCGGTGGTGATCATCCGACCCTCGTCCAGGACGCCCCACATGACCGGAACCCAGACCTGTGTGGTTCCATCACCGAGGGTGTGCTGACGGTAGAGTGGTCGGTTGGCTTCGGATTGCAGACGTCCGATGCCCGCTGCAGCCAACGGGTTGTTGGCGGGACGACTGTTGTGGGGTCCGAGGAGGTAACTGGATCGCGGAATCGCGATCGGATACACGACGCCATCGATGGTGACGCCATCATCGTCGTGACCACCGTAACCAGGGATCGTGGGTAACATGCTGGTGCGGACGAAAGACATCGGCTGGGGCCAGCGGAAGTCGTCGATTCCGTTCGCATCAGGGGCGTAGTAGTGGTTGTCGAACTCCGCGGGGTCGACGCCAGGGTTGCGGCGAACCGAATCGGGACAGGTTCGGAAGATGCGATTGCCCTCGAAAGCGACCTCGGCCGCCACCATCCATGCCTCGATGCCGGCTCGGTTACGGGGGATGTGGTCCCAACTGAGCGGAACCCCGTTGTTCGGATCGATGGCGAGATTGGTGATGGCACCCCCCTGCTGTCGCTGAACCAGTATGCTCCCGGTGGTCGAGGTCTTGAGACAAGTCTCGCAAAGCAGGGTGTCCACAAAGGATAGGCTAACTGGGTCGTAGTGACGGGGAGGTATGGAGTAGACTTTGTGGATCTGGGTGAGATAGAGCTTATCCTGGCTGACGGTTGCCTGGTTGCGAGGATCCTCGATGATCTCCTGACCCAATTGAACGCTACCGAACCTCGGAACCAAGCGGGGTGGGACAAAGGTGCTGGGATCCCGACGGGTTCCGGAACCACCGACGCGGACGTAGAAGAGGGTGGGGTCGTAATCACTCGGATTGACGGTCTCCAACCAATTGCTGTCGAGACTCTCGACGCGTCCGGCGTTGACCGGTCGACGACCGTTGTAGCGAAGGACTGGGTTGTGCCCACGTCCCATACGAATACCTGCACGGGCACGGTTGGCGGTGACGATGTAGGAGTAACCACTACCTGGAGCGTCGGCAGGAATCGGTAATCCTATGTCGAGGAGTTCCTGTTTGAGTTGAGGGGAGATTCCCGTGTCCTTGAGATCGGTGATGCCGAACGGATAGTCGGCGGATACCGTGCTTGATGTGCCTGCCCCACGACGGGCATCAAGGGCTCGGACGATCCTATCGACCAAGGAATCCTGGCAATCGACCTCGTAACGTTTGATCTGGATGGAGGCGCAGATGTCGTTGGGACAAGAATGGGGCGGATCTCCGCTGGGTTCGGCTTTGTTCTTGACCAGGATGCTCGGTGCGTTGAGATCGGCAATCACCATGATCGGGGCAATACGCAACATACCGCTGTCGTCGATGTCTCGCATCATGGGGTTGACGAGGTTGATCATGCGACCGGCCTGTTTTTGGAAGGTCTTGAAGCGTAGCACCGGTAGGCTTCCGGTGATGTCCTTGGCGGAGTAGGTGCCATAAGAACCGGTGCTGCCAACCAGCGATCCGTTGATCAGCAGGGACATTCGATTGCTGTTGCTGATGGCGTCGCAGAGACGTGAGGAACCATCCCATAGATTGGATTGGCCGACGTCAAATGAAGGGCGAGAGTATGAATCGCTGGTGGGGTCTACGGCCAGGATGTCTGTGTGGTAATCACGGTTACGGCGGCTGGTTCCCCCACTGCTACCGATGGGAACGCGGGTGGAGCCCAACATGACCGTCTCCTGGGTGCCGGGAACTGTGTAGGCGCCCCGACGGGAGTCGATGTCGCCGTAGCGATGATCGGGCGAACGGTAACCACCAAGGTATGGAACCGGTTTGCCAGCGACCTGTGAGATGCTGACCGAGGCTCCGCCGAACGCGAATATGCCGGGATGAACCGGCGAGGCTTTCTGTGAATACCCTCCGAATAGGCTGATCGGGAACTCGACCGTGCGACCGTTGATGTCCATCGTGATCTTGGGTGTCCATCGCATGGCCTCGCCGAGGGTTCGGAATGCCTGACCCTGCAGACCATTCCACGAGGTTCGGTTGTCGCCCGCCCAGGTGATACGGTATGAGGATGGTTGCACAACCTTCGGGATGGAGACGGTCAGGGATTTGGATCGTCGCAGTTCGACGAAGTTGGATCGTCCGTTCTGGGAACGCCAGTTGAGTGAGAGGTTGTTGACCTGTGCCTCAGTCAGGGGCGGAACGGCGTGGAAGACTGCACCGGTGGCGCCGCAACCGGCCTGGACCATGCCGAGATCGTTGTTGCTCGGGCCGGCTGGGCCGGCGCCGCAGTCGGGACAGGAATCGACGTCGGATCCGGGTGCGTGGAAGGTCAGCCCGCAGGCGTTGCAGGTGGATACCTCGTTACAGCGGACGTGCGCCACGATCGAGTATCCGGCACCGCCGTAGAAGCCACCGGGTTCGTTGATCAGATCGGCGGTCGGCTTGGCGAACTCGGCGTTGCCGTCGCCGCTGGTGGCGGGGTAGACCGAGAGATCCAGGAACTCCCAGTTGAACAGGTAATCGAAACGGTTGCACTTGGAGCACCGGTAGATGCCGCAGTCCTGGGTGTATTCCGGT
>Ga0075477_10001556_pt1 | contig 10810 bp, 13 predicted proteins | sample DEB08_DNA_FD_76338 | JGI IMG/M metagenome (GOLD analysis project Ga0075477, IMG submission 76338) | Aqueous microbial communities from the Delaware River and Bay under freshwater to marine salinity gradient to study organic matter... | ecosystem: Environmental > Aquatic > Marine > Coastal ...
AATATTAAAAAAATGTAAATCAGTAAAATTTATTGTAAGTATTGACGGATATAATAAAATAAACGAAGCAGTTAGATCAAACAGTGTTTGGAATACAATACTAGAAACATTGGATCAAATTAAAGAATTCGAAATAGTTATACACACTACAATACATAAAAACAATTGGCACGGATTGCCTGCACTTGAAAGTTGGATAACAAAAAATAATTTTAATTGGACAACCAACGTTTTAACTTATCCAGAAAAACTTAATGTTGTTAATTTAGATAATGACGATAAAACAGTGTTTTTAACCATGCTTGATACTTATAATATACCTAACTCAAAATATATAAAGGAGCATTTAAATGTTGGATAAAAGTTCAATACCTGTAACTTGGGATGATGAGTGGAAGTTGTTTGATTGGAAAGAAACTTTCATGACTGACGAAGTGCCAAAAAATGACATTTGGGACACTCCTGCAACACGTAAAAAGTTAGAACTAGAAGAAATGTATGCTAAGATGAATATTTCTAGCGAATGCACTAAACACTACATGAGTATTCGTCCGCCGCTTACAGAAGGCTTACAAGCAGTCTTAGATGCATATAAATTAATAGATCATAACTATAATTTTTTAAAAGTTACAGCCGCACACAATGTAATAAAACATTACGACAGTTATGCAACTTTTATAAAATTTAATAAAATACCTGAAAAAGATCATGGTAATATAAAACGGACTATTGTTATGATGACAGATTGGAGTTTTGGCCAAGTGCTTCAGGTAGAAGATAAAATAGAAACACATTGGAAAATTGGTGATACATTTACTTGGAAAGGTAATGCCTGGCACGGTTTAGGAAACTTTGGTTTTGAAGATTGTGTTGTAATGCAGATAACATGGCTATGAGCGGATACGAATACGATAAAAGAAATATGATGTTTGGCCACAGCTCTGCTGTTCATGACAGTGAAGTAATTGAAAGTATGAAACTATTTTCTCCTAACACTTATGATTTACTACAACAAGATAGTAATGAATATATAAATGTCTTTACAAATTGGTTAACAAGTTCCACGAACAATAAATTAATAGGCATAGAAGAATTTCCTTATGCAGTTTATTCAAACGGAACTACAGAAGGTTTTGAAAAATTTTATTGGAATAATCAAAACAAAAGATTTAGATGTTTTAAAGGTGAATACTTATATCATAAACTTGCATGGAGAGATTGGGACTGGGCATTTATCGAAGACGACGATCTTCGTCCAGGAGATGCGGTAGTAATAAGTTTGCCTTTTGCTGATACAGGTTGTAAACACAAAAATCACGATTATGTTCTAAATGTGTGTAATGCAATGAATATTCCTGTTTTAATTGATGCCTGTTATTTTGGTATAAGCAAAGGTATAGAATATAATTTTACACACAAATGTATTACTGATATTACTTTTAGTTTAAGTAAAGTTTTTCCTGTTGCTCACGCAAGAATAGGGTTGCGTCTAACAAGAGTAGACACGGATGATTTATTATTTGTTTATCATAAACATTCTTACAATAATAGATTAGGAGCAGAGTTAGGAAAGTTTTTGATGCAAAATTTTAATAGTGATTTTATCTATAACAAATATAGAAATAAACAAAAGTCTTTTTGTGACATATTAAAAGTAAAACCTAGTGACACTGTTATATTTGGGTTAGGCGACGAAACATGGAGCCAATATAATAGAGGCACAGAAACTAACAGATTAGGTTTACAGAATTTTTTGCATAAATCAGTTGAAGAATTTAAAACAACTTATGAAACATAAAGTAAAATACCTACAGTTTTATATTGGTAATGTTTGCAATCTAGCCTGCCCTAATTGTGCAAGTTATAATAATTTTGCATTTAAAAACCAATTTAGTTGGCACAACAATAAATTAGCCGCAGAACAATGGTCTACTATCTTAGATCCTTATGAAATTGGTATTATTGGAGGCGAGCCATTTACGAATCCAGATTTAGATAATTGGGTTAAAGGTTTGCTAGAGTTATTTCAACCAATTGACTTTAGAATTACAACCAATGGAACTTATCTAAGACGAGATATAGATAAAGTTTTAGAATATACTAAACTAGGTGTAAACATTGAAATAAGTTCTCATTCTGACAAACATTATCTAGAACATAATAATTTTATTAGTCAACATTATCCATATCCAGTACAAGAAGATGATTGTGTAACTTACACAAACGGTGATAAAGGTTTTATTGAAATTAGAAATGCTACTGAATTTTTTAATATCAGTTTAAAAAATATAGATAATGGCGTATTTTATATGCATGATAGCAATCCGATTACAGCACATTCCAGTTGTCCTGTATCAGACTGTCACTACATTGTTGAAGGTAATCTTTATCAATGTGTTGTTACAGCAACCGGTCCTTTGTTTGCAGAACAATTTAATGTTGATACTAAAAGCAAGGACTTACTTAGTAGAGTTAAAAGTATTTCTCCTTTTGATTCACAAGATAAAATAGATAATTTTTTAAACAATATTGAAACACCTTGTGAACAATGTGCATTGTGTCCAGAGAAAATAAAAATAGAAAAATTTGAATTACCAAACAAAAAAATAAAAATATGAATTACATTGAACCAACATGGAATATAAAAGATGTTATTGATCTCAACATTGAACAGGTGCCAAAACCTGATATTGGGTTTGATGTAGTAAATGGAACAAATGTAGACAAATATCAGGGAATTATTTCAGCAGGTGTATATAGAGGCTTACCTAATTTTTTTGATAAAACAATATTTGAAAAAGAGTTTAATTGGATAAAGAATAAAGGCTATGCCGTGCATAGAATGATTCCAGGTACAATTTTGCCGCTACATAGAGACAATTATTCCTATTACGCTACTAATAATAACATAACGGATCTAAACAACATTATTAGAGTAGTGTTGTTTTTAGACGACCATAAATTAGGTCATATTCTACAAATTGAAGGACTTAGTTTTGCCAATTGGAGTGCAGGAAATTATGTTTTTTGGCAAGGTAAAAAAGCTCATATGGCAGCTAATTTTGGCAATGAAGATAGATATACTCTCCAAATTACAGGCATACTATAAAAATCTACTGTAAATACTACATTAATTGGAGTAGAAATGATTAAATCACACAACGACTGGGACCAACTAGAAGAAATAATTGTTGGCACAGCAGATTATGCAACCTTACCTACAATGAACAAAAGTGTACAAGCATTTAGTTATGCCGAATATACTTTAGAAGAATTAAAAAGTCTCGAAGGACCTCATGAACAGCGTATTAGAGACGAAGCAAATGAAGACTTAGATATTTTATCAAAGACTTTAACAGAATTAGGTGTAAAGGTTCATAGGCCAAAAAGTATTAATCATGAGATAAAATTTAGTAGTCCTGATTGGGAAACAACCGGGTGGTATACATTTTGTCCAAGAGATTTATTATTACCATTAAACGAATTAGTTTTAGAAGCAGCAAGCCCGGGTCGTTGCAGGCAATATGAAACTAGAGCATACTACGATTATTTGTATCAACAAGTAGAAGAAGGTGTAGAATGGATAAAAGCACCTACGCCTATTTTGTTAGACGACTTGTATCAAGTAGAGGATCTGAAACAACCTACAGTAAAAAATAACGAAATTATTTGGGAAGCACCGAATGTAGTACGTTTAGGTAAAGATTTATTATATCAAGTTAGCAACACTGGTACACTTAAAGGTTATCAGTGGATGAAAAATATTGTCGAAAAACGTGGATATAAATTACATCTTGCTGAAGGCTTTTATTTCTTTGCACACTTTGATAGCACAGTTATTCCTTTGCGTCCTGGATTAGTTATGCTAAATGCTGAACGTTTAAACGAAAATCATTATCCGCAGATATTTAAAGATTGGGACAAAATTTGGGTAACAGCAGATATGATGTATACGGCTCCAACTGAATTGCCTGGAGGCATCCCGCCTTGCTCACCTTGGATAGGCATGAATATGTTAAGTGTTAATCCAGAACTAGTAATTATTGATCAAGACCAAAATGAATTAAGACGTGTGTTAAGCAAATACGGAATAGATACTATACCATTACCTCAACGTCATGCAAGAACAATGAGTGGTGGTTTCCATTGTCAAACACTAGATGTAAAACGTAAAGGTGAATTAGAAGGATATTTTTAATGCTTTTTTATAATGAATTCGATTGGCCAGATTGGGAAAATTATACTGATGGTATAAAAAATTTTTTACACGATAAAAATTTTAAGTATTTTGACGGCTCAATAGAAGAAAATAACTTCATTGCTGTAATGGATATAGAAACTATTAAACACTATTGTCAAGATCTAATAGAGTTTTTCCAAAAAAAAAATTTAACAGTATCCTGTATTATGTTGCATAGTTCTTGCAACACAGAAGAACCTATGGTTAGCACAGGAGAACCTCCAACTAGTATCCACACAGATCAAGTTCCATTGTTGGATAAATTTTATTATTCTCATTATGCAATTAATGTACCAATACAAAATGTAGACGAAGCATATCTTGCATACTACGAAACAACTAGTTTAGATGAAGATTCGTTTGCAGAAAATAATATCAAAGAAATAAGTAGGATAAATTACACTACTCCTTTAGTTGTAAGAATAGATAAACCCCACGCTGTATATAATACAACTAATAAAAGCCGCATTGCTGCTAGTATTAGATTTTTAGAATCTTTAGAAAATTTTTTATAGGAAAAAAATATGTCGTTAACAGAAACACAAACTTATTGGGATAACTGCACATTAGATTACAATTTAGAAAAATTTAATTGGCCTAAATGGGCATTAAGCGTTATTCAAGAAGTTGCACCGCACATACAAGAATTAGAAACTTTGCACGAAGTGTTGTCGCCTAATGAAATAGTAAAAGTAAGTCAGCACGTTCAAAATGCTTGTAGTCGAAAAGAATTTATGGAATTGTTTGATCAGTTTGTAGCTGAATATATACCACAGCGCATTGCTAATAAAAAGTATATGATTCAAAGACAAGGAACTTTAAGAGTAGTTATTCCTAACCAAGAAAAAGTAGGAAGAAGGTTAGCATTTCATCAGGGTATTTTTGTAGGTAATGGCAGAGGATGTAGAACTATATGGACACCTTTTACCGAAGCTAAAGGAACAAATACAATGCAAATACTAGATCTTGATATAAGTCGAGAAATTACAAAAAAAGTATTAAAAGAAAAATGGGATCTAGAAAAGTTTGAAGATGAGTGTTTGAAATATGCAAAACCAGTAGAATTAAAACCAGGACAAAGTCATTTGTTTTTTCAAGAACACTTGCATGGTAATGTAAACAATACAGAAAATTATACTAGAGTAAGTATGGATATGCGTATTCTAGTTGAAGGTGAAGAATGGGGCAGAAGATATCCTGGCGGGTTTATGAGATTACCAGGTGACTATGAAGTTACTAAAGTACAAGATTATACTGGTAAAAGTTTTATCACGTATGCCGGCTGGAACAGCACATTTAGTAAAGACATTCCATTACCTATGCAACGTGCAATTATAGAACCTTACTGTGAAAAAAATAAAATTTCTTACACTAGTTATGAATTTGAAAATGAACACATGGATTGGCAACCTGGACTAGAATATTACATTAATAAATGTCCAGACGGTATTGTGTTGTGTAGTATGTATAGTTTAACAGATGATATAGGCAGACGTAGCGAATTATTACAATTAGCACTAGATAAAGGTGTAGAATTGCATTTTGCTAACGAACTTATAAGTTTAAAAACCAAAGAGGATTTAGATAGAATTGAAACATATCTAAATTTTGCAGTGCCAAAGCAAGGTGCTTATGTCTGGGAAGTATAAAGGTAAATGTATTAATTTTGAACTATGGTATACTGATGAGGACGAACAAGACCTCAATAGAATTTATCATACACTAGAAAGATTAATAAAGCAAGATATAGATACTGCAATTACTGAGGGCTGTAATGCAGTTATAGGATTATTGCTTTACGAAGGATTCCTATATAAAGACCATAAAGAATATTATGATTTACTAAAACGAGTCCACGACTACGGTACACAAAAAGGAATTAAAAAATTTATTTTAGTTTGCGGAATAGTTTGGGATTATCAAAACAAATTAATTGAGAATGGTTTAGATTATACTATCATTCCGTTTGACTATAGTGCAAATGCAATGTGGGTAAGTTATCAGTATAAACAACTTCCTAATTGGAATAGCAATTCTAATAAATTTTTATTTTTAGGAGGAGTAGCCAATCGTCCTAATCGTATCAAACTAACAGCAAAATTTTATGATGCAGGTTTATTGGATAATAAATCTGCTATATGGAGTTTCTTTCCTCCTTACACATCTGAAGATAAAATTGGCTGCAGACAACTATTACCTCATTACAATGATATTCAATATAAAGATTTTATACAATATGCTTCGAGGGCAGTAGACAGCAAATATGAAACTGCTCAAACTTATAGCAGAGCAAGCGGTAAAGAATGGAAAGAGAAAAAATATTTAGAAACTGATTTTTTTAAAGATCCTAATTTTATAGATCAACAGATTTATATCAAAAGTAGCATAAGCGTGATTTCAGAAGGACACGTTTATCCTCCTGCATACGATTATAGATTTTTAACAGAAAAAACCTGGAGAGCAGTAATTAATAAACATCCTTTTATTCTTGCAGATTGTACACAGCGCAAAGAATTTGCAAAACAACAGGGGCTTGATTTATTTGAAGATATATTTATAGACAAATATAGTGATGTAAATTTAGAAGGTGTTGTGTCTAATGTAAAACACTTTTTAAAAGTAAAAGATAACAATAAAGAACTTATACAAGAGAAAGTAAACAACAATTATCGAGCTTTTTTAAATGTTATAAAAGGTAATGAACAAAAGTTAAAATATTTACAACAATTATTTTCTTTAACAGAGATTGAAATCAATGCTTGGTTCAGACAAAAAAGTTTTGATCATTTGTTTAGAATACCCGAGTTTATAGAATAGTTGCCCTAAGTTACTTGTTATAGAGCTGCTATTGCAGTTTGGAAGTCGCCGTAAGTGCCGGCACTTGCAACAATACTTTGTAGTTGAGTGATACTTATATAGCCAGGTATAGTTCCATTTACTGCGTCTACAAGAAGTGTGCTGTTGTCTGCAAAAACAGAACCATTTAAGTCGGAAGTAATTGCAGGTACACTTAATACACCATCTGCACTAAGTGATAATGTTGCACTTACCCCGCCATTTTGAAACATAGCAATATTATATGAACTAGGAACAGATCCACCCGCTGGGCTGCCGGTAACAGCTACAGATACTACTGCTCCTAGTGCCCAATCAGTACCGTCCCAGCCATAATAACTTGTATCGCCTAAACCGTCTTCGGGTGCTACAACAGTAGGGGATAGTAATGTTCCGCCTGATGTGTGCCAAGCCATTTCTGGAAAAGAATCAGTTGTGCTGTAAATATCCATTATTGGCCCAGCGTCGTCACCCTGCCAATTCAATTGTAGTTGAGTAGGTTGTGCTGTTGTGCCAAGATTTATTATGCTGCCGTTTAAAGCAGTAATGTTTGATGTAATAAGATTAGTTGTAGTTGATGTATCGACACTAAGAGTATGATTAATGCTGTCATAAAATACTGCACTATCATCTGCAAAAATAGAACCAGTTAAATCACCAAAAAAGCGCGAACTTGCAACGTTAGAAACAAAAACATCGCACTGCATATTACCTGTAACTTGAATTGTTCCAGTACCTGTAATATTATTGCCAGCTAAGTTTAAATTTCCTCCTAGCTCTGGTGTACCGTCTGTACTAATATCTAATCCAAAAAGACCAGCGCCATTACCTGAAATAGTTTGACAAGCAATGTTTTGTACGCCTGTAATGCTGTTGTTATTAGCATCTAATGTTCCACCTAATTGAGGTGTTGTGTCGTTAATTAAATTAAAAGGAACATTTGTTATTGCAGAACCATCGCCAGTAAACGTGTTTGCAACAATATTGTTTACGCCAGTTATATTGTTGTTATTAGCATTTAGTGGACCTCCAAGTGTTGGAGTTGTATCTGCTGATATGTTTATATCTGTTAGTTGTGAACCGCTACCTTGGAATGTTGTTGCAGATAAAATGTTTACGTTTGATATATTTTCGCCTGAAGCGTTTAATGGTCCGCCTAGAGTAGGAAAAGCTTCATCTTCTAGATCATATGCAGGAGTTTGGTTTACAAAGTTAGCACCGTCCCAAACTAGAATCTGTTCAGCAGCCAGGCCAGAAACACTAACGTCATTTAAATCAATTAGATTAGAAGCGCCACCGCCTCCGCCTGCTACAACTCCTGGGCGCCATTCTTGATTGTTAGAATCCCAAACTAATGCTTCTCCATTTGCTGGTTGAGTACTATCGCCTTGAGTAGTATTAACATCAGTTAGCTCATTTATGCTTAAGGCACCGGTGTCAATAGGCAATCCACCTTCAGTAGCACCATCCCCAACATATACTTTTTTAGTATCAGTTGTATAGATAAGTTCGCCGGCTGCAGGTACAATAAGTAAACGTTCTGCGTCAGTACCTCTTCTTAAACGTAAAGCCATTAAAGTTTCTCCTAAAATCCTAAATTACAATAGTATTTATGCCTTTTTAAAAATAACTACTTTCTCTTTTTCATAAAATATTTAGTACGTTTTTGAACATCATATTTTACTTTTTCAGTGTCTAATTTGAAATCGACACTGGCTATTTGATCTTCGTATTCGTCAAATAGTTCATTTAAGTGCCTATTTACTTCTTCTGGTGTGATGTCTTTGGATCTGTCAAAGCCGATTACCCAAGTATCTTTGTTTTTAAATAATACATTGATACTGTGTAGATACTCTAAAGGTACAGATTTTACGTCAACATCACCAAATACTTCGGGCCAGGCATTAATTACTTCTTGTGGTAATTTCTTTTTAGGCACTTTCTGCAGACTTTGACTTCTTCTTAGTAGGAAATAGTTCCTCAGCCTGCTCTCTTAACTTCTTAGCTTCTTTAAACATAGCATCCGCTTGTGATCTATAAGATGCTGCAAGTTGCTCATCAGTTAAAACACCATCATCTGCTGCTTGTGGTTGTGTTTCTACTGGGGTCTCAGTAGTAGCTGTTGGTGTAGTAGTTCCTTTAGGTTTAACACCTAAATCTGCAACGCTTACTCCGTCTGCTTGAGCAGTCATTTCATTCAATTCGTTTAATGGAATTGTTGTGCTTGCATTAGGTTGCATGATTACATCAGCTGTAGCATATTTAACCATTTTACCCTGTGCGTGAAATGCTTCTAGCATTATTCTACCGTCAGGTAATTGTGTTCTAGCCATTGCTTCTGCTAGGTCATTTACACTTTGGCCTGCATTGCTTTCAACTAGATTAATTAGTGTATCGTGCTGATCAGCGTCTAACGATTCTGTTGCAACTACAATACAATTTTCAGGTTCACCTGGAACAGTTCGGAAAGCAACAATTACTTTACGACCATTTTTTAGTTTGCCTACGTGCTTTAGTGCTTCTGCCATTTTATTCTCCTTTTGCTGGTTCCTTTCCAGCCTGTTGCTGTGCGGCCACAGCATTTAAAAATGCTTCTAGTTTGTTGTAAATTTGACCTACAGACATCATTTCATTAGGTTTAAATGCACCACGTTGACTAGCAACGTCGATAATTGCTTTTAATCCCTGCAAATCGTTTACAGTCAAGTCTAGAGTATTCTGTTGTTCTTGTCCAGCTGGTGCTGGAGTTTCAACAGGTTCTTGAACTTTTTGTTCTTCGCTCATATTATTGTCTCCTATACTAATATATATGCGTATATTATTTATTTGTACTTCAATAGTGGACAAGCCATAATGAAATAACTGGTTTCTTTTGGTTGTTCAAACCCAACCCGTAAACATATTTCTGTAGAATTATCTACAGAAGTACCTAATCCTTTACCAACATAATATCTTCCCTTACAATTATTTTCTATCCATTGGACTATTGCATCCTCAAGATTGTAAGCAAAACTTACTTCGGTAACATCTAAAAACGGAGCCGGTATTTGAAGCCGCCTGCTCTTAAAAACATTTAAAGGATTAGGTTCTTTAAGCTCGATCATGCTGCCTCATAATGTATCGTTGTGCCGAACGGAGCCTCAATATCTTTATTATTATTAGAATGAATCAAAAAGACAGTGTCGCAGTAGTTAGCATCACCCCATGATCCCCATGGATAACCGTCAGTAAACATGATAAATTTCTTAGGAACATAACCTTGATCTTTCATGTAATTAAAGTTTACATCAAAGTCGGTTCCGCCGCCTCCGCGAACTTCGTAGTTAATAAGGTCTTTGCCATCGCCTGCGGCAAAGTCTTCTTCACCGTACACTTCGGTATCAAAACACCACAGTTTAATATTGTAATCTTGATACTGATCCATAATTCCTTTAACTTCACTTAAAAAGTCTTTTGCTTGTGAATCGCCAATTGACCCGCTCATATCTAAACCAATTGCTATATCTATTGTTTCTTCGAAGTTCATTCCTGGTAATATAGCATTGTTGTGCCAGCCTTTTCTAGAAGGTCTTGTAAATGTATAATCATTTCTAATAATACTTTGAATTTGCGTTCTAATAATTTCACGCCAATTCGTTTTAGGTGCAGTTAACGATTTAATTAATCTTTTAACTTCTTTAGGAAGATTACCTGCACCTGCGGCTTGAGCAGCCGACATCATGTTTTCTTTTACTT
>Ga0075477_10001566_pt1 | contig 10766 bp, 10 predicted proteins | sample DEB08_DNA_FD_76338 | JGI IMG/M metagenome (GOLD analysis project Ga0075477, IMG submission 76338) | Aqueous microbial communities from the Delaware River and Bay under freshwater to marine salinity gradient to study organic matter... | ecosystem: Environmental > Aquatic > Marine > Coastal ...
TAGAGGAATTTAAAAATGGCAACAATAACAAAAGAATTTACAATAAATGTTCCAGACACCTGGTGGGTGGATAGTTGGAACGACGGTAATACACAAACTTATACCTATGAAGGTCCAGATACTCTTTGGGTAGAAGTAGGCTTAAAAGATGATTTTAGTATAATATCGTGTTCAGATACTGAAATAGTAAGAAATGCTCCTGAAGACGAAGAACGTGTTGATGTAATACAAATAGATGCAAATACACAACCTGAATGTGCGCACTTACTTTGGATGTTAGATAATGACTGGGAGTATACATATACTACAATTACTAATCATGACGGAAGTACACATGAGGAAATGGATAATCCTAAAATGAGCGATCTATTTGAAATTAAATGGACCCCAGCAGATGGCTTTACAACAGATCCAATTTATAAAGAAATACAAACAGAATCTGAACGAATTGCTAAAGAACGTCGTGATTATATTAAAAAATATGACGATGCTTATGATTTTGACGATGCAACACAAGCATCTATTGATACATCACTAGCAGCGTTTGCTACATATTTAACAACTATGGAAACGGCATATCCTTGGAGATACGTAACTATAGATAAAACAGAAATTCCAAGGGTACCAGCAGCATTGATTACGGTATTTAATGATTTGCCGGCGCTGGACTAAGGAGATATTATGAGTGACGTAATTTTATATGCAGCGATTAAAGAAAACGAACGTCTAGCTAGAGAAGGCGGCGAAGGCGGCGGATCTACATTTGATTATACACAGCCAGCACCAAAAGGCTATCCATACGGTTCAGCCGCTGCTGCATCAGGTGCCTCAGGTGAGTGGTCTGCTTGTCCAACAATAGTAAAAGACTGGGTTACAAATTTAAAACCTTTAGTACAAACACACTCAAACGGATTTAAAGTCTGTGATACCAGTGGATACTATCGTTGCGGTCGCTCCTGTAACTGGTCTGTACCTGCTAATGTGAACAATGTACAAATTCAAATGTGGGGGCCAGGTGGAGGCACAAGTGGAAACTGTTGCTGTGGCGGATCACCTTTTGGTCCAAGTGGTGCTTACATGCTTTTACAATTCTGTGTAAACCAAGGCGAAACATATTGTTTCTGTGCAGGATGTGCATACTGTTGCTGGGGCGAACAAACTACTCCAGGTATATGCGGAAACCCAACATGGTTTAATTCAACTGTTGGTACAAATGCTTGTGCTGACAGCGGAATTAGTTGCTTTTGTTACTGGAATGATGATCTTAGCTCAAACTTTGGTTGCGGATTTTGGATACCAGACCCAGAGAAAAAAGGCGGTACATGTAGCGCAAACAGATGTTCAGGATGGAACTTTTGCTATGACGAATATTATGACGAATCTTTAGCATGTCATGCATTTGCAAGCAGAACTACATTCCACTTAAATCAACAAGCTAGTGATGGAAGAACTATAACATACTATGGTCTTAACGGTCTATGGCCTGCACACTGTACAGGCGGTTCAGGTAACTGCTTACACTCGAGCGAAGGCTGGTCAACACCGGTATTTGGATTTGAACAGTGTGTATGTAATGCAACATACACAGGTGGTGACATGAACGAAGGCCTAAGAGGCTGCTATTGGAGCGCACCAAACGGCTATCTTAGAATTCCAGGCGGAGGCGGCTATCACACTTATAGCTGCGGAGGCGGCAACGCATGTCAAGGTGACTCAGGACGCATGGGAATGGTATGCGTCAGTTGGAATACTGTATAATTAAAAACTTGACAAACTAATCATATAGTGTTACACTTATAAAAAAGGTAAACACTATATGATTAGGTCTTTATTTCCTACACCTGTAAAATTTGATAATCTAAACGAACCTACAAATCTTTTAGAAAATGAAATTTGTAATCTTTTAGAATCTGGTTATGCAAATGACTTAAGAAGTGGTGTAGATGGAACTCGTATTGATTTAACTAACGAATTATTAGAAACAGAAAACCCTGTTTATATTTCTAAACTTTTGCGAGAAATACAGTCTAAGATTCTAGTGTTTTGTAAAGAGATTAACATCAAACCACTATACCTAGTACAATCTTGGATAAACATAAATCCAAAACATTCAATTAATAAACGACATAGTCATCCAGGAAGTACTCTGAGTGGAGCATATTATATTAAATATCCTAGCGATGCAGATAGTCCAATAGGATTTTATAGAAGTAGAGAATTTTCAGACTATGGCTGGAATAGATTGCCATTAGATGAGAATGATATAAATTTACAATCAGCATTTGTATATTTTCCAAAAGAAAATGATCTTTTATTATTTCCTAGTTTTGTTGAACACGATGTATGGCCTAATAAAAGCGATAAAAATAGAATTTCATTATCGTTTAACTGTAAACCTTGAACCAGTTTCGATTAAAATACTAAAAATTTACAATATATAAATGTATATTATGATTTTATATCTACAGGAGTTTAAATGAAAAAGGCGTTTTTTATAAACGGTGGAGCTGGAAGAGTTCTTTGCAGTATACCAGCATTAGAGTACTATAAAGAAAACACAGATTCCGATGTTGTTATTGTTGCAGAAGCATGGAATGAAATTTTTTTATCAACAAGTTTAAGAAACAATGTTTATCCAGTAGGCAGTAAAGATTTGTTTGAAGAGAAATTAAAAGATAGAGACATTATAACGCCAGAACCTTATAGACTAAATGCTTATTTTAATCAACGTGTAAATTTGATACAAGCATTTGATATGTTAATAAACGGTGTAGACGAAACTGTTGAAAGTAAATCTATAAATTTAGATTTAGGTAAAGCAGATCAAGTTTACGGTTATAATTTAGTTAACCAAGTAAAAGCACAAATGCAAAAAGAAAAAGTTATAGTATTCCAACCGTTCGGAAGTGGAGTAAAAATCGAAGGCAACTTTGTTTATGACGAAAGCGGAAGAAGTTTTGAACTATCAGATGTTTTTAGAATTGTAGATGAATTATCAAAAGATTATGGTGTTATTTTAATGACAAATTTAAAAATACCTACCGACCGTCAAATGGGTGCAGCTATACCTGATAATGCTAGTTTGTTACAATGGATGGGGATTATTAACGCATGTGATTATTTCTTAGGTTGTGATAGTATGGGACAGCATTATGCACACGCTCTTGGTAAGCCTGCAACAGTTGTTATTGGTTCAACATACCCTGAGAATATTAGTTATCCTGACAATAAAAACTTTACTATTATAGATAACGGAAAAGAAGCTAGAAAGTATTCACCATACAGGATTACATTCGACCCTGCTGCTGAAAGAAATAATGAAGACAATATGATTTTAAGTGAGAGTAATTATAAAGATATGATGAAAAGTGTACACAATAAGTTAGGTAAAACTGTTAATAAGTCAGCTAATTTACCTCTTTCTAACAAATCGCAACAACCGAGCGCATTTGAAAAAGCAATTAAAGAAACCGTAGGAGGAAAATAATATGTCATCTGGATACATTTTAGGAATTTCTAGAGGTCATAATGCAGGCGTTTGTTTATTAAAAGACGGAAAAATTGTATTTGCTAGTGAAGAAGAAAGATTTTCTAGACATAAGTATGATGGTTCTCCTTTAGCTACAATGTTAAAGGTTAAAGAATATACCGATAAAATTGATGCTTTGGTTATTTGCCACACTACAGGTTTAAAAGATGCTCCAAAAATTGAGTATACTGGCGATAACATGTATGCAGGTCTAGCACGTAAATTAGATTTGATTGATCGCAAAGCTGATTTATATAACCATCCTCAGGTGATAGATGTTAGCCATTTGCATCACAAAGTTCATGCTGCCTGTGCCTTTTATCGTTCAGGATTTGATGATGCTGTAGCTGTTGTAATTGACGGCGCAGGTTCTGCAACACAAGGACAAACCCACGAAGGTCCGGTTATATTATGGGAAGTTGAAAGTATATACGATTGTTCATACCCCGATAACATAAAAACATTATACAAGCATTATGGTTGTAGAGATCCAATAATTACAGTTATTAATAAAAATACATCTGCAGAACAATTTGGTGAAGAAGGCACATTTACTTCAGTAGTTTCTGGTCATGCAGGAATAACTAAAGTATACGAAGCAGTAACTCAATATTTAGGATTTCAAGCAATCGAAGCAGGAAAAACAATGGGATTATTTCCCTACGGTGAAGAAAATATTAAAATACCAAAACTGTTTAACACAGATAGTAAAATACCGTTATCAAATAGGTCATTGATTGTTCCGACATACCCTAATGCAGCATTTGTTAATCATTTAAATTACGAAGAATTAGCATCAACCGAAACTAGTGTTGAAAATTTGCCAACACTAAAAAACAGAAAAGATCTTGCTTATGCTTGTCAAATTGAAACACAAGATCAAGCACTAGACTTAATTTTAACAGCTTCTAAACTAACTGGTAAAAAGAAGGTAGTATTGTCTGGAGGTTATGGATTAAATTGTGTTGCAAATTATCATTATCTAACAAGACTTAACAAAGAAGGTATTGAATTATTTGTTGAACCTATTTCAAATGATGGCGGAACAGCAATTGGTGCAGCGTTAATGTATTATCATTCTGTAACACAATCGGAAATGCGGCGCCCTAGAGAAATTTACTTAGGTCCACAATATAATTATACAGATGAAGAAATTAATAGTCTTGCTGAAGAGTATAATGGCATTGTATCTGACGCTACTGATGAAGATGTAGTTAATCTAATGACTGAAAAAAATATTGTTGCTATGTTCCAAGGTCGTGCTGAAAACGGTCCACGTGCATTAGGTAATCGTAGTTTAATGTTTGATCCAACCTTTGAAGATGGTAAAGATTTTGTAAATGAAATTAAACGTCGAGAATTTTTTAGACCATTTGCAGGATCAATATTGGCCGAGGATGCACACGAGTGGTTTGACTTAAGAGGAATGCCAGATAGTCCGCATATGATGTACGCTGTAAATTGTCAAGAAGGCGTTGCTGAAAAAATTCCTTCTATTATTCATGTTGATGGTACGTGTCGTATTCAAACAGTTGCTGAAGAAGAAAATCCACTCTATTATAGAGTTATTAAAGCATTTAAAGAAAAAACAGGAATTCCAATTATTTTTAATACAAGTTTTAATTTAGGAGGCGAACCTCTTGTTGAAACACTTGAAGATGCATTATGGACATTGAGTGAAAGTAGAATAGAATATCTATACTTGCCAGAATACGGTAAACTAATTACAGTTGGAAACTGGAAAATTGCTTAATGATATTGTCGAAGTTAGATTAGATAAATTTTTAATTTATTCGGCAAACGAGTTAGACGGATACGGTTATCAGACAGCAGCTGATGCCGTATCTTGTATCAATTATTTTTCAAACGGAAAAAAATACAATCATTGTTTAGAATGGTGTTCTGGACCAGGATATCTTGGATTTGCTACACTTAGCCAGAGTTTTACTAAAAAGCTAACTCTATTAGATATCTACAAACCTAACAAAGTAGTAGTAGAAAAAACTATAGAAAAAAACAACTTACAAGGTGTTGTTAACTTTATAGCATCAAATAATTTTTCTAATATTAATACAACAAATAAATTTGACTTAGTTATCGGCAATCCGCCTCATTTTGCATTTTCTCCAGCAACTAGTAATATTGATCCAAATGAACATCGAAAATACCAAGATAAAGAATGGAAAATTCACAAAGATTTTTTTAAAAATGTTAGCAAATATACAACAGAAGATGTTAATATTATATTAATGGAAAACGTAAAAGGAAGTAATCCTGACACTTTTAAAGAAATGATAGAAGAAAACAATCTTGTTATAAAAAACTATTGTTTAAGTGTGCAATATCCAAATGACATATGGTATATTCATATAACTAAAAACTAACACATTTATAGTCAGTATTAGTTAAAGTTATTTTTAATTCAGATAGTTGAGATAATAGGTAATCTGTGTCTATATTCTTTTGAATAATTTTTTCCTTAAATCCGTCACTTAGATTTAATTCTTCTTTGTTTATAATAGTATTATAAAGTTTATCAGCTAATACATAATGGTTGTCTTTTATCAAATGTCCTGCCCTCCAGTCAAGTGATGTTTTATTGTCTCCACAAAATTCGTTTCTAAACCAATTATCGTCATCTGAAGAACAAAATTCATTGTTAGATACATCTAGCAAACTCCCCCTTACATTATATAAATGACTAATTGGAAATCCTCCTTCGGTTGATTCAAAACCTGGAATAATAATTAAATTTAAATTATGCTTATCAGTAGTATAATGGACCCATCCTAAAAATTGGTTAAACGAATTAATAACTCTTCTTTCAGATTCTAAGTGTATAGCATATTGTCTAATAGCGTTTGCTTTTTCTCTACCAACTGTGTCTACCAAATTTAAATTATAATAGTTTGCCATATGAGGATGTTGATCAAAGAACCATTGTCTACCTGGCTGCGTAGATATTAATACTATATAATCGTTTGGTGAAACGTGCTTAATAATATTAGTCAACATTTGTTGGGTATATTCGTTAGCAATGCCCGGTTGGCAAAAATTACGATAGTGATCGCACTTTAGTTTCTCACATAACTGTTGGGTCCAAAACCAGTTTGTTTTAAATTTTTCATCCTTGTAAAAATGTGCTCCGTAACTGTCGCCTAATACCCATAAATTACTCATTCTATTATTTCCTCTATAAATCCTGTAGTAAAGTCTAAATCTTTTCCGTTTTTAAAATGCTGAAAAAATTTTTCAGCTAGTATAGGATGATTCTCTGCAGATAAATGACCTTCTCTAATATCTCTACCGTCTACAGATTCTATCCATTTGCTCCACGCCTTAAAATTTTTTCCTTTTACTTCATTCATGCACACATCAAACAAACTTCCTTTAATTTTAACTTCTGTGTTAAAAATAAAGCCTTCACTTTCAAAACCAGGTATTACAAACAAATTAATATTTTCTTTAATTTTTAAAAAATGTAATGCATATAGTAGCCATTGAAATCTTATTTCATTTTGAGGATTATCCGTTAAGTATCTTGAATAAAGATCAACTGCTTTTGCTTGTTCTTTAGTAACATAGTTTGAAAAACTTGGCATGTTAATATTTCCAACGCCATCGTTTCCTGGAAAAAACCATTGCCTGTTTATTTGTGTAGTGATAAAAATAACTGTATCAGATTGTTTATCTATCTGATTAGAATTTTGTATCATTTGAAGATAAATCCATTCGTTAGCAACACCGTCTTCGCATATGTTGTAAAAATTTTCATGCCCTAATTTTTCTGTAAGACTCCACATCCAGTGCCAATCTTTTAGTTTGTCACCTGGTTGATGAAATGTTCCATAGCTATCGCCAAATATCCAAAGTTTACCTTTTTTCATAAAAATACTTATAACCTGCAAACGAATAAATACATTAAAGTGGATCTATGAGAACATGTTTGACATTACAAAATTTTTAAAAAACGGATTAAAGAACACTCTATTGTTGAGGAATAACACAGGGTTTTCATCTAACGGACCTTGGAAACAAGTGTACAATGACACGCTTATCGCAAGGTGGCATAACGGTGAATTTAGTAGTGCCGAATTTACTATTAGTATTGACTTTGATACTGACGATAAAGAAATTATTAAATGTTTGGTTTGTAATACACCACAAACAGCAAGTTTAACAATTTACGGCAGAAACAATATGGGTAATGAATTAGTAAAATTATCAGCAGTAGTTAACGACTCTTATGTTGAACTACATATTGATCCTGCTGCACCAGCATACGAAGGAGCCAAGTTTATTTATAGTGTACACTACTACCATAACCAAAATCCATTAGTTGGTTGAGGAGTTTAATGCATGATAAATATAACAGTTGGAGTAGAGAATGGCAATAATTAGATCACCGTTTGAGTCAGAATTTGGTTTTAGAAGCCCGAGTTTTACTGTAGATGAAGATGGTAACATCACAGCAAATTCAATCACAATACAAGGGGCAGTCGAAGAAGAAGAAACTCAAGTTGCTGCTGACTTTAGCTTCGAAGAAGTTGGTGGAAAATTTAGACTCGAAGGTAATGCAACAGATAACCCTACAATAATATTATACAGAGGCGGGTCGGTTACTATTGATCTTGATTTTACATTCCTTAGTTTTAATATATTTAGAGATGATCTAACAACTAAATTTAATTCGGGAATAAGACACGACGACGGTACGTCTGGCGAAGATGCTCAAGGAAAGTCTTCTGGAAGATTGTATGTTTCTTTACCTACCAATGCCCCCAATACATTGTATTATGCAAATGCATCAGGAACTGTATTTGGAACTATCGATGTACAAGATCCAGAAGGACTATTTAGTAATGTAAATATTACAAGCGGAACAGCATCAACATCTGAAACAACAGGCGCACTAAAAGTATCTGGCGGGATTGGTGTTACTGGAGATTTAAATCTAGGCGGAGATCTTAATCTTCAAGGATTAGGAGTTCCTAAACTAATTTCAGGAAACAATTTGGAACTTGGTGCTGTAAACAAGATAATTATTAAAGTAGGAGATGTAGTTAAAGGATCAATTGATACTAACGGAAGTTCAATTCCAGTAAATAGTACTACAATTAATAACACTACAATTGGTGCAACAACACCATCAACTGCTGCATTTACAAGTGCAACAATAACAAATAAACCAACATTGCCTAGCAATGTTACTAATAAAGATTATGTAGACGTGACCGCAACAGCATTAGCAATTACATTTGGGATATAAGTAAATGGCAAAGACGCAGATAAAAGATTATGTTTTTAAACCAGGGATTGGTGCAACAGATAACCTTGCACCAAATGCATGGGCACTACTAAATTCAAATAAAGAATTTATTCAAAAGGAAGTTAATGCTTATATTACAAGCAGAATAGCAAACGCTGCTCAATATACTCCTACAGCCGCAACATACACTCCAACAACAGGTGTAATGGAACTTACAATAGGCACACACACATTTAATGTAGGAGATGCTGTTACAATTGCTACAGAAAGCATAGTGTTTACTTGTGCGCTAGATGGCAACGCAACTACACACGCATACCCAAGATCTAGCGGAGTTCCAAACGATACAGGAACTGACCCTTCCTATAACAAAGCTGTAGAAATTATTGCTACTACTGCAACTACTATTACACTGAATGTAGGCATTAGCTCAGATACAAGTACACATACATTTGATAGTGCATCTGCAAATGCAATTACAGATACATTCTACAATTACGTTAACACTAGCCAAGACAAATGTGAAAGAGATATGGGTTATGTTATTGATGCATATCTAAACGATTTACGCTACGGTGGAAACCAAAATTTAAGAGACACAATTAAGTATTATTGGGATCAAGGTGTAGCACAAGTTGACGGCGATCGAGGTCCTGAAGTTGCAGCACATAATTATATTGGTCGATTAATCAAAGACTATATTTTAACAAACACTGCTATCTCTGCACTTAACACAGAAATACCACAAACTATTGATACTTCTTTAACGGCAGAAGTTGCAACATATACACCAACAAATGCTGTTTATACACCATCTACAGGTACAATGGTGCTAACCATTCCTGGACACAATTTAACACTCGGTAGTCAATTAGTAATTGCTCCAGAAAGTTTAACATTTACTTGTGAGTTAGATAATAACACAACTAACCACTCGTATCCACGAGCAAGCGGAACTCAAAATTATAATAATAGCACAGGACGTGATCCGTTTTACAGAACTGCTACACTAGTAACAGCAGTAACAACAAATACAGTTACTATTGACGTAGGTATTAGTTCTGATACTAGTAAACATACATTTGTAAGTGCAACATCAAATTGTATTAGTACAAGTGCAGCAGATATTATAGATACGTATGTATACGGTACTGTTAATGTAATTTTAAACGGTAAGAGTCATATGCCCACTGTTGTTGAAACAGGAATAGGCCACGTTAGAATACAAGGCCGTTTTGACTTAGATCAAATTTTACTTATTACAAACGTATCCAAAAATGAAATAATTTATTCTTTCAACAGTCCTACTCAAGGCGGTGCAGTATCATTAAAAACAGATGGTGTTGCAATTGATGAAGATTTTCCTAAATATCTACAAACAACTGATGCTATCACAACAATTAAATTTAACTTTAATACAGTAACTCACAGTCCTACTGATGAATTGCAAATCTTTGTAGAAAAACTTGAAAACGGAAAGAGTCTTGTACAAGTAAGACCATATGATTTCGGTACAGATGCTATTGAACGTATGCGTGTTGCACCTGCACTATCAATGCTTGATGCTGACTTTGAATATGGGTTGCAGCCAACAAAATGGGCAGCTATTGGGACACTAAGGGGTTATCCGTCAGTATATGAAATTCCAGGCACTGATACTCCTGTAAAAACAGTTATAACAGACGCATCATTTGGAAATAGTACTATCAGATTTGATTATTCTGTGTCAGCAAACGGGACATCGGATTGGGTCTTTGTTGAGACAAATGACAGACTAGGTGTAGTAACTGGTAACGATCCTACAATTACTATTCAAGAAGGCGACAGAATTAGAATCACAAATACTGAAGGAAGTGCTCATCCGATTTATATTAAAACAACAGCAGGCACAGGTACTGGTAATCAGGTAGACGGTGTAATAGGACAAGGCGCTTATACTGGAGGAAGTACTGACACAATCGATTGGCA
>Ga0075477_10001569_pt1 | contig 10763 bp, 10 predicted proteins | sample DEB08_DNA_FD_76338 | JGI IMG/M metagenome (GOLD analysis project Ga0075477, IMG submission 76338) | Aqueous microbial communities from the Delaware River and Bay under freshwater to marine salinity gradient to study organic matter... | ecosystem: Environmental > Aquatic > Marine > Coastal ...
GCCAATGACACTACAAGATGAAATACTACTGAGTATACCTGACAGCTTGTACAACGGAGAAAGTTTGTTTAAACTAATATCCAGTATTGTTCCTGACATCGCAGATCCTTACGAACTCAGTTTACCAGACTTTGATGTGATACTGCTAGCCAGTAGAGCAGCAACTTATAACAAAAAAATGAGTGTGGAAAGTTTTTGCACACACTGCAACGAACCAAACATGTATGAAATAGACTTACCTAGTATTTTAAGCAAAGTTAGATTAATTGGGCAAGACAACATATTTGAAATAGACGGTTTGGTTTTTGAACTAAGACCTAATACAGTAGCCGCACTTAATACATTTCATATTAAAAATATACAAAGTACAAGTTTGCTGAGACAGTTACACAATTCATCTGATCAAGATAAACTTATACACAGTGAAGAATATCAAAATAACCTATCTATAGTAAGCGCCGCAAATATTGCGTTGATTGCCGACGCTATTGTTTGTGTAACAACACCTGACGGAACACAAGTTAAAGACATGCAACACATCATCGAATATGTCAACAATGCCAAACGTCATGTGATTACAAAAATCGAAGAGAAAGCAAAAGCATTGAACAACAATGGACTAAACAAAACATTTAATTTTACTTGTAGTCATGAAGAATGCTTAAAAGATTTTGAAGGTGCTATAGAATTTAACCCAGCTTTTTTTTTCAGAAATATATCCTAGCAAGCATAGGTGACGCTAGCAAAGTTGAAGAAATTATCCAACGATATGAAAATGCACAAAAGAGATTGAGAAGTCAAGCCAACAGCATTGTGATATATTCGCAAGGAAGTTTTACACTTCAAGAATTATACAAAATGCCAATGCATTACATCAAAGAGATCGAAGAAGCACTAATTGAAAAGAACGAAAGGGAAAAGCAGATGATAGAACAAGCAAAAGGAAAGAATAGACAAACATTTTAATGTTTCTTCGAAGAGCTAAAGCTCATCGTCATACTCATTTCATTTCGTATGATATTTCTTTCTTAGATATAATTTTTATTATGATTAGTTATTACCCTGTTTTCAGTCGCACTTAGCTTGTTACAGCCAAGTGCAAAAAAAAAGCTAAAGGTCATTACCCCGCTCCAGATCGCTCCGTTATAGTGAAACCTAATTTAGGCAGAGGCGGTCTTGCGCTACCCCTTTACTCACTGCTTAAGACGCAGAAACTCCAAATGCTATAACGTCAACATTACTGGATATCCGTGGGTTACAATGGCACAGTAGAGCCCACTCTTTTGGTTTGTTTCCCTCAGCAAGTTCCGTTGTCTAACCAAACCAATGGCGACTTCTCAATGCTTTTTGTAAAGAGGGTATGTTATGACTGGTGTCTATTAAGGGATTCTACAAGTGCCTTGGATCCGCCTACACGGACGTTTATGATGCCGTTGTAATATTCATCTGTTTCTAGCACTTTACGATCGAACTGTTCACGAGCTTCTAAGTAACTCATTTCACCCCTGCCTGTGCAGAAGTAAAGTATTTCTCTTGTAAAGTTCTCTGGGCCTAATTCTTCTATATCTGCGTTCAACTTGTCACTGCTGCCCCAATAGGTACGCCAGTCACTTTCTTTAGTTGATCGTCTCTTGTTCTTTTTGCCTTTGAGGGGTTTTTTAGTTACTTTAAATTGTGCCAGTTTTTTGCCAATGTACTTTTTGCCATTCGTGGTGTTGGTAATGAGATATACGAAACCTACGTATTCCTCTGGTATTTGTTCAATAAGTTTGCCTTGATAAGTCCATTGCATGTTAGTATATAGTAACTAGTATATATGCCGAACTTAGCTAATGTCAACCTAAATATACCTCTTTTTTAAGATTTCCCAAGTTTGTTGATATCCTCGGTCAATTTGATGAAAATGTGTACTGGCTTGTGCCGCACTATAATCATTACCGCCTGGGTAACAATTGTCTCCAAAGAAGATTGTTCTTGTGTCTGTATAGTGTTTTAGTACTTGACTTTTATCACAATCAATGGGGAAGATATCTATACTGGTTTCTCCTGCTACTTGTGCTACAGCATCATCAAACATTTCATTGAACGCCAATGACACCAACTGTCTTCCGTGATGGTGTTGTTCCCATTCAGCATATCTAGCACGTTGATCCCAGTCTGCATTTCTTCCTACAATACTAAAGTTTGCAGTACCAGTTCTTTGTTCAATATGGTTACCAGTTTTCTCTGGATAATCTATACTGTCTACTTGTTGTTGTAAAAAGTCATATTGTTGTTGAGTGAGTGTCCATGGATTTTTATGGTGTTCTCGATCTCCGATAAACACATGATTGCCGCTACAATGATATACCCTTTCAAATGCATTAGTGAGCTTTAAACCAATCTGTTCTACAGTTTTTGGTCTGTCACTGCCTGTTACAATTACACATTGATGATTGTTTACAAACTCCAGCATCACTTGTTCAAACTTGGGATCTATTTGTTTTCTTGGATCAGTTAATGTACCGTCTACATCAAAAAGGAACTTCGTCATCGTTTTCTAACTCTTTCATTTGTTCAGGATACCATTTATAAAGCATGTCTATTGGCATAGTGTATTTGAGTGATTTTACATTGATATACTTGAAAGATTTGTTGTAGGTACTGGTACACGGTCGAACACTAACTTGATCTGAGGCATCTATTCTTATCAAAGGTGCAGTAACAAGCCAATCTTCAAAATCATCATCGCCTTTGTCAGCTTTGTTGTTGAAACTGTTTATGTTGATATCAGTTATATTGTAATCATATTCGTCCTTAGGATTCATTTTGCTTTCCAAATAGTTTATAGAATACGTCTATAGGTAATATCTTTTTTGTTAGTAATTCTTGAGGATGTAATATTTTTTCTCTGATGCTAGAACCAAAGTCTCTTTGATATATTGTTTTGCCACCGTCTGGGCTTTCAAATATCTTAGGATTATTCGGCATCTACAAACTCTGTATCTGTGCTAAACGTAGTAAAGCCCCCTTCTTTGATAACTTGTAGTATTGTGTTTACACGACCTACTAGTTCATCTCTGTGTGAGATTAGGAAGATATTTTTGTTGCGTTCACGTTCGATCTTTTTGAGAACACTTAGTGCTGCATCCACACCATTTGTATCCATGCCACTGTCAATGAGTTCGTCGATAGCAAGGAAATTTATAGGTGTGTTCATGCTTTCAAACACATCTCTAAACGCCCAGCTAAGACCAAGTATAAGTCTATTGCGTTCGCCTCTGCTCAAGTTATCAAAGTCTAGTTCTCTGCCTAGCTCTGTGATTTCAACTGTAAGATCAGGTTGGAACTGCACCTCATGTGGTAATCCTAGTTTAGTCAAATAGTAAGCAAGTCTGCTGTTTAGATACTGCAAGTTTTGTTCAATAATACGTTTGCGAATAAAACTATCTTTGTTTGTTAACAGTTTGTACAAGAAATCCTGATGATCTTTCATTACTGTTAGATCATTCATATTATTCCAATCAACTTCTTGTAGTCCAGTTTCTTTTAGTGCATCAACTTGTTCTTGATACATGTCAGTTTCGTTAGCAATACGTTTTGCTTCTGTGTTTAGATTATTAACAGTGTTTTGATGCTCTAGTGCTTCTTGTAGTGTGTTATAGTGTGTAACTGGAATTTGTCCAAGTTCTCCTAGTTGTACTAGTGCATCCTCGTATTCTACTTTGAGATTTGTATCATCGTCAATATGCTGTTGAGATTCTTTTACTGCTTCTTGTTTTGTCGCAAGAATCTCTTCGTGCTGTGTATCGTGGATACTTTGCCCGCATGCATAACATTGATGTTGTTCGGTTGCTAACAGATCTTTTTGTGCTTTTTCTAAACGCTTTTGTTCTCTAGTAATACTGTTTACTAGCTTTGCAATTTCTGCTTCTAATGTGTTTACTTGTGTTTTCTTGTCGAGGTAATCATTTAGTAGCGCATGATTGTTAAGCTCTGTTTGTATGTCTATCTTTTCGAGTGTGTTGACTTGCTGTTGGATACTTTCGACATCAGACGTTTGTTTATCTCGCCATATTTTTTGCCGTCGTTCCAGATCACCAATACTTTTTTCAATTCTGGCATTTGCTTCTTCAACTGCGTTAATTCGATATTCTTCTTGCTTGATTGCATCTTTGGTCAGCCTTTGCTGTTCTTTTAGTGCCTCTGCTTTTTCACTAAGCATTGTTATGCCCAGTAATTGCTCGATGATCGCTCTTTGATCATTTGCCCTCATACTGAGGAAAGGCTCTGTGTATGTGTTAAGTGCAACAATGTGCTTGAACATGTCATGACTCATACCAAACAGTTTTTCTATTTGTGCTTGAGTTTGACGATTCTCACCTTGTGCTTCGTCTTCGTCAACGTTCTGTTCGTTGACATAGTATTTAAGCACATTGGGCTTACGACCTCTTTCAATGCGATATTTTGTGCCTTCTACTTCAAAATCCAGTGTAACCAGCATACTTTTGCTGTTTGTTTTGTTTACAAGGTTATCCTTGCGTATGTTAGTGAGTGCGTTTCCATATACAGCATAACTCAGTGCATTGATGATAGTGGTCTTGCCTGTGCCATTACGACTACCATCTCCTCCTAAGTCTAAGTTATTGCCCAACACTAGTGTTAAGCCATTGTCAGTAAAACGCACAGACTGCGTTACATTACCAACACTCATAAAATTCTTTACGGTAATATTGTTAAGTGTAATCATAGGGAATTATAAATGTCTACAAGGATCTTTTTGTTTATCATTTCGCTGTCTACAGCGTTTAAACTATTGTACACTATCTGGTCTACATTCTCAACCTCGATATCGTCTACAACTTTCCAATCCTGTGCATGCTCTTCCTTTTTGCTAGGGATCAACGCTATTTCTCTAACGTTGTACTGTTGGCTGAAAGTTTCTTTAATAAAACTTGCTTCTTCGTAACTGATATTGATATCCAATGTAGCACGACAATATGTGTGTTCATTTAGAATCTTTTCAGGTTCATCTATTAGTCTACTCAGAGGCACAGTTCTGTAGCGTGGTCCAGGGTAATCAATATACTCTGGAACACCATTCCATTCTAACTTCATCATGCCTCTATCGTCGTCCCATGTGTCTGCATAGTTGTGACCAAACGGACTACCTAAGTAATGTACATTGCCTTTGGCTTGACGTTTGTGAAAGTGTCCACTAAACACATACTCTGGACCTTGTAGATGTTCTGCATTTAGACTACCGTGATCTGGCATTTCTACCATAGCATTCATTTTAAAGAACGGAAGTTCAAAATGACCAAACATATATCTACACTTGGTCTTTTGTAAATTTTTCCATTCATCTCCTACTAACCAAGGCACAAGTGCAACGTCATCTTGCACTAACATATCTTCAACTAGTGTAACATTATCAAACAATCCTGCATATGGTAAACTGTTCATATCACGTTTCTCACGATAGTATAGATCATGATTACCCATGATCATATACACATGTTTGAATGCACGACTGACTTTGCCTACATTTTCTACACTGTGATTGAGTGTGCTAACGTTTACACTTGATCTGTGATGATGCCAATCTCCAAGGAAGATGCAAGTTTCGCAATCTTCGCTTTGTTCAATGAACCAATCTACAAAGTCAGCACAATCTCGATTGTGTTGTTTGCTGTTGTTTTTGTTGCCAAAATGTATGTCTGTGAAACATGCGGCTCTATTAAAGAATGTCATGGGTCTCCGTTCAAAGAAGTTATAACTTCTCTTATACTACTGTCGATAATTGAGGATGTCAACCTATATGTTGAAGCCGTGTTCTTTGCGTTCTTTGTCGGCTTGTTCGTCCCATTTAGCACGTTCTGCCATTTCGTGTTCGATTTGGCGTGTCCAACTGGGCATTTGTCCATTTTGTTGTAGTAGGTCATCTCTAATGTTTTGATTACGCTTTTCCAAGTTCAACACTCTTGTAAAACTGTTGGTAACTGCGGCTGTGTAGTAAGCAAATGGGTTTTGACTTTTAAGTTCATTGAACTGTAGTCCAATTTGACTTAGTTGTAGCAGTGCATGACTGCGCATTTCATCTACATATGTATAGCCACGCCAGTTACTGCGCATACTGTAACGTTCACACAGTTTAATATACATCTTTGCTAGATTGTTTGTGATCTTGCCATGCTGTGTATTAAACTTTCCGTTATCAAATCCACCTTCCCAATGACTTCTAACACATTCTTTGAGTTCACCATTTACATATGCATAGTGCTTGAATGGAGGGAAGTTACATTTGCTGTGATGATCTGCTACAGTTTTAGGCTTGCTTTTTCTACCAGGCTCTAGTGGTACATGATCAAATGTCATTAATCTAAACACAAGACTTTTTTCGTCAATTGTGTCTGGGTCTACTTTGTGACTAATTTGTTTGGGTTTTTGACTAGCTTTACGAGCACCATCATACCATTCGTGGAATGCAGCTTCGTATGCTTGCACACTCAATTGATGTGCTCTATTTTCTTTAGCTAACTGTATAAATTCGGGATTATCGATATCTTCGATAGTTTCTACTATTACATCGAATCTTGCATACTCGTCATCTATAACACTACAAAAGGTAAGTTTACTTTTGTGTATCTCTTTGAGCATGTCTTTGTTGTTTAAATAATTTTGTTTCCTCATTGTAGTTCCTTATTTTCTATAGTATAATGTCAATAAACTAAGATGTCAATCAGTACGCATTTAATTCAGCTATAAATACATATATAGGAGAATCCAATGAGATATGTACAACTGACAGAAGATGTGGCTACGGATATTGCTGTTTTTTATGGCGGTAGATTTCAGCCTATGCACAAAGGTCATCATAAAGTTTATATGGATCTAGTGGAACAGTTTGGTTCCTCTAACGTATTTATCGCTACTACAATAGCCAAGAATGCAACACCTGAAAAGGATCCATTTAGTTATGAAGAGAAAACTGGCATTATGCAAAACATGTTTGGTATACCTGCTAAACAAATTGTACAAACCAGTCCATACAGACCAGATGTTAGTTTAACAGGCAAAAACCCTGCAAACACCGCAATTGTATTAGTGTTCAGTGCCAAAGACGCAGGGAGACTAAAAGGCGGTAACTATCTCAGAGATTATGAACCAGGAGCAGAAATGGTTCCAGGCGACCAAGCAGGATATATACTAGAAGTACCAATTCAAGAAGGTGGCATGAGTGCTACTGATTTTAGAAACGCAATGAAAAATGATAGTCTAAATGATAATCAGAAGATGATGAAGTTTAGAGAATTTTTTGGAAGTATTAATCAACAAGTGTACGAATTTATTAAAGGAAAACTAAATGGCAGTGCTAGCTGAAAATAGAGCGAGACTTACACTTGCACCTGGCGGTGCTTCTAATAGAAGTTCTCGCAATCAGTTTTACTTTAATGGACCGGCGAGTCCTCTGAGGCAACACAATGGTATACTGTTTCCTTATCAGCCTGATATAACTTACAGTCAAAGTGTAAACTACAGTCCTTATGATATGACACACACCAACTATACATTTAATGCTTATAGAAATACACCTAGTCCTACTATACAAATGACAGTACAATTTGCAAGTATTACACAAGAAGAAGGCGAGTACACACTTGGTGCTCTACATTTTTTACGCAGTGTTAGCAAGATGTTTTTTGGATTAGATGATCTAGGCAGAAATCCTAGTTCAGGTACTCCTCCTCCCGTACTGCGTTTTAGTGCATTTGGAGAACAACAATTTAACAACATACCTGTTGTATTAGAAAGTTTTAGTACAACATATGACAGTGGTGTAGATCTCAAAGATATTAACGGAACACAAGTTCCTACATTAATGAACTTCTTTATTGGTATGAGCATACAAATTAATCCTGACAGACAAAAGAGTGTGTATAGTACACACAATTTTATCAACGGGTCCGGATATAAACAAGGATTCATTTAATGGCAGTTGAATACAAAGCATCAAGCAGTTATAGTAATACAAGTGTTAACAGAAAATACTTAGATCTTTTTCAACCTGTAATTGTACAAGACGAACTTGATCAGGATCAGACAACAATGGTAATTCAACCCAAGCATCATAAAAGACCTGATCTGCTTGCATATGACCTATATGGCAATAGTAGACTATGGTGGATATTTGTACACTATAATAGAGATACTATCAAAGATCCTATTATGGACTTTAAAAGTGGAACAAAGATTCAAGTACCGAGAACATATAAATCATCAGGAAACAACTGATGCGATCAATATACCAAGATAATGTCCTTAACAAATACGACAACTACACATACAAATGGACCATGTATATGGTACATCCTGTTAACGCACATAAATTCGAAGCTAACATTGCACAAAACAATGTTGTGGTGATTGCAGAAAGTGGTGTTGAAAGTGAAATAAACATACAAAGTGTAGAACAGAATCTTGTGCTTGCTTTTAAAAAAGCCAAAGATCGCAATGGATTAGCAAACATGTTTGTGTTTAATCTAGTAGAACCAGGCGGCGCTACACTTTTCAATAGAATATTAGAAGGTGCAAGACGACTTAGAATAGAAAATCACTTGCATGCATGTTACCTATTAGAACTTCGATTCGTTGGTTATGATCAAAATGGTACTGCTACTAATAACATCGCAGGTCCTTTTTACTACATGACCACTATGACCAGTCTCACATTTGATTACAGAGAAGGTGCAACACAGTATACATCTAGTCTAGTAGAAACACATCAAGATGCTTATAAAACACTTAACTTATACACCAAGCAACAACTCACAGTGAATAGTGTAAACACATTTGGTGAATTTTTACAGCAACTACAAGAAAAAGTAAATGAACAAGAAAGAGAAAGTACTGCACTTAGTCCAAGTAAACTTTTTAGTACGTTATATAAATTTGGTGCAGTAGACGATACAGCAGAATGGCTCAACTGGAAATTTGGAGCCTCTGCTGCCAGTGGGGACACCAGTCTAAAAAGCACCAGTGTCACAGGTGATGGCACACTTACATTTACTTTTAAACAAGGCACAGGTATAAACACAGCAATTGTAGTAGCTCTGATGCAAACAGATAATTTTAGAAAAATGCCTACATTCGAAGGAGGCTTTCACAAAGATAATGCAGATGACGGAGAAGCAAAGGCACCAACTTTTGCAGAACTTAGCAGTTGGTTTGTTTTTGATAACGATACAGAATTCCTAAGATATGATCCAGTAGCTCGTTCTTATCAAAAACGCATCACATTCAATCTCAAAAAGTTTGCAACACAAGAATTAGTACATGATGCAATCAGTTATGAAAATTTAATATTCAACAAAAATATTCAAGAAGACAGACTTAAAAAAATCATCAGAGAAGGACTGTTACGCAAACGGTTTGACTACACTCACACAGGATTAAACACAGAAGTCTTAAATTTAGATGTTAGTTTACACAACACTTATTTCCAACTTCAAGCTATTAATCATGGTAAAACAGAAAACAGAGCACAAGGATTTGCTGGTATGAGCGAAGATCAGCAACAGTTGTCTATACTACAAACTGATGTGCAAGAAATAAAAAGTGATCTTAATGCACTGAATGTAAGAAAAAACATACTAACTAAAGAACTAGAAAATTTAGATGAATATCAACTTGCTAGTGATGCAGGCGGGCAACAACAAGAACTTGCAGAAATAGATCAACAAATACAAAAGAAAGAAGAAGAATTAAGTTTAGCTTTGATAAGTGCAACTGAGTTGGAAAAAATACTTAATCAAGATATTAAAGGATCTAGATTACCGCCTGTTGCAAGAAGATACATAACACAAAGTGAAGTTAGAAAAAATAATAAAGCATTTGAGCAAAAAGGCGAAGACATGCCCACGGTGTTCGACACAGGCCCTGTCACAAGCAATGCTACTGTAGGACCTGATGATGGAGATACCGCAGGTGCTGCAATGTTGGGTGCAGTTGAACTAAACTTAAACAGTTTAAGTGATTTGGTTCAACAACAAATACAAGTTAGGGGAGATCCTTATTGGTTGGGCAGACCTAAGGGATCTGAATCGAGACTGGACGGAGCACAATATACCCGCGGCGGCTGTAACTATTTTTTAAATCTAAATTTTCCAACGTATCCTGATCACCAATCAGGATTAATGGATATCAGTGAACAAAACTTTGGAATAATTGGACTGTATCGTGTTACTAGCGTTGATGCTAGTTACAGTGATGGTCAATTTACAATGACACTGGATGCATTCAGAGACACAAACACTAATATTGGTCTAACATATAATATTCTTACTACAGGACTTATCGAAGAACAAGACACAAGAACACAAGCTGAGCGTTTTGCAGCCGAAGCGGATGCAGAAGAACCTCCAGAAGCTGACTTTGGTGCAGGCGGCGATACAACTGGAGATGAAACAGCTCCGCCGGCTAGTGCTGACGGCACAGGTGTAGTTACAGAAAGTCAATCAAGTGTAGCCTCAACAAGAAAGTTACCTATTGACCCTGAACTTAAATCTATACTAGCCAATGCAGGCGCCGCAGCTGGCGTAAATGTTGATGTTCGCAGCGGCGGACAAGATAGCAGTACAGGATTTACAGGAAGTTCCAGACACAATAATGGAATGGCAGCAGATGTAGCACTCAGAGATAGCACAGGAAGAAGACTAAGTTTAGACAATCCAGCAGATGTTCCTATCATACAAAACTTTATAGCACAAGCCAAACGTTACGGT
>Ga0075477_10001571_pt1 | contig 10752 bp, 8 predicted proteins | sample DEB08_DNA_FD_76338 | JGI IMG/M metagenome (GOLD analysis project Ga0075477, IMG submission 76338) | Aqueous microbial communities from the Delaware River and Bay under freshwater to marine salinity gradient to study organic matter... | ecosystem: Environmental > Aquatic > Marine > Coastal ...
GTGGATGACCGAGCGAATCATAGAGCTTTTGGCGGAGTGATCCGTTCTGTGGAGGCTTTGGCAAGAGCGAACGAGCTGCTGCGGTCTTTGAGAGCCACGCCGGTGGTAGCCAGTCGACGAGCCTCCGTCGCCAGCCACCAGAGGCGGCTGGCGGCGTCGCTGGGGGAGAGGCCACCGGGGTGAATGTTGGAGAGGCAGTTTCGCTCGGCATCGGTGCGGCCGGGCTGTGGCTGCCAGGTGAGATAGATGCCGAGACTCTCTTGGCAGGAAAGGCCTGGGCGTTCACCGATCAGCATGGCCACCAGCTGGCCGCGAAGCAGCTTGCCGATCTCATCGCCCAGGGCGACCCGCGCCTCGGTGGCGATCACAGGAGGCCCAAGTGACCAGTTGGCTGGACGAGCGGCAGTGATCGCGGTGACAACGGCCACTGCATGCCGCTGCACAGCGGAGGTTGAGAGCCCATCCCCGATCACCAGAAGTAGGTCGCAGGCGGCTGGGGCTGAGCTGACGTCACGGAGCTGCTGTCGGCTCTCGGCAGACAGTCGACGGCCCAGGTCTGGCCGCAGCAGGTAGTGGTCGCGGGTTGACGCCGCGGAGCGAACTTCCAACGGGGTGGCCAGCCCGGGAACTGCCTCCAGCTCTGCTCGCAGCGACGCGACCTCGAGAGGGGCATGAACTGCTGCACGGGCCCGGGCATGCGCTGCATCTGACCGTAGAAGCTCTCGCGTGGGAACCGCATGCCCGGCACGGCCAAGGGCGATCCGTGACGGCGTGAGCGACCGCAGGCCTATCCAGTGGTCGTGCACCACGGTTGGTGGCTTCGGTGCGGGAGGCTCAAGGGAGGAATCGATGTCGTTGGTCACGAGTGGTGTCTGTAAGAGGCAGGGTCTATCCCTGGAGCGTGAGCAGAGGATGTCGAGGGGAAACAGGAAGCAATCGGCCTCGCTCGTCGGTGAGTTCCATGGTGGCTAGCCAGGCCTCAAACTCGGGAGCACGCCGCAGACCGAAGACCTCGCGGAGATAGAGCGCGTCGTGGAAGGAGAGGCTCTGGTAGCCAAGCATCACATCATCAGCACCTGGCACACCGATCAAGAAGGTCACACCGGCTGCGGCAAGAAGCGTCATCAAGGTGTCCATGTCGTCGGCGTCGGCCTCGGCATGGTTGGTGTAGCAGGCGTCGCAGCCGATCGGCAGGCCGAGCAGTTTGCCGCAGAAGTGATCCTCTAAGCCAGCCCGGATGATCTGCTTGCCATTGTGGAGATACTCCGGACCGATAAAGCCCACAACGGTGTTGCAGATCAGCGGATCAAAGGCTCGGGCAACCCCGTAAGCTCGGGCCTCGAGTGTCTGCTGGTCCACGCCATGATGCGCATCAGCGGAGAGAGCTGAGCCCTGTCCTGTCTCGAAATACATGACGTTGCTGCCGATCGTGCCGCGGCCGAGAGCCATCGCTGCCTCGCGGGCTTCCCGCAACAACGAAAGCGTTATGCCGAAGCTCTGATTGGTTGCTTCAGTGCCCCCGATCGACTGAAAAACAAGGTCGACTGGCAAGCCCGCCTCGATTGCCTCCAGCTGACTGGTGACATGCGCCAGCACGCAGGACTGTGTTGGGATCTCAAAGCGGTCGATCACCTCATCGAGCCCTCGCAGCAGTGTGGCCAAGGTGGTCATGTCGTCGCTGACAGGATTCACTCCGATCACCGCATCTCCACAGCCATACATCAGTCCATCGAGCACGCCAGCGAGGATTCCACCCAGGTCGTCTGCAGGATGGTTGGGCTGCAGTCGCATCGCCAGAGTGCCAGGCAGCCCAATCGTGTTGCGAAAGCGGGTGACCACGCGGCACTTGCGGGCCACACTGATCAGGTCTTGATTCCGCATCAGCTTGCTGACGGCAGCGGCCATCTCTGGTGTCAGGCCAGCTCCGATCGCGGTGAGCGTGGCTTCGTCTGCCAACTCACCTAAGAGCCAGTCGCGAAAATCGCCGACGGTCAGATGTGCAACCGGCTGAAAAGCCTTGGCATCGTGGCTGTCGAGAATCAGCCGAGTGACCTCGTCCAGTTCTGCTGGCACGACGGGTTCTGCGAGGAAGCGGGAGAGAGGCACCTCCGCCAGCGCCATCTTGGCAGCCGTCCGTTCCACCGGTGACTCTGCCGCAACGCCGGCGAGCACATCACCTGAACGATACGGAGATGCCTTGGCGAGCAGCGTCGCGAGGTTGTCAAAGTGCCAGACGCGACCATCAAGCGTGTGCTGATAGCTCATCGCGGTACACCGGTTGATGACTGAGTCTGCTCCACGCCGAAGAGCATGTGGCCGACCACAGCCGTCGTCATCAAGCCACCAAACACGAGGCTCACACCAGGGTTTGACCAGATCACAGTAACCAGACAAAAGACGGCCAGCACCAATGCAATGCCGGGCACCCAAGGATAGCCGATCGCCGGAAAAGATCTTGGCAGCTCCGGCTCACGTCGCCTGAGCACAAACAGGCTTGCCATCGCAGCGATGTACATCACCATCGCACCGAGTACGGCCATGGTGACGATGTTGGCGGTCAATGGCTGTCCGCCAAGCACGATGACCGAATCACTGAAGATTGCCGCGATCCCAACGACACCGCCGGTGAGGATAGCGACCCAGGGAGTGCCACGGGTGGGATGCAGCGTTGATAAGCGGCGGGGAAGGTAGCCGGCTCGTGCCATCGCGAAGATCTGTCGGGAGTAGCCCATGATGATGCCGTGAAACGACGCCACGAGGCCAAACAGACCCAGCCAGACGAGCATGTGAAGCCAGCCACTCGAATCACCCACGACCTTCTTCATCGCCTGTGGTAGGGGATCGTTGATGTTGGCGAGCTGTTGCCATTCACCAACGCCGCCAGCGAAGAACATCACCCCGAACGCGAGCGCCACGAGCGTCAGCATGCCTGTGATGTAGGCCCGAGGTATTGTGCGGTGTGGATCACGGGCTTCTTCGGCGGCCATGGCGACACCCTCGATGGCCAGGAAAAACCAGATTGCAAACGGCGTGGCGGCGAGAATCCCGGGGATGGCTGCCGTGGAGAAATGGTCGCTGCCAGCCCAGCCATCAGCGGTGAAGTTCGCCCAGCTGAATCCTGGGGCGACGACTCCCATGAAGACCAGCAGTTCTCCCACAGCTAGCAGGGTCACAAAGAGTTCGAAGTTGGCGGCGATTGTGACGCCAAGAATGTTGAGCGTCATAAACACCGCATACGCAGCGACCGCAGTCCAGGTGGGTTCCAGACCAGGGAACTGCACGGCCACGTAGGCACCAATTGCCAGGGCGATCGCCGGCGGTGCAAATACAAACTCGATCAGCGTCGCCCAGCCGGCGATCGCTCCGCCGAGCGGCCCAAAGGCACGCCGTGCATAGGCAAACGGGCCACCTGCGTCGGGAATGGCTGTGGTCAGCTCAGTGAAACTGAAGATGAAACTCGTGTACATCACTGCCACGACCAGCGTGGTCACGAGAAACCCCAGCGTGCCGGCTTGAGCCCAGCCGTAACTCCAGCCGAAGTACTCGCCGGAAATCACCAGGCCAACAGCCAGCCCCCAGAGCTGCCATGTGCCGAGGACCTGCTTCAGCTGTCCAGAAGACCGCTGCCCGGAAGCTGATTGCCCGGAAGAAGAGGTGGAGTCCATGCAGACGCCTTCACTGTGTGAGCCTGTACCAGGCCTGCAGGAAGTCGAACCCCCACGGCCCCATCAAGCCCATTGACGCAGATTATGACGTGGACGGCAAACTCTGATCCGACAATCGCTCTCGCCGAACAACGCTCGCGGCAGGCCGTGCAAGGCAGATGTCGAAAGAGCTGCTGTTAAAAGCCAGGGTCGTCACCCTCGAGTTCCTCGGCTGTCGGGCCTTGGGCGGCCTTCAGTTGTCCGGAGAGCTCGATGGTGAGATCCGCTGGTTCTGTGCCGACCGTCACAGTCAGTCCGGAGGTCGTGGCGTCGCTGTAATGCTCCGGGATCAACGAGATCAGCTCCGCCCCCATCGTGGTGTTCACGATGACTGCGACCGCATGGGTCCCAGGGACGCAGCCGTCGCCCTCAACAAACGAGCTCAGCGTGAAGGTGCCATCAGTCTGGTTGATCTCTCCGGTGGCCGCCCTGCTGTCTGCGGGTTCAACGCGGACAAACCCGAGGTGGCCTGTGAGTGGTTCACCGTTGATCAGCACTTTCCCCTTGGCGGGGGTCACAGCGGGACGGCTTGGCCCCCCGCAGCCGGTCAACATCACTGCCAGGCAAGCGACAAAGCCCAACGTACACGGAAGAACAGTCGTACGAACACGCATTCTCAGGAAACTCCAGGGACATGCTGCCCTTCGGCACACATGCGTCGAGGCCCTGTGTCGATGCTTCAGAACTGCCAGACCATGTCGCAGCCGGCGTAGAACTGGCCGTATTGGTTACCGCCGGTGTCGATGCCCTGGCCAAGTGGCTTGCCGTAGGGCAGGGGCACGGAGTCGTTGTTGGGCGTGAACCAGTCGTAGCGGAGCTCGGGGCGGATCATCCAGTTGTTGTTGGGATACCAGTTGAGGCCGAAGGTCAGCTCCCAGAAGTTGCCCGCGAAGCCTTCGGTCCAGTAGCCCGGGTTACCGAGCTGACTCTCATTTCGCAGCGGGGCGGAGATGATATAGCCGTTGTTGTCGCGGAAGTATTCCAGCCGCACGGCTCCCTGCCATTCGGGCGTGAACTCCCAGAAGAGGTAGTTCACAAACGAGTACCACTGGGCGGTGCCCGGCTGCTGGCCTTGGTTGCCCGGGGCCACGTTGGCGTTGAACTGCCAGGCATTGTCGTTCTGAAACACCCAGACGAGCCTGTCCGTGAGCCGGTTGGTGTAGACAGTGCTGATCAGGGAGCGGTTGCCCACCAGCGATCCGTCGGCTGGGTTGCGGCTGATCGTGGTCACCTCGTTGCCGCTCGTGGTCATGATCGCCAGTTTCTGTTTCTTGTCACTGCTCTCAAACTCAATGCCACCGAGGTAGCTCGCGTTGCTGCTGGCTCCGGGATAATCGGGATTGAGGATTGCGAAGTCTCCGGTCATCGGCTGGCCGTCGAAGAAGTTGTTCCAGCCGGTCGTCACCCCGCTGTAGATCGTGACATTCTCATTGGGAGCCCAGGAGCCGAGAAAGCCCGTGAACGTGAAGGGCGAGAACTGCATTGAGTAGCAGTGGGTGTAGAAGAAGTTGCCGATTGCCGGCACCTGCTCAAACCCGAGGATGCTGTAGAAGTGGCCAAAGCGGAGGTTCACGTCGTGATAGGCCACGTCAGCGTAGAGCTGCGGCATTGCCAGGCCGTAGTCTTTGGAGAAGTCCCAGGCTGCGATGTTTTCAATGCCAGACGGCTGAAGGTTTTGGGCGTCCCAGCCGAGGGCAGTGGTGTAGAAGTAGTCGGTGCCGAAGAGCAGGTCGGCCCGTCCGCCGAGGTCCCAGCCATCGCTGCCGTCGACCTCTCGCTCCACCACCGTGTAGAGCTGGTTGAGCTGGCCCTGCCAGGCCCGGTCGGCCATGGTGACGGGGCCGTTGAAGGGAGCTCCCCAGTTGTTGGCCCCGATGCCGTATTCGATCCAGCCGTAGGTGTAGATGTCGCGGTCTTCGAGCCGGGGAAAGTGGATGCGACGGTCTGGACCACTGCCATAGTCGGTCCGCTCCCAGGACTCCCGGACTTCTTCGGGAGCCACATCGGACATCTCCGGAGCCTGGGCCAGAGCTGGTGGCGTCAAAAGCCAGGCGGTCAGCCACGCAACCATTCCGCCAGCCACCATGAGTGACGATCGGTGGGTGCAGAGCCGGTGCATGGCGAGCCGTGGTTTCCGGGGAATCGCGAGCGGCAGTTCTTGCAAAAAGTCACCGCAAACTACCGCGAGTATCGTCCGCAGCCGTGCTGAGGATGACCGGAAGAATGGAGGTTTCGCCCGCTTACCCATGCTCTACGGGCTGCCGGCATACCCTGGTGGCTTGGGAGGCCTGCACGAAGTGGGGGCCGCGTCGAGGCCCCGGTGCTCAGGAGCCCGCTCCGACGCACACGAGCCGCTCGCGACGCACGTCCCCCTCGAAATCCGCCACGCGGAAGTAGAGCCGGCCGTCACAGACCGCCGGTGAGGCAAACACCTGATCACCTAGCGAGTTCTCACCAAGCGATTCAAAGCCTTCGGGAGTGGCACGGAAGAGGTGCGAGATTCCTTCTTCACTGGTGACGAGAATCGTGTCGCCCACGAGCACGGGCGACGCGCTGAACGTGCCGCCGAGCCGTTGCTTCCACCGCTCTTCGCCCGTAGCGGAGTTCCAGCAGACGGCGATGCCCGCATCGAGCACCGCATAGAGATGGCCATCGTGATAGATCATCGAAGGTACGTAGAGCCGCTGGCCAAGATCCCAGTCGATCGTGCCCGAGCCGTCAGCACGGATCGCCGCCACATGGTTGCGGGGATAGCCTCCCGAGGAGTAGACCCGCTCGCCATCGGTGACGGTGGTCGTCACGCACTCGGTGGTCGCTCCCTCGATCTCCCAGATCACCTCGCCGTTCTCAGGATCGTAGGAGGCAACCTTGTCACAGCCGGTCATGATCAGCTGATCACGACCGAACAGGTGATGCACGATCGGCGATGGGTAGTTGGGGGTGGCCGGGCGTTCCACACGCCAGACGACCTTGCCGGAGCTGCGGTCGAGAGCAGCGATCGCTCCCCCCGACTTGTTGTCGGCAGAGATAATCACAAGGTTGCTGTAGAGCAGCGGCGATGCCCCGTAGCCTTGGTGAATCTCGTAGTCGCTGATCGGTGTCTGCCAGAGCAGTTTTCCGTCGAGGGAGAGGGCGGTCGCCACGAGTCGCCCCCCGTTTGGAAAGGCAATATAAACGGCGTTGCCATCGCAGGCCACGGTTGCTGAAGCCGCGGTTGAGCGTTCGTTTTTTCGCATGCCTCCCGCTGCATGCACCTGCTGCTGCCAGAGCCGACGGCCGGTTTCGCGGTCGTAGGCGAGCACCGCCTGACTGCCGTCGCCTTCATCGCAGGTGGCCAGGTAGATCGTGTTGCCGGCAACACACGGCGAGCCGTGGCCCCGACCGGGTACGTCAGCCTCCCACAGCACGTTGCTCTCGTTCGACCATGTCAGGGGAAGTGTTTCACCCGTTGGTGCAACGCCGTCGCGAGTTGGTCCTCGCCAGCCCGCCCAGTCAGCTGCGGTTGCCATCGCACACACAACACTCAACAGCGTTGTGAGCAGGGCCAGGCATGCGAGGTGGTGAGCCCGCCGGTGGTGTGAGGCGATCATCTGGTGGCTTTCAAACAGGGAAGATGATGTGGATGTGGCAGTTGCTGGCTGTAGCTACGCTGCTGTGCTGACTGGTGGAGCTGATTGTAGCGGCGGCGACCATGACCGCACGGCCAGAGATAGTGGCGTCAGCCTTCGTCGCAGACCCATCGCATCACCGACTCTGCGGTGGGGAAGCCACGCTCGTCGAGCCAGGCGAAGAGTGGGCCACACACCGCGTAGAAAGCGAGGGCGAGTATCGCGGCTGCCCAGGCCGGCATGAATGACTGCCAGTGGGCGGTCGGCTCACCTGCCGTGGCCACCCCATAGACCCAGAGGGGCCAGATGTGGACGACATGGTGAAGCAGGTAGATCGAGAGTGAGTGTCGGCTGATTCGATTGAAGTAGGCGGTGATCCGAGGTGGCAGCACGACACGAGGCCGACTGCTCGCAGCTGGTGGCGTCGGCATGTCGACCAACGCATGCAACGATCCCAAGAGTAGAAATCCAGCGGCAAGGGTCCCCAGCAGGTAGCTGGGAGAGGGAGGAAACATCGTCCAGCCAGGTGGCCGCCAGCTTTCACTAGTCACAGTGGTCTGCAGCAGGCTCAGGAGTGAGGCCACTGCTGCTGCTGAGAGGAGGAGGCCACCGAGCGTGAGGAGCGTGCGGCTGCCGACGGTGCGGGTCGCTGCCGATGACGTAGGATCACGAAAAACAGTGCGACCCACCACAAAGCCGACAAGCGGGTAGAGCAGCCAAGGGCAGACGGGGAAGTAGCCGACGGCCAGAAAGCCGAGCGTGACATCGCTGAGTGTGAAGTCGTAGTCGAAGTGGTAGTTCTGCCAGTAGGCAGGGTAGTCGGCGATGGATCGCAAGACGGGCGCCACGAACGTCGCTGCCAGGCCGATGCCCACTGGCACCGGGAGAGGGACATGCCGCACCATTGCAAGCATGAGCATCGCTGTTCCGATCAGCGTGAGCACATCCCAGTTAAAGGTGTCTTCTGGCAGCCAGACGAGAACGTTGAAGGTGACGCCAAGGCCGAGCAGAAACAGACCGCGTCGGACGGTACGACGACTGATTGCGGCATCGGCGACACCACGCCGCTGCTGAACACCGAGCCAGATCGCATAGCTCACGCCAGTCAGCAGGGTAAACAATGGTGCTGCGAGGCCGGCCGGCAGCCACCATGGGTTCAGCGGATGGCCACCCGAGGCCTGTGTCTCATACGTCGCAGAGAGATTCTCGACAAAGTGCACGACCACCATCATGAAGATGGCAGCTGTTCTCAGGATGTCGATCGACAGGTGACGCATGCGGTCAGGTTCCTGCCGAAGCGAGCAGGTCGGCCGCAAACAAGAGGGTCTCGATCACCAGGAGGATGATGATCGTCCAGGAGAGCATGTTCTCGCGCCGGGCGATGGTGTAGTCACTGGCCCGCTGGCCGCAGGCATCGTAGTGGCCGCAGAGTACTTCCAGTTCACCATCGGCAGCCTCGTCACGTTCTTCAACACGGAGCCGCTCGCGGAGGCGTTCGCCAATCTGGCCGGCGAGAGTGGGGGGCTGTGGCGCAGGCTGGGTGATGCGGCGGGTGAGCCTGGCCAGGCGGCCGTGCAGTGACATCACCTGGGCATACCGTCCAAGCAGCCGCTCTCGCTGTCCAAGGGTCGCCTCGGTAAAGCCATAGGCAAACGAGAGATCGGCCTCGTAGTTGGGCCATGCCTCGGCGATGCCAGTTTCGATTCCGTGGAGTTCTGCTTCGAGGTTCGTGAAGTCGACCACTGCATCTCGAATGGTGGCAAACCGCTCCTCGACGGCGATCGCTGCCGAACGGGTGGGGGACCATGCGAGTTCGACGTTGTAGAGTCGAAGCAGAACGGGGAACGCGATTGGCCCGCGGCTGTCTGCCGCCACCGACTCTGCCACCCAACATCGTGCGGCCTCGACAACGTCCGGAGACTCACCGGTGCCGGCTGGCACGAGCAGAAGGGCGTGGCTTCCACCGTCGGCAGACGGTAGAAGCTCGACTCGGCTCCCCGCCGGCACGCCTTCCGGCAGCACGGGCGTGGCGAGTGGAGCGACGGTGGAATCGGCGTTCATGCGGGAGATCCTGGGCGGTCGAGCATCAGTGTGGTCAGCCAATCTGCAACATACTCGGCCGAATCGTGAACGCCATTGAGCGTCGAATCGAACAGGTAGTCACCAACAACAAAAAGGGTGGGGTGATCGGTGGCATCGGGCTGATGCCGGCGGTCGAGCGGAAGCGGCTGCCAGCCACCCGGCAGGCTGCTGACAGCGCCGATCCAGCGATGAACGCGGACCTCCAGCTGGTGGTGTCGAGCTGGTTCGCGGAGCCAGGAGGGAAGGGCAGAGATGGCCGCTTCGACAATCTCTGCATCCGGTCGCTGGCTCCAGGCTACGGCTGCTTCGCCGCCGAGCAGCCAGCCGAGGACGCCATGGTCTTCGGCAGGATCCCGAGCGGACTCGTCGTAGAGACAGCAGCCGTCGAAGTCTTCGAGCATGCAGTAAGCGTCATCCCAGCGGCCTCTCCAGAAAGCCTTATCGAACAGGATCGAGACACGCAGGTAGTCGGCCGGATGATCGTGATGGGCAATGTGCCGCTGCATGGCAGTGTGCAGGCCATCGCCGTGGAAACGGAGATGTTTGAGGGGCTCAATCGGGAGGGCGAGGACAACCGCATCGAAGGATCGCTGCGATCGCCCTCCTGCAGACTCTGTCTCGACGGTCAGTCGGCCATCAGCTCCACGGCCCACTGAGATGGCCCGCACCTGCCGCTCAATCTGAGCCGAAAGACGGGAGACGATGGCCTCGATCAGCTGCTCGTTTCCACCAGCCACGCAGTAGAGCTGCATGTAGGCCGGATCGTTCATCAGATAGTTTTCCAAGCCGTAGCGGCGGCTTGTCCGACTCGCCTCGGTGGCGAGGTCGCTATGGATAAACCGCTCCACGTAGCGGCGGGCTGCTGGCGATTGAATCGACGCCAGCAGCGTCTCGAAGGAGCCGCCTTCACAGCCATCGAGCGAGGGAACAGGGAGGGCTTCGTAGAACTCACGTGGCGAGAGACGATCGCGGCCGCGATGGTGAAACTGCACGAGTGCTGCCGCTGCCTCGCTGCCGAGCGAAGCTCGCAGGTCGTCGAGGTTGCCGATCAGCCGATCGTTGTGGATCAGGGACGAGCCGTCGAGCGGCTGAATCGGTAGGCCAAGATCAGCAATCAGTTGCTTGAGAGGATCCTCATCGATTGCCGAGTAGTCATAGAGCTCGGCGGCCCCAGCCTCGTAGGGCACAGGCAGGGCATTGAACATGCTAGTGAGCACCTTCCCGCCAACGCGATCACTCGCCTCGATGATGCTGATCGAAGGGGGAACGGCTGCCGTCTGTTCGAGCATGCGGGCGGTGAGAAGACCTCCTGGCCCTCCGCCAAGTATCCCGATATCCCACGGTGTGTCAGACAGATG
>Ga0075477_10001577_pt1 | contig 10739 bp, 14 predicted proteins | sample DEB08_DNA_FD_76338 | JGI IMG/M metagenome (GOLD analysis project Ga0075477, IMG submission 76338) | Aqueous microbial communities from the Delaware River and Bay under freshwater to marine salinity gradient to study organic matter... | ecosystem: Environmental > Aquatic > Marine > Coastal ...
TCAATCTTATCAAAAAGTTTTTCCAATTCGTGTTCGAGATCTGAACGTTTTCGTTTAAAAACGATAAGTTTTTCGTGTATGACCATATCTACAAACCTTGACATATTTTCCAATTTTTTCGTTTTTTCTTTTAAAACGTTGATAAGGTGTGTTTTTCGTTTCTTGTATGTCTTTGTTCTTATTTCAAAGAAGTCTTTGAGTATTTCTTCTGGACTTTCATATTTATGAATACCTTTGGTCGGGTGAAATAAATGCATGTTTGTGACGTGGAAGGTTTTTTGAAGTTTGAAATCTTTTATGATATCGTTACCGGTATACCCCGTGATACTAAAATCGACATTTTCAGTGGTACTATTATTTACATAGTTCGATATCTTCTTTTTCTCGACGAGTGTATCGAGATACTCTTTGTATTCCTGCGTCCAACGTCCTGGTGGAAGTTCTGTGACTTTTAGTGTATTACCCAATTGAGACCAAACACCTTCCGTAATCCATAATCCTTCTTCGTTACTAAACACCCGCCCGGTAAATTTATCAAACCACGGTTTCATAGGTACGATCGTTTCACCATTAATAATGCGTTGTATATTTGTAGTTATATCATCTGGATTAAACGGTGGTATATATGAACTAAACCCAGTTCCTATACCTTCGGTACCATTTACTAAAACCGTTGGTAAAATGGGGACGTAATAGTCGGGTTCGATTTGTTTACCGTCGTCATCCAAATACTGTAAAATGGGGTCATCTTTTGGATCGAAAAGCTGACGCGCACTTTTCGTAAGTTTTGTAAAAATATACCTCGTTTGACTCGCATCTTTACCACCCATGAGTCTCGTACCAAACTGACCACACGGTTCGAGTAAATTTATGTTATTCGACCCCATAAAATTGTGTGCAAGTTTTACAATCGTATCTGCCAAAGAGACTTCACCGTGGTGGTACGACGTCTTTTCCGAAACGTACGCAGCCAATTGTGCAACTTTCATTTCGGATGTAAGGTTTTTAGTAAAACATGCGTATAAAACTTTTCTTTGCGATGGTTTCAAACCATCGGAGACGTGTGCAATGGACCTTTTCAAATCTGCGAGACTAAAATTAACGAGATCTTTGTGAATAAAGTCGGATATACCGAGACGTTCAACGTTTCCGTACGGTATTTCCAATTCTGAAGGTTTTTTTTCTGTACTTTCAAGTAACCACGTTTTCCTTGAGTCTGATTTTGTTTTATCAAAAGCGAGAATAATAGAGTCGTCCATTGTTTCATCCGTGTCGAATTGAACGGTGAGTTCTTTTATTTTTTTAAAATAGTCGCGAGCTTCTGCGGACGTTGACGTACCAAGACCCTTGTAGTACTTGATTTTCCATCCCTGTTTACCGTTACCGTACCAGTGCCTGAACGTAGAATCGGTATAAAACGATTTTGTTTCTGAACCTTTTGTGGCTTTTATGATTGGTGTAACCATACTCACGACAAAGTTTAGTTTGAGTAAACTCGGCCAAAAATAATGTATCATGTTAAGAATGAGTCCCTTGATGTGACTTCCGTCGTTATCTGCATCTGTCATGATCATAAGTTTACCATACCTGAGTTCTGAAAGTGAAGTATACACTTTACCTTGTTGAAGACCTAAAATCTTCTTGAGATCGTTAAACTCTTTGTTTTCGGTAAGTTGTTTAACGCTTGCATCTCGAACGTTTTTACACTTACCGCGAAGAGGGAAAACACCGTAATGATCTCGACCAACTATGGAAAGACCCGCAATTGCTAACGTTTTAGCTGAATCACCTTCTGTTACGATAAGTGTACACTTACCGGATTGTTGTGTACCCGCTTTATTCGCATCGTCGAGTTTGGGTATACCCGTTATTTTTGATTTGCGCGTACCATCCGTTTTCTTGAGTTCCTTCATTTCGCGAAACTTCGATAAAGCAAGAAGCTCGTTTTGTACACTCGTTTTTAGAATATTTTTAATAAACGATTTTGGTGGTTCAAATTTACTTCCAAAATCTTGTGGTTTGAGCGTACACTCTGACTTAACCTGACTACTAAAACTCGGGTTAACGAGGGTTGCTTTTACAAAAACGAAAAATGCGTTTTTGACTTGTTGGGGTCGAAGTTTTATTTTCTTTGCCATATCTTCGATAATACCATTTGCGAGTATTCCCGAAACGTGATCAACGTGTGAACCTCCTTTTGTAGTACATATTCCGTTGACGAAAGAAACGTGTTCGAATCCATCATCTGAAGGTGCAATACACACTGACCACCTATCACTTGTAAACATACACATTTCGTCTGATTTTGTGTACATTTTAGCGTACGTATTAAATGAACATTTTGGTAAAGGTTCACCTTGAAATTTCACTTTACAGTTTTGTGAAGTGCATATGTTTGCATCATATACACGTTTTTCAAATATTTTGTATATAGACTCGTCCATACCAGACATACCAAACCGTTTCCAATCTGGAACAAATGTTACACAAACACTCGATGTTGCACCCGCATATTTTTTTATTTTTGGTGTGTGACAATTTTTCATATTATCTGACCATTCTTGTGTGTATACACACTTGTTTTCTCCATCTTTTATTTTTACCGAAAACTTTGTCGAGTACACGTTTGTAAGTTTTGCTCCGTACCCGTTTCGACCACCGACGACACGTTTTTGTGTATCGTCATAATTTGTACTCGTGAGTAAATGTCCGAACGTTAATTCAGGATTCCAAAGACCTTCCTTTTCGTGCATTTTTACTGCGATGCCTCCCAAAGGACCGTTATTTTCTATTGTTATTTCACCCGACGTTTTATCAATAGATACACTGAGTGATGTTACGTTTTTTGGGTACAGAGAATTCCTGTCGATCGCGTTTACGAGTATTTCATCGAATATTTTTAGAAGTGCGGGTGAATACACAACCGTCTTCTTTTCAAAATGACCGTTTTCGTATACCCAATACGGTTCTCCAATACGTGAAACTGGACCAACATATGAATCTGGGCGTTTCAATATATGTTCCACGTGTGTGAGTTTTTGTATACTTTCACTCATACTTTTTTTATAATTCGTCTCTTCTACTTAAGTGTCTTTTCAAACCTTCGTACCAATATAAAAGTTCACTTTTTGTTTTTGACTTGGGTGTTTTATGTATTTGTTTTAACATACCACATTCACGTTTTCTCAATGTAGATGGGTGAATTTTATGAGAGTTTAAAAAACATGCGTAACACACGCGTTTTAATTGTGAACTAAAAAATTTATAATATTCTTCGTTGTTAAACATAAAAATGGGGTTTAATTTTCTGTAGTCCCGTATAATTTTTCGTTCTTGTGGATTATTCGTGTGTATTCTTGGATTTAATGGACAGCAACACGAATAACATTCGTTTATCCATTTAATATACATAAAAAATATTCGTATTTATTTTTTATGTATTACAATCACGTAAGACAACCCGATGGGGTTCCGGCTATAGGAGTGAATTTGGAAATGCAACCACCAAATCAAATAAATGTGGAAAATGAAAATGAAAATGAAAATGAAAATGAAGACGAAGACGAGGACGAAGGTGTTACCGAAAGAATTGATATAATTTTTAATAAAGTCGCACACATTACCTTATTTTTTATGAATTTTTTGTTCGCGTTTGCGATTCATAACTTGGTGAACATTATAAACTTAATATTTTCGATCATGTGTTTACACGGTATTTCGAAAAAGAATATGAAATACGTATATTTTCATACTATTTATTTGATGAGTGGATTGATTTTGTCTATATATGTATCTATAGATACGTATGTCATGTACTATTCGGCCTGTATTTTATTAAATGTAATAACAATCGAACAGTATAGTTAATATTTTATTCACCGAGAGTGAAACTATACGTTCTTTTGAGCTTTATAAAGAACCACATTCTTTATTAACCTAAGTTATTTTATTTTTCATTAAAAACTAAAATGTCGCAATATTTTTTACCTACTGTTATACAGACGAATTTTAGTGATACTAAAAATGTACTCACTAAAAAACATCAATCAAATGTTCAAAGTTACGAAGATTGTTTACGCATATCTAAAAATATAAAAAATTGTAAAAAGACTCCAGATGAAATGGCGGATATAATAGATAAGATGAGAAAGAAGAAACTAGAGTGTCAGAAAACGCGACCTATACAGGTTTTACAAAGTCCTCCAGAAGAAAGAGTAAACACAGAAAATAAAAAAATGTGTAAAGCAGTTACGTTATCCGGAAAAAGTTGTACTTTTAAAGCAGTCTGTGGAAACTACTGTAAAAAACACAAAATAGATGACCAGGTGCTGGGAATAAAACCAAAAATAAATGTTTCCTTATTATAAAAAAATGTTAGATCAGGAAACGCTTAGACCTGTTATAATAGCCATGACTCTTTATCTTGTAATTTCAAATGTCGTACCAGAACTTCTTAAGAAACCAACGAACGTTAAATTTGTTGATGATATTGTCGCCATGCTTATTGCCCAAAGAGGTTCACTCATGTCAGGCGCTATCCTGACTGGTGTCATTACCTTCCTCACCAATTACATTAGCGATGAATTCTTGTAATACGTTTTCTTTACACGTTAACATGCGCGTACGCGGGTGATCCATATACCTTAATTTTTTGGTATATGCATCTTCCATAAACTCTCGTAATTGATTTTCGTCGGGTTTACCCCATTTCATACCCGCTTTGAATAAAAAATCGTCTCTCGGTATTTCTTGTAAACCACATTTTATAGTATACGGTGTTTTGACATATTCAGGAGCACCACCATAATCAGTTATAATAACGGGTTTGTTTCGTAAAGCTGCTTCGACTGCTCCCATGCCTACACCTTCGGAACTTGAAAAACTTACATAACAATCACCCATTTCATGTATTTTTTCCATTTCTTCATCTGATATGAGTCCGTTTATAAACGTAACATTAGGTATTCGCGCTTCGACGGGTTGTTTACACGTTGCTTTTACCAATAAACGTGAATCTGGTTTATTCATACGTACGAATGTTTCTATGATTTTATTAAAATTTTTACGTGGGTCGTGAACATTACCTATATGGTAAAACGTATACGGTCTCTTATCGGGTATATGCGCGTGTATGACATAAAATTTTACATCAGGAAACTGACGTTTAAATACTTTTCTACAAAATTCACTCGGTACAGCAATTTTATCGAAAAGTTTAAAAAGTTTACCATAATCTTCGTGTACAGTTTCTGTTTCACATACGGTCATACACGTGACGTGCTTGATTTTTCTTTTTATTTCAGGTATCTTATCTAACCAATACTGTACGGGTAAAGCAAATATAAACGCTCTTTCGCATTCTGGTATTTCATTTTGAATTTCTATATATTTGCTTCGTGGGAAAAGGTTCATATATTTTTTACAGTGTTGGCCTATACCACTCAGGGGAGTTGGACCAATGAATAACATTTAGTATAAAGATTATCTTTCTTTTATATATATTACACGATGCCATTTAGACCAAAAGATCAACCACCACAATATATACCAACCCGAAAAGCTCCAGCCCTGGACTCAGAACCTGTACCAGTCCCAGAACCAGTCTCGGTACCAGAACCAGAACCAGTCTCGGTACCAGAACCAGTCTCGGTACCAGAACCAGTCTCGGTACCAGAACCAGTTCCAGAACCAGCCCCAGAACCAGTCACAGAACCAGACGCAGAACCACCAAAAAAGAAGACCGTTAAACGTGTCGTTAAAAAGAAGGTTGAGGAACCGGCGGCTTAAATTTATTTTTAACAAAAACAAAACCACTGGTTATTAATACTATGAATAGTACTAAGTAACGAAATGGATATTTTTTCTTTTTCTCTTTTTCCATTTTTTCGATATCCTCCTTATCGGGAAGTTTCTTAACGTTTACGTTAAGTTCATCTATCTTGCCTATAAGTTTACGTAAAGCTTCTAATATTTGAAGTTCGCGATCCGTTGGTTTTTCTTTAACGTCTATGGTTGTTATTTCAAGAACCATGTACCAATTCGCATCCGGTTGGAGTGTTTTATAATCACCGTCGCCTTGTGATTCGTATATTTTAAAATTAAGTTTTTGTATCGATATGGGATTAAAAAAATTTGTTTGACGCTGGAACGCTCTCCATTGTTTATCACGCATGATAAAATCATTGCTTCCAGTGAAACTTCGTTCCAACGGTACGCGTGCTAAAATCTGTCCGTTACGTTCATTCAGTATCTGTCCACGTTTTGGGATATCAGGACAGACTATATCTATATACTTTGCGACGTTTGTATTGCCTAGATCGTTCTCACCGATTTGTGTGATATAAAAATCAACTGGTTTTATACCAATCACTTCTGATATTTCCTCCATGTGTAGATTGGATTCGAGCGATAAATCGATCGTGAACGTGTTGTTTGTACCATTAACAAATTCGGAATCCACAATTATGTATTGTACCTTTTTTGGTAAGTCCTGGAGCGATACCATCTTGTATGTGTAATATAAAAAAATAATGGTTAAAAATAGCTATGTTTAGTTTTTATTCGAGTGTGTGTAATTTATTAACACTGAAACCAAAAATATATTCTAAAAATGAAATGTCTCCATCTGTTAGATTATGTGATTATGATTATGTTATTGCTAAGAACGAATCAAATGAAACTATAGTTTTAGAAGTTAAAAAACAACCTAAGTTATACAATACATGGAAAAATAATAAAAAATGAAATGGAAGACTATATCGCCTTACACACGTACGATTACATTCTCGCCTTTTGTCAAGCGACAAACAATCTCCCGGGAGATATACAGAGGATCATATGGGAAAAAGTTAATAAATACGACGCGCATTCTCTCGAGTGCCCGGGAGCACCCAAAAAACGAAAATACGGTATGGGAGGAAAAACTGAAAAACTCGATAAACTTATTCGGCGATGGCGAGAACTGTACGGAACTCCATGAACACGCGTATAGTGAGTTTTGTTTTACGGATACGCATGATATTGTAAAATACGCAAACGAATTAAATCGTTCTAAATATAGGGAGGTACAAAATTATAAAAGGGAACTCATGTATAACAAAATGTACGGTATTTTATGGGAATTATCACCGGTACCTAAAGACGATTTTGTACACGAGGATAAAATCGTCGAGTTACAAGTTCGTTTATATGAATCTATAGAACGATGTGAAGCGTTCGAAAAGAAAGAACAAAAGTTTAAAGAAGATATACTAGATAAAATGTAATGACATGTATAAAATATAATTTAATAAATCCTAATCGTAAAACAACGCACCATTTTTGTCGCTTAAAAAAAAGTAAAAGTATTTCTGAATACGAAACTATAAAAAATCGTTTGAAATATAACACTTTACAATTTGGAAGTGTATATATAGGATATAATTTTATAGGTCATGAGCCTATAGATGGTTTATCTGCTACACTTGGTGTATTATCTTCATACGGCTATGTAACTTTACTCTCGAACTATGTTGATACGATAGAGTTGGGGAGTATTTTTCCTAAACAATTTTTACCACCTATATTTGTAGCTGCTTTTGAATCCGCGTGGAATTCAAACCCAGAAGCTCCGTTTTATTTTAATTGTAGCGTATCGTTATTTGGTTTTTTTGTGTATAAGCTTGCACTTTTGACTTTATCGTATAACATTGTTAAAAACGACCTAAGTGATGAAGAAATTATAGATAATATAAAACAAAAATGAAAGCGTCTCTTCTTTACGAACTTACTAAGCAAACTGTTACTCTCGATAGAGTTAAACCCCTCGATGGTGTTTTTTCGAGTTTTGGAAAATGTAATACGGCTGTGTATGGTATTAAACCCAGACACGGGTTTCCAGAAAATTGTAACCCAAAGAAACTTGAGTATATTTCATACATGGGTGTGAGTACCTTTAACGATAGAATTCACCTAATTGATTTTTTGTATGAGGAAAAGTACGAAGACGATCATCGTATTGGTATTCTTGAACCTGGTTTGAAAATGCTTTCTGACGAGTTAAAAACAAAGATCGTACCGCGCCACATTCCTAATGAATGGGTTGACTTTTGGAAAAACTACTTTAAATACGAGTTTAACGATCGCGAAACGATTAAATGTTTTGTTGAAGAACTTAACATTCAAGGGTGTGTTGATTGGACAGAACTTTATAACGCGTTACCTGATGATATAGACTTAAACAATAGCAACTAATGTGTAATATAATACGATGCTTACTCACGAACTTCTCAAAAACTGTACTTCAATCATTGAACTTTCCGACGTTAATGAACTCTGTTCAGAAATGGTGGGTAAATCGTGTAAAGTATATGGTTTACGCGCCGATTTTGGGTACCCTGAACACCTCATCCCAAGTAGTACTCGTAAATTTATCGCGTACTTAGCCATTTCTAATAAAAAATTGGACACGTCGTACGGTCAAGCACAATTTATCGATTTTTGTTACGAACCAACTTTACCCGGATTAAAAACTCCGATTGGTGTTTTGAATTATTTTTTAGATATTTATGCGGAGGACGAGAAAAACATACTCAAAGAGTGTAAATACAAAGAGGGTGAAGAATTTGTAGTCGAACTTTTCCCGAATAAAATTACTAAGAAGAACCTTGATTTTTGGAAATCATACCTCGATGAAGAATACGACGTAAACGATAAAATTTCTTACGAAGATTTTATGGATGACTATGAAATCACGAATAGGGTAAACTGGGAAACTTTATACGATAACTTACCGGATAATATCGATGACTTGGATAACGAGAGTGAATACGAAACTGAACCTGAATCTGAACTCGAAGAAGGTGAAATTAAAACCTAAGTTGTAATAAAAAATAAAATAAATATACTTTATTAAAAATGGAATACCTTACCAATTTAATGCAATTAGTAGATCTCAATTCTAAGATAATTTCTGAAGGTGATTATCTTAAAATGTGTGATTCATTAAAAAAAATACACGATCATATTAAGTATGACGATTCTGAAAGTGAAGATGAATTTGTAGTTCGGCGAGTTGATATACCCATTCCTTTTACTACTACACCACGTCTTCCACCATTAGAAGATGATTTAGAAGAAGATGATGTTACGGTATATGATACAGTACCACCATCAACACATTCGAGACGAGGAGATTTTATCCACTTGGATTTACCTCCTGTATTAACACCGTCACCAAGTATTCGTGAAATGGAACTCGAAAATGAACTTTATGACGTGAACAGAAGAATACACGAAACGGAGAAAAAATATGATGCTCTTAAACATAGAAAAAACATAACGAGCGTTGTTAAAAAGGAAGCCGTGAAACAAATGGCTCGCGATCTTAACGTTAGATTACCGAGGTATACTTTCGGTGCACTTATTGATAAAGGTTTCAATTTAGGTAACGAACGTCATTTCTATAAAGAATATATCAAAGAATATAATGATGATATAGACGAACAAAAATCTGAAATAAATGAAATTTTACTCGAACTCGATCGCGAGAGAAGGTCGATAATAGATGAACTTATAAATTTTTAATTAAATATCATTTTACACCACTTTTCATTAATATTGCCGAAAGGCGAATACTCAAACAATAAATGTATTAACGCGCCTGCTAAAATCAGAACACCCGTACCTTTATATACAAATTTCGTAAGACCCATAACTAAACCTTGTAAAAGAAGACCAATAAATACAGCTTCCATCAGGACAGAGGTAAAAGGACGCATTTTTTATCTTATACTATAACATAATATAAAAAAATGGATTACCAAGGAATTGGAATGTTGATAGTACTCGCCCTCATTATGGGCATCTTCATTTACGCACTCATGAGTAGATCTAAAGCTTCGAATACGAAACCAGAAATTGAAATGAAAGAGGAATAAATTAATTTAATTTAATAATATTATCTTGTGATATATAAAATGATACTTTTGATTACTATCATTCTATTTATCATATTTTTGATTTATAGTATAAAACCCAGGAGCGAAGGGTACACGCTCGAGGGTCTCAAACTTTCGTGGAAAAATAAGGCGAGTATTGAAGGTGTTGTAGATAAATGGATCGTTATTTTAAAAGATAAATCGGGTACCAAAATTCACGAGTACGAAAATAGCGATGCGGGTAACCTCAAAGACTTTACCGATGTGACCATGAACATAGTGGATAAAAAAGAGTTCGATAACAGAATTATAGGCGATAATACACTCGAACTGTACTATAACAAAGTTAGTTCCGATACTAAATTATATACGAAAACTGTCACGTTTACAGAAAATGATTTTGGAGTGTCAATAGATACAAGTAAACTTGAGGAAATTGATGCACCTGAAACAGAATCATATACGTACGAATTTATTATAAACAAAACAACCGCTTCTCTTGGAATACACGTTGAGTACATAAAACTCGACGGCGTTTTAGCGACAAAGGCACAAACGACTATACACAAATCACCTAACAGAAACAATAAACCTGATAATATGTTTAGTATTGGTAGTGGTACGGAAAATTATGCATCATGGAATTCTAATGGGTACAGTGTAGGGGATAAGATATTTACTATAAAATCCGATAAAAAGGTTGATAAAATAGATATAGTATATACGCGACCTCGATATGCACCCGGTTGGATAATAAAAGAGAACGGGGTTACGAAAATCACAGAAACGTCTAATAGGGGTAATAACGCGGATCCTAGACCC
>Ga0075477_10001589_pt1 | contig 10695 bp, 5 predicted proteins | sample DEB08_DNA_FD_76338 | JGI IMG/M metagenome (GOLD analysis project Ga0075477, IMG submission 76338) | Aqueous microbial communities from the Delaware River and Bay under freshwater to marine salinity gradient to study organic matter... | ecosystem: Environmental > Aquatic > Marine > Coastal ...
ACCAACAAACTGAGTTGGGGCGCGGACTGGACCCAAGACAATGAGTTCTATATCATGATGCTTACCGTCTTACCCAGTGGCATGAGCATGACCGTGGTTTGGATCGCAACGATAGCCTCCATCGCAGGCATATTATTGGAACTTGGCGCATTGATTTTACGGTTCACATTCCGCGTGCATTTTGCCCGATCAACCTGGCGTGGGATTCATGGGGTAGCCATTCTGAGCTCCTTGGTCGGCGTATTGATTTGGGTCATCATGGGGGTCCAAATGGGTCTAGAATTCCGCGAGGAAGCCCGCCACATTGAGGCGATTGCCTTGGCTGAGGACCGCCAGGAATGGGTGCTCGACGTGGCGCTTTCGGAACGAACCACCTCCGATCAACAGGTCTCCCTCGGAGAATTTATGGATGGCCTTGAATTCTATTACGACGGCATTCAAGTCGATGTGAAGCAAAGCATGCGCCAATCGGCCAGCCTTGAGTGCTTGTCGGAAGCCTGGGGCCCAAACCGCCGTGCTGCCCGAAACAACGCGAACAATGTCCGCTATTCTGTGAATTTTGACGGGGATACGGTGCGTATTGAAGACCTGATTCATTTCCCCTTGGACGATCGGTTCCGTGGACAAAATGTGCGCTTTACGCTCTACCTCCCTGTGGGGCACAAGGTCTACATCACCGAAGCTTGCTCGGACTATTTGGACCAAGTAGATAACCTCGAAAACATGTACGATCCCCGCATGGCAGGAAAGTTGTGGATGATGACGGAAGAAGGCCTCACCTTGTATGCCGAATCTAGTCTCTAAACCATGCGCACACTCCTTTGGGCGGCTCTGACCTTCAGCAGCCTTGCCACCTGGGCTCAAGCCCCATTCATAACCTACCACGCCGATTTGATGCGGGTATTGGGCAGCGATCAAGTCCAAGTAACGGCCGAAGTGCATTGGGAGGCTTTGCCTGATGATCTCGAGGATGCGCCCATCGCATGGCAATTCCCCAAAACCATTCCAGGCACCTACGCTACGGAGGATTATGGCAAATACATCAAGGACCTGGAGGCTTTTAAAGTCGATGGAAGCCGAATTAAAGTGCGTAAGAAAGGAAAAAACACCTACCAGTTGAGTGCTTTGCCCGATCGCATCACATACCGCGTGAATGACACCTACGATGCGCGCGTCCGGAAGAACCACATCTTTGAGCCCGCGGGTACCAACATTGCGGAACGCGAGAATTTCTTGCTGAACAATGCCGGCTTCTTTGGCTACTTCCCAGGCTATGAGCAGGAACCGGTAAATGTTCAATTGCACTATCCTGGAAACATGCTGGGGGTCAGTGCCCTACCGAGTCAGGTCGAGCAGGGGCCCGCCATGTACCTAGGGGACAACCGCATCCAATCCTTCAAAGCTCGGGACTATCACCACTTGATGGATTGCCCCATCATGGTTACCGTGCCGGATACCACCAGTTTTTATGTGGCAAACTGCAAGGTTACTATGAGCGTCTACAGCGAGAGCGGTCGCCCCTTGAGCGCGGCGATTTACGACGAGGTCAAGGTTTCCATGGAGGCCATTGCGTCCTTCCTGGGTGGGGAATTGCCTGTGGACAACTATGCCTTCCTGTTTTATATCAAGGATTACACAGAATTTCAGAGCTTGATCGAAGGCGATATTCAAGTGGGCAAGGCCATCAAGCTCTTGCGTCAAATCATTGGACAAGGATTCGGGGCCTTAGAGCATGGGAACTCTTCCACCTATTTCTTGCCCGATTTTGGAAACGACCTGGTGCTGGACCAAATCAAAGACGTTTGCATCCACGAATTCCTGCACATCCTGACCCCATTGGGCTTGCATTCGGAATGCATTGGCCAATTCAATTACGCCGATCCCGTGATGTCCCAGCATTTGTGGCTGTACGAAGGGGTGACCGAATACTTTGCGGGCCTCTCCCAAGTTCAGGGTGGGGTGATGACCGAAGAAGCGTATATCCAGTCCTTACTCGAAGGGAAAATCCGTTCGGCCAGCCGCTATCCCACAGAAAAAATGGCCTTCACGGAAATGAGTACCAACGTGTTGGAAAAACCTTGGAAGAAGCAATACGGACAGGTTTATCAGCGCGGCGCTGTGATGGCCGCCCTTTTGGATTTGGAAATCATGCACCTCACCCAAGGCGAAAAGACCTTGCTGGACGTGATCACCACCCTCAATGCACGCTACGGCGCGACCCAGTCTTTTAATGAGGCTACCTTTTTTGAGGTCTTTGTAGCAGAAGTCCACCCGGATTTAATGGACTTTTTCAACCGCTACGTGCGAGGCACAGAAGCCTTGCCCTTGAAGCGCAACTTGGCCTATGCGGGCTTCGATTATGTGCACAACGAATCCCGGTCGTTGCCCATCAACCCAACCAAATCCAAGAACCTTAAACTGTCCTTCTTGCCATTGGGTGCCGTGAAGGAGGTAAAAAAGGTGAAGGGTCCTCTGCCCTTTGCCGTGGAAAAGGGCGATCTGGTCTCCTTTGATGCGGCACAACTTTCCAGCCTAGCGGGGCCCCTTCCCGCTGAACTTCCCGTGGAAATTCGCGTCCAGCACGATGGACAATGGACCTCCACCTCGGTGGTACCTGAGCGCGAAGACGTTGTTTTGAAGCACCAAATCTTTGAACTCGACCAGCCGTCCGGCATGCAGCTAGACCTGCGTTCCATCTGGTTGAGCGGAGATATTGGAAAATACTAGGCAACACCCGATTTTGCGTCCTACTTTTACGGCATGGCACGCATTTTAACGGGAATACAAAGTTCGGGACGTCAACATTTGGGCAATGTGCTTGGCGCTATTAAACCGGCCATCGCATTGGCGAATGATCCTAAAAATGACGCCTTCCTTTTCATCGCAGACTTGCACTCGTTGACGACGGTCAAGGATCCGATCGCCCGAAAGGAAAACCTGTTGGCCACCGCTGCGGCGTGGTTGGCCTGTGGTTTGGATCCGGAGAAAGTCGTTTTCTACGCCCAGAGCCACTTGCCCGAATGCACCGAGCTCACCTGGTACCTCAACTGCTTCACGCCTTTTCCTATGCTGGCCAATGCGCACAGCTTCAAGGATAAGTCCGACCGTCTGTCGGATGTGAATGCGGGCCTTTTTGATTATCCCGTGTTGATGGCTTCCGACATCCTATTGTACGATGCACATTTGGTGCCCGTTGGGAAGGATCAGCGTCAGCATTTGGAGATGACTCGCGATATGGCCGAGACCTTTAACCGCCAAACCGGCACGGAAACCTTTGTCATACCGGAAGCGCGCATTGACGAAGCGGTGATGACCATCCCTGGCACCGACGGCCAAAAAATGTCCAAGTCCTACGGCAATATTATCGACATCTTCTTGCCCGAAAAGGCGCTCAAAAAGCAGATCATGTCCATTGTGACGGACTCCACGCCCCTCGAAGAGCCTAAGGATCCCAGTACCTGCAACGTCGTGCAGCTCTACCGCCTCGTGGCCAGCCCGGCCCAAGTGGCGGAAATGGAAGCCCACTACCGCGCCGGGAACTACGGATACGGCCACGCGAAAACGGCCCTGTTGAACGTATTGCTCGAAGTTTTTGCGGAAGAGCGTGCCCGTTTTGACGCCTACATGGCCAACCCTCAAGCGGTCTACGAAGCGTTGGAGGTGGGGGCTGCAAAAGCCCGCCCCGTGGCCCAAGCCACCATAGCCCGCACCCGCGAAGCTTTGGGCTTCTAAAAATCTAGGAATTAGCGATTCCGGCGGAACTGCGCTTGAAGCGCTTCGCTGGGACCATGCCCGATAAACTGATCGGGGTAGCTTCTTCGAATGCACTGAACGTTGGGAATGGCATGTTCGGCCAGCCAAGTGCTCAACGCGGCGCCCACTCCGCCAAGTGCTTGACCATCTTCCCAGACCATCCAGCGGTAATGGTTTTTCGCAAAATAAGCCAGCATATCGGGGTTGATTGGCTTGGCCATTCTTAGGTCCACGACACTTTCGGTCGATTTGGCTTCGTGCAGTGCGTCAGCGATCACGGGCCCTAGGCAAAAGTGTACGGTTCCGGTGCCCCATTGAAGGATGTCCATTCGGCCTCGGCGTTCCAAAGCTGCAGGGAGGCTGGGTTCCGTTCCCTTGGGGTAGCGAATGATAGCGGGCCCGCCATAAGCCAAGGCCTCGCGAAGGGCTTCCTCTAGGGCTTCCCCGTTGCGGGGGGCCCAAATGGCGGTATTCGGAACGGATCGAAATAGCGCCAAATCAAATACTCCATGGTGCGTGCCCCCATCTTCACCGACGAGTCCAGCGCGGTCCAAACACAAAATGACCGGTAAATTTTGCAAAGCCACATCATGGATCCACTGGTCCACAGCCCTTTGCGAAAAGGTGCTATAGAGGTTAACCACGGGGCGCAACCCCGCTGCCGCCATGCCAGCTGCCTCCGTGACCACATGGCCTTCCGCGATGCCGCCATCAAAAAAGCGCTTGGGGAAAGCCTCTCGGAAGCGGTCCAAACTGCATCCCGGGGCCATGGCCGCGGTGAGGGCCACGATTCGGGCGTCACGTGCTGCGAGGGCAATGAGTGATTCGGCAAAATGCGTTTGGAAATGCTGGGGACCTGGAAGGGACTCAGACAGGCCTAGGCTGTCAAGCAGTGGGCGCCGTGTTTGGACGTGCAGAACCCGGGGACCCGATGCCTGGAGGGCATGCTCAAGGGCCGAGTGCAATTCGGGCATGTCGTGGCCATCAATAGGACCACCCATCCACGTCCAACCCAAAGATTGGATGAAGGCTTCATAGCGGCCGTTTTGATGCAGAGCACCGACATTTTCTTCAATAGCCTGCCCGTTATCGTTGAGGATGAGAAGAACATCATCGCCCTGACTGCCAGCGTCGTTCATAGCTTCGAAGACCATGCCTCCGGTAAAGGCTCCATCGCCCACGACCGCCACACGACGTCGCTTTCGGCCTGTGAGGGCATCCGCTCGGGCAAAGCCTAGCAAGGCGGAAAGTGCTGTGCTCGAATGGCCTACGCCAAAGGCATCAAAGGGGGATTCATCGCGTTTGGGAAATCCGCTTGGCCCCGCGGGGGTCCGATTGGCATGGAAGACTTCGGCGCGATCCGTGAGTACTTTATGCCCATACGCTTGGTGGCCAACGTCCCAAATCAGAATGTCCTCTGGGCAATGCAATAAAGCGTGCAAGGCAACAGTCAATTCGGCCACACCCAAGCTGGAAGCCAGATGCCCGGCTTTGTCTTCCGTCGTTTCACGTAAAAAATTGCGCAGTGTGTGGGCCACCGTCGCCAAGGCATCGGGGCGCATACCGCGCAGCATCTCCAAAGAGGGAAGACTAGACATGGGCCAAAAGTACGCCCGCCTCGTTCATGAGTGGGGCTTTCTCCGAACAAAAACGCCGCCCTTGCGGGGCGGCGTTTAGCTAGGGAGCGAAGGTTTCGTCTTCGCATGGTAGGAGGCTAGGGAGCTAGAAGGCTCGGGCTGCGCCCTCAAGCCCTCAATCAGAGTTGTGCTCCTTGTTTTTCCCAATACCTCCGTGAACGGGCCACTTCGGTGAGGTACAGCATGACCGGCATGATGACCAAGGTCAAGAAGGTCGCAAACGTCAAACCAAAAATGACCGTCCAGCTGATGGGTCCCCAGAAAGCGACGTTGTCGCCCCCGAAGTAAATCTGGGGATTGTTCTCTGAAATCAACGTGAAGAAGTCAATGTTCATACCGGTGGCCAAGGGGATTAAGCCCAAGACGGTGGTGATGGCCGTTAACAAAACTGGACGCAAACGTGTGCGGCCGGCTTCGGCAAGCATGTTGGCTAGCTCTTGAACGGGCAGGCGAGCCTCTTCATCCAAGCCCAATTCAGCTTTGCGGCGATCGAACAATTGCCCAGCATAGTCTGCCAAAACAATCGCGTTGTTCACGACTACCCCAGCGAGGGAGATGATGCCGATCATGGTCATCACAATGATGAAGTCCATGCGGAAGAACAACAGACCTAGCAAAACCCCAATCAAGGACAAGATCACCGTGATCAAAATCAGGAAGGGGATGCGTGCCGAGTTGAACTGGCCGACGATGATCAAGAAGATCATAAATACGGCCCCCAACAAAGCCTTGGAAAGGAAGCTAAATTCCTTCGCTTGCTCTTCTTGCTGGCCCGTAAAGGACAGTGTCATGCCGCGGGGCACCTCGTAATTCGCCAAGAGCTCCTTAATCTCCCCAACAATCTGGGTGGGATTGGCCCCTTCTTGGACGCCAGAGTACAAGGTGATAACACGATCGAGCTCTTTGCGTTTTACAGCGGAGAAGGTGGAAGACTTGCTCGCGCTGGCCACGGCCGAAATGGGCACTTGTTTGATGCGGCCCGAACCTTGGTCCCGGAACGTGATCTTTTGGTTCATCAAACTCTCCAAATTGTATCGGTAGGCATCGTCAAAGCGCAAGTTGATGGGGTATTCGTCCTCATCGTCTTTAAAACGGCTAATCTCCTTACCAAAGAGGGCTGTGCGCAATGCGTCGCCGATTTGACCGGTGGAGACTCCCAAAGAGCGGGCCTTGGCTCGGTCAACGGTGATGGGCAATTCGGGCTTGCCGCTCTCAACGTCCAGCTTCAATTCGTCGTAGCCTTTGATCGGCGAGTTTTCGATCTCGCGCTTGACTTCCTGCGCAAAGGCCAAAACCTCTTCGTAGTTGCTTCCTGTCAATTCAATGTTGATTGGGGCGCCCTGAGGTGGGCCGTTTTGGTCCTTTTCAATGGCCACGACCGCCCCGGGAATGTTGGAGATATTGTCGCGCAGCAGATTCAGGACATCGGAGCTGCTTACGGGTTGGCCATCTTGGTCCAACCGGTACTTGGTTTCGCGGAAGGCTACCACGATTTTGGCTTTGTGAGGGGTGGGAACATTGGAGGGGCCCTCGCGGGGGTCACTCGTTCCTTTACCAACCTGCGCAATGATGGATTCCACCATGTAGTTATATGGTTGGCCATCCACCTCATAGGTAAATGTGGTCACCAATTCCGTTATCTCCTTTTCCAATTCCAAGGTCAAGGCATTGGTTGCCTCGATATCCGTTCCGACCGGAAGTTCGATGTAGATGTTGGCCAAGTTTGGCTCATTGTTGGGAAAGAAGAGAACCTTCGGGGGGAAAGCCGCCAACAAAAAGATCGACACAAAGAGGAGCCCCACGGTCCCCAAGAAGAACTTCCGGGCATTCTTGCCGCGGAGCGAAAATGCGACCACGCGGGAGTAAAACTGCTCCAAACGGGGAAGGGCGGACTTCTGGAAGTATTGGGTTCCAGGCTCAAAAATCCACAGATAGGTCAGGATGAGGATTCCGGCATACCCGAAGAGATTGGCTAATGTGGCTACAAACAAGGGCAATCCAACGGGGGTTCCTAGTGCCAGATAGATGGCCGTATGGGTGCCCAATCCGAGGACCGCGAGGATCGTGCCGATACGGGTCCACTTGGGTCGGTTGACGGTGTCCTCCTCCGTCTTCATGTAGCGTGCAGCCAGGGCCGGGTTGATGACCAAGGCGACAAACAACGACGACGAAAGGACGACAATCAGGGTATAGGGAAGGTACTTCATGAACTCCCCGATCAAGCCGGGCCAAAGGGCCAACGGCACAAAGGCGGCGAGGGTCGTTGCGGTAGAAGTGATGATGGGCATGGCCACTTCGGCGGCGCCCAATTTGGCTGCTTCGGTGGCTTTGTAACCACTACTCATAAATCGGTAGACGTTTTCTACGATGACAATGCCGTTGTCCACCAACATACCCAAGGCAAGAACCAGGGCAAACAAAACCATAAAGTTGAGTGTGACCCCCATGGAATTGAGGATAAAGAAGCTGAGCAACATGCTCAAGGGGATCGCGATGCCTACAAAAAGCGCATTCCGAAGACCCAAAAAGAAGGTCAAAACCAATACGACGAGCAAGACTCCGAAAATGATGGAGTTTTCGAGCTCGCTGACTTGGTTTTTGGTGCGCGTTGACTGATCGTTTGTGATGGAAATAAGCAGGTTGCTAGGGAAGTATTCCGCCTTGGCCGTCGTGACAATCTCGTTGATCGCTTTGGAAGCAAGAATGAGGTTCTCACCTGAACGCTTCTTGATGTCCAAGGTGACAACTGGGTCACTGTATTGCCGCGCATAGGATTCGCGGTCCACTTCGTCAAAGGCGACGGTGGCGACATCGCGCAAATAGACGATGTCTTCTTTCTCCTGCTTGACAATGATATTTTCGATGTCGCGAAGGGATTCAAATTCCCCAAGGACGCGCACGTTTCGTCGGTAGCCATCGACAAGAAGGTCGCCGCCGGAAATGGACATGTTTTCGTTTTGGATGGCCCCAGCGATATCCCGGAAGGAGATGTTCAAGGATTCCATCTTCTGATTGTCCACCATGATGCGAACCTCTTTGTCATCAATGCCGCGGATGTCCACGGAAGTGATGGCCGCCAAATCCTCAATTTCTTCCTTGAGGTACTCGGCGTAGTTCTTGAGCTGGTCGCTCGTGTATTCACCCGAAAGATTGATGTTCATAATCGGCAACAATTCACCGATGTTGAGGTCAAAAATGTTGGGGTCAGCAGGCAGGTCGTTCGGGAAGTCGGGGCTGGAGCGCGCGGCATCCACCTTGTCTTTCACCTTGCGCAGCGCCTCGGACACCTCGACATTGAAATTAAACTTCACCTCAATGGACGAATATCCTTGGATGGACGTAGACGAAATCTTGTCCACTCCGGAAATGCTGTTGATTTCCTTCTCGAGGGGACGCGTGATCAAACGCTCAATGTCCACAGGTGAGTTCCCTGGGTAGACGGTTCCCACATAAATGGTGGGTTGGGCAATCTCCGGGAAGCTCTCGGCAGGCATGGCGCGGTACGCCATCAGGCCGGCAATGAGGATAATGACCGTCAAGACCCCCACGGTTATGCGGTTGTTCACCGCCCAATCCGTGATGCCAAAACGGCGCATCATCGATGTATTCTGTTCTGACATGGCTTAGTAGAGTTTGACAATTTGGTCGGGCTGGACGGAGCGAATACCGCGGTCCACTACTTTATCGCCGGGGGCAACCCCAGACTTCACTTCGGTGAACTCATCATTGGAAACACCCAAGACCAAGTCACGTCGGGCAATTCTACCTAATTCGCCTTCCTGCACGTAGACATAGGTGTAGTTCATCCCCTTAGTATCCTGCAGAATCAAGCGGTTCGGGATGGTGATAGCGCTTTCCGTGCTGTAATCTTTCAAAGCAACCGAAGCCATCATATTGGCTTTGAGGTTTTGATTCTTGGGCAGCTCCACGGTCACGCCGAAGGTGCGGCTGCCGGGGTTGATGTAGTTGCCGACTTGGCCAACGTTCCCTTCCAAGGTGAGCTGTATGGCCGAAAAATTCATGACTACGCCATCTCCTTTTTCGATGCGCTGGATGTAGGTTTCGGGAACCTGCATTTCGAGGCGGAGGCCGCCGTTGCCAACGAGGCGAACCATGGGCATGCCGGGCGCGCCGTATTCACCTTCCTTCGCAAACACTTGATCCACAACGCCATCAAAGGGGGCAGAAATCGTCGTCATGGACACCTGCTTTTGAACGGCGCTGAGGCGCTTTTGGAGGGCTTCAAATTGTGTTTTGGCTTGGAGATACTGCACTTCACTGCCAATCTTTTGGTTCCAGAGACGCTCTTGCTTTTCAAATACCGACTTGGCCAATTCCAATTGGGTTTTCACTTCGGCCAAGTTGGCTTGCGCCATGGAGCCGTCCAGGGAGACCAAGACTTGGCCAGCGCGTACGCGCTCCCCGCCTTTGACCGTAACCCGGGCAATGCTTCCTGCCATTTCGGGGTACAATGTGACAGACTTGTCCGACATGACGGTACCGTATACCTGGAAGGCGTGATCGAAGGCCCCTTGGGCGATGTCAAACGTGGTCACGCTCGCAAAGCTTCGCGTGCTATCAAACGAGGCGAGCTGAAGGTCCACATCAGCCAGCTGGGCTTTGAGGTCTTCAATCACTGCCGACAGGGAATCGCGGCGCGCGTTCAATTGATCGACCGGGGTGGTTTCGGGCGTACTGCAGGAGGCAAAAATCGCCGCCACGAGCATAAAAAGAGACAGGTTTTTCATGGGATTATTCGAGAGTTTGAAGGTTGTAAGCGCCCATAGACTTCTCTAAGGCGACGCGTTTGTTGAGGGCATTGTTGGCCGCTTGCAACATGGCGGCAACACTTTGTTGGTATTGGGAAGAGGCCTGGCTGTAATCCATGCTCGAAGCCACCCCTTCGATGAGCTTCACTTCGGTGTTCTTCATGACCCGCTGCGAAAGGGAAACGTTTTGGACTTGAATTTGGTAGACCTTGAGAGCGTTGGCATAATCGGCCCGTGCTTGGGCGTGTTGAAGGGTCAGGGCGTTTTCGGTGTTGGCCAAAAGGATATCCAACTCTTGCAGCTTGATGAATTGCTCCTGCACGCGGGCAATTTTCCGACCAGAGCTAAAAAGCGGCACCTGAGCAGACAAGTTCCAGGATTGGAACGTCGCATTGTTCGCAGAAACGCCGTTGGGGTCAAACACATTGGCCGACTCACTGACAAATTGGCGATTGAATCCATATCCCGCATAAAGCTTGGGCAAGAACTGCATTTTCTCATTTTGGAGGTTGAGGTATTGGCCCTTCCGGTTGGTG
>Ga0075477_10001593_pt1 | contig 10681 bp, 7 predicted proteins | sample DEB08_DNA_FD_76338 | JGI IMG/M metagenome (GOLD analysis project Ga0075477, IMG submission 76338) | Aqueous microbial communities from the Delaware River and Bay under freshwater to marine salinity gradient to study organic matter... | ecosystem: Environmental > Aquatic > Marine > Coastal ...
GTAGATCGTAGAGTAAACAATGACACCTTTTGAACTGACAACTGACACCCTTAGATCTTGTGCTCAATCAAACTCATGAATGGCAGTATTGTCCATGTAATGCCAGTGATTCAAGAAGACCCATCGGCAGTGTCCCCAACAATACATCAAAACACAATAATTGCTGCTGCACCCTCTTCGATAATGTGTCAATATTTAGATGGCGTATACACGGAACACCCAACTGTGGCAACAACGCAGGTAATGGAATCAATTCATCTCCTGCCCTGTACTGACGACCATAATCCCATCGACGACGAGTAATCAATGGCTCGATATCAACACCGTCGAGTATAGTTTCCATTGTTAACATCAAATCATAACAACAACTGAACAATCAACATCTTACCCATGATTGACGTAAAGAACAGATTACGAAAGGCAGTATGTCCGAGGCAGTACTATACCTACCTACCTATCTACCTAGGTACTCAGGTAATACCTTAGGTATGCGGCAAAAGTACAGGTTGGACATTGACCCGCAGAGGACCTATAAACGGATTTCCATGGGGACTTAAAGATACCCCATTTAAGGGTAGTAAGAGACCATTTTCTGGCTAAATTATACATTAAAAATGGGATTTTATGCTAAATTCGGGGGTATCAGATCTCGCCTCTTCAAAGTTTCAGCTCTACAAGCTTCTTACACAAAGTGATAAGACCTAGATAACTTAAATAATACAGAGGCTACCTATGCATAAGCTACAATACATAGACGAAGCTTGAATAGTCAAGCAATACCTACCTTTTACCGTTGGCAAATCAGAACCACAGATAGAACCATCAATGTCAATTACCAAGTACCTAGCAAGCCGCCCCGTCCTCCCAACACAGAGCAAAACGTAAATATGAAGAGAAAACCACTAACAGTAATTTCTGCCAACAGCCTTAATGGTGACAGGCAAATACCAATAGCCAAACGATTGTCAAAAAATGATCCAAGAAGCACAGAGGAATCGCGGCGTGAGGTCGATGTACCATCGGACGACAAGGAAGAGCCGGACGATTGGTACCTCTCTTCTGAACTCTTCCAGGCTCCAAAACGGAAGCCCATGCCTGCAAATAAGGATCTGTGTGTTTGCGGAAGAAAACAATGCACAAGGTTGGGCGCAACACGATACCAGAATCTACAGCGAGCAATTCCCCTTACCAGGGTATCGAGACACGAAAATCGACTGCATATATCCAATTTTTTGAATATCCCACAGTCCAAGATGCAATCAGTCCGATTCCACATCAAGATGCACCATTATCCTATTGAGCATAGGCACCACGCCCAACAGAGGGGCGATAAGCAATTTGAGAGGGGAGGATGTTACATTATACCCTCCATGACTGATCAGGATATTGAGGAGGAGATTGACCTCGCCACTAATATTAGGAAACACAATGAATGCTACTACACAAAGCATATAGAACCACATCTCCTGGGGTACGGCGATGGGTCGCTAACTTTGGAAAAGCTTAGGAGTTGCAACAATAAAGTCAATGAACAATCAAGGAGCACTGTAGATACTGGTGAAAGATTGGATTTGAATTCATTAGATAATGAGGAGGTGATAAAAATGGCAAAGGAAAAAGGAAGTGCATTCATCCGCACTCTGATAAAATCTATGCCCGATGACACAAAGTTAGCCATACCAGGGGATATTCCATTGGAGGCTTTCTTACACTATTACTTGGATATGAAGGAGCCTTTGGAACATACTACGCATGATGTCGAATACGTCGCAGCTTGCGTTCCACACTCGGTAGCCAGCAGAAGAGATTATTCGAGACCAGCAAAGGAGGGCAGCCCAAAGGATATAACGCTTGTTGTCCCCTTGGATATAGACAGTCTGATGGATGTCATCATACCTATGAATGAGCCACCAAAAGGTAACAACAAAAAGACAAAGGGCTATGTTGGGAATGAGCTAAAGGAAGTGGGTATAGTGAGGAAGACTTTCATAAGTCAAAACAAAACAATAAGAGACTACGAAATCATGGAGTGTTTTGATAAAAAAAAGAACCAGACAATTTATGTGGATATTAATGGGGACCTCCCATCGCTGACCACCAGGAAGAGCAAGAAGGGGAAACTCCTCAGGACGTCTTGGAACCATGCCCATTACTATCTCATAAGAGATATCCTAACAAGGGATGAAGTATCAAGTGCCATCGACTTCTCCAGAGTGTACAATCAATCATACTTGCCAGTTATCTTGCTTTTCATGTGCCGCACAAAGGGTAAATTGTATGAAGAGAGAACGAAGGAAGACAAGCTGACGGCAGAACTCGACAAATACAGCGACTGCAAACAACTACAAAGCAGGTTGAATGAGTTCCAACAATTCTTTGAGAGGTACCTCACGAGCATTATAAGAAACATAACAATGATATCAATCGAAGACTTAGAGAGGTTGACTTGGTCTGCGTGGAACAACTGGAACGACAGGCTAGAGCAGGTGTACAACGAAGAGGACAAAAAGTCAAGATTGGACACCAGGTCCTTAGCCAAGAAATTCTTCGACAAGACTACCATTGAAAAAAATTCACTGATCCACTACGTAACAATTCTGCTCCACACCCAGGGAATGTAAGTGTTTCATATATAACAATTGGTGATTTCGTGAGCAACACAGGTGCCAACTGAACATAACATCTGAACACAATATCTGAACATAATCCGCCACCCACCACAAACAGGAAAGACAACAAAGCATTTCGGCTGTACACACAGCTCGCAACGAATGTGCCTGACAACGAAACAGCATTAGGGCTCGTAAGGAGATACTCCTTCTACGACTTGTACTTTTTGTTGGGTAACGAAATATTCCATGGATACGGCCAGGGTTCTTTACGGGCAGAGGGGGAAATTACAAAAATGCTGATGTTGGAGGTGCTTTTCAACGGTGAAGTACCAACTGATGGCCGGGCGTTGGGATTATACCAATATGGAACAAAGAAAAATTTTATCACAATGAATGAGTACCTTCGAGACACGGAGGAAAACCCTACTTGTTTCGCAACAGGGCATGATAGGCACGTTCTGAAGTTAGCAACCTTCTTCAACCCCTTTCCCAGATCTTTCGACAATACGTTTACAAAAATCCTGTGCAGAACATGCGCAGATTGGATCTTATGGAATTTCAACGAATTTGTTGGCCAAATGCAACAATGCCTTGAATCGAAAATGGGCTCCAGGACGGCAACGTTTGCCATAAAGGTAATGAGCGATCTATTGGAGCATTTCCCTGAATATAATAGCTTAATCATGACTTTGGTGAAAGAGCGACAATGGGAAGAGATCCTCATGAGCATCAAGAACAAACACTAATTCAAATAACACTAAAAAGAAACAATTTTAATACTACAAATTTCAGATCTTTTGAGACTCGGTTATTGATTTTTCGAAAAGAAAAACCTTTTGCGTCTGGAATTGTAATGCTATTAAGTCTAAATTGGGTCCAACTAAGTACATGTAGTGTCCAGCACTATAAGAGTCACAAGTTTTGATTGATTATTACAAGCATTTACTAAAATATACTAAAAGGATACCTACCCCACAACAAACCTAAATGGCCCCAACACCCCCAGTTCAGAAAGACTTATCAATGTAAACCATTTTAGGCAGTAATTTTTGCCCTTTTGGTAGCAACCTCCCCAATGTGCTCATCAATGCTGTCTGCATGCAATTGTTTCTCGTTACGGTCCATAGCTGCTGAATCTGTCATGACGACGTGTCCTTTCGCCTCTTTTTCAGTGTCTTTCATCACAGTAGCAGCCTGGTCCCGTTCCTCGAAGACTGAACGCGCATAATCCCCTTCGCCCCTGGTCATGTTGGACAATTCCTCAGTAATACTACTCCCTGCAATGTTCTCAGCAACGTACTGTTCCTCAGCTACTTCGACGTTGTCTTCCTCAGCTACCTCGACGTTGTCTTCCTCAGCTACCTCAACGTTGTCTTCCTGAGCTACCTCGACGTTGTCTTCCTCAGCTACCTCAACGTTGTCTTCCTCGGCTACAAAAACGTCTTCCTCAGCTTCATCATCATTAAGATTCTCTTCTTCATCTTTCAACATAGCACTGATATCCATGACATACGGCTTCAACTCCACCGGGTCGCAATTCGGGACAATTTTCGTTATGTGGTACGTAGCTGTCGATGACGAGAATTCCGAATCCTTCGAACGACCAACTCGTACCCAGCCTAAGACGCTAAACCCACCACCGGAAGTGTTCACAAATTCAAAGAACTCACGAATCTTTTCATACAACTTAGCCTCGATCTTATTAAGAGCTTCACAAGTAATGCCCAACGGGACGCCATTACGAGTGAGAATATCAGTAAACGTACGGGAGGTAAACCTGTCGCTCGAAAAAGTAAGTTTACGAGGTTCACCAACAACCTCCACGTAGAACTCAAGTTCTAGCACAATTCCTCCAAGCATTCTAAAACTTTGAACACATGGGCAAAAAGATCGGACACGTCCATTGGACGGATCAATCATGCATACAGAGTCACAGAAATACCCGGTACAAGTCGTGTACAGAGGATTAAAATTGGTCACGGTCAGAGTCACTTTAGGGAAAAAAAAGGAGTGAAGGCGGTTCCCTACATCATTGGGTGCAAACGGAATAGTACGAGTCAACTTAAACCTTGAAGCCTCGGCATCAATCAAGCCAAAAGATCGGCCGAAAGATAGAACAGGGAGACCGTATTTATCTCCCCAAGTATTAGTAATTTTCTTGGGCTTCACGATAGCAAGGATCGCTCCTGGTCCAAAACCACCAGGGTCGTCGCGACCAATGAGGTAAGACATGAAATATTTATCAATGTCTCCATTCGAGAGAGGAATAATAGCCGTGTTTACCCCTGGCTTCGAATTGAGGCACATTACAGTCATGACACGTTCATTATCTTTGCCATCATTGGTGACATTCTGCGCCAAGCGGCTGTAGTAACCTTTTGGCGAGGGACTGGCATGATTAATTTTCTTATAATACACAACCATGGCGAGAAGAACCTTATTCATGGAAGAGAAAAGAGGATTATGGAACTCATCCAACAGTTCCTCGACAGACACGACCTCCGTAAGTGAAGACGGCAGCTTCGTGTCCGTACCCTTTAAACGAAGTTTAGTTATCCATTCGGAACCGTAGTATTTCATGTTGCGTAATTGATGGTGTGGCGATTCAATGGATCAAAAATTTATGACACAAAGAGGTGATAGCCAATATCGCGGGCAAAAATGGGATGGCAACCAAATCTCCTACACCCCAATCCATTAGAAAACAGTATGGGGCCACTTGTGTGGCCTTCTTTGCGCCCGGAAAGCTTGTTTTTGTTTTGCGCCCGTAGCATAACAAGGGCAGGCACATACCATATCCAAACAATCGAGAATAAGATTAACTTACTGCCTAAGCAGCCTTCGAATGAGATAATGCCAAACAATACGAATAAGAAACTGCCATGGCAACCCAGGAATAAGATACAGTAAAATAACCAAATGCCAAAGCAATAATGTATACTGCCGCAGTAATGCAGTAAAACGATATACTGCCAAATGAATACAACGACATATGCCAAGGCAATCTCCATCATTTAGACCAGGTCTCTCTCTCTCTCTCTAGAAAGAGAAGTAGGTACAAGGTAGGAGGGTAGAGACGAGGTTGTGCCATCCTCTTTTTCACTAATAGGGATGACTAAATACTTATGAAACAATAAATAATAATATTTTAGGTAGTGCGATGTGAGTCTTAGTACAATATTTATTTTTCAGTTTATCTAAATGCACTTCTTCTTATGATTTATTGAGTACTATACCTACTTGACACAAAGACTCTCTCTCTAATCGAGACTTCAATAAAATGCCCTAACTAACAGAGGGCATTTACGACTAAAAACTGTTCAAAAAGGGTTTCCCTAGCAATAGGTCACAGTAGGTACCTACCTACATAGGTACGTATGTCCGCCGCTCCAAACATGGCAGTAGGTAGGCAATAGAAACCCTTGTAGGTTTAAGAGCACATGGCATTGGGCAGTTTGGGCAGTTTATTTTAACTGCCCATTCATTATACAAACCCGTCTAGGTTTGCTTTAACTGCCAAATAAACATAATAACTGCCAAGCTCTTTTCTAAGCAGTCATTCATTATAGGAACTCGTGTGAGTTTGCGAGCATGATACCCCAAGATGTTTCGTTGGAGATTAACAAACCACGAATAGCAGTATGATTGGCAGGCCAAATTGGGGCAGTGAACAAGCATCACAACTGCCACACAAAAGAGCACGGGCAGTTCTCAAACTGCCTTGATTAAAACCCATGAGGAAAGTACGAACTCATCATTCAATCAGTAAAGGATATTTGATCCAAGCTATCCTATCGAAATGCTCATCAGGCAAATCAACAAAACAAAAGGAACATAATTTCCAAACTATATCCAAAGGCAAAAGCACCATTAAACAACCTGCAGCATATTCAATCATGTCAAGTCCAACGACACCACCGAATGAACAAACAAGAAATTTGTCCAATCAAACAGGACTGGAAAGTGACAGCGATGTCGAATTTATACGCGTAACTCCCGCATCAGTTAACCAGCATTCACCAGCAACAAGCAACGACGACAGCGACGTAGAGATTATTGAAGTCAGACCAGCAGCTGAGGTCAGACTAGCAACTACTATTATAGACTTAAGTAGCAAAGAAAGCAACGAAGTAACGCCAACGCAAAGCCCACGACGAAGGAAGCGCCGTAAAAACAACAGAAACAGTCAATCACAAGGCAGTTCTAATGCAGCAAGAAGATTAGACTACGGCACAAGCCCGGCCAGCAACAATGAAAACGTTATCAAGTCGAACCGTTCCCTATTGAGGGCCAATCGTTCGATTCTACTCGAAGGTCCGACCGATCCATCTTCAACGAATGCAAACTGGGTTCTGGCTCCAAGTGATAGCTTTCGAGTTACACCAGGAGTACAAAACACGCAGCTAATGGGACATTTAAATGGTAAGTACCAAGAATCCAACTGGATGCCCCTAAACAAATTGCCATAAGAAAATTGCCATACTATGAACAACTAACACGTCCACCACCAACAATAACATACCAACAGAAGCAAGCGTGACAACAAGCAACACTCCAGTTGAGAATGAGAATGCCTCCAAGGACGCAGGCAGCACGAAAGGCACTGCCGACGGCAATAACGGCGGCCAAGGCCCCTCAAGCGACTCAGCGCGCAGGTCTGACAATGATAACGTCCAGGCCAAGTCAAGCGAGTTACCTATCACTACCAACAAAGATCACATCCCAGCCACTTCCTCAAGAAACTTGCCACGACAAGACAACAGTAGTCAAGCCAGGACTGACCAGAACACCATCAGTTTAGACCAAGGTGACAGCGAGAATGAGAACAGCCTAGCCAACAGCGAAGCTGATGAATACATAAAGTCGTTCAATTTGACAGAAGTTCAGGAACAGATGTATCCTAGACGCCGCGGAAGGTACCGCATGACAGCAATGTACGATTCACGATGTGCACTTTGCCATGGAAGCATTGCCAAGGACAAGGACACAATTGCCCATGTAAGAACAACAGCAACGGTTAGCTGTTGGTGCCACCTAGACTGCGCTGAGGAACTGCAATTCGTAGAAAATGATGAAGGGGATGCACTCCGCGAAGGAGAATCCTCTGCGCAAGGATCTCCTCCTCGCAACAAAAGCCACCAAGCACCTGTAATTCTTTTGGATGAGAAAGGCATTGCTCACACCCAACATCACTCCTCCGCCAACATGAATGTCAGCATCCACGCCCGAGAGCAACAAGGAACTCGTAATCAACCAACAACTCCAGGCAGCAGCACTACCACTACCCAGGCTTCCGTCCCATCAAGCCTCAGTACAAGCAACGGAAGCAGCCAAGCATGGTCGGATGAACTAAAGCGCAAAATCGAGAACAACAGACTCGAAGCTCTACGACGTAGAAACAAGCTCACCTTCGGCAGTGGTAACGATAAGTTCACATGGCCGCCTAACACACACAAGAACGTAAATCAGAATGAAGGCGGAGAACAGAATCAAAAGGAAGTGATTGGTGCCGCATCAAGGAACGAAACAGGCAATGAGAGAGACAGTGGAGGCAACACAAGGGACCAGGAACTACAGTGCACCAACAGCAGCAAAGATAATAAGGAGGAAGACAACAATCACGGCGACGCAAACACCAACAGTACAGCATCGAGGATGAGCGAAACAAACGCCAACATGACTGCCAATGAGAGAGAAAGTGGAGGCAACACAAGCAACCAGGAACTACAGTGCACCAACAGCAGCGAAGATAATGAGGAGGAAAACAACAATGACAGCGAAGCAAACTCCGACGGTACCACATCAAGAAAGGGTGACACAAATGCCAACACGACCGGCAAAGAGAGAGAAAGTGGAGGCAACACAAGGAACAAGGAACTACCGTGTAACAACAACAGCGAAGATAATAAAAAAGAAGACGACAATGGCAGTGACGCAAACACCGATGGTACAGCACCAAGGATGAACGGGACAAATGGACACGTGAATGGCAGTGAGAGAAAGACTATAGGCAACACAAAAACCCAGGCACTGCGGGAGCGAGAGAGTGTCAGTGGCGAAGGGATCAACGAGAACGGCGACGATGATGACGATGCAAATACAAGCGCAACTGGCAGTAAGAGAGAGAGTGGAGGCAACATAAGGAAAAAGCGCAGCAAAAGGCGCGGGCAACAGGTGGAAGTACCAATGCATATGAGAAAGGAACCTCCAGAGATCATAATGCCGTCAAGTAACAGGGCAAATACAAGCGTAACTAGCACTAAGAGAGAGAGTGAGGAATGTAATAACAAGGAAGACAGCAATGACGGGAAAGCCAGCATGGACGGTACAGCATCAGCAAAGGACACGACAAATGCAAGCAAAAACGGCAGCGAAAGAGAGGGTGGTAGCAACACGACGAACGAGGCACCCCTGTGCAGCAACAACAGCGAAAGTAATAACAAGAAAGACAACGAAGACGAGGAAGACAACAATAATGTGGAAACCAGCAATGGTCGTGCAACATCAAGGAAGGATGGGGAAAACGCAAATAGTAACAACAGTGAGAAAGACGATAGCGACAAGGACCATTCTACATCTGCATCTGACGACTATGAAGAAGACAGTTTTCTATCGAACGTACCTGACAGTGACGGAGAAGATTCATGGAAGGAAGATGATGAAAGCAGTAGCAGTCTTGATGAAGAAAATTGGGAAAAAGAAAACGAAGACGACGACAAAGAGGTGATGGATGAGTCAGAAAAGGGTAGCTATAAATACGAAGATGAGATCGATGATGATGATGATGATATTTCAGAGAACAAAGATGACACTAACACAAACAATATTTTTTCAGCACTAAATTCACCAAGGAGAAGCTCTAGAAATAAGGGTAGGAGTGTAAACTACAACTACGACGACAAGGAAAACATCGACAAAGAATCAAAGACGAAGAATGCACAATCCATCGAAGATGAAAACTCAGGAATGGAGGACGATTATAGTCTAGATGATTACGACAAGGACATATTCGGTGGCAATGACAACTATGACGACGCAGCCATCGAATCAGGAGAGGGAGAAGACGACGTAGAAGACATAATGCAGAGATATCTAGACAATAATGAACCAAGGCCAACAATGACAACGACAAAAACGAATGGTAAACAGAAAACAATCCATGAATGCGACCCATACGCAGTGACACCCAGCAGCAGCAATAACAAACATCTACAGCTCCTCCAACAGCAGCCCGCCTCCTCCAACACTGACGAGACCAACACAAGCAGGAGTCACAATGTTCATGAGCGTTCAAATATCAAGGCACGGGGACCGCGACCAGAGTGCTGCTGTGATGAATCAAACGGGAATGACTGCTGAGGATGGTAGGCTTTCAGATGAAAAAACTGATGATACAATAGAAAGTGATTACTGTATGTTGAGCGAAGCACGAGACAGAGATGATTATTATGCGCATTCAGCAATCGAGGAACGGGACCAGGCTGCTACTATGATGAACCAAACAGCACAAGAGGCTACAGGACCAATCATCATGACAGAATCAGCAGCAACACAGGAAGTTATGGACCGTATAGAAGCGGAAATCAACGAAAATAACACAGGCACGAAAAGCGGCGGCAACTCCGAACAAGAAAAACAATAATATTGGGGCACAAAGACAGCAAACTATAGTAGAGAGTAGACAAAATTAATAATGATAGGTAATAAACAAATAAATGCGAATTAAATCAAACTAATATGCCGCGCGAAAGGCAGATAATAAACACTCTTTACCTATGAAATTAAATCCATAACAATAGATATACAATAACAGAAAGGCAACACAAAACTACACATATAATACAATAATTGTGCGCGGCTGTATCGCATAATAAATAACCTTAAATAACCCTCGACGTCTAGGAAGAGCATTCCTCTTGTACCCCCCTCTCGGCGGCCAGCCAAGCTTCAAGAGTTGTATCCCCCTGAAAATTCAGGGAAGATGTGGTGAGAAGATGATGTATCATTGTCATTTAAAATTTACACCCCCAAGAATCTCAGAGCCTAGCTTAAAAATCTATCTCTACCCA
>Ga0075477_10001607_pt1 | contig 10653 bp, 13 predicted proteins | sample DEB08_DNA_FD_76338 | JGI IMG/M metagenome (GOLD analysis project Ga0075477, IMG submission 76338) | Aqueous microbial communities from the Delaware River and Bay under freshwater to marine salinity gradient to study organic matter... | ecosystem: Environmental > Aquatic > Marine > Coastal ...
AGTGAGCAGATTGAAGCCCGTCACTCCAAACGGGTGGATCATGCTGTGCGTGCCACCGGAGAGCATCACATCCGTTTCGCCACGACGGATCAGTTCTGTGGCTTCTCCGATCGCCTGGCTCGATGCGGCACAGGCAGTTAAGCAGTTGACATTCGGGCCTTGCGCGTTGAACACCCCCGCAAGATGCCCGGCAGGCATGTTTGGTTCTTGCTCAATCTCAGCAAGCGGATGCAGTCTCTCCAGGCCGAGCTTGGTGAAGCGGCCGATGTCGAGCGTCTCCCCGTCGATCGCCTCCATCATCATGGCGGTGAACGAGTTGAAGTCTTGCTGCCCTTCACCACTGCCCAGGTAGACGCCGAGCCGAGTGGGGTCCTCAAGGCCGTCTGCGAGCCCGGCGTCGGTCATCGCCCGCATCGCCGCGCCCGCGGCAAACTTGGTGTGGCGACCGCAGTACTTCCAGTCTTCTGCGTTGTAGCCCTCGTCCGTGATATCCCAGTCGCGAACCTCGGCTGCGATTTTCGTGGGAAAGTTCGAGGCGTCGAAGATGGTGGTGTGGCCCACACCGGAATCGCCCTTCTTAAGGTGATCCCAGAGCGTGTCTACCCGCGTGCCCAGGGGCGTGATGCAGCCCATGCCCGTCACCACGACACGTCGTCTGCTGCTGCCCATTGTCAATCCATCCATCCCACTGGAGTGCCGTTACGCGGAGCCTCGTTGACTCCGTCTCGTCTTCCCCACCAGCGGAACGGCCTCTGCAGCGGTGGGATGGCAGCCGGATCGCTGCCTCGTTCATCTTGCCCAAATGCCGTCAGCTCAGCCAGTCGGCAACCGCTGCTACCAGTCACGGCGTTGCAGCGGCTTCCCTTCCTGATCCTTTCCCACTTCAAAGATCTTGAGGTGGTCCAGCCAGGTGAGCAGTTCTTCCGGCGAGAAGAGCGTGGGCACACCCTCCCCAGGCTCCAGGTGCGCGAAGAAGAGTTCCGCCTCGCCTTGCACCTGATCGCCGATCCTGCTGGTCACTTTTGTCAGCGAACCGGCTGGCTTCAGATCGAGCACCCCCGCCTCAAACCGCAGGGTGTCACCTGGCTCGGCGTCGAAATGAAAGGTGGCGGCCGCCACCTTCGCCAGCACAACGCGTCGATTAAAGTCAATCGCATCCGCCACCAGCAGACCCGCGGTCTGAGCCATGCCCTCAACAACAAGTGAGTTGGGCATCAGCGGCAGACCGGGGAAGTGGTCGTGCAGATGCTCCTCGGCGAGCGATACGTTCTTGATCGCGACCGCCTGGGTTCCTCGGACAAACTCTTCAAAGCGGTCGATCCAGAACCAGCGCATGCAAACTCCTGCTGTGGGCGGTTGCTCTCACGCCAGCCTGACTCAGCCGGCGACCTTTGACTCGACGTATCGCACCATGTCTTCGACCGTCAGCGTGTTGGCAAAGTTCTGCACGCTGGGATTCGCCTCAAACTTCGAGAGATCGGCGAACGGCATCCGTGACTTCAGCTCGGCAATGCCGGCCTCATTCACCTTGCCATCGGCGACGAACTCGCTGCTCGAGAGCACGTCCTCTGGGAACAGCTCACCACGAGGAATCTTGATGCTGAAGGCCTTCTCAAGGCGGAACACGATGTCCAGGAAGTCGATCGACTCGGCGCCCAGGTCTCCCACCATGGTGGCCTCAGGCGTCACGTCCTCATCGTCGACGCCGAGGGCGTCCACGAGAGCGGCTCTGACCTTTTCGAAGATTTCATCACGCGACGGCATCGAATGGCACCTTACAGAGGAAGGGAAAACAGTACGGGTTTGGTAAACCCTGAAGGCCGATTTATAGGGTCGATCTGCGGAGAATGAAACCCGAAAAGACCCCCAAATCCGCAGATTTCGGGGGTCTCACCTGCATCTCAGTCGGCCGTTGGCATGGTCGCCGAGGCCGACGCGTGCCCATTTGTTGAGGACACATAGCGAGCCGGAACTGGCTGCTGACGGTCACCCCGCCGCACCGGTGGTGCCAGCAGGCTCCACAAACGACGCATTTTCGCACGCACGCGGGCATCGATCGCATCACCGTGGCTGGTACGGTCAGCCATGTTGTATCGCTCCAACACCAGGCGTGCCTTAAGGCTTGGCTGCCCCCCCACGAGTCCCGACGCTTTGATCTTGGTGTACTTTTCGTCCTGCGAGGTCACCTCAGCGGTCACCGTCAGCATGCTGCCTGGCTGGGCAAAATCGCCATACTTCACATTTCGTGCCTCTCTGAGCACGACCACGGAGTGGGCGAAATCCTCTCCTAGACGAATCGTCCACGCAGAGGCCTGAGTCATCGCCTCGAGCATGAGCACGCCTGGCAAAACCGGGAATCTGGGGAAATGATCCGCCAGATACTCCTCGGAAAGCGACACACCCTTCACGGCCGTGATGCTCTTGCCGGGCTCGATAGCGGTGACGCGGTCGATGAGGGAGAAACGCATGGCGGCTCGCAGCAGGAACTCAATACACGAACACAGGCCGCACGCTTTCACGACCACACCGATGCATATCGGTCCGCTTCCCGGTTCGACGGCAGAGAAAACACTGGTGAAAAGCAGCCACGGTCATCAGCGGTACCGACTGTTCCCTACGACACACGCGACCTGCCCAACCGGTCCCAGCCGACTGCCAAGCTGACAGGCCTGCATCGCTGGATTTAATCGCTTCCTCACACGTTTTTGGTCGCAAAACCTGTGTTCCCAGGGCGTTTCGTGATCATGCGGCTGCTCTCAGGCCCCACGTCCGCAGACTCACGAGGTTTCGGCACAGACTTTGCACATCTGTTCACTCACACAGGCCTTCGGTGGCCGGTGACGTGTTTTCAGACCGAATCCGAAAGGAGCGACTCATGCATCCATTACAAGCGACCCTCCGTCGTGGATTCGCTCGCCCACTCGGCGAGCTCCGCGAAGAACTCGATCGTCTCTGGGCACCTCTCACGGCTGCCCCTCCTCTCCACGGCTGGGGCAGTGCCGAACGCAGCAGCCGGTTTCCAGCCCTCAACCTCAGTGAGACGGAAGACTCGCTGATCGTGGAGGCAGAAATTCCCGGTATCTCGTCTGAACAGGTCGAGGTCACAGTTCATGGCGACGAGTTGCAGATCAGCGGCAGCCGCCCGCACCGTCGAGCCCCCGCAGAAGGTGAGACGGCCGTCTGGCATCGTCAGGAGCGAGGCACTGGCAGTTTCGAACGAAGTCTGTCACTGCCAGTGAGCGTCGATTCAACACTGGTCGAGGCCCATCTGGCCAACGGTGTGCTCCGGGTGACATGCCCCAAGGCGGCTGCAGCCAAGCCCCAAAAGATCCGTGTCACCGCATCCTAAGCGGCACGGGTTTGTGTACGAAGCATCCCCGACATAGCAGAGAACCCGACGCAGCCAAGGAGAAGAAACCTGATGAACACACCCCACCAGCAACAGCCATCGCCACGTGCAGCCGAGCAGTCGTCAGAGACAACACGGCTGCACTACTCACCCAATGTCGATATCTGCGACGCCGGTCGTGAGGTCACCCTCGTGGCCGATCTCCCAGGTGCGAAGCCAGAGGAGATCGACATCCGTTACGACGACGGAATCTTGACGCTCCATGCACCAGTCGCAAGTCGACCACTGCCAGGGCGGATGCTGCGGCACGAATATGGAGTGGGAGACTATCGTCGTAGTTTCCAGCTTGGCGAAGGATTCGATCCCGTGCAGATTACGGCCGAAGCCCGCGATGGCGTGCTCACAATCCACGTCCCTCGTACGGCTGCGGCGCAACCTCGAAAGATCGCTGTGACCTCGGCCTGAGGGCGACGCGACGGAAGGGGAGAGGTTCGGCATTTACTCTGGCGAGGCGTATGATCGGGGCCGTTGTGCCAACGTGAGCCCCGAAAGGACACCGCATGCCACTGCTGCTGACCGCCCGCGAGGACGTGCTGGGCAGCGGCTGCCTTGAGGCAGACATCGCCGGACTTCTCCCTTCCGCGGTCGCCAACGCACCTGCCGTCGAGGTCGCACGATACCCAATCCAACTGGGGCCAGCCCACCTGGCGAAGCAGGCATGTGCGCTGGGAGAGCTGTTCTCGGTTGCGGGCTGCTGTGACGACGGTCGAATCCTCTTTCGTGGCGACACCCGCCGCGTCCACCGGATTGCCGCAGGTATGACTGTCGGCGTCATCGAGACTGAAGGAGACGTCGGTCGCCATGCAGGGGAAGCCATGCAGGGGGGCCGCCTGAACATCGGTGGCTCGGCAGGCGACTGGCTCGCCTCCAGCATACGGGGGGGGGTTGTGCACCTGCTCGGCTCGGCAGGTGACCATGCTGCCGCTGCTCTGCCCCGCTGCGACCAGGGGGTCAATGGGGGCACAGTGCTGACCGGGGGCACAGTGCTGATCGAAGGCTCTGTCGGCCTGCTGGCAGGCTCTCGCATGCGACGCGGTATGCTCGCCATCGGCGGAGACTGCGGAGAAGCGGCTGCCTATCAGCTTCGGGCCGGCACCGTCGTGGTGGCAGGCCGCGTGGGCAGGCGTGCTGGTGCCGGGATGCGTCGGGGCTCCCTCGTCGCTCTTGGCCCAAGTCCGGACATCTGGCCAGCGTTTGCCCGCGGGACTGTCTGGAACGCACCAGTTGTGTCGATGATGCTGAAATGGCTCGCGAGCCAGGGATGGAAATCAGCGGCGGCGAGCGTTCGGGGCCCCTGGCAACAGTGGCATGGCGACCTGACAACTGGCGGAAAAGGCGAACTTTTCTGCCGCGTCTGACGCTGTGGCCGGTGTTGGCGGTGCCTTATGCATTCCCAAGAGTTTTTAACGGGCTGGGGCTTCCGTCGACCGCTTTGCTGGGGTATTCTTCGAGGCTCGCGCGTTGCGGCGGAAAGTCGGCGAAGAGACAAGAGGATAGTTGTGCGGCGTTTACTGCACGACTGAACTCTTTGCACGACAAACGCCCGTGCAACGCGAGCCAGACAGATAACGCAACCCACGAAACGACGCAAAGAACACGTACGGAATCGATTGCGACTATGCCAACCGTCAACCAGCTGATCCGCACCGGACGCCATCCGAAGCGGAAGTTTTCCAAGTCACCAGTGCTGGAACGCTGCCCTCAGAAGCGGGGCGTCTGCCTTCAGGTCCGTACGATGACGCCAAAGAAGCCAAACTCGGCTCTGCGGAAGATCGCTCGAGTGCGGCTCTCGAATCAGAAGGAAGTGACGGTCTACATTCCTGGTGAAGGTCACAACCTGCAGGAACACTCGATCGTCCTGATCCGCGGCGGCCGTGTTCGAGACCTTCCTGGTGTGCGTTACCACGTGATCCGCGGTGCCCTCGACACACTTGGTGTCTCGGATCGCAAGCAGTCCCGCAGTCTCTACGGTGCCAAGCGAGGCTAGTCCTCGTGAAACTGCCCGTGGGATCCTGCTGATTCCTCAACATTTTCACTTCACAACTTCCAGACAACAGTCCTGAGACCAGACCGACGATGGGAAAAATCACCGCCAGCCGCGAGTCCCTTAGCCCGGATCCCAAGTTTGGATCCTTGCTCGCAAGCAAGTTCATCAACTGCCTGATGCTCGATGGCAAGAAGAGCATCGCGCAGCGAGTCTTCTACGACGCGATGGACATTGTGGCGGAGAAGATCACCGACGCTGAGCCGATTGAGGTCTTCAATCGCGCCATCGACAACGTGAAGCCAGCTGTCGAGGTGCGAAGCAAGCGAGTTGGTGGTGCTGCTTATCAGGTGCCGATGCAGGTCAATCGCAACCGTCAGCAGTCACTCGGCATTCGCTGGGTGCTGCAGGCAGTTCGTGAAAAGAAGGGCCGCCCGACACATCAGAAACTCGCCGAAGAGATCATCGCCGCCTACAAGCGTGAAGGTGCGGCAGTGACTCGGCGGGACAACGTCCATCGCATGGCTGACGCGAATAAGGCGTTTGCTCACTTTGCTTGGTAGTTGACTGGGCCTGCTCGTTGACTGCCACCCCCGCAGGCTGAACGATCAACGAACCATCATTCTCCGTGGAGCGTTGCCAGCAGCCGGCGTCGGCCTCCTCGATCACGGTGTTCGCAGAGATAGATTCCCTGCCAGGTTCCGAGCACCAGCCGGCCATCGCGAATCGGCAGCGTGAGCGACACGCCCACCAGTGAGGCCTTGAGGTGCGCCGGGCTGTCATCTGGACCTTCGAGCGTGTGCACATACGGCAACGACTCTGGCACCACATGATTCAGTGCCATCTCAAGGTCGACCGGCACATCAGGATCCGCATTCTCATTGATCGAGAGGCTCGCGGACGTGTGGCAAAGAAACAGATGCAACAGGCCAACCCGCAGGTCAGCAAGCTCAGGTATGGACTCCACAACCTCTCGCGTGATCAGATGAAAGCCCCGACTTCGGGCAGCAAGCTGAATCTGATGCTGAACCCACATGACACAACACTCCTTATTCATCACCACCGAATACGTGAACTCGAGCGGGCAACAACCTGTTAGCGGCGCTGGCACTTCGGGCAGAAAAAAGTGGACCGCTGAGCCTGCACGATTCGCCGCACGACGGTGCCGCACTGCTGGCACGGCTGCCCGTTTCGAGCGTACACCCTGTGGCGGGCCTGGTATCGCCCTGGCTCGTTGAGTGCCGTGCGGTACGTCGCATCCGAAAGCGTTGAGCCCTCGAGCTCTATCGCCTCATGCAGCACAGCCTGCATCACCTCATGCAGTCGCTTCCAACGGGGCCGGCTGATCTGCTGACACCGCACACGCGGATCAATACCGGCAAGAAAGAGCATCTCGGCCGCGTACAGATTGCCAATCCCAGCGACCGCATGCTGATCGAGCAGGGCCACCTTCACCGCTCGCGCAGAACCACACAGTCGCTCGCGAAAACACTCACAACTGATCATCAAAGCATCTGGCCCAAGACGTGCCTCACCGCAGATCTCCTCGAGCCCCTTGGCATTGACGAGGCGGAGCGTGCCGAGTCCGCGTCGATCCCAGAAGAGCAGCTCGTGAGATGTGATCGCCGGCGTCGGGCCAGAGAGCCGCAGCCGAACATGCTCCTGCGTGGGCGGCACGGACACAAGTAACAAACCCGTCATTCGCGGCTCGATAACAAGCCAGCGGTCTTCCTTCTGTCGATCGCCAGCCGACATCGACAATCGCAGTGCGATGCGTTTTCCATACCGCTCGGTGCCCTCGATCACACACCCGCGAAGCTGCTTGGCGAGCAAACCAGGAGATGGTGTTGTCGACAACGGCCGCAACCGCCCTTGCGGAAGCACCGCCTGGTCGATCCGCATTCCGACCGCGGAGGCGATGCCGCGTCGCATCGTTTCCACTTCGGGCAACTCCGGCACACCACTCTCCCACCTGCGCGTCGGACACATCGAGGCAACGGTCTCCCCCGAGCGTCACGCATAGCTCGTGCAACAGGACCCAGCCTTGACAATGAACAGCAGTATAGTAGGATACCGTCGTTCACAACTTCGGCCGCACCCCTTCGGGAGGCGAATCCTTTCGCATCATGCCAGCCATGGCCAAAAAATCTACCACCCGCTCTGCCTTGTCGTCCGCCACCGACGCCAGCCCCAGCCCATCCTCGACGATGAGCCGGAAGCCACGCGGAAAGTCGAAAAGCCCTCGCCGTGGATCGAGTGAGCCCGCGACGGACAGGGGTGACGAGCCTCTCGCGGAGCTATTTGGCACCTCTTCTCCACAACGGCATACCGATGGGGAAGGCAGTCCTACGAGTCGCCAGATGGCGATCTATGAGTTCATTCGTGACAAGATCCGTTCACGAGGCTTCGGTCCGACGGTCCGCGAGATCGGCACGGCCTTCAAAATTCGCTCACCGAACGGCGTGGTCTGCCATCTCAAGGCACTGGAGCGGAAAGGCTACATCACCCGCGGCCGGAACATGTCGCGAGCGATCGAACTGGTCACGGAGCCCGCTCACCTCAGTGGGCTGCCGATGGCGGGTCTCGTGGCGGCCGGCACGCTGAGACCAGCAGAAGAACAGACAGAACGGATCGACTTCGCCGAACTGTTTAATAAAGACAACCACTTTGTCCTTAAGGTAACGGGCGACTCGATGATCGACGCTCAGATCGCTGACGGCGACTGGGTTGTGATCCGTAAAGGGCGAACGGCCCACAGCGGCGACATCGTTGTCGCTCAGACCGAAGAAGGAGATGCCACGCTCAAACAATGGTTTCCAGAGCGTGATCGTGTTCGCTTGCAGCCGGCCAACGCGGAGATGAAGCCGATGTACGTGAAGAACCCACGGGTGCTTGGCATCTTGGTGGGCGTCGTCCGTAAAACCGGCTGAACGGCCCGGGATCACGACTCCAGTTGTGACTCTGTGTCGATGTTCCAACGGCAAACGCGACGATGCAGGTATCAGCAGTGATCCAGGCAGCGGCAGTGTTCGTGAAGGCAGTGCCCTGGCAGCTATGAGGCCGTCGGGGTGGACGTGGTTTCTGAGTACTGGTTGAGTTTGTTGTAGAGCGTCTTAATGCTGATCCCGAGCTCTTCCGCAGTGCGGGCTTTATTCCCCTCATTGCGGTCGAGTCCTTCGAAGATCGCCTGCATTTCCATCTCACGAAGAGAGAGCGGCCTGCCGGTGTCGACAGGTCGACTGGCCTGATCTACGGCTGCCTGCCCCGCAGCTGCCTGCCCTATCGGGGCGGGATGCTGGGCAGCAGGCTGTTGGCTGCCCCTGTCTGCCATACCAGGGAATGTCGTTGCCCCGCCGGCTCCCAGGCGAACGCCCGCACCACCGACCTCCGGGAGGCCAACGACGGCAGACAATGATGGCTGGCTGCTGTGCGCCGGATGCACACTATGTGACGGATGCACACTGTGTGGCGAACGCAGCAGGAAGAGTCGTTCTGGAAGATGGTCGCGTGTCAGTGGTAAGCCTTCGCTAACGACGAGGGCATACTCAATCACGTTTGCGAGCTCGCGGACATTGCCTCGCCACGGGCAGCCGGCAAACGTTGAGAGGACTTCGTCGGTGACCACCTGCTGGGCCTCCGGAAGCTGCGGTCTCAGTCTTCGCACCAGATGGTCAACGAGCTGAGGGAGATCCTCAAGCCGTTCGCGAAGCGACGGCAGGCGGATTTCGAACGTGTTGATGCGAAAGAAGAGATCCTCACGAAACGCCCCGTCGGTGATCATCTCTTCAAGCGGCCGGTGTGTCGCACAGACCACCCGACAGTTCACGCGGATCGGTGTGTTTTCTCCAACCCTGCGAATCTCGCCACTCTCCAGAACCCTTAGGAGCCGGGGCTGCAGCGAACGCGGCAGCTCACCGATCTCATCCAAGAACAACGTGCCGCCATCGGCAACCTCAAACAGACCAGCGCGGTGTTCACTCGCGCCCGTAAAGGCTCCTTTGCGATGGCCGAAGAGTTCGCTCTCGACCAGCTGCTCGGGTAGCGCGCCACAGTTCACCGCCACCAACGGACCGCTCGCCCGCTCGCTCGCCTCATGAATCCCGCGAGCCACAAGCTCTTTGCCTGTGCCTGTTTCACCGCGAACGAGGACCGCCGCTTCGGTTGGCCCCACCTTGGCAATCAGTTTTCGTACCCGTTCGATCCCCGTAGAACTGCCGACCAGCCTGGCATCCCCCTCGGCTCGCCGGACACGGGTTTCCAGGGCACGGAGCCGAGCAGTGAGTTCCCGCTTCTTTCGTACTCTCTCCAGCACGGACCGAATCTCGGCCAGCTTGCAGGGCTTTGTCAGGTAGTCGAACACACCTTCCCGAATGGCAGCGACCGCGGTCTCATGCGACGACTTCCCTGTGATCACCACGGTCTCGGTATCGGGTGACACCTCACGAACACGACGGATCACATCGAGCCCGCCGACGCGTGGCATGTCGAGGTCGACAATCACGCAGTCATATGAGGTTTCTTCGAGGGCTTCGAGAGCCTCCTGGCCGTCACTGCAGACGGTGGCCTCATGACCGAGCCTCGGCAGCTCGATCCTCATCAGTTCCTGAAGCGACGTTTCATCGTCGGCAAACAGCACCCGGAGCTGTTTAAGCGGCCTTTCCGAGATAATCCACCTCCTGGTGACGCTGACCGGCTGCCGCTGCATCAGCGGGACGACTCGCATTCTCTCCGACAACGGCCAATGGGAGGGTCAGCGTGAACGTCGCCCCCTTGCCTGGCCCGTCGCTGACCGCCTCAATACGACCACCGTGGTCAACGACAATCCGATGCACGATCGAAAGTCCAAGCCCCGTGCCCTGCTGGCCGTTCTTACGACGGGTGAAGAAGGGCTCAAAGAGATGCGATAGCACCTCGTCGGTCATCCCGCAGCCATCATCGACGAACACCACCTCTGCCTCGCGGCCATTGCGTGCCACTCGGACACTGATGCAACCTGATGGCTCGATACAGTCCAAGGCGTTGACCAACAGGTTCAGCACCACCTGCTTGATCTCCTGGGGATTGACGAACACCAACAGGTCCGGCCCGTCAGCGATCTCAATCGACCGGCCGGCAAAGCGGCCGACATGCCGCAGCATCTCCGCGACATCACTCACAATCGCCTTGATCGCCGTTGCCTGTCGCTTTACTTCCCCCAGCCGGGAGAAGTCGAGCAGTTTCTCGGTGATCTCTTTACAGCGGAAGGCCTCGCTCTGAATCA
>Ga0075477_10001614_pt1 | contig 10631 bp, 23 predicted proteins | sample DEB08_DNA_FD_76338 | JGI IMG/M metagenome (GOLD analysis project Ga0075477, IMG submission 76338) | Aqueous microbial communities from the Delaware River and Bay under freshwater to marine salinity gradient to study organic matter... | ecosystem: Environmental > Aquatic > Marine > Coastal ...
GGATTACAGTACCCCAGCTTGGCACTTGACACCCTTCGAGTGTACACAGGAGAACCTAGTTACCAAATGAAAGTAGGTCCACTCGGCGTTGAGTGGATTCGTATGGGTCGTCAAGATCCTATCACAACAAATAGTTTTGCCGAAATACCAATTGCTTTCTGGAATAAATTTGAACAAGTAAGTATACTTGATCCTTTGCCAGATGGAAAGGTATTAGTATTTGGTATTACAGCAGAAGGATATGCTAATCCAGTCGCAACCCCAACGGGTGCAGTGTATCCTCACGAAGTTCAAGCACACCTGGTTCAGACCGTCCTTTCAGGTATTGAAATAAAGATTCCCGACTGGCAGCCAATAGTCGAGCTGCTTCTTCTGGTCGGATTGAGTCTAGGTATCCTTGCAGCGGTCTATGTTTTGCCCACAGCTCCTGCGGTGATAGTAGCAATCGCGTTTCTTTTCGCCTCTTATGGTATATCTCTGTATTTGTGGAATGATTCATTAACATTCGTCGACGCAACATTGAGTTCATTTGCTTCCTTAGTCGTATTTGCCCAGTCAAGTTTCAACAAATACTATTTAACATTTTTAGAAAAGCGCGCAATAATGAAACAGTTTGCTGGTTATTGTTCGCCTGAAGTGGTTACTATTTTACAACAAAATCCTTCACTTGTCAAGGACGGAATGAAAAAAGATGTGAGTATTGTATTTTCGGATCTTCGAGGATTTACTCCATTAGGTGAATCCTTTGGAGATGACGTTAAAGGACTTACAACTTTAATGAATGGATATATGGATGCAATTACTCAACCTGTTCTAGATGCAAATGGAATGATTATCAAATACATTGGAGATGCAAGTATGCATATACATAATGCTCCAATGCAAGATGATGACCATGCAAAGACGGCAGTTCAAACTGGAATCAATATGCTACGAGCAGTGGAGAAATTCAATAATGAAATTACTAAGCAAGGACGTCCTCCTATTGGTATGGGTGCTGGGATTAACAGCGGTCTTGGTTATGTTGGCGAAATGGGTAGCACATCAAGACACAGTTATGATATATTAGGAGATGCTGTATCTACTGCAGCAAGGATAGAATCTAAATGTAAAGAATATGGTTGCTTATTATTAGTAGGTGAAGAAACAGTTAAAAGATGTTCTCCTAACGATTTCTTTTTCTTAAAGGTCGATGATCTTGCGGTGAAAGGGAAATCGGTTGGGATAGGTATATATACCGTCTTAGATCTAAATAAGGATAAATATATTAAACCAGCAGAGATGCATGAAGCAATGCATCTGAATTATCGAAAACAAAATTTTGATAAGGCCATTAAAATCTGTAATAACTTGATGGAATGTTTTGAAGGCCAAATGGCTGGATATTATAAAATGTGGATAGAGCGTTGTGAATATATGAAAACACAAGATCTACCCAAAGATTGGGACGGGATTTTCATTGCGACTACTAAATAAATTAATCATCGGATTACTTTTTTTTCTAAGCAATCCAACTTCAGCTGAAATTCCAACACACAGGGCAATGTTATTTGATAATGGATTTTATGCTCCATATAGTCAAGAATATGTGCATCAATATTATATACACAAACAAACAATTACTAAAAGTGAATTTGCACCTCCTGTAATCTTTAAAAATATTGAATACAAAGAGGAGGAACCTGCCAGTATAGCCACCTGGTCTCTCTTTTTTCTGCTCCAAACTGCGGATGTCTGGTCTACCAACGAAGGCATGGCTTACGATTGCGTATACGAACTCAATCCACTTTTACCAGCAGTTCCCGAGGTGTATGAAATGGTCGCTTTAAAAACGATTATTTTAGGTTCTTTATTAAAATCAATCAATAAGCATCATACAATCACAAATGATATGCTTATGCCTACTATTATGATTTCTGCAATTGTTGTACATAATAATATGCGTGTAATAGATAGAGCAAAAAAGAGATGTAATAAAAGATAAGGGACCCTTTCGAGTCCCTTGTGTTCGGTTATGATCTAAACGATGGTAAGTATACTGTAAACCATTACTCCCAAAAAGGTAGTAACCAATAAACACTCGACACAAACCTCACCATTCAAATCAAACCACTTTTGCACGGTTTTCATTTGAGTTTCCTTTTATTATTTTTGAGATTGTTTTCGAGCTTGTTCAACCCAAAGAGCTTTTCTAATATCCTAGTGGTGGATTAACTGCTATTAATGAAACTACAAATACACTGATAAGAACAACTAATTCAAATCTTTCTTGTATTTTTTCTTTCATTATTTTACTTTAGGACATCCTTTTCTAAAGATATATCGTGAAGCTGTTCTAGCTTCTTTTTTATCTAAAAACTTGTCTTGGTTTTTATCAGCATGTTTAAATAAAGAAAAATTTATTTTACATCCTGAATTTTTTAGCTCTGTTACACTGATTAGTTTGTCACCATTCAAATCGAATCGCTCCATTCTCCAGTCAGCGTATGCTGGTGCTGCAATTAAGCAAGCAGCAATTGCTATCATAATTTTGTTATTCATTGTGTTCCTTATAATAAAATAATCAAACAAAAAGATTTATTAATGCCATCGTACCTAACATAAATCCTAATACAACTACTTGTAAGATTGAAGCATATACGACTTGACGCATTGGGTGCATATTAACTAACTTCTCAATAGGGTGTACTCCTGGTGAGAGGTTCATTATCTTTAGCGCCGTTTCTCTTTTCAATTAGATCATCCTAGTTAGTATAACAAAACAAAAGTTATACGATACTATATATACAAAAATTTTATATTATATTATAAAAATTTAAAATAATGCAAGAATTTGCAGAACTGTTACATTTCTTCTTCAGCAATACATTCATCATAAAACTTTTTAAGTTTATCGTATTGCTTACGGATCTGAACAGGCATAACTCCGCCGCTATCTATAACCCACTGAATTTCTCTTGCGACTGCTCGAGAGAGTTGAATTTCTTTTAAGATTCTTTCGTCCATAATTATTGCTTATATGCTGAGATTGATTTAATCTTAAGATCTTTTGTTAACTCAAAGATATCAACGACCTTAAGTGTTTCATGATTTTCGGCAAAGTTATTATGTGCCATAGTACCTTCAGTAATTACTTCAATAGTCAATACTGCAACTACCAAATCACCATCAATTATAATTTCTTCAGGAATACAAGTAATCCTTAAAACAGAATTAAAGATTTGTTCATTTGCACGGCATACAGGCAAAAGACCTTCTGCTTTAACTTCCCAATCTTTTAAAGTAACATCTTTATGAAACATAGTTTCCAAAGTATCAATGTCTTTATTATTAAAAGCATTGAAGTATTTACGAATTACATCTTCTCTTGTTGCTTGTTCGATTAGCATTACAAACTCCTTATATGTTTACAGTCACCGCGAAATTTAAATCCAGGACAACTACATTTTCCATCCACTATATAATAGGTATTACCATTACTTCCTGAAACAGGAATACCGCCTAGATTATCTTTTTCTTGATAATCACCAACTTTTAAAAACTTCCTACGTGATTTAGAAAAATTCTTTAAAGGATTCTTAAATACTTTGAGTACTCCACCTTCGGGTTGATGTGCAACCAAATTACCTGCACCATTAACATGATAGAAACCATTATTAATTGGTGTATCTCCCCAATCAGTTACTTCTTTTAAAATCTCAATCATTTTAAAAAGTCCTCAAAGAATTTATCACCTTTTTTATTAACATATTTAGTAGCATTCCAAACCCATTTGATTACCCAATACCAAATAGTAAACAATATAATAGGTACTATTGCCAATGAAACTTTTCCAACCCTTTTCCAATCAGTAAGATTGACTACAAAATTACTCAGGCTTACCCAACCATCTTTACAATAATCAACTAAACCTTTTTTCATTTGTTGTCCTTATCCTTACCAAATAGTTTATGATAAGTTTTGTTTAAAGCTCCGCCTTTTTCCCAAAGCAAAGGAATGTATTTTCCTGCATCTTTTTCACAAGCCATGTGAAATCCAATATATGTCAATAGTAACATAAAACCAAGAATTAAATAAGCTATTAAATTTTCCATTATTGCACCCAGATATGATTATATTTTTTAGGATAGTTATCACAAGTATATTCTGTATCACCGTAATTAATTACAGCAACACATTCCTTTGTTGAATAACTAACATGAACATCAGGCATATCTGAAAAAGCCATCAGCCCATACAAATAGAAAGCACCCATATACACCAAAATCATAGCAGCTACAAAAAGAACATTACGATTCATTATGCCGCCTCCTTCAAATAAGTTTCAAGTTCATCATAAGATAGAATAAGATCATTATTCATAGTGAAGGAAGAAGAGTAATCTTTTCTCTCTTGCCTTGGAAGCATAGTCCAAGATTCAAATTTAGACTTAATCTCTGACCTCATATAACCGAACTCACTATTCATAGTTCTTTTTTGAGCAATGAATCCATATTCGGCTTGAATGATATAAGTAGGAGTTTCCCACTCTTGAATGTGGTCCTCAAGTTTGAAGTCAGCATCATCGATGACTGACATGTCAAGAACGTACTCTTTTGAAGCATCGTCATAATAAGTGACAAGAGCCTCAAGCTCATCCCAAAAAGATGAAGATTGCGCTTGCTCAGCGGTCACATCCTCAACAATGTAAGTACTACCACCCTTGAACTTCCAATAAGCATCAGAACCAGTACCTAAAGTACCGTCCTCATTCCAAGCGTAGTTTTCGCAGTATTGAGTTTGAATAACGATTTTCATAATTTCCTTCCTTTTCCAATTTATACAACCATTATATTCTATTTCATAAAGAATGTCAATAGTTTTTATGAAATTATTTCACTAAATTTTCACCGAATTTGTATCAATGTTTTTCATGAATTCGTTAGGATCTACATTCCCTTTTTCAATCTCCAATTTGAGATAATCAATGGTATCGTAAATAGCGTCGTTTATCGTCTTCTGAGGGACCCAACCAAGGACTTTAGCTTTATCAATATTGGAATATATGGTATGAGCTTCACCGTTAATCTCAGGTAACATGTCGTACTCTAATGGTCTATCAATTTCCAAATAATCATGGATAATCTCTGCGATCTCAAATAAGGAATAAGATGTTCCTAATCCAAGATTATAAGTTTGTCCGATAGTTCTATCGTCAGTTAAACACTGAAGGTGGAAATTATTTACATCATCAACATGAATAAAATCTCTCCTACGTGTACCGTCTCCAAATATGATTGGATTATTACCACCAAGCAGACGAAGAGCAACACCAGCAAATAGAGGAGGTACTGTTCTCTTATAATCCTGAATAGGACCTGCGATATTAAAATACCTTAAAGCAGTATATTTTAATCCTCTTGTCCTAGCATAACTATCTGCGATTAAAGCAACCGACGCTTTCGTGGCTGCATAGAATGTTGTAGGATCTGATTGTGTTTCTTCGTAACCAGTTTCAGGCAGTTCAACATTTTCATAAACTGCAGAAGTTTCGGAAAAGATAACTCTTTCACATCCACATGCCAAAGCGGCATTAAATACATTGATAGAACCAATGATATTGTTTTCTGCTGCAAGTTTAGGATTTTTATGACAATCATAAATGGATACTAATCCACCAAAATGAAATACAGCATCAGGCTTTTCAATACGCATAATATTAGTGGTATCATAAACGTCTCGAATATCAGACTCGTAGAATTTTGCTGAAGAATGGAATTCATCAACATATACTGATTGTGCAAGATTATCGACTAAGACAACTTCATGACCGTTTGCATTAAGCATTGGAAGTAGATTAGTACCTACAAATCCTGTGCCACCTGTAATTAAGATTTTCATTATTCTTCCTCCTCAAAAGATAATTGTGCATTATGTAAGAAGAATTCAAGTTGAGTTGCACATCCATTTTCAACAGCAAGTTGTGCAAATTCTTTTAAATCAGTATCTGACATTTTAGCAAATACTTCTACTAGGTCTTTAATCATCTTCGTAATCATCCTCCCATTCCTCATACTTATCTTTAACTCTTTGAGCCAATTCTAATAGCTCTTGAAGTTCTGCCGCGTCCCTATCGGTGTCAACTTCTATTTCTATTTTTATTTTCATAATATTCCTTTTTCTTGTAAGAAGCTGATATCTATCCAGCCAAATAACCAATTAATTTTATTTATGCCCATAAGAATTAAGAATAGTACCTATCTACTTGGTACGTACCTATCTACTTGGTGCATATAAACATCATATGCTCCTGCATTAGCCAAGCCACCGATTACATCTCCGTGGTATGTATAACCCCTGAGTTGACCAGTTCTTGGATGTCTTACTTTATTGATTGGCTTTCTACCTTTGACAGAGATTCTATATCTGAGATCTCTACCCCACCTATTTTTGGCTCCGGCATATTTAAGTTCAGAATTGAACTGTTTTACCATATTCCTTAACATCTGAAGTTGAAGCATATCTCCTGAACACTGAGTGTCAAGTGTGGTGATATAAGCTTCAGTTCTCTGTTTTCCGTTAGCGTCAAATTTAATCATAATATATCCTTTTCCTTAATTTATAATACTATTATAATACAATTCTTTATGAATGTCAATAGTTTTTATCAAAAATAAATTAATAAAAACGGAGGTGCTTACGCAGCCTCCGCCATTTCAACCGCAATGTTGAGAGCATCAAGCTTTCTTTTTGCGTTATGTCCGAACCAAGCAGCCGCAGCTCTTGTATCAGCAGACCTTCCCATTTCATGGTCAGTCATATAGGTTACTGCATTGTATGCATTCCACCATGTTCCTGGAGCAAAATTTGCACCTGGTTGAGTATCAACGATCTCCAATGCACGTTCTGCAGTTCGAGAAAGTTCTTTGTCTTTTTGGTTAGAAACACCAAATACTTGACCGAGGAACTTTTGGAAAGCAACATCTGTATAACGCTTGGAACCAAGGAATTCAGCAGCTTCTTTGAATTGCTCAATCCTAGTATGTGAAATACCAAGTAATTGCTTAACAAGTTCAGGATCGAACTCATTTCGATGCGATAGACGAACCGCAGGTTGACCTCGTTCAGTCAATGCCATAGACAGAGTATTATTACATACCACTCGAGTCATAACAAACTTCACATCAATGGATTTTCCATAAACATGAGGATTACTGAACAAAAGGTATCCTTTTACTTCATCTCCACCAAACAGAGTGAATCCGTCTTTAACATCAGCAGCAGCAAAGACCATTTGACCGTCTTTTAAACTACCTGCTGTGTCCATGACCATATCACCGTTTGATACAAAGTCAGTAAAGAACTCAAAAGCTTCTAGGTTCTGACATGGTTTCCAATTACCAGAAACATTAGTCAGAATCTTGCCGTCAGTATCTCGAACCAAAGCCTCTTGTCCAGTCTCAACCTTTTCACCGTTGATTTCAACAAATGACTTTTTCTTAGAAACTGTCCAATCAAGATTAGCAGCTTTCATCATTTCAATCGGAGTCATATCATCCGATACAGGAACACCAAGACCATGCCAAGGCAATCCTTTGCTTTCACGGTAAGCCATTGCAGCTACACCGTTTACCATTTCAATTTCATGTGCCATAATTTACTCCTTTTCCACAAAATTTAAAATACAATTATATACCAATTCATAATGAATGTCAATAGTTTTTTTCATTAAGAATTAAATTTTTCGGTCCATGCTTTGAAGATCTCAAAAGATTCTCCTTTACTCAGACCAAACTCGTCTTGAAGAACTCGAGGAGCACCGAACATATTAATAGTTCCTGACTCTCGAAGTGCATCTAAAAATTCAAAATATTCATTAAGCGACATTTGGAAGAACTCCTGTAATTCCTAAAAGTTTGAAACCAAAATCACAAACGATGTAATGATCACCGTTAGATTTATCAACAATGATATCACCTACAGAAGTAGAATGACCAGTTTGAATCATTGCCACTGCATCAGGATCATTCCACATATTTGTTAGATGAAATACATGGTCAAGACTTTCTGCTTGAACATCGAAGACATCTTGATAGTAAGCAAAGTTTTCGATTTGAAAATCATCATCTTGACTGAAGTGCATTCCGTCCATTTTGGCTTTCCAAGCACCTGACTTTGCGATAGCACCATCCCAACCAAAGTCGTTAGGATATTCACTTTCTTCTTTAGGAATGATTACCTGTTTTACAATAAAGTTATTAAGCATAGTTTCTCTCCTTTGCGAATACATCAGAAATTGCGTTGTAAACTCCCATCTTGAACATTTCAAGTTCAGTAGGATTTAATTCAAGTTTTCCTTCAAAATGATTATTAGCATTTTCAGCACCGATTACATCTCTAAGAGCAGATCTGTAAACCGCAGCTCTATCAGAAGAACCGAATCCTTCGTCTTCAGGCCAATCTCCACAAATCCATTCAGCAGCTTCCATACATCTGTCAAAAACGAATTTTGGACCTTTTTCAAAAATTTTTACTGATTTCATATTTTCCACCTTTTCCATAATTTATACAACTATTATAACCGCTTTCATAAAGAATGTCAATAGTTTTTATGAAAATAAATCACTTTTTTTCAGAAATTTTTAGAAAATTTCGTTATATGGATAGAACTGGAAAGAATATGGAGATCCGGCCGTGTTATTTGGCCGGATTCCATGCTTCGTCAAGCATCGACTGCGCTTGACCTTTGAGGACAGGATCTGCTTTGGTTAAAACATCCATCATATATTGCTTTTCGTATTTGTAAGCTTTATGGAAGAATTTTTGGTCATGAGGTATAATGGTTTGACTGTTATGAATCAAATCAGCAACCTTAATCGTTTGACTTTCAGCAGGTCCTAATGCGAAATGGTCGGCATCCATCTTTTTACGGAATTTACGATTACCGTCAGATTGCTCTGAAACGTTAGTGCAATAATGAACATACTCTGCAACAACAGAACCAAAGGTATCTTTGATTTCTCTAAACGTTACGTGTGTATCTTCAACAACATCATGCAATAAAGCAGCTGCAACCATCTCAGGTGTATGGTCAACAGATTCAATTATCTTTGAAACTCCAATAGGATGGGTTGCGTATGGCTCTCCGGTATATTTCCGTCTCTGACCATCGTGTGCTTTGATGCACAACATTAACGCTTCTTGAACTAATCTTTTATCTGAAATTAACATATTAGTTGTATTATAATCTATCTTTATCGTAATGTCAATAGATATTTATATTAATGAATAGTAGTAGTACTTCCACGTGGCATCAAACCGTCAATCATGTCAAATGTAATATCTGCATGACCTGACTTAATCATGTCGACAACGGTTGGAAATTCGCTCTCTGTTTCGACCGCGAATGTTTTTAACATACCATGTTTTTTCGGCGGAAACATATCTCTAATAAAATGGTAAGCTGCTCTTTCAGTTTTAAAAGAACAAGCTGTGGTTAAACCAAAAGGATTGTTGGCAGCAAAGCAAGCATAAATTCTGCTGTCATTGTCCATTCCTAAATCATGTCCATTATATGTACCTAGGAATACACCCATATGATCGTCAGAAATTATGTACCTTATCTTTTTCATATAGTTCTTTATAAGTTTCTCTTACTGCTTTAAAGTGTTCAATATAATCATTAGGATTAAACTCAAACACCTGTGGATCTTCATTATCTACACCAATGAATACTATTCCTTTGTTTATTTGAGTACCAGTCATTTCTTCGAATGCTTTTGCATAAAAAGAAACCTGCATATAATAGTTTAGTATCCATTCTTCTTTTTTGAGTTTTCTTGACGTCTTAAAATCAACAACCGCAAGTTCACCATTCCATTCACAAATACAATCGACCTGGCCTGCGGTTTGTAATTCGTTAGAATACAAGAAACACTCTTGGTACCAAATATTATTTATTTTTTCATCAAGTATAGGTTTCATCGTATTAAACATTTGAATATTCGCAGGCATATGCTTTTTAGAATAGTCGGGATTATTATTTAAATATTCTTCACAAAGTTTATGAACAGCAGTACCACGTCTTGCGGCTTGAGTAGAGATACGATTTGCTTCTTCTTCACCAACTCGTCGTCTCCATGCCATTAGATCTTCTTTTCCAAGAATACCTAAAACTGTTGTGACCGAAGGATATCCTTCACCGGAAGGAGTTTGGTAAATACGCTTACCATCTACGTTGGATCTTGTTAGTTGTTCTAAGACAGGTGCGTCTGAATTGTGTTCAAATAGTTTCATAATCTAATCCTTAAGAATTGGGGACCCGAAGGTCCCCGAGATTGTTAGGCTGTCATTGCTAACTGAGGCCTACTAAATATTGTGTGTCTCTCCTTTGCTATAATATATTCTTTAACTAAACCACTTCTTACAATATCTTCAATTCCAAATTGAATTATCTTGAAGGAGTGATCCATTCTTTTTAATACATTAATAAAATCTCCAAGACCAGAAATATCGTTTCTATTTCTTGAAGTGGCAAGATCATCTTGCGCAGTATCACCACAGAATATGATTCTTGATGTTTCACCAACTCTTGTTATGATACTATCAAGTTCATGATAGGTCATACTTTGACATTCGTCTACAATAATAAT
>Ga0075477_10001617_pt1 | contig 10626 bp, 7 predicted proteins | sample DEB08_DNA_FD_76338 | JGI IMG/M metagenome (GOLD analysis project Ga0075477, IMG submission 76338) | Aqueous microbial communities from the Delaware River and Bay under freshwater to marine salinity gradient to study organic matter... | ecosystem: Environmental > Aquatic > Marine > Coastal ...
AATAAATGAATTAGTTCAAATAATCGATTAGTTAAAGGCGCAGATCATATAGGTGTATTCGTTTATTATTATGTTTAAGCCCTAATGATCGTCAATTGACAAACACGGTGACAACTTAGTTGTGTCCTTGTACTCGTATTTTGGGCTGCCATAAGTATCCTTTTCAGTTGATCTTATGCTGCGTCGGCCAGGTGGTAAGAGCAATTCCGAGGTTTGCCTCGACGTTGTTTTTAGCGTGGCGCACGTCACCCGGAATGAACTGCTTGCCCCACTTGTTTTCAAGAGCTGTGACTAAAGGCAGCCAGCAGTTCGTCAAGTTGTTGCGGTAGTTGTCCTCTGTCATTGTAGAATTGACTCTCTCGTAGGCGTAATTGATGTCTTCAATAACGTGCTTTACATGAGAGTACTCTGCTCCGAAGGTTACACCTTCGTTTGCGTTGGCAAAATCACCCACGTAAACATCATTACCTGTACAAGTGCTCCACCGAAAAGTGTAGTTTGGATTGTTCATCCTAGACAAGTGCCCGAGGTAGTAAGTTTTGATTGCTGTGGTTGATTGCATGATGAGATAATTAATGCACTGAACAAATTAGTGGAAAAGAAAAGTGGGAAAAAAAGTTGGAGTTGTGAGGTCGTTCTGTTGATGAGAGAAGCTCCCTACTTGGGGTCATTCTTTCTCGTAGTCTTATTCTAGTCTTGAAGATAGTGTCACGGACAAATTTATTATTCTAACTGGGGTCATTTGTCATTTTATTACATAACACATGTATTGTTGTGGTTGGTGGGGGGCAGTATCAGTAAAAAATTGGTAGGCCCAGTTGGCAGTAATTTGGTAAGCCGAAGTGTCTGCAGGAGTGTAAAGCTTAGACATAAAGAAGACTCAGCAAGGTAGGAATAGTACCAATATGACACTGATTTTTAGAACTGCCTTACAGCAGCTGAAACTATTATTCACTGTATGCACCGCGCAATAGTAAGTAGGCTGGTCTATCAGTAAGAAATTGGTAAGCCGAAGTGTTCGTGTGGTTGGAGTTAGTTGTATCATGGGTAGGTTCAGGAATGCTGAAGGTCATTTATTTCGAATCATCACAACGTACCTAAAGATCTCTCCCAAAACGATGACGAATCCTCAAACCAACTGGAGCCGTAATGCAAGTGGCAGGCTAGAACTATCAACCAAATTATCTTTGTGTGACGTCATGGGTTTCGTCTGTGACTTCTTAACCCCACGAGAGTTCTACACTACTTTCTTTTCTTCGAAATGTATCATGAGCAGTGTCGACCATGTAGATATAACCAGAAATGCTCTCTGCAATGGTACTCTTGCAATGAAGAATACAATTGAAAATGTGTATGACCTTACGCTACATGGTAAAATATACCTTCCTAGCTGCGCTAGACTAACAAGGCTTGTAAACGTGAAACGATGTGAGCTGTGTAATTGTAATCGAATCAAGCAGGTGCGGCCTGGTTATGGTATTGCAATTTGCTTCCATTGTCTTCGCTGCAACGCCGAAGAACCAAGTGAAACATACACAAGTGAAATATTCATTCGACCACCAAACGAAAGACATATTAGTATTGGTTTGAATGAAATAATCAGCCATCCACGTGTATCAACTGTATTGCACGGTTATTATGTTACTCTTCGAAATGGAGCACGAGTTTTCACCCATTGTAAGAGCCATTATACTTGCAATGCCGAGAGACGTTTTATGTGGGACCACCATCTTGTAGATGACCAAGGATGCAGGAAAAACATAGGGCCCATCGTTACCAGGGAAGATGTTTATGTAATAACAACCATGAAGAGGATGGAAGAATTCGAGTCGTACATTTCAGTTAAATTACGAGCACCGCCACTGACGGAGTATGAAGACTTTAATGATGCTGTAAGACAGTACAGACACGTGGCGTATAAGAACATCAAAAGAAGGCAAGAAGAAAGTGAGATGAAGAAAATAAAAGCAGCTGAAGCAAGAAGCGCAAAGTTACTCAAAGTGCAACGTTGGGTTCGTACATTGACTGAATCAACACATTCTGATTGTAGGTATTTGCTACGACATACAGTCAACAGGGATTATGTGAACAATGGCCCACAGCGGGTTAGGGTTCTATATCGATTCGATGATGCATATTCTCATCTTCAAGTAATTCATTTCAATCATCCTGAAGTCCAGATATTATTAAGCAAATATGTGTCAGCACCGTCTCGTATGGCTGGACAGAAGAAGTTAAAAAGCGCCCGTCTCGGACTTTATAACATACACAGACAACTTAATAACATTCACAGACCTGATGAAGACGAACAATCCAGTGAGGAAGATTCATTGGTATCTGACGAGGAGGAATAGGATGTATAGTCTCAGAATAGGAAATATTGTACAATACAAAATTTCTTATGTACTGATTCCTTTGTTAGTTTATATATATACCAATTCCTATGTAGACAAAGATTGTACTGATTCCTATTTATGCGCAATGAATTTTTGTATTATACAAAATTTCCTAGTGTTAATTAGTCACGAACGTACGTGCCGCAGAAGATGCGAACGTACGTTCCGCAGAAGATGAGCGCTCTGTGCACCTGAGCTAGGGGGTAATCTTGATAATTAGATAGATTCAGCAAAGAGGGAATAAGATGGAACTCGAACCTAAAACCTAAGCCCTAAGTCTACCATTGAGCTACCTTGGTTCCTTATGGTGAATGGATGTACCTACCTAACATTAAGTCACACATCCCACGGGAGTTCAACCTCTGTCCTTTTATACCCCGGCGGACTTTGTATGTGCCTTTTCCTTGCAGTACTCAGTTTCTACCTCCAAGCAGTGGCAGTTATGTTGGGAGGATAAACATAATTCCTTTTTCAGAGCAGTGGAGTTGCTATGGGCTTGAGTTGTCAAAATTCAAACAATAAGAAAATGACATCTCCATCTACTTCTAAGTATTTATTTTCAGAAAGAATGACACAATGAATAAGAATCGCAAACCATATTATACGACTCTTATTTGTTACTCCTCTACAATTGTTGACACTTATTTACCTGGGCTCCTAATTGTTCGTTTTCTGTTACTTTTTCTGGACGGGCTTGAAGTTTTGTTGGTCTTTGCTTTTGTTGGGGTCGAAGGAACAGTTGTTCCTGGTTTGTGTCCTTTCTTTTTCGCTACCACTTCTTTGGTGCTAGTCCTAGATGCTTTTGCATCTGTTTTGGTTTTCTTTGTTGGTTTGTTATCATCATTCGGGTCATATACAGACCCTTCATCAGGAGACCCTTCGGATTCTGATTGTTGTGCATTGGGTGCCTCAAATGTTGGGTAACCTTGTTGCTTTAATTTCCTCTTTGATCCCTGCTTTTGTTCATTTGTACTGGAGTCGTCGCCACTACCTGGACTACTACTATTCTGGTCACAACTTAGTTCACTCTCGTCAACTTCATCATCGACAATTTCATTCAAGTTCGCTTGAACCAGTTTCCAAGTGTGCTTGACGTAGTTATACATTGTTGTCCAAATGGCAAACACAGCCGTATCTCCTTGCTGTACCATTCGAAGATCAAGAGACACTTTCCAACCGTTGTCACTCAAGTTATGAAAGTATTCAGTCAATGCTTGAAATGTTGTGTTTGAATGGAAGGTTAACTTTGGGCTACTTCCACTGTGATCCGTGTAGTATTGATAGAAATTGAACAAATCATCATATCGAAAACATAGCACTGTTTTGCTAAGATCTGTTTTTCTGACAGTACTCCTTGTTAGTGGACCCTTCCATCCCATTGCTTTGTACAAAGTGCTCACACTATAGGTTTGTATCTGGTGAAGGTCAAGCTTTGCTGCCTTTTCAATAACTGCCTCAGCTGTCAAACCAGGCATTGGTAGCTCGCTCACTTCCGGTGACACTGAATCTTCGTCGAATAAATCCTGGGGTGATTTTATATGTCTGAGGTTCTTGGTTGAAATAGGCGACAGTATTTCATGTTGAATACCAAGGGGCTTAATCAACTTTTCCAATCCATTCTTGAATACCCCTGCATTATACTGAATTCTTGTTAAAGCATCGGTCATGCGTCCTTTGAGCAAATCTTGTTCCAAGGTGCTCATCCACATGTGCTGCTCTTGAAGTGTTTTTACTAACATGCGGATACCATGTACTATATCTTGTTTCTGCTTGTACTGCAGGGTCTTGAGGGCTTCCGACTCAAAGAATTTTTTACAGTGTATGTTTACAGGGTAACTGAGTACGTGTTTGACATGTTCTGGATCAACTGGTTTGCCAATTTTCCCACACTCGAGTGTAATTTTAGCAATATAGATCTCCTCTAGAGCCGTCCTTCCTTTTTCGCATGCAGGTAATTCTGTGTTGGGTTCTGTATCTATTGAACATGAAATGAATCATACATGGCTGTCAGCAAGAAAGAAATCACAATAAATCAGTATAGTCAGGTTGCCATACTTACCAAATAATGCTCCTGTATTCTGCTTCTTGGCATTTGATGATGTTGTTGATTGTGATGCATTACTTCGTTTTTTACCTTTTGTTTTTGTTGTTACCTGTGATGTTTTGAGGGATCCTGTACCTTCTCCTATTGGAGTAACTTCTGCTGCTTCGCCACTTCCTTTTACTCTTGTTGATGTTTGTTTTGGTTGTTCGGCGTTTTCTACATTCATTGATGCCTTTGACTCTTCTGTTGGCTTGGTACCTCCTACTACATTGTTCACCTCTGATGTTGTTGTTGATGTTGTTGTTGTTGTTGTTGTTTGTTTTGGTTGTTCGGTGTTTTCTACATTCGTTGTTGTCGCCGGCTCTTCCGTTGGCTTGGTAACTTTTGCACCCTTGTTCACCTCTGGTATTGCTGTTGGTGATGTTTGTTTTGATTGCTTATCCACTACTTCGTTGGTACTATCGAATGATGCATCTTTGTAGTACCATTCAGTCAACTGGTATTTTTCCTTGTCTGATAAAGATTCAAGCTTGTACTTTTTCACTGCTTCTTTGTACACCACTTTGATGTCTTCTTCTGTGCCAATAACATTACCGAAATCCGTCATGAGGATTGTACTCATCAATGGTTGGTGTTTGTCTCGAAAAAGTTCGCTTTCTATAGTAAACCAATAATATGGTTGTGCAATAAGATCATTCTTCAAATAGTATAAAGTCAGATATTGACGACGAAGGAGCATATCGTCGTGCAGTTTTGCCATAATATCCTCTATAGGAGCACCTTTTTCACCATCCCACTTCCACTCCGTTGTTGGCTGGACCCAGTCCTTTTCAGGCAGTATCTTTTCTATATTGTCAAGGTTTGCAAACAGACGCATACCTTGCTCATCAAGATCATCTACTGTCATCTTTTTGCTTGGTACGTCATTTGTATCTGATTTATCAGGGCTGTCATCATCTTTCTGCTTCCCCCCTTTCCCCTTCTTTTTGTTGCTCTCTGGAGAAGTTGATGTGACATTTTTATCTGATTTATCCGGGGTGTCATCATCTTTCTGCTTCCCCCTTTTCCCCTTCTTTTTGTTACTCTCTGGAGAAGTAGTTGTATTAGTTCGCGACACATATAACAGTAACTTAGGCTGCTTTCCTTCCGACTCTTTAGAAGCTTGGTCTCTTTTAAACATCACAGCTTTCATCCATACCCTGTCAGACTTGTCTAAATTGTTGATGTCACCGTTCATAAGCACGTATGGAAGGAATTCAAACAGAAGTGTGGGCGAGTCGTCTTCGTGACCTGGGCAGAGTGAATAGTATCCCCTGGGTGCTCTTGTCTTGCTGGTCCCTGGATTCGTTTCTAAACATGGGAGCGCTCTCTTTGCTACTCCTCTAATGGGGCTCACCTTCACTACATAGCCCGCTCGCCATACATTTTCCCCCTCAACATATCGTTGGATAAAACTCGCCCAGCTGTGTACCAGTAGGGGTAACAGAAGTGACTTTTGATGCAATGACTCTTGAATGTGAATCTTGCGAATGTAGATGCCAATCGGTTGGCGTTCGAGCTTGAGAACATTCCTACTCAATGATGTGAGTTCACCTTTGGCCACCTTTGTTGCTTGTACGTTGCCACTCAAAGAAGCTTTAATATTGCAGAGGGCCGGGTCAAAGCTTTTCGCCGTTGCATCGTTCAACTTTGGGAATAAACCCACAACACATAACACACGCGTGAACCGATGGAGGTTGTTGTAATATATCATGCACCTTAACCAATCCAATGAAGCAGCAGTAGTCTGGCCTGACTTGATGTTTGCCGCAAAGGATTTATATTGTTGGCAAGTCATTTCCCACAATATGTAGGTAGAGTTTGCTACCCAAAAGCGCAAGGAAATTTTGTAAGATACAAATTTTCATATCAAGTTCAGAATTGTGATGTATGTGGCCTCTTACCAAGGATTATCGCCACATCCATGTTGTTAGACGACTGAATTGTATTCCCAATATTTGTAAACGTACGTTTCAATATAGCACCCGCTTTTTGGATAGAGATCTCTCGTGCTTGTTTTCCTCGATTCAAATATGGTTCGGTTTGTACAGCGACAAACACATTCCACATTTGGCAAATGGTATGAGCTGCACCCATGATCTCGGCTCCACTCGAATACATGTGACGGGCTGGCGATAGCGCATAGACCTGATTGTACACGCCATGAAGATTAAGCGTTGTATTTTTGTCTTCTGGGACATTGTGAAAGCGTAGGTAATATTCAATAGTGTCCATCCTTGCTTGATCTTGGAGTGTGTCATGCCTGGATAGGTTTTTGATAGCCTCCCATAGGATGGTCAAAATTAATGGAAAATGAATCAAATTATTCGCCATCATGGGATTCATCCTTGCCTTTTCCTTAAACTCACTACCTACATCCTCTGTCATTGATTTGTAGCTAGGGTAAAATGGATACCCAGCTACCTTATCCTTAGTTTCATCTAAACCATCCTTTTCTTCTTCATTGATAGTGTTGTATTCTCCATCTTTTGCATTTGTTTCAAGCATTTTCATCAGCTTCGTCTTTGCTTCACTTGAGTAGGGGTTTCTGATGTACTTTTTGAATTCGTCGCTTAAAAGTATCTGATTCACGTGTGGATACAGAGTTTCAATGATGGTGGACGTCTGCTCTGTTGGTCCCAATACATTGTCATCCATGAGCTTGCCAATGTCGTCTTCAACTTTGTTTTCATCTCTGTCTGGTATCTTGGGATATTTGAAGCGAGCGTGTGTAAAATCCGGGCGATATAAGACATTCTTTGTCTTGAATAAATTCACATACTTCTCGGCTTCTACACCCAGAGTTTGCCATGGACATCTTGTATTGGAATCTCTCTTGGACTCGGAGTGTAGTTTGCTAACGTGGACGAATACATTACTGAGAAATTCCCCCTGAACATCTTGTTGATTTACGTAGTACAACGACAATGGTATGTTCACAAACTGCTCATTATCATCTTCGAAGAATCGCTTGCGAATCTTGTTCCTGAATTCATCATCGTTTTTGATTTCATGATTGCCAAGGTGGAATTCAGCGTCTTCGTAGTCTTGAATGCTTAGAGTATTGGGTATGATTAGACCATCTGGGTGGAATTTCGCACCATAAACAGCGTGTGTCCAAGCCATCTGGCGGTGCATACCTTCGATGAAATTGATGTGGATATTCTTGTACAATCCTTTTTCATTCTTGTGCACGAGAAGTGCAAGTTCGATGAAACATTTCTGAAGATAATCTGGATCATCATCACACCCAGAAAAGAAGTCATTTGGTAAGGTGATACCATTCAATGTTGCGACCTGTTTCATACCATCCTTCGTAAAGGCATTTATATTCATGTATGTATGTAGGTCCAAGTCTTTGCCTTCGGGGTCTTTCTTAAACCAACGATCATAACCCCAACCTTGGTATATTTCCTCGTTACGAGGGACAAATGGTGCAACTGCTTCTTCGTACATCGGATATCCTGCAGCAACAGTACACAATTTAACACTTCTTTGGTCAGATTGGGATGCATTCTCGTTCTGCATTAAGTACAATGGAGTAATATGTAAGCTATTATGATAGGAAATTATGTGAAATACAAAATTTCTACGCTCTTACCTTGTCCCAAGTAGTCATGTAAACTTCCATGTCTTTCCCCCATGAACTACGATCATTAGAATTCTTCTTATCAATCTTCAATGGATTCGATGCCATGTTATTGATCATTTCCATCGAAGCAGTTTTAGATGGATTATTGTGATTCACACGCATGTTGGAATTACGAAGGACAATTTCATCCTCATCTTCCGACTTAACTTTCACCATGGTATTGCTCAATAGAAGCATCGAGATGTGCACAGTAGTATTGAAATTACGACAATACTTATTTAGGAGTTCATTCATTTCGTTTCTTCCGCAATTTTCAGGGGTGTGCTCAAACTTATCCATGATAATATCGACTTGATCCTCGGTTAGATTTGTGTTGCCACCCAGCTTGCGCGATAAATGTTTCTCCATTTCATCCTTATGCTTTTGCATTGCACTCTCATTGCTCGTTGTAGAATCCATTGCATTGCTGTATTAATAATAAACCAGACAATGCACAAAACTGTAGCATTAGCAAAATGGTAAATCTAACCACCTGGCGCTAAACAACGGAGCGTTACAGATTGCATAACTCACTCTTCTGACGTAGGCATCACGCAATTGATTGAATGTATGAAGATTGTTCGACGATGATGGTTTTAGTTTCGTTGTTCTTATAGTACTGCAAGAAGTGACGATTTGGCTGTGGCGAAAATTATGACATCAATCTGATGTAGATTGATGGTTGGGATCAAATAACATTGCCTTCATACGTGGATTTCGGGGGCATTTTTTATGCCCCACGTTGGTGACGCCCAGGTGGCCCCACTGTCCCACTTGGCGCACATGTGTTACCACAGTAACACTAACAAACACTAACAAAAATCGAGGTACCCCCGTGTGCTTGGAAGAATGCTGGGAGCCTGTACTGTAGGTGGGATCGCCCACGCGCTCACTAAATCTCAGCCATTGTTCTATCCTTGGGCTCTGTGATGAGTTGGCGAACCATGGCATGAAGAAATTGGTTAGCCGTTTTTGGGCGGTAAGGGGCAGTACCGCAGACCTCAGCAAAGTTTGTTCTTTATGTCAGTTTCTCAACTGTATACGCTTAAAGTTGGAAAAACAATAGAATTCCTTCGTATGTATACTGTTATATTATTCCTATGTATATGAAAATCGCTGGTTGTTATGTTTCATCTGAGTTCCTACGTAGAAAAATTACGTAGAATAATTCAAAACTTTAGGTAGACGTCTCTACAGTTAGTTCCTCTGTTGTAATTTAACACATTCTTTATGTCAGGCGGTACTATATGGTCCATTCTTTCTCAACTTTTGATTTCAGAAAGTTAAATAGTTCCTCTGTTGCAATTTAACACACTCTTTATGTCAGGCGGTAACATGAATGGTCCATTCTTTCTCAACTGAAACCAAAAAGTCAGGTGGGAGGCAATAGTAAAAGGGCAGTTGCAGGTCCTCTCTTCGAATTTAACATTCTCTTTATGTCCGGCGGTAAAATGATGAGAAATGAAGCTTAACATTCTCTTTATGTCCGGCAGTAACATGAATGGTCCATTCTTTCTCAACTGAAAAAAAAGTCAGGCTGGATGGCAGTTCAAAAAAGGCGGTGTCATAATTGTACTATTCCTACCTTGAGAATGTTCTTTATGTCTGCTTTCAGATTTCTGATTTCACCAAATTTCACAGCTCTTTATGTCCAGGTTAAATTACCAACCTCTACACTGTACCTACCCTTCATTCGATTCTCTTTATGTCCAGACTCTTTTTGTTGTTGTGAAATAGGTAGGCCTTGTTATGTTTCTACTAAACCAACCACCAAAGAGCATCCCACAAGATGCACCTTTCATCATCTCATAATTTTCAATTTGCAACATGAAGAAGAAGAAGTTCAACACCGGCGCATCAGCGTCAGAGTCCAACCACTATCATGCATCTCCGTCACGCAAAACGTCTACTAACAACAAGAAGTCTCCGCCAGAGAAATCATCGTTTGCCACGAAGGCTTCAACACCCATAGCGTCGCCCAAACGTTCACAGGATTCTGTACCTTCTAGCAGCCGCAGTTCAAAACAGAAGAAGTATGATTCCACCGCCGCAACCCGTCGTGATTCGCCAATGAAGAGATCAAAGTACGATCCAGTATTCCCGTCGCCTTCGTCCACAGCAACAACGCTCAGCTCGAGTCCTACCTCCAGTGCAACATCTCCGTCCACTCCGCGGTCTACCGCTTCAAGTCGTAGCCGTGCAGAGAAAACTTCATCTGCTGTGAAGAAGTTATACATTGGACACAAACTTCCATCAAAAATGAATCTTCCACGATACCCTCCTGGATCCGTCACCATCAACAACTGTAATCTAATGAACCCCGGCCATTGCTTGCACCTCATTCGCCAGAATTTACCTGACTTATCAACACGTGACCAAGTTAAGTTGTTCAAGACAACAGACGATAAGCATCGCATTGAAGAGACTATAGCTTCCTTTGATAGCGCCAAGACTGTGAGGACACTATATGAACGACTTTGCGAGGAGTTGGACGTCGCAGTGAACACAAAATCACA
>Ga0075477_10001634_pt1 | contig 10559 bp, 9 predicted proteins | sample DEB08_DNA_FD_76338 | JGI IMG/M metagenome (GOLD analysis project Ga0075477, IMG submission 76338) | Aqueous microbial communities from the Delaware River and Bay under freshwater to marine salinity gradient to study organic matter... | ecosystem: Environmental > Aquatic > Marine > Coastal ...
TTTGGCATCAGCCATTGCTGCTACAAACTCAGTGCAGGCAACAGTTACGGCTGGTGTTGAGATGGCTTGATTGCGGATTGTTTGGTAAACGGCCGACAATAAGAGGGCATCGTAGAAGCCACGGTAATCACAGGTCACCTCACCAGCTTCGTCGGCCTTCTCTGGCCAGGCAGGCAATGCTTCTGGGTTTACCTGATCTTCACGCACTTCGGGAATCTCGGGGGTAACAACCTCTTCCGTCTCTTCGTCGATAACGGCAGGAGTGTATTCCTGTGTAACGACAGAGATGGTAGCGGGCTCGTTCATCAGGGCCTGCAGCTCATCAACATCAGCGCAGGCATTGATGGCAGTCTTGCGATCCTCGTGGACGACACGTACAGCGGCACGGAAGTTAGCGACCTCAGCAGGAACACGTCCAGGGTCACCTAGTTCAGATTGACGGGCATAGTACCAGTCGGTTGGAGTCAGCAGCTGACCAGCGGTTGTACGAGACTCTTCGATCAGCGATTCCTTCAGTTGATCCAGATCACGTGGCGTAGCGTTGTAGCTGCCGTCAGCATTGGGCCCAGAGACAATGTAATACTTGTCTGAAGGCCGCTGCTGGACATACACAGGAACAAAACCTAGACTGGAGAAGGTTTCACTGTTTGCCCCCTGCCTGGTATAGTTAATATCGCCATACGAGAACGCACGGTTCTCAGCGTAGCGCTTTTGGGTAGCAGGGTCAAGCCAGAAGGAAGCCATGGGTGTCTCCAGTCAGGGTAGGTTACCTAGCGTGCCGTTGCAGGCGACTGGAATGGGTTCTCTGCGAAGGCGGCGTAGATGTAATCTGCGGTTGAATTAACAGCCGCGTTGGTGGTCCTCATCTTGAACCCATTGCTCAGGAAGTCGATGTCATGAGTAGCCCCTGTTAGTTCCGCAGCGGTAGTGTTTGACTCCATCGGGTGTTGGCTTGGGTTGTAGGTGTCCCTAGTGCTGTCGTAGATCCACCAGTTGCCTGCAGCGTTTGACTTGATCAACACGAACGCAGGACTGAAGCCAAGGTAGACAAACGGTCCGTCAGCATTGCCGTTGCCTGTGTAAGAACCGAAGGCGGAGTAGCCGGGGATAGCGGTCCAAACGTAGGCAGTCATTAACTGCCCAGCTTGGTTGGTAATGCTACTTGAGCCGACACCAATTGTTGTTGCTGACATCTGTGCAGAATTCCAGATGTCTTCGTTGGTGGTCCAACCCCCAGCGGAGTTAAGGTAAAAATATCCAGCGGCAGGAGTTGCAGCAGAGCTCCACATAGGCAATAGTCCACCTGTATAGCCAACGCCAATAATATAGTCAGGAGTGCCATTCAATCCATGGCCAACAGAACCAGCTATTTGATTACCAATCCACTGAACAATACTAAATCCAGCATCTGGGTTGGCTCGGATTGTTGCAGGAATAGTTCCATTAGTATTGGCAACATCCGAGTCGCCTGCTTTCCAGCACCAAGCAACAGAATCGCCAGTAGGTGCTGCATAGGCGTGACCACCTGTGCCAGCAGGAGACTGGTGGACATCACTGGTGCCATTCATGACATCCACCAGCTGGTGCTGGTTAGAGTTAACCCGATCCTTGATCCACCAGAGACCACCAGAGGGGAAGGCAGCTTGGGCCTGATCCAGAATGCCTAAGGGGGAAACATTAACTTGATTGACCCATGCGCCTGTGCCGCCGCCAGACCAAGCAATGTAGATGGTGATAGAAGTAACACCAGTCAGTGGTGTTGTCGGTCTCCAGCGGGACCAAAATGTTGAAGCTTGGATGTAGCTATTTGAAATCGGTTGGGTCACTATCCCATTGAAAAGAGCGTGTCTTCCAGAATCTCCAGGCCAGGTCGTCCAAGTAGTTGGATAAGTAGCAGAGCTGAAGGCTGTCGTGCTGCTTTGCACTTGATCATTGCCGCTTAACTCTGTGCCAGCCTCAATCAGAAGGGCGCCATTGATCTCAATCCCGTACCATCTTGGCGACGCTGAAGACTGACCAGTGATTGCAATCTCCTCCAATACGCCGTTAGTAGGCGCAGGCAGTTGAACCTTGATCACCTCTTCAGAGGCGGGTGTGGGCAGTCCGCCATTGCCCGACCCAGTAATCGCCTGGAAGTAGTCCCGACCATTGGCGATCGGGGCAGCAGGCATCTTGGCAGTGGACAGCGGCTCAAACCCTGCAGGTGGTGTGTGGCGGAAGGGTTGTTGACCGACATTGAAAATAGTTGTGCCATGGCCGTATCCAGACCAAGAGGCAGGAACAATCTGGTCAGTTGTATTGAAGGTGTGAACCTTTGGGTCGCCACCGTTTAATGTCAAGGTAACCTGGTTGTTGTCAATATCCCATGCCCAACCGATGACGTCAGTGCTGTTTTGCGTGATGTAGCTTCCGTTTGGAGTAACTGTGCCAAAGTTGGAAACATTGGTTGTATGAGGATAGAACCAGAAGCAAAGAGCATCGACAAACGTTGTATTGGAGTTGGCTCTGTCGTACTTCATGAACCCAAGTACTGGGAACGACGAGGCAGTGTTTTTGCCTTGGAACCGTGTCTCGTAGTAGTACTTGCCTGACTGAGGCGGTTGAATGGTTGGCAGCTTTGTTGCGAAGACCCACGTATTGGCATCATCTGTACCCATATTCGCAAAGGAGTAGGAGGGGGATGCGGTAGTGCAAAAGACAAGAGGGTTCCACGTCGCAAAGTTATTGGTCGGGCTGTCCTGCACGATGTCGTACAGAGGACTGGTTTGATTTGCTGTTTCAAACCCAGTAGCAGTGAAGTCATTCCCGTTCCCGCTGTAATCCTTGCCAACGTTGGTGGGGTCAGCAAAGGTCAGGTGGAACCCATTGGCGCCGTAGTTAGGGTTGGCTCCATCAATCAGGATTTTACCGTCGACACGAATACCCAAAATGGTCCCGCCGTAGTACCCAGTACAGTCAAACCCTTCAAGGCTGCCGCCGCCAGAGGCAAGCGTATACCAATCATCATTGCTAGCAGTTGGAGTGATTAAAACCTGAGTAGTGACTCCATCAACAGTTACGTTAAATGTGTTTTGTAGTGCGTATGCGTACATGTTGACTTCTACTTTGTCGGCAAAAGGAATTGAAGTAGAAGGAGTCCAAGTTAATGTGTCTCCAGTGTTCAATGTTTGTGTATAACGACCGTTGCCAACACCTGTCTGGCCAGTTTGACCATCAAACATTTTGTCGGGTGTATAGGTTGTCAACCAGCTACCACTAGAACTGGTTACATCCGAGCTGTAAACAGTAGTAGTATCTACGTCAAACTGCGGGTCAACAGGAACCCAGACATCATTGGCGTTAAAGCGACCGAAGGTGGTGGGGTCTAGGGCTTGACCGTCGATGAAGTGGACATCAGCCATGTATCCGTCAAATTGATGGCTACTTGCGGCATTGCCAAGGAGGAAAAGCGCGGTGACCTTTGCGCTCGCTGGCGTTGAATTAGATATAGCGACTCCGTTGACGTGAATCCCATTGCTTCTGCTGTATACAACGTGATACCAAGCTGAATAATCGCGATAAACAGAAGGGGTTGTGAGGTTTAAGTTCTCGCCAGTTGTGTTGTAAAAGGCGTAAAAGCTGCCATTGGTGTTTGGGTAGACCCCCAGCCATCCATTTGTTTCAGACACAAGGCCGCAGAAACTGCCAGCGACAAGGCGGCCAGAAGGCTTAAACCAAAATGAGTAAGTCCAGTCATTAATAGTCGTAGACGTAAGCGTCCTTTCAAGCTTCTGAGCACCTCTAAACCTCAAGCTGTTGGCAATCGGATCACCAGGATCGTCACCGCCAGGCGCAGGACCAGCCGCCAAATCGGAAAACCAGTACTGCGCGAAATCCATTGCTTACCAAGCCGTGTCCTAGTAAGGATTCCTATGGCCTTACGCAATGCCTTGCGTAGCCTTACTGAGTAGAATCGAAGTGCCAGACTCAACGTAGAACGCAACCACAGCAGGGAAGCTTGAGATCGACTCTGCAGCGCCGCCAGGATGCTTGATGTTTGTACCCCAGCCAGTAGGAGCAGCGGCAAGGCGAATCAGCCCAGACATGCCTGCAGTTGCATTGGTAGGATTGGGAACAGCGATGCCACCAGAGCAATACCAGAAGTTACCAGTAGACAGGTCCCATGCGCCTGCGCTGATTGTGCGCTCGGTGGCGGTCAAAGATCCAGTTAGGTTGTCGCCATCGGTCTTTAAGGCGGTCCCCGGCTCGAAGAGGCTGTTGGCTCCACGGTAACGCAGGATCTCCCCGTCAGTAATCAGGAGGGGGCTTGCAACGTCAGTTAGGTCGGGTAGCGCCGCAGGGATCGTTGGCTGGTTGATGAGGTCGTTGTAGCTGCCAGAGGTGGCAACAGTGGCCAGATCACCAGGCTGAACAGCGGTGTCAGCCAGAGCCCCCTGCGCGGTGGTAGCAGCGCCCACATCGGCAGCGGTTAACACAACAGCGCCCTGCTGACCATTGACACTGGTGACGCTGTCGGCCGTAGCCTGAGCAGAGAAAACAGTAAAGCAGTCCTGGGCACTCTGAAGAGCGCTTCCTGAATCGCTGATATGCTCGACGGGGAACTTAGAGCGAGCATTGTCGCCTACATTGCTGCAGGGTCCTGTTAGGTGAAAGAGAACGGCCTTTCCAGCATTGGACTCCTGTTGGAAGTAAACGCTGTAATTTTCGTCGATCATGTTCTGCAAGACTGCAGAAAAGTCAACACCATTCTTGTCGATATTGCTGAATGCGATTTCCGTAACTAGGGTAAAGTCGGTGTTGTTAAAGCGAACCTTGCCCGAAGCTACAGCGTCAATGTCGGTGCTGCTTTCGTAGCGATAGCGAGTCGAGTTAATCGTAGAACCAGCACCCGTGTTCTCCGTGGGTACCCAGGATACGCCATTCCAGCCCAGCACTTCACCAGAGATAGGCGGCACACTAATCAGATCTACGTCGGCCAAATCCCCGAGCTCGCCAGAGGATATGGACGTGATATAGCCAGAGTCGTTGGTCAATGTGGAGATATTGTCTCCAGGTTGCGTTGCGGACTCCGCCAAGGAGCCCTGAGCTGTTGTGGCAGCGCCTACGTCTGAAGCGTCAAGAACGACAACACCGGTCTGGCCGTTGACGCTGTCCACAGCACCACCGCCGCCACTGCCCACAGGGACGAGGGAGGATCCCTCTTTCATGTAAATTGTATCTTGATCAATCGCGTAACAGATTTCCCCGTCACTTAAAGAAGTGGCGTTGGCAAGCAAATCAGCGTAATTACCCCGAGCGGGAAGGATCGGATTTCTTGGTGAAGGAACTGGCATCGCTTTGATCCTGTGATCCTTCTAGTCTGCCGATTAGCTGAAGTTCCCGCCGTCAATAGTCTCGTTGGAGATGTCAATACCTGTGACAATACCACCATCGTATGTAGTGCCGTCAGCAGCGCCAGACGTGCCAGTTGTGAGATTACCCCCGTCAATAGTGGTAGAGCTCTGAGCAGAAGAGCCGCCAGTAGTGAAGTTACCACCGTCAAGGATCTTAGCGATAGCGACACCAAGGGCGCCAAGGGCAGTCTCCAGGTTAACCCAGGATCCGTTTTGTCTAACGTAATAATTGCCGTCAATTGGGGCCTCTGGTATTCCGCCGCCGCCTGCAACGGCCGATTTAGTAAAGAGGAACTCATACCCCTTGGCGTTTTGATAGTCCGGCTCAGTACCCGCGCTCTCAACGTGAACAACAGTTAATTCAAAGCCGCTTAAAGTTTCGAGGTATCCGGTAATTGCATACAGGTGGGCCTGGGAAAGATCTTCGCCCAGGGCAACGTAGATCCTGTCGTAGCCCTGCTGCAATAGGTCCCTAAGCAGGACTTCGACATTGTTACCCCGAGAAGTCTCGTCACTGACGTGGAACTTGGTAACCAGGTCGCCATCAGAGGAGTCGGTATGGAAATGGCCCGAGTTAGGCTCCTCGGTGTGGTCATGGGGATGGTAGGTCCAGGCAATGGTTGAACTGACACCAGTGCCTCCGCTAGCGGTAGTGCCACCTACTGGTCCGCCAGCCGACATCGTCTGACGCACATACAGGTTCGTCCACTTGCTACCGTCCCAGGTCAGGACCTGCCCCTTCTCCATAGGCAGGATTGACTGCTCAACGTCCTTGAGATCAAACAACTCAACCTGAGTCGCGTCGACATCTTTACCATCGCGGCCGTCGTAGCCATCGCGGCCATCCTTGCCGTCCCTACCTGGCCTGCCACTGCTCACCAGTAGCATCCGGTCCTGAACGTCCTCTACAAGGCTCTGGAAGCGCTCCTCGTACTTAGCTAGATCAACCTCTACCTTCTTGGTCTTTTCAGCTGCTGGAGGCCTTTGAGTGTTTTCTGAAAGAAAGTCGGTCGTGGTGACCGTTGTCATCAAGCCAGGCTTGACCTGGACGCTTGGTAGTAGTCGTTGAATTTCAGCAACAACCAGGTCGTCTTCCTCGTCCGACTCAATGTAGATAGTCCAAGTCGCCTGGAACTCGCTCAGCTCAGGAAAGCGATCAACGCAGATGTAAATCCCTTCGGCTCCACTTAATGAAGGCTTGCCATCGACAATCTTAAGCTTGGCAGAAAGACGGATGATCTCGCTGCCGCCGAGAACACGCAAAATATCGGCGGAAGAGAGGATCATAGCAATATGTTTCTCAGGTTAGTATTCCAGTGGTGGTAAAATATGCCAGAGATTTCCCTGCCATGATCACGATCCAGGAAGCGTGCGATCTGCTATACCGTGGCAAGAGCAATATCCCCAATGCGGCTAAGGCCTGCGGGATGGAGGACTACAACGACATGTTCCAGGTGTTCGCCGATTATGCAGTGGCGATCCCTATTGACGAAGACGATTGGCGCGGTGATGTCGAACCCGCATGGCCCTGGGCATGAGCTACAGAACTGATTGGCGCGATACCTTAAGGCACTTCTCCAACGTTGCCTTCGTGGGCTCCTACCTCTTTTTCGAGCGGGGTATGGTGTTGCCTGGCGCGTGCTGCACCCTTACTGGTGAGCTACTGCTTGCCCCCTCCGCAATAAAACATCGCTCCTGGAGCACGGTTGCCGTCGGAACGATGTTTCTTGTTATGGCAGTTGGAACGATCAGCAGGTCGGTGCTCGGCTGATCACCTCTTGCCAGTCCCCTTTTTAGGCCCCTTTGAGCCTTTGCCTTTCTTGCCTTTGCCGTAGGCTCCTTTAGTTGCTTGAGCGGTAGAGAGTGGTAAAGCCATGGTTAATCAGAGTTAGTGTGTAGCCAGTCAGGGATAAACCTGACGTACTTGTCAGCCCGCTTCAGAATTATCTTCGTGAGGCGGATGGTTGCCGGTTTTACTATTACTTCCATCAGGGAGATGCCAATAATAGTATCCAGAATAATGTGAGGATGTACCATTTACTTTTTGGCAGAAAGAGGAGTCATTAAAGCCAAAAGGATTGCAATGTACGTCTCGGCAGCCCTTTGGAAGATGTTGGTCGAGTTGTTACACTGCTCGGTCATAGCGCTAGGATTGCGAGCAGCCAGATTGCTGCAATGCTTTGCCGAACTTGGCTTTAGCAGCTGCAACCTTACGGCTCCACAGCTCAGGCTTGGTCTTCTTGGCGGTGCTCATGATTACTTCTTGGTTGACTTACCGTTGTGGCCGTTTCTTGCGCGATTCTTGGAGGCAGACTCCTTAACCAGTCTTCCAGACTTGGTATGGCTCATGTCCTTGCCATCACCGTTGCCGTAAGTACCAGCTTTGCGGTTGGCCTTGTTCAGGGCACTGCGATACTTGCGACGCTTGGCTGTTTTGCCGTACTTAGTGTCGTATGCTGCTTTCTTCTTACGCGCCTCGGGATTGCGGGCGTAGTATTGAGCAGACTTGGATTTAGCGGCCATCAGAGATCATCCTTCTTTGCTTGACGAAGGCGGTCCTTCAGATCATTGATACGTTCATCTTGTTGATAAACGTGGTAGTCTAACTTGTCCTCAAATCGCGAAAGTGTTGAGAACAACCGTTCCATGGACAGCTCGAACTCTCTTTTGGTGAGATAAGTCTCTGCGACTTTAAGCTCTAGTTTTTCAGTTTGAACGGAGGCGGTTCTCGCTGCAAGTAAAGCATCCTCTGCTCTCTTCCAGGCAAACGTCCCCCAGCCTAATAGGGCTGCAGCCATGGTTGCTAAGACGTACTCTGGGAGCATGACGAGTGCAACACGTTACAGTATTAGTCTGCCGTACAACAGCAGGTTTACTGATGATGAGTGTTTTGCAGGAACTCAACAGGGTTGTGGAACAAGGAGTATAAACTTTTTAGATGCTCTGGAGAGCTTGAACAAAACAAGAACATAAACGTCGCCATTCCCATTGTGAAATTGGCGAGAGCAAACATGAAAAGACTGATCCGCACTTCGTGCTTATTGTTTGGGCAACGAAGGCACTTAAAGGCGGCTGTTGGGGTATAGCATTTGTTGTCGTTCACAGGTCGCTACCATCTAGGTTTTTCTGACCCGGTTCATAGCCATGACCAGCTAATCCAGTGACTGGATCGGCAATGTCGCGCTGCACCGAAACGGAGGGAACGCCTGCATCGGCGTCAATATCAATGTTGACACCATCGATGTAGCGTGGGCCCACTGAATAAGTAATGTCCATAACAAAGACCATCAACGGGTACCACTTAGGGTACCCGCAGAAAACATTATCTCAGGAGATTCTCAGACTTCTTTTTCGATCTCCTTGCAAAGCTTGAAGATCTCGGCCTTGGGTAGATTGTTCTTCAGGTCGTGACCACGCTCCATTGCGTACTCAAGCAGCTCAGACTTGGTCATTTCCTCTAGAGCGTCTTCCTCGATCTCCAGCTTGGTTTCCATCTCGAAAGCATCGGCGCCAACTTCGACGACAACCTCGGGAACCGGTTTGGGCTCGTGAACCTCAGGGGGCCTGGCTTTAACTTCGCCTTCCTGAATGTAGCCTTTGGCGATCAGCTCGCGGGCCTGAATGGTGTAATATGCTGCACGACGCTCCTCGCCCTTGACGAAGTAGGTCGGCATCTTCTCAAGGTGCGCCATGAAAAAAGGGGCCGTAAAGACGCTATAGTCTGCCGATGTGGTAGAATAGGACCATGAAAAGCATCAAAGCACTGCCCGACGCTGAAGCCATGAAAAAGGAGGGCCTGTAGCCCTCCCGTTTGTTCAAGATCAAAAGTTAAGATCAGGCGAAGCTGATCGAGTGACGGGTGTAAGAAGCAGAGCCCTTAACACTGGTCACGCCGCTGTCATCGAACTCAGCAAGGGTCGTCATACTTGCGTAGTTATCAGAGAGCGTGAGGTCTGCCTTGTCGGCAGTGATCTCGTCGACCTGAGTCTGATCGTAGGCAGTGCCAACGGTGACAAACAGGCTATCGAGACGGCTGTACCAGCTAGTCAACTCGTTATAGGTAACAGGATAGCGGGTTTCGTTGGATCCAGAAACGTCACCGAAGCGGAGGGCAGTTGGAGTGGCTGAGGTCGGCATGTAGGTGTCGACATCGGTGCTGCTGTAAATCAGCACGCCCTCAACGTAAACCTTATAGGTGTCGGTACCAGCGCCGTCGTAAGTAACGATGACCATGTCGCCAGCATTGCCAATGATCCAGTTATTCGTTGAGATGTTCCAGCTAGCACCGTTGGTTGAGGTGTTGAATGCACCGCTATCGAAGTCGCCGTAATGGATGTACTCGTAAGGGGAGGACCCCAGTCCGAAGCCAGCAATAGCATTGACGAAGTAATTGGCATCGCCAACCCCAGACAGCATCTGCTGAGCGCCACCAGTTGAGACCCAGTCGTCGGCGAGACGGAAGCCGTAGCTCCAGTTGGTTGTACGACCGCCAAAGCCGTGGAACTCGGTACCAGCAGCAGTGATCTCCAGGCACTTGTTAGCGCCAAGGGTGCTGTAATAATAAGCGACTGAGGGATAGCGCTTGCCGAGGATCGAGCTGGTTTTAGCGGCGTCGGACTGGGTGGTTGTCGTGGTATAGGCTGTGCCGCTGTTGCCAATCGCGGAACCCTGAACGGGCTGCGTGGCGATGTTACTCCACCTGTAGGCCTTGTCAAGGACCTCACCAGAGCCATACTTGAACGCAACCATTTCCTGGGTGGCATAGTTCCAGAAAGTAAGGCAGTTTGCTGTGTCAGCGTTGATGGAGCCCTTGTCGAAGGTGTAGTTACCAGAGTCATAGGCCACCGCACCCTCGATAGCAATCCAGGTACTGGTCCAACCGCTGGAGCTGCTGTTGGAGCCACTGTAGTTGAGTCCGTCCAGCCCGCCAAACATAGTGGTACGGGTCAACGTGAAGGCGTTGATGGTTACGTTGATCGTAGCTTCGTCGGAAATGCCGAAGGGCCAGGCAGCACGAGTCTTCATCGTGTAGGTCCCAGGCACGTTCTCTTGTAGACCAACAGCACCAGTAGAGCTAGAGCGGTTGAAGGTTCCTGGAGTGCCAGTGTAGTCGTAGAAGTACCAGGCCAGGCCAGGCCATGCAGAATCGGCGGTCTGCGTTGCGAT
>Ga0075477_10001639_pt1 | contig 10538 bp, 17 predicted proteins | sample DEB08_DNA_FD_76338 | JGI IMG/M metagenome (GOLD analysis project Ga0075477, IMG submission 76338) | Aqueous microbial communities from the Delaware River and Bay under freshwater to marine salinity gradient to study organic matter... | ecosystem: Environmental > Aquatic > Marine > Coastal ...
AGTGTATCTATTTCGTGTGTATTTATACCATCATAAATAGACGAAAACACTTGTTGAGCAACTTTGGTAACATCAACGGAATTGGAGAGACCTTCTGTAAGTTTTGATATCCTGTTGGTGACGTTATCAAACTTAACATCTTCAACACGACCGGAACGTTTTGTGACTCTCATTATATAATACCTACGAATCTATTTTTTAACTTACTTGGAGCACGAGTGTCTAAAATCAGCACTTCTAACTGTGACTGGACCTAAAGTCTCAGCTAAACGGTTGGGCTGGAGTAAAGACGAATTGACATAAAATTTACCTTCAGCATCACCAACTTTGGCAATGGGTGGGTACGAAGCAACGAAACACTCTGGAGCTTTACAGATTGGTTTCTCGTAGTTACACGGTTTGGTAGAATATGCTTTATCGAAATCGGCGAGGATTAACATTTATATTTACCAATACTTTTTTTCCAGGCCTATATTAAATGTGTGACGCTCTTCACATCAATTCGCTCAAACAGTGTCCAACTCCTCTGAACACTTTGTTCTTCTCGGAGTTTAACATGAATTTACTCCAGCGTGGTATCCGTCAGAGTTTCAGGGACCAAACGGGTGTTGCTATCGATTACCAAAACCCAAACGATTTATACAGTATCATGCGCGTTGTTTTTATTAACAATTCCGGTGATCCAAATGCGAACGTTCAGGAACAGGTCAAGTACATGAACGGTATCGTGATTAAAACGGCCATTGGTCAAATCCAAACGGGTGTTTCTCAGTACATGGGATACGTCCACGATGTAGATACACTTAGTGTTCCTATCGATAGACCCATAAGTACAACAACGTACGGTAAAAAGTTCGGTAAAAACGAACAAATTGGTTTATAATATAATTAACACGTACTTAGCATTAATTATAATACAAATTTTTGTACTATAATTGATTACTTCTTACTTAATGTGGTTATCATTCGGGTTCGGGTGACCTCTCTCCCTCATTGTTTTTGAGATATCTAACATATTTTTCTTCATCTTCAGTAAGTTCTCTAATATTAATAGATTCTCCTAATTCTTTTTTCAGTGTGTATCCTAAGTACTTATAATGTGCCATTGCATTAGTTTCGACTTCACTCTGTTCGGGAAATTTTTCGATGCGTTCCATATTAATTTCACTACCAGATGATATTGCATACTGTTTATAATTATCAATAGAAACGTTTTTCAATATTCTATACATTTTATCCCGCTCTTCAGCCTTTTCAACAACCGAAAGAACTTTATTGTATAAATTTGCCATTGCACGTTTCCTACCTTCTTCTACTTTATCTTCATTAAATCTATAAACCTCACAATTATATTCTGGTACTTCCCCATCTCCTTCTTCCCACCACATAGATACACCTCCATTTTCCTCCCTTGTTTTTTGAACCATTGGTCGACCACACCTTAAAAGTGGGGTTTGTTCAACTTCCTTAACAACTTCTTGTCCTAACATTTCAATATATTCCGCGATTTCGTCGGCGTCCTGTTTATTAACGATACGTTTAGATACTGCTTCGGCGACGAGTGGTTGTTTCAAAACCGCGACCATAACGTCGACCATTTGTTCCATTAACGTACCAACAACCGTAAGACCATTATTCGTTTCGGATCTATAGTTTTCGCGACGGTTGTATTCTTCAACGTTTTTGATTCGGTCTTTAATTGTTTCAAGATCTTCGACTGCTTTTTGTAGTTCTTTTACAGCGGCTTCATCTCCTGTTTTAGAGGCTGAGGCTGAGGTCGGGGTTGGAGTTTGTTCTGAAGGCGAAGACGTACTTGATCTTACTGCCGCTATTATAGATGAAATCAAACATATGACGAGAACCGCAACAACCGCGATTTTAAATTGTTGATTTTTATTTTTTGTCATACTTTATAGTATACAATTATTTTTTTATCATGTAAGGTGAAACTTCGCCCGTAGTTTCTTCTTCAACTCCTTCTTCGGCTGGTGCATTGTCGAGCGAAGTTTCATCTTCGTCTGGAACTGGTTCGTCGTCCCCACCCATCATAGCCTCGTCTGTGGCGTCTACAGTTTCACTTGGTGTAGTTCCGGGCTCCGGTGTTGGACCTGTAACTTCCGGTTCCGGTTTTGGTTCGGGTTCTGGTTCTTTTTTTCTAAAAATAAAAAACCATAATACAAATCCTAATAAGATTGATACTATTAAAGCTGCTATGATAGCGTTTTTTTCCATGTTTCTTATATAAAGTTTAGATTTTATTATCGGTTAAGTGAGAAATGGGTTTGAATTTTTATAAATGTGAAACTGAAAAAATCTGTAAAGAGAAGGGGTGGGATAGGGCTGGTGTAGATACAGTCTGGTTACTTTTAACTGAAGAGTTTGGTGAACTCGCATCTGCTATTCGACAGTATAAGAAAACGTTCAAGAAAACAAATCTAAAAAAAAGTCGGGGTACGGATATCATGATGGAGATGGGTGACGTGTTTAGTTATCTATTTCAATTAGCACATATGTTAGATGTAGACCTCGATGAAATGTGGGAACAGCACGGTATGAAAATGAAACATAAAAAATATATCTTACGATAATATAAATATGAGTGAATTAATGCTCGATGATAAAAATACGATGGATGATATTAATCCATTCGTGAGTTTTATGCCCGGTACGAGTCGCCAACCACACGAATTTGGTAAGTATACACCACCAGAAGATGAACCAGAGGGTGAACCATATAAAAGTCCAGCGTGTGATATAATTTCCAAAAACGTCGGTCGACCTGGATACAGAGAAGAAGAATGTGCTTTATCTAGACCACTTATTCCAGGAAGAAATATAGATAAAGGGTTTACTAACCCGGGACATAGTTTTAAAATTGAAAAAGCAATCGAAGCTGGTAACACGAACAATTTTGTTTTGAATTTACTCAGTCTGACATGTCTGATTCTATTAATTGTAATGTTCTAAACAGTTTTTCGAGATTAAATTTGTTTGTGCTCGTTTCTATAACTTCGGGAAATACATCTTTACATATGTTTCTTACCAATTTTTTCTGCCAAGAACACGATTTATTTATGTTTGGGGGTATAAATGTAGGATCAATTATTTGTATAGAACGCATAATTCGTATAAGCGAATGTATGTTTTTATTTTCACATAACGCGCTATCTAAAGCAATCAAAACCATTTTACGTGTTGTTTCGATTGTTTTAATAACCATAGTATCGAGAAACCTTTCGTAGCGAACAGAGCCTTTCGTCTGATTAAATTCACACTTTGATATCGTATCAAAAGTGTCTACCATGTCTTCGTAACCTTTACCTTCTATATACTTAGAATAGTGTATTTCGGTAACCATGCGATTTTTGTCTATATCATAAAGTTGGTGACAGTGTTTTAAAAATGCGGTCATATATAAGGAATGTTTTAAAATCTTTAAACCATTCCGAATTTTTTATCTGGTTTGAATTCGAGTTTCTTTTCGAGATCTTTTATTTGTTCTTCTTTTTTTATATCAGATCCTTTACATTCGTGTATTTCAAGAACGATACATCGAGAACAAAAACCTAATTTACAGTATTTACATTCGATGGGGATACCCCTTTTTTTACATTTCAAACACGGCATACATAAATAACCTAAGTTAGCTTTATATTTGTTTTTTTTAAGTTGAAATGTATTCGTCTATAGCGAATAATACGTTTTCGTATTTTCTAACACTCGATGAGTTTAGAAAAAGAATAACTCAGGAGCATCCCGATATCGAACCTTCGTGGATTAAACTTACTACGATAACGATGATTTCACAGTTTAAGAAGAGTATAGACATACAAAAATTGAAAAGTTTTTTTGGGGAAGATACTATAAAGCTAACAAACGTAAATAAAAAGTCGAGGACGTTCGATTGGACGCGTAAAGATACTACTTTTTATAACCAAATAACACTGGTATATGAAGATCATCATAGTACGAAATCGGCAAAGATCTTTCCGAATGGGAGTGTTCAAGTTGCTGGTTGTGCAGATTTATTTGATTGTAAGCGTGTGATAAAACAATTGTCTTTTATGTTTAGTAACATCCTTGGTAAAGAGTACATCATACCAGAAGATACGTTTCGTGTTGTCATGATAAATTCGAATTTCAGTTTGAATAAAAATATAAATCTCATACAGACGGCACAAAAGTTTGAAGATGTATTTAAAGTGTCTTTCGAACCCGATAGGTATTCCGCAGTAAAAGTAAAGTTTAAGCCAGCTGAAAATATGAAAGAAATTACGACGAGTATATTCAGTACGGGTAAAATTATAATTACTGGTGCCGAAACTTTGAAAGAAATTGCATTCGCTTATAACATAATAATATCGCATATACTCGAACATAAAGGTGTTTTACTCACTACAGATATTGACCCAGGTAAAAAAGAAATATTCGACGTAGCATCAGGGTACGACGTAAATGATATTATAAACATGGCTAAACAAATTGGTCAGAGATCGTGGTTAGATACAATTAAAAATAGACAAATTAATTTCTAATGTAATAATAATATATAAAATGTCTCAGCGACTTGGTATGGCCGATGGTCGATGTTTCACTATAAGTACGTCTAACCAATTACTTAACAACTATCTCATGGAAAAAAATGGTATAACTTTTGAAGACAATTACTCTTTTCGTAAACTTCTTCAAGAGAAAGGACCCGAACTTTTGAAACCAGTTCAAGATTTACAGGGTACGGAAAAGTGTGGATCGTGTGACAAAGCGCTTCTTAAAGTACCAAACATTTACTAACGCGGGAGGGTACGGTAAATTTCAAATTTAAACTTCTTTAAGTTCTGTAGAGAATGACACAGTGTGCCATATGTCTCAACGAGGTAAGGCAAACAAGGTCAAATACACCAATACGGTGTGGACACTTATTTCATTCGCATTGTCTACAAAATTGGAAAGATAGAGGAAAACAAACGTGTCCCGTGTGTAGAAAAATATTTGACGGTGGAAACTTCAGAGTACAAATTACAGTACACAATTTACTCGAAACTACATCGAATACGGTATCCCTAAACAACGACTTTATTTTCGACGCACTCGACATATTGTTTGATATAGAAAATGAAATGGATTTATCTAACCTTTTGGGTGACTTTGGTGTGAGTGTGTCCGACCTTGATCCCTCTGTTCTTAACACAGAATGAACTACAATATTTGCTATAATTTAGTCCAGGGTAGTTACGTGACGCTTTTCTTGGATCTTGTATGCTCTTACCCTTAGCGTCTACTAATAAAGGGCCAGTTGCCCATCCTCTTTTATGACTAAAAACGTTCGCTTTAAAAGTTAACAGTTTTCCGGGTACGAGTTTACCCGCTTTTTTTACGCGACTGATGGGAACTTTGAAAAATTTTGCTATATTTTCGTACGTATTACCTTTTTTAACTTTATATTCAACGACGCTGTGTTGTTTATAAAAGTGAAAATCACCTTGTCTAAAATAGTTTCTTTTGTTACCAGGTGCCACGAACATCATGACCTTATAGTGATTTGGGCGACACTTTTCACTCGCCTTTGCCATATACACTTTTTGTGGATTATCCGCAACGACACGTTGGGGTAAGTTTTTACAGTGCGTGTACGTATGAGAAAGATTACGAATACCAGCACGTTCACCTGGTACACTTTTTTGTAAGCGCATTTTTTCGTAATCGCCCATCGCATAGGCATAACAGTTGTTGTTTCCTATACCTACCGTTCGTCCCCACAACTTTTCTGTAAACTTTGGTTCAGAACCACTCAGGGGAAGGAGTGTTTTCTTCATTACTAATAGAGTAGAAAAAAAATATTAGTAATAAGTAAAATGCTCAGAGATATTGCGAATGCTAAAAAAATGAACGATGTATTGACTGAAATTCTTATTTTCATTCTTGCTATTCTTATTAGTACATTTGTACTTAGATTTGCATGGAATAAATCGCTCGTTAAACACATCACGGTTCTTAAACCAATTAACACGTTCTTGGACGCGTTTATCCTTTCACTCGCCATAGCAATTGTTCGAGGTGTTTAATTAAACTTCCTTGTACCCAACAACTTTTTCACCGTTAGTGTGAACCATTTGCGGGAACGCATCAATTCCGTCGCATTTGTCTTTTTCGCAATCGACGAATTTGTGTTTAATACCTTTCTTTTTTAAATAGTCGAGTTGTTTTGTAGTCCATCCACACCAAGAAGTTCCGAAAACAGTCCATGAACCTTCTGTTTGTTCCTGAGATTTGGGTTTGGGTTTACCGGTATTCAAAAAAATGTATGTATTTATCGCGGTTAAAATTATAAATGGTATCATTTATATACTTATTTGATATATTTTAATTTTAGGTCGTTACATATTTTTGTGATCGTTTTGTTTTTTGTTGGAACGTTCAGAGTATTTGCGATTTTAACGAGTTCACTTTTTTTATACGAAGAACACTTACGTGTACCTATTTTTACATAACCTTTTTTGGCTAAATACACTTTGGGTAAAGGTAAAGGACCACCGTGTTTGACCACTATATTTTTGGGTTTAGAAGGCATTTTACCTATTATACTCGTGATATCGAAACCTGGTTGTTTTTCCTTGTACGGTGAAAAGTATTTATCGTTAAATATACGTTTAAACGTTGGTAAATTTCCGTGACCTATAGGCGAAGGTCGTAACCTGAATTCGTTCACTTTATATGTAGTTGGACCTAAATATTCAGATGGTAAAATGCGATCGATAAATTGAATGGTTTCTGCACCCACGTATACTTTTTCGTTTTTTAAGAAGTTTCTCAGTGAATTTAGAAAAAAATGAACATCGTACATGGGATTTGATTCTCTGTATATACCATATTTACTTTTATAGTTATTGGAATCGATCGTCGGGTTTGGTATGCCTTGTATGCACGAAAACCCGTAATCGTTTATTAAAGCTTCTATTCCGATATCGTGTACTTTTAGTATCGTATCGTTAATCTTATAACGTCTAATACCAGATGATTTTATGTTTGTGTTTACCAAAATGTTATCGGTGTGTAGATCGTGGTGTCTAAACGTCTGGAACTTTTTTTGTATTCTATATAAATTATATAATACGTGTGTCACTATAGTTCTTAAATGTATGGGACGGAGTGATTTTATATTATCCTTTATAAAACTCGACAAATTTCCGCTGTTCGCGTATTCCGTATAAATTATGGAATATTTATCGCATTTTTGGTACGCATACATTCTCGTACCACTCAACTTTTCTATGCGTTTACCTATTTTGTATTCAAATTGGTTCGGTTCGGTTGAAATTTTTATAGCAACTGGTTTTTCGCATTCTTTATCTATACACCCTACGAATACTTCACCATATTCTCCTTTACCAACTTTACGTATTCCTTTTTTAGTACTTAAAGAACCATTAACGCTAAAAAGAGAATCGGGTTTATAAAACACGTTTTGTGGTTTACACCCGATACCTTCTATAGCTTTTATGACATTTTTTCCTAAAAGGTTCCTTTGTTTTTGTGTTTTTATATTTTTTTTATTTTTTGAAAGTGATGCTATTTTTTTTAAATCTTCAAAGTGACGTTCGCGTTCCATACTGATATAGTATAATATTTTATTCATCGATTTCTTCTTCGGTATATTCTTCTTCGACTTCATCTTCGACAGTATTTTCTAACCCCTGAAATGCGAAAGATGGGAGTTTAGACGATTGTTCGCAAAGAACCTGTGAAAGGCGAACACTTACACCAAATTTGTTATCGATAAACCAAATTTGATTAAAGTCTACGATACACATACATCGCTGACCCTTTTCAATTTGGTCGACCGTGATCATTTCGCGTGCAGAATTATACGCCTCGGCTAAGAATTCACCAGTTGGTTTCGTCATGACCTTAAGTTTCAGAGTGTCTGGGTAATCATCTTTACCCTGACGAACGAGTGGTTTATACAGGGCTTCTCTAATGACGTTAATATCGTAAGCTTTACCAAGCCATTCTTTAGAGTTTTCGGAGACGGTTTTAATAATGATCTCATCGAGTTCTTTCAATTTATCGCACAAAGAATTGGCTTCTTCGTTATCCTTATCAAAGGATAAGTCAAGGGAATACGAGGTTCTATTCGTCGCTTCGTCGGTAAACGCACTAAGTCCGTATGGAGAACGCATGAAAGGAAGTTGTAAGTAGAGTTTCTTTTTACCATCTTGTGCGTTAATATACACTGTTTTACCACCGTTCTTGTTTTTCTTCATTTTGGTGAAAGACACAGAAGACGGTTCGAATTGCTCAGAAACTTGGATGATGTTTGACATTGTATTTATATATCATATATACTTGCAAACTTTAAGTCAGTTTTTTTTTCTCTATAAAATATATAAAATATACCAATGGGTCTTTTTAAAGATTGTGGTTGTGGATGCAACGGTAAAAAACAAGAACAAAAATTTTTGATTTCCGTAATGTCTGCACTAGTTTTTTTTATTGTTGCTAATCCAGAGACGTTCCGCTTAGTGCGAAAAATATTTGGATCGTGGGTTTCCAGTCCAACTGGGTGTCCGACTATACGTGGTCTTGCCTTTCACACGCTCGTTTTCATGCTCGTCACGTGGGGCATGATGAACATAAAGCGCGAAGAATACGCTTTAATAGAAACACCTTTGGAAGAAACCGTTGGTCCATCCCCAGTACCAGGACCAGCACCAGCACCAGGGCCATCGCCACCACCAAAAATGGTTGACATGCCTTCACCATTACCGGGTATGTCCGAAGATCAATATTCTGTGTTTGATTCTGGTATGCGTTTGGAGCCACTTGACGTTGTAAAATCGGACGGTGATGCTATAACGTGTGGTTGTTCCGATGGTAGAAATGTGGTTATTACCCCTTAATAATATTAAAATTCTTCGTCGAACTCAATTTCGGTCGAATCTTCATCCATTTTCCCGTAATCACCGACACGTTTTTCAAAAAAGTTTGTTTTACCGTCGAGTGATATATTCTCCATAAAATCAAAGGGATTTTTCGTGTTCCAGATTTTATCGTGGCCAACTTGTTTGAGTAGTCTATCCGCAACGTATTCTATGTATTCGGACATTTTATCGGAATTCATACCTATGAGACTACACGGTAACGCGTCCAATATGAATTCTTTTTCGATAGAAACTGCGTCGCGCACTATTTCTTCGATCGTGGACACCGAAGGTTTGTTTTTTAACATTTTAAACAGTTCCACTGCAAACTCTAAATGTAACCCCTCGTCGCGACTTATGAGTTCGTTACTAAAACATAAACCTGGAAGTAACCCTCTTTTCTTTAGCCAAAAAATAGCACAAAAACTCCCTGAAAAGAAAATACCCTCGACGCATGCGAAGGCTAATAAACGTTCTGCAAACGCTCTTTTGTTATCGAACCATTTCATGGCCCATTTTGCCTTCTTTTCTATACACGGAATTGTTTGAATAGCTTCAAACAATGTTTTCTTTTCCGAATAACTTTTTATGTATTTATCTATGAGTTTGCTGTAAGTTTCCCCGTGTACCATTTCGTTGTGTGCTTGGTACGCGTAAAACGAACGAGCCTCTGTGAGTTGAATTTCATCCGCAAAGTTATTATTGATATTTTCAAATACTATACCATCTGATCCAGCAAAAAAAGCTAATATATATGTAATGAAATGTTTTTCGTTATCGGTTAAATTAGCCCAGTCGTCCATATCTTTCGAAAAATCAATTTCTTCGGCTGTCCAATTTGACATCTGTGCTTTTTTGTACAGAGACCATAAATTTTCGTGTTCAATTGGAAACACAGTAAACCTGTTGAGTGTTGGTAAGAGCATTGGTTCAGATTCTTCCAGATACTCCTGAAACTCGAAAAAATCACCTATCAGGACATCGTTTACGAATATTTGTGGATAAGTTGATGCTTGTGTACCACATCTCATTTTCAATTCGTTCTTATCAACTTTTGTTTGGTTGTATTCCAACTTATAGTCCTTACATAAGTTAACTGCGTGTTCGCAATACGTACATCCATCTTTGGATAAAATTTCAACTCCCATCTGTGCTAATATCTGTAAATATTTTTGTAGCAAAACTTTAGATATGATTAATTTTTCTGAAATACAGCCTGGAGATTTAGTCCGGGTTCTTGTAAATTTAGAAGATGATATAGAAGATGAAATGTACGCTAAAGTAAAAGAAAATAACGACGATTATCTCGTTGTTTCTTACTATTCCGAAACGTCCATGACGTATAAAGGTGCACGAATATACGAGTTTGAAGAGGATAAAGACGAACTCGTTCAAGTTGAAAATCTTTGTGAACATCACCAGTCCCCGGACTTTTTCTTCAACGTTAAAGATACTTTATACGCTATTATAGATGAAATAGATTCTGATGAAGATAGTGAAATAATAGATGAATCAGATGATAATGGAAGTGATCTCGAAGATTTTATTGTTCCAGACGATCAAGTTGATGGAATGGTTATACCACCTTCAACGCACACTACTATAGATAAAGAATGGAAC
>Ga0075477_10001642_pt1 | contig 10523 bp, 10 predicted proteins | sample DEB08_DNA_FD_76338 | JGI IMG/M metagenome (GOLD analysis project Ga0075477, IMG submission 76338) | Aqueous microbial communities from the Delaware River and Bay under freshwater to marine salinity gradient to study organic matter... | ecosystem: Environmental > Aquatic > Marine > Coastal ...
ACATCCGCTGCTACCTCGGTGTAGGCGTGCCCAATGTGAGGCGCATCATTCACGTAGAAGATGGGGGTTGTCACATAGAACGACTTGGGCACCGTGATATCTTAGGCTTTCAGCCGCAGCGCGTGCTCGTAGATTACGCTCTTTGACGCTCCGGTAACCCTTGCAAGCTCCGCCGACGCGGCCTTCATGCCAACACCCTCCGCCGCGAGTTGCAGTGCCTTTTTTGCAAGCTCCTCGTAGTCGTGCTCCTCTGCCTGAGCACCTGCGATTACCAGCACCATCTCACCGCGCGGTTCAGTCTTCGCCCAATCAACAAGGTCCTTGAGGGTGCCTCGCTCGGCGTGCTCAAACTTCTTAGTGAGCTCGCGAACAACCGCTGCCTGGCGGTTATCGCCCAGGACCGAGCCGGCATCCTCAAGAGCCTCCAAGATGCGATGCGGGGCCTCAAAGAAAATCATCGTCCGCTGTTCTCGCGAGAGAGACTGAAACAGCTTCTTTCGCTCTCCGCTCTTTCGGGGTAAGAAACCCTCGAAGGTAAAGCGGTCTGTTGCTAGACCAGAGATTGCAAGCGCTGCGATCACAGCGGAGGGGCCTGGAATCACACTCACCTCGATATCAGCCTCCGCGCAAGCCCTCACGAGGTTATAACCGGGGTCAGAGATAGTCGGCATACCAGCGTCGCTCACCAGAAGCACATCGGCATCTCTTGCAAGCTCAACAATCTTGGCCGCAGCATCGCGCTCGTTGTGGTCGTGGAGGCTGACAAGTCTCGCCTTGAGCGTGATGCCCAATGCCTTGGCAAGGTGAGAGAGATTTCGCGTGTCCTCACAGGCAATTACGTCGCTGTCCGCGAGCGCCGCCAAGAGTCTGGGAGAGGCGTCGGAAAGGTTTCCAATGGGGGTTGCGGCGAGAACAAGCACGCTTAGCAAACTAGCATCTAAGCGTGATTTCAGCGCTAAACCGGTTGGCTCTTCGGGTGCACTCCTCCCGCAGCCTCACACTGCTTGCCGGCTTTGCCATCACCGCCCTGGGGGCACTCCTGCGCTTTGGCAATAACGCCAATCCCGCGACGCTGGTTTTTGATGAGACTTACTACGTAAAAGACGCCTACACCCTCGGTCTTTTTGGTTCTGAGCGGACCTGGCCAGAAGATGCCAACCTCGATTTCGAAGCCGGCAATACAGACGTCTTTGAAAAGGTCGGCTCCTACGTAGTTCATCCCCCCTTTGGTAAGTGGATTATCTTCCTGGGGCTTCAGCTATTCGGGGCAGATAGTCCATTTGGTTGGCGCTTCTCCACTGCACTGCTTGGGACCTTAGTAATTCCTCTTGTGATTTTCATCGCATGGCGCCTAATCGGGTCGAGGGTGTTTGCTCTTCTTGCGGGTCTGTTTATCGCGCTTGAGGGTCAGTCAATCGTGATGTCGAGAACCGCGATACTGGACGGCATCCTCACCTTCATGGTCGTGCTTGGGTTAGCCATCTTGGTGCTCGCAGATAGCTGGTGGCGAGACAGGGTCTCGACCAAGGGCAGAGCGGCCCTAACGATTCAACCCTGGCTGATACTCCTTGGGGTTGTAATGGGGCTTGCAAGCTCAGTGAAGTGGTCAGGGCTTTATTTCCTAGCCTTTTTTGGCATCTACACCTTCCTGTCGGATCTCAGGGTTCGAAGAAAACTGAACCTTCGCCAACTGGGCGCATGGTTGCAGGGTCTAATAAACGCGGTAACTCTGCTGCTCTTTGGAATTGCTGCCTACATCATCAGCTGGTCCGGATGGATCCTGGGCACCGATGGCTGGGGAAGGCAAGCCGAGGGGACTTGGTGGCAGTCGCTCTGGGCCTATCACCAAAATGCATTCTCGTTCCATACCAATTTGGACAGCGAGCACCCCTATCAGGCAAATGCATTCCAGTGGCTATTGGCGCTGAGGCCAACAGCGTTCTTCTTTGAGCGCTTTGAGGACGCCGAGATCTGTGGCGCGCTCGGGGACTGCACCGTCGCGATTACGGCAATTCCAAACCTGGTGGTATTTTTTGGTGGACTGCTGGCCCTACTTTGGCTACTGCCCAGGGTCTTCTCCGACCGCACCGCACTGGTGTTGGTTCTTGGGTTCCTTGCCGGCTGGCTGCCCTGGGTCATCTATCTAGACCGCACGGTCTTCCAGTTCTACACCGTCGTGCTGATGCCGTTTTTTGCCATTGCGCTGGCCTATGTTCTCCACCACTACTGGCGCACCAGCGTCATCAGAGGCTGGCAGCTCAAACGTGAGCGCAGAATCAGCTACTTGGTGCTAGCCACGGTCATTGTGGCCCTCTACTTCAGCAGCATCTGGATGGGGCTTGCGACTCCCGACTGGGTCTGGCGAATTCAGATGCTGTTACCGTTCTGGATCTAACTCTTTTTCTCGCGGTTTTTAGATGTAGCTGCCAGCGACCAAATGGTGGTGATCAGCAGCGTAATCAAAATGACAAAGAGTGAGAGGTCTGTGCCGATCTCGGGAATCAAGGTGAAGCTTTCCCCGCCATTAATAAACGGAAGTTCGTTTTTGTGGAGGGCGTGAATCACTAGCTTCAAGCCAATCCAACCCAAGATCGCGCTTAGCCCAACACCCAAATACTTCAGTCTCTCCATAAGTCCGCCGAGGAGGAAGTAGAGCTGCCTGAGACCTAGCAGGGCAAAGACATTCGCCACAAAGACGATGTAGGGGACATCGGTGAGGCCGTAGATAGCGGGAATGCTGTCGAGGGCAAAGAGTAGGTCAGTGAAGCCGATCGCAATCATCACCATCAAAAGCGGGGTCGCAAGGCGCTTTCCAGAAACCTTGATGATCATCTTGTTGCCGTGATACTTATCAGTTGCGGGGATGAACTTCTGAATCGTTGAAATTAGCTTGCCGCCGGCGTAATCGTTATGCCCACCCTCTTTCAGTCCGTCGTAGGTGTCTTTGAGGAGCTTGAGCGCCGTGAACAGTAGGAACGCACCAAACACATAGAAAGCCCAGCTGAAGTTCTCAATGAATGCTGCGCCCAGCAGGATGAAGATAAACCTCAACACCAGCGCCAACCCCACACCTATCAGCAGCGCCTGGCTTCGCAGCTCTCTCGGAACAGCGAACTGGGTAAAGATAACGAGGAATACAAAGACGTTATCGACCGAGAGTGATTTCTCGGTTATGTATCCCGCGAAGTATTCCTGGGCAAACTGGGGACCCCAGATACCACCGACGACGAAGGTGAACAGCAGCGCCAAAATGATATAGATAGCCGACTGAATAGCAGATTCTCTAAAGGTCGGCTCGTGAGGGTTTCTGACCTGGTAAATAAAGTCAACTGCTAGGACGGTGACCAAAATCAAAAAGGTCGCGACCCAGACCCAAATATCTACGTTCATTACTCCCTAAGAATGAGGGTGGAATAAACCCTCTGCCACCATTGTAGATAGTGTTATCACCCCTATAGAGAGCGTTGATGAAAGTACTCGTATCAGGTTCCAGCGGTCTAATCGGCACGGAACTTATAAAGCAGCTCAAGTCAGCAGGTCACCAGCCCATTCGTCTTGTCAGGACAACACCCAAGAGCGACAACGAGTTTCAGTGGTCACCTCAGGAGGGCAAGATTCCAGAGGGCATCATGGATGAGGTTGATGCCGTGGTGAACCTAAATGGCGCAACCACCTCTCGAATTCCTTGGACACCGGGCTACGTGAAGAAGCTAATCAGCTCCAGGCTTCTCTCCACAAGGCTGCTAGTAGAGGCGATAAACGCCGCAAAGACTCCGCCGAAGGTTTTTGTGTCTGGCTCTGCGGAGGGCTACTACGGAAATGGCGGCGACAAGGTCCTCACCGAGGAGAGCCCGCTCGGGACAGGGTTCATGGCCGAGCTAACAAACGACTGGGAGCAGGAGGCCAAGAAGGCCAATATCCGCACTGTCCTAATCCGCACCACTCTCGCAATGAGCAAAAACGCGATAGCTCTCAAACTCATCAAGTTGATGATCAGTCTGCTGTTTGTAAAGTCGCTGGGAAACGGGAAGCAGTGGTGGGCCTGGATCACCGTCGAGGACCACGCCCGAGCAATAGTTCACCTGATTGAAACCACCGAGGCAGAGGGGCCTTACAACCTCGTCGCTCCCGAGCCTGCTACCTGCGAGCAGATTTTTGCTGCCCTTGGCAAAAAGCTCAAAAGGCCGAACCTCATCAGAATTCCAGCCTGGGCCATGAGGCTAACTGCAGGCTCAGCCGCCGACCAGATTCTTCTTACCTCACACCGGATGAGCGCAGAGAAGCTGCTGGCTACTGGTTTTGAGTTCAACCACCCAACTCTTGGTCAGGCGGCAAGCTACACAGTTCGCTAGTTACTTAGCTGCTGGCTTCTTGGCTGCAGGCTTCTTGGCTGCAGGCTTCTTGGCAGCTGTTGAGGTCTTCTTTGCAGCTGGCTTAGCTGCTGGCTTCTTGGCTGCTGGCTTCTTGGCTGCAGGCTTGGCAGTGGTCTTTGCGGGAGCCTTTTTGGCAACCGGCTTGGCTGCTGGCTTCCTAGTCGCAGGCTTAGCGGCAGGCTTTGCAGTTGTAGCCTTCTTAACCTTGCTTACCTCGCTGGCAACCTTCTGCGCGCCCTTTTCGACCTCAGTGAGAGCATCGCCGGCAAGATCCTTGGCTGCGACCTTTACCTCTGCAGCGGACTGGCCAACAGCTTTAGCTGTGCGGCCAAAAAACTTTCTAATTGAATCGCCTAGACCCATTTGTATTTATCTCCATTCGAACAAACGACTGAAGCTTATGTGAGGAATCTCTAGATGGCCCTGCGGCGTGCCAAGATTTCGTCGATGTCTTTACTCGCGAGCACTCGCCGCGGCTTCGAAATGTCAATGACATCGGCAACCGGCTTCTCTTCAAGCAGGTTGCTTCTCTTAGCAAGTGGTTCGGGCAGCGGGTTTGGGCTCCACTCCCGTGACCTGGCCCTCGCTCTGGCAGCGCTCGAACGGACATCTTGCCGAGACTTGTGAAGCCTCTTTGCAATCGCCTGAGCTTGGCTGGCAGCTGCGCGGGAAACCAAGAGGCTCAAGGTTGAGAAAACGCCTGCTACGGCGGCTAGAAACCAGAAGCTCGAGTCGACGGCGGCTGACATGGCTGCGGCTATGAGACCCAAAAGAAACAGCGCAAAGAGGACTGAAAATCCGCGCTGGGTGGCAAGAAGTCTTGCGAGTCGGTCGTGGTCGGTCAGGACCCTGTTGCGGTTCACCTCTCGAGCTTCCTTGCGCATCAGGCTGGTTGTGGCCTTGAGCTGCGCACGCTGGGTGTAACCGGGAACGAAAATTATCAACCAGACGATTGCGGCGATGACGAGAGTTACGCCACCTAATCCAACTGGTAAGTCCATGGCTATAAAGATATGGGGACAGCTGGCAATCGGGCGCTATTGCGAGTGCGTGTTCTCGAGTCTTGCCAACATGGAGCCTTTGCGCTCCTCGGATGTGATGGCGAAAATGCGGTGATCGCGCCACTGACCGTCGATGTGAATGAAGCGTTCCTTGAGCCCCTCTTCACGAAGCCCCAACTTCTCAACGACCCTCAGGCTCGCGCCGTTCTCGGGCCTGATGTCGATTTCTACCCTGTGAAGGTGTTTCTCGTCAAAGAGGTGGTCAATCGTGAGTGCGACGGCAATCGGCATGGCTCCGCGGCCGGCAAAGTCTTTGCCTATCCAATACCCGACGCTTGCCGATGAAACTGAGCCGTAAAGAATGTTTGCAACATTGATCTGGCCGGCCAGCTGGCCATCAACCTCGATTATGAATGCAAGGCCTGTGCCTTTGCGCTGCTGATAGAGCAGATTGCTCACCAGGTCCCTTGCATTCAGCGGATACCTAATCCCAGGGGTGGTTGCCTCCCAGGGAGATAGCCACGCCCGGTCCTTCACAAGAAGTGCCTGCAACTTCCGAGCGTCGCGCTTTTTCAGTTGCCTGAGTTCAACTGAACCAAATTTAAGCGCGCCGCTAATCACGCTGGCAAGATTACCCCTATGGATTACCAAGGCAAGCCAGAGTTGCGGGCGCAGCTGACTGAGGCAAGGCCCCACTCATCGAAAGGTCTCACTGAGCAACTTGCTGCAATCCTCTCTTCCTCTCGCGCAAAGACCATCGCAAGCTACGTGCCACTTGCAAATGAACCAGATGTCTCTGAGTTCAATCGGCTTGCGGCCCAGAGAGCCAACCTGGTTTTGCCCAGGATCATGGGAGATAGTTTGGAGTTCGCATCAGGCGAGCAGGTTCAGGGGCCATTTGGCATCTACCAACCTTCAGGCGAAGCCGTCGAACTTGCGAGCATTGAGCTAATGCTTGTTCCGGCCCTGGCAGTGGATGAGAAGGGTAATCGGCTAGGCAAGGGCAAGGGTTTCTATGACAGGGTCCTTGGTTCATTGAGAGGCTTGAGCGTCGCGGTGGTGTTTGACAGCGAGGTCATTGAGACAGTTCCCAGTGAGCCCCACGACCAGAGGGTGGCAATGATTGCAACACCGCTGAGAACAGTCATTGTTGGCTAAACTTCTCAGGCTATGCCTACCTACGCCTACTCCTGCAAGTCTTGCGAGCACGTCTTTGAGATGCAGCTGAGCTTCAGCGATAAAGACCCCGCAGAGTGCCCTAAGTGTGGCGGGGAGATTAGAAAAGTCTTTGGGAACCTAGGGGTTAGTTTCAAAGGCTCTGGCTTTTATAAAACCGATTCTGCAGCCAAAGCACCTGCTAAGAGCGAGCCAGCTCCCTCTAGCGACTAGCCCCAGTGCGGGGGCTTATCGTCTCTGAGCCGGTCGTCGTTTGAATCATCACCATCGCCCCAACCCTCAGGCCGGTCCTCAGATGCGGGCTCGTCAAAGAGCGGCTCTACACGGCCGTTGAGATCTAGTCCCAGTTTCATGGCAATCCTGTTTGCCACCTCCTGAGGTTGAGAAAATATCTCGAAAGCGTGAACCCTGGTGTATTGCCAGCCCATTGCTCTCAAGAGACCTGGTCGCAACCTGAGCTTTTCTTCCCAGCTCTCCCCCGCGAGCGACCAATCCGCATCAATCACGATCGCACTCTTGCCTCTCGATGCCACAAGCGCGATACGTCCAGCAAAGTTCAGGTTCACCTTCAAGCCAAGTTTCTCGAGTCGCTTCGCAAGATCTGAAAGCAGCGGGTCTGGATCTCCGTCCAGCACGTCTGAGAGGAAGCTTGGGGCAATCAGGTCCTTGAGCCACTTCTGGTTCTCTGGAAGCGAGCCGCCGGCGAAGTCCTCGAAGTTGTAGCAGGAGACCACGCTGAGGCGCTTTCTTGCAGAGACAATTTGATTCACCATCCAACGTCCGGCGCCAGGAGAGTTGAAGTCGCCAAGGGTTCCGGAGATCCGGCCCTCGGGAGTCCGGCCAAAGCCAACCGAGAAAATCACGCGGTCTGCGAGCCGGTGGGTTAGCTCGCTCATAGTTACCGACTCAAAGCGTTCCCGGCCGTGGGCATCAAAAAACTCCGCGATTGCGGGCTGCTCCCTGACCGCCTCGGAGACCCTCTGGTCAATTCGATCGGCGTGAGACTTTGATGCGGTGACAACCATTAGGGACTCATCTGGGTGCCAGCGAGCGTGAGAGATCACCAACTCGACTACCTTTTCAACCTCCGAGTCCATGGACTCGGTAGCACCTTCAATGGTCGACTCCGCGTTAGCACCCTCGGTTACCTCGAAGTGTTCGAAGTTGTGCTCCCCGAAGAGCTGACCAACGGTTGGCTCCAAAATAATCTCGTCATCGTAGAAGTTTTGGTTTAGGTAGCGACCCAAGACCTGGCCATTCATTCGGTAGCTTCGGCTAATTAGCTCGTGCCCAAACCTCGACTCCACAAGCTCATAGACCGAAGGCCTGTCGGACTCATGACTGTCCTGGTTGGCCCTGGCCACAGTGTCAAAGTTCTCTGGGGCTGCAATTGCCGGGTCTCCGAAGGCAATTACCTGATCGGCTTTGGTGAGCGCAAATATCGTCTCGGCGGCTCCAGCTGACGCAGCGTCAAGCACTAGCACGGTGTCAAAGCTGTCGCTTGCGGCTAGCTCCCAGATTCGGTAAGGCGAAACCATCACGGCCGGCACCAACTGCTGCCAAAGGGTGCCTCCCGCCATCAGCCCCTCTTTGAGGGTGATGCTTCGTTTCCTGAGCTGGTCACGAAGTTTGTCCGCGGACGCCGGTTGCTTTTGGATACCGGCCTTCCAACGCTCTGAGAGGGCTGCTCTGACGGTGTTTCCACCCTCAGCGATGACCCTCTGACCTGAGGTCTCAAACGCTTCCTCGAGCTCTGCCAGGTGCTTGGCGTCGTACTCAAGAATCTCGGGGTTCCGCTGCACAATCGCCTCAAGCGCGGATTGCCACCATGCCAGCTCGAACTCCAACTGAACCTGGTGACTTCGTGGGTTCAACAAAGACAGCTCTTTGGATAGCTGTCCGAGCCCTGCGTCGTTGAGCTTTTTGACGATTGGTTTGCGATCTAGGTACTGGTCCAGATACTCGGTCTGGGTTGCGAGCTGTTCAAACCTAGAACCAAGCTCGTCGAAACTAAGTCTTGTGAGTAGGGGCCGATCTGGGTCGGGGTCGAGATGCTTGTCCAGAAGCGCGATTACCTCGCTGATGGTCTCAAACTTTGCCTGGGTCTCCGCCAGACCCAAGGGAACGGTCGGTGGCGCCTGAGTCTTGTTGTGCTTCTCCCATAGCTCACGCTGCTCTTGGGCGTCCTTGAGCGCTTGGTGGAGATTGCTTACCGAGGTCCCGGGCCGAAGAAACTCTTTGGCCAACTTCTTGAATCTTCTTCGCTGAGCGCCAGATAGCTCGGTGCGCTCCGAGCGACCCGCGGTTGCCTTGATGAGATCGTGCAGTGGCCGATCGAAGATGCTGGGTAGGAACTTATCCAAGGTATAGCGGACACCGAGCAGCAGCCTCAGCTGCTCGGCCCACTGCTCAACACTTTCGCACGGAGTTAGCTCTAGATCTGCGAGGTAGCGATTGATCTGGTAACTAAGAGTCCGCCAGTTCTCTGCCGCGAGCTCTCTAACCGCGGCAAGAGCCTTGGCAATTTCGTCTTGAGTTTCAAACCTTGCCCCATACCAGGGAGAGCTATTTGGACCATATTCAAAGACCCGCGCCTCATGGGCCTGTGCCAAAAGCTCAGGTGCGGTTGACCTAATGGTCCCCAGAAGCTCCGGCTTAATCCGGGCGGCATTGACTGGAGGGTTTGCGCCTCCTGCAAGCTTGGCAAGCTCCTCGAGTGCCTCGATAAGCGAGATGCCCAGAACTGAGTCACTTGTGGCAACGGCATTGAAGTAGTGCTCGATGGCCGCCTGTGCTTTTCGGTGCTCAGCTTTTGCCTCGAGCAGCACCCCAGGAGTTGCCTTTTCGTTTCTCGATATGGCTGCCACCACGTCATTCCAGGCGTCATTTGCTCTGATGGCCAGGCCTCCCAGCCCGTGGCTGCTGAGCCGCTCGGCAAGCTCATCGAGGGTCTGTTCCCTTGGAGCAACCACCAGCGTCCTGCGACCATCGAGGGCATTGTTGGCTAGCAGATTCACAACGGTCTGGAGATAGCCACAGCCCGGCAGAGTCCTTACGGCAAAAGATTCACCCTCGTGGGCTCTGCGCAGCACAAGCCGCTGCGAAGTATCGGCCTCTGCGACCAAGGTGACAGGGGACTCAGACACCACAGGAGTCTTGCCCTGGTCCCCAAGAAGGGTCGCCAGGGATCTCAAATCCTCAGGCAGGTCAAGCTGGGAAAGCCTGATTAGGTCCGGCACAAAGTTGCCCAGCACTAGCAGCTTCTCGATCTCTGCCTCTGTGCTCTGCAGATACTGAGAGACAAGCGCCAAGGCGCCAACTGGAATCAGGTCCGACTGTCCCGTTGCAACTGCGATCAGATCCGACTCCTTGAAGTCCGGACGATGTTGGCCAATGAGCTCCGTGACTGCTGGATTCAAAACCGGCAGCTCCGAGATACGCAGTTCATAATCGTCTCCGCGAACTAGCAGGTGTGCCCGCCAGAGCAGGATGGGAAGCTTTTTACCGTCGATACTCACAAGCCCGCCGGCAACAAAGAGAGCCTCGGCGCCAAAGGTCTGCTCGATGCGCTGGGCTTTCCTCAGGATGCGTTTTGTGGCGCTAAGTGCTCTCGCCAGCGCGACTCCATCACGCACAAGGTTGCCGATGGTGGTACTTCGTGCAGAGACCAGCTGGGCAAGGCCGCCAGGATGGGCCCTTGCCAGGTCGACCTGACCAAAACTGGAGGGTTCAAACCTAATCAGTGGATTAGTTCCGCCAATGCCTGCAAACTGCTCTTGCCAGAGCTGCAGCTGCTGCGAATGGTCCACTGCCCAAGCCTAAATCTTGATGGTCCCTTCTCCCCTTAGCCTTGGCCGAGGAGAATCAGATCAAACTCCGCTAATCTAGAACCTCTTTTGGCCTCGTAGCTCAGTGGATAGAGCAACGGTTTCCTAAACCGTGTGTCGGAAGTTCGATTCTTCTCGGGGCCACC
>Ga0075477_10001644_pt1 | contig 10519 bp, 10 predicted proteins | sample DEB08_DNA_FD_76338 | JGI IMG/M metagenome (GOLD analysis project Ga0075477, IMG submission 76338) | Aqueous microbial communities from the Delaware River and Bay under freshwater to marine salinity gradient to study organic matter... | ecosystem: Environmental > Aquatic > Marine > Coastal ...
TTAATGATTTGGAAAATTTGTGGACCAATAATAAAACGTCTAATTGGATTTTCTGGTTTGTTTTCTTCGTTTAGTGGATCGTCTGCCACAAAGCCTTGGAAAATGTATGAACGCTTTTTCCAATACTTACGACCCATATCTTCTAGTGAAGGATCTTTAAACCAACCACGTACTTCGCTCAAAATTGGACAAGTTTCGCCATACATTTCCATACATGGTACTTGTACTTGAACTGGACGAGAGTCAGTTTCACCTTTCACCCCAGCAAATGGAAGTTTGATCATCAAACGTTCTTGCCAGAAGAAAGTGTTGTTTTCATCCCCATCAGGAAGGAAACGTAGAGTAGAACTCTCGCCTTCTTTCATATTCCAAAATGGGTAAATTGCGTTGTCCCCGCCGGTGCTTTGAGAACCACCTGTGCGTGATTCTTGTTCTTTCAGTTTTGCTCTGATTTCTGCTAAAGATGCCATAGTTTTGCCTCCTATAATATGCCTATGTCTTTGTGCCTAAATAAGTGTAGCACAGTATTATACTACACTCATATATTTATAAAGTCAAGTGGTTTTCTTGACTTTTTTTGAATTAACGTAAACCTGCTAATTCTCGCATTCTATCAAACTCTCTATCTGTTTCGATTTGCTGTGGATTTTGAGCCATTTCAAATTCTTCACAAGTTTGATAGATTCTTTCAATGAACTGCTTTGCTGGTTCAATGAACTTGTCACCATAATCTTTTTCGATCATAGTTAATACTGCTGTTTCGCCCTTTGGAAACTCTCCAGTTTCTTTATCAAAGTGACTTAGTATAAATTCGCCTAGTGGTGTCTTTTTCTCTTTTTTATCTTTGCCCATTGCTTTCTTAATAGCAATGTCTTTTGCTTTCATGTAATCGTCTGAGTCAATATCGCCGTCATCGTCGTGATCTTTCTTTTCGCCTTCGCCATGAGCATACTTGTTGTCTCTTGAATCCCACATTTCATCTGCATCTTCTTGTGCCATTTGTAGGAGTTCTTTCATATCTTGCATTTCAGTGTCGCTGTCAACATCATAGCCTAATTTGCTACTTGGATTGTTACCTGAAGCGTGTACTTTAATTGATTTAGGATCAACAACTGGTCTTCCCATGTCGTCAATGTTAGCCTTGTATGTTACTGTTGCTGAATCTTCTTCACCGTCGTCGCCAACTGCATCATAGTCAAACTCGCCTTCAAACTCATCTGGATCAAACCCTTCGTCCATATCTTTTACGTAGCCAGAACCTTCACAATGTTCACAATCAGGGTCGTCACCGTTACAGTAATAGCACTCACCGCCTTCGGCAAACTGGCCCATCATTTCTTCAAAGCCTTGTTCTAGTTCCTCGTCATAAACAGATTCTCGAACTTTGCCAGAGCCCCCACAGGTACCACATACTTCTTTTCCATGCGAGCAAGTTCCTCTGCCACCGTCACAACATGGACAATCTGATTCTTTTATTGTTGCTTCATACATTCCCTTGCCGCCACATTCTGGACAAGATTCGTCACATGAGCAAGGTGTATCTCCGCAGCAAGAGCACTTTTTATCTTCGCCTTCGTAAACACTGTAACCTTCTAAATCTAAAGGTCCTAACTCACGTGCCTTTGTTGCTTCGCTTACTAGTTTGTATATGTAAGGGAATACATCTTTGAGTTCTTCGTTAAACTGACGAATAGTTAATTCGTCAATCCAATTTTCAGCAACGTCGGCTGGAACTTCTTCTAGTACTGGTGCTTCAAAAGATTCAAATGCTTCTGAATAAAAAGACTTTTTCTGGAGAGATTCGATTGTCTTTTTAACAGTAGCAACTCTTTCTTTTACAACATCCATATAATCTGCAAGGCTTTCTGCCATTACAGCGGAACGACCCATGTAGTTCTTAAACTTGCGTAACTTAGCAAGTTCTTCTGATAGTCCTACAATATGCTTACCGAAATCGTCATGGGGATTGCCACCTTCTGCTACATGACGAGCCATTGCTCTAGCACCTGCTAGATGTTTGTAAGGATACTTAAATCTTTCTCCTTGTGCGTTATCAACAAAAATAGAACCAATTTTTTGTGTTCTACCTGTTGCTAATTCTGCATTCACACTTTCTGTGTGCTTTATAACAAGCCTAGCGTTATCTACATCTTGATAACTTACTCTACTTGTTCCGTACAATTTTGACTCGTTCATTTTATCCTCTCCAGCCTTATTATTAGCTAAAAACTTATAGTCTCTCTTATTTAAATTTGACTTAGTAATATCTCTAGTGTTAAAATTTAACAATCTTTTTCTAGAAAATACTCTTAATTCTTTTAAAAAATTATACCAGTTATTTCTAGTAGCAGTATCTTCGTTGGCAGCTATGTCATTGCTGTATAATACAGTTATACCTTTGTCTTCGTCTAAACTAATACTTATACTACCTAATGCTTTGCCATCAGTTTCAAATTTAAAATCATAGAATCTAGATAAAGAAGGAATATTAGTTACGTTTCCTGCTTCGTCACCTATTGTAACAGAAGGAAAACGTCCTCTAATTTTATTAAATAATTCTTCTCCTATCTTATCTAAGTTTTTCATACAAGTATTTATCAATAACTACTACTTATAAAGATCGGCATTGGCGGCTCATAATCTTCTTCAGATTCAGCCTGTGTAAAGGTATCATATATTCTCGGATCCCAGTCTTTTAACACTGCCATCATTCTTAATGCTAAAAGCGTAGCACTAATTAAATCGTCTGTTTGTCCTAGTTTGGCTTTGTAACTGCTACCAGTAGCAACAAAGTTTTTAAGTTCTGAAATTAATGGTTTTGAATGTACAGTCATTTTTGAGTTTTCAATCATAGTTTTTAATCTACTACAAGCCGTAATTTTTGTACTGTGCGTAGTATTAAATCCTTTTCTAAACTTACGTACATGACCTTTGCGTATAGGCTCACTAACAAATAATCCAGGTATATTTTCTTCTCCAAAATCATTTATAACAATTAAAGCCGCTTCACCGATAGAATTGTTTTCTACACTCCAGTAAATTCCTTGCGGATGATTAGTTTCACTTTCTATATATTTGCAAATGTCTGCTAACACTCGTATTTGACCTGGTATTGCTGTTTGGTTATGCTGCCATTCTGCTACTTGTTCATATGAAGGTAATTCGAATACCTGTATTGCTGAATTGTCTCCGCCTGTTCCCATGCTGGGGTCTAATGCAACTGCATAGGTAAATTCGCTAGAAGGTTTTTTATACCAACGTGTTTGACCCATATTTAATAAAGGACTGTCGCCTTCCATTTGAGCTAAATGTATTGCTGAAATAAGAGTTTCATCAAATACTAAAAATTCGCAACCATATTCGCGCCTAAATCTTTCTTCGCCTATGCGTCCTATTTCAGCATCGCGCCAATCGTCGTCTCTATCTGGGTGCTCATTCCAGTGACAAGTAAAACTATGAAATCCGTTTATACCTACTTCGCTTTCGTTTCCATGCTCGTCAAACTTTTGCTCTGCTTGTTTCCATATGTTAGCAAAGGTGTCTTCGTCTGAGTTTGGTGTGCTGGTAATAATTGCTCTACCACCAGTTGCTAGTGTAGGTGATATTGATGTCCAAAATTCATCAGCGATATTAGGAGCCACAAACGCAAACTCGTCACAGTATAGTAATGATATACTCATACCACGTCCTGTGTTGCCTGTTGTAGTAGCACTTACTATACGACTACCGTTTTCAAACTCTATGCTACCTTTATTGTAATTGGTAACTCCTGCTCTAATATGATCAGGACACAATTCGTAACCATACCGTATACGCTGCATAATTTCTTGTGCGCCTGTGTATTTGTGAGCAGCAATTAATATAGTTTGATCCGGATGAAACATAGCATACCATAAAAGATAAACAGCAGCACAGGTTGTTTTACCTGTCTGTCTTGGCAACATATTGATATTAAATCTATGATTGTGATAACTGTCTAATAATCTTGTTTGGTAATCAAAAGGGTCGAACAATAATTTACCTTTTACCGGGTGTTGTATGTAGGCAAACTTTTTTGCAAAATAAAGATATCCAGAATCTTTATCCATGCATTGCATTAAATCTGCAATTTGATCCTCGGTATATGTTTCTTTTGTGTTGGCTTTTTTAGTTAGTACGCCATCGAGTGATTTGGACATATTGTATTTAACTTATTAAATCGTCGAAGTAACCTGTATCGAACCGTAAATCAAACAATTTGCGTCTATCTTGCTGTATAAGTATAGGAACAGGCGATGCATATGGTCCGTGTGTTGGTTCACTCCATAGCCATTCGTATTGTTCGCTAATATCAATTTTTTTGCAAAGTTTTTTTAATCGTCTGCGATTATATCCCTTACATATGTATACAATGGCCTGATTATTACCTAACTCTTCTATTTTGCCATTCCATGTTGTTATTTTTATTTCTTCTTTTTTCCATGCTGCTGCACTCCAAGGACATACCGGTTTAATATGTTCGAAATATTCTGACCAATCTACTGACATACGGCTATTTAATGAAAAAAATAGGCTCCTAAGAGCCTATTTGAATTTTTAATTTTTAAATTAAATTAATGTTTTTTGCCTCGGCCTCTACCTGCCATTAATTTACCTTTACCTCTACCGGCCATTAGTTTACCACGGCCTTCGGTTGTTTTCTTGTCTTTTTTCTTGCCACGTCCGCGACCTTCAGCCATTTTAGCCATTAATGCCTTGTAAAGTTGTTCTTTGATACTCTCTACTGCCATTGCATTATCACCGTCTTGTGCCTTAGCATACATTTTTTTCTTTCTGTTTAAACCGCCTGATAAATCATTTACCATTGTGTGATGGTCTGAATATTGCTCTTCTGGCTCGTTATCATATTCTGCAACAGGTTCATCAGTATTGTCTAGTTCTTCGGCACATCCGCTTTGTCCTAGATGCACTTTTCCGCATTTTGGACACGGTTCTTTTTGTAGTCCTGGTTTTAATTCGTCTTTGTCTTTTGGACCGTCAATTATATCTTTTAATCTTTCCATGTCAAGTCTAGGTGCAGGCATTGGCATACTAGGCTCAGGCTGATCACCTATTCCAGCATTTTTCATCATGGCCATTAAGTCAGCAACGTGTTCTTTGCCTCTAGCACTTAGATTAACATTCATACTTACTGGGTCACCATCATCTTGTGGCATAGGAGGAGTAGGAGGAGCCATTGGCATTCCTTCTTCTACATTGTCTATTGACTCTAATATTTTTTTAATATCCATTACTTGCTCCCTATTGGACTGGTTGCGTTTTCTTCATTTGTAATATCTTGAGAATCACCTTTTGGCGCACCTTCCATAGGATCGTTTTCTCTTTCTTTACGAGCTTTTTCTAATTCTGCTAATAGGTCCATTACTTTATTGTTGCCAACATTTTGTTGTGCAGCCTGTGAAGCTACAGGATCTTGCATTTCAACATCGTCTAACAACGGTTCGTATGGAGTATTCTTTTTGATATCTGTTCCGTCTGCTATTTCTTGTGCATGAGGATTAACTACTCGTACATGGTCTGTTGCACAGTTACAACATTGTGCAATGTATTCATGCAAAACGCTATCGATAGTTGGATAATTAAGTGCTACTTCAAAGTAATGAACTTCTGTGTTTTGTAAGTGGGGGAAATCTAATGGACGTTCTTGTATTGGAGTTTTCTTTGCTGCTGACATATTCGATACTGAATATTTTTGCAGACATGACTCTAAATTGTCTTCAAAGTTTTCAGGCAGTTCACCTGCAATACCAATTTTAAAATGATATTCTTTTTTTGCTTCTGTTAAAAAATCACCAAAACGTTTCATAGATATTTTCCCATATACAGTTATTTATCTTTATCTAAGCCTTTTAAGCGTTCTATTAGGCTATTCCTATCTGTGACGACATATCCTTCGCCGTTAACTAACCCGCCATCTTCGGGTGAAAAATCTCTATCCATTTTTTCTTTTTTAAGTTGCAACTCGATCATTTTTAATTTTTTATCCAGTTTAGCGGTCTTTGCCTCTAAACTAGTTTTAAGCATACCGCCTGCAACTTCAAATACTCTACCACTGTAACGACTTTCAACATTCATGCCTAAATCCATAAGATCTTCGTATGCTTCTAAAGCTCGCTGAGCAATATCTTCTAGTTCAGCATCTGCTTTTTCACCTAATCCTTTTACAGCAGGCAATGCGCTGGCAATTTTGTCTAGTTCCGCTAGATCTCTTACTGTATCTTGTTGTTCAACTACTGCTTGTTCTGCTTTTTCTTTATTTTTAATTTCTTGCTCAGTTTGTTTAACAAGCTCTTTGTTGTCTGGTAAATTGAGTAATTCTTCTAATTTTTTAGTCATAGGGTCACCATTAACTGCTACTATTATTTATCTTCTACGTCCTTGATGGAAAATATCACCTTCGTTTACAACACGAAAAAATATTCCTTTTGATTTACACCATTTAGCAGCAGCTTCCCATTTGGCTTGATTTTTAATCCAACTCGCTTGATTATATTTACTGCGTCCAAGTTTTTCTTTTAATGTTTGGTTTTCTGGTTTTACTTCTATTACTTCAACTCTTTGTTTACCCTTGGCATCTGCATATGCTATAAAAAAATCTGGAACATAGATAGTTTGTCTACCAGTTAACGGATTTCGATACGGAATTTTAATAGGCTCTGATGCCCAGTGTATAATAGATTTATGTTCATCACAGAAGCGCATAAACGCAAATTCCCAACTAGATCTGTATGTAGGAGTTTTTGTACCTACATATTTGTCTGGATTTTTGAGGTTGTATTTGCCTTGTGCAAACTTAGACATATTATACCACTATGTTTCTTGCTTCAGTGGTGTCTGTTTTTGGTGTTACTCTATAGCCTAATGTACTAGTTTTATCTCGGTTATAATTTAAAACTTCAGCAACTAGAGCTGATAATTGAACGTCATTTAGGCCACGCAACGTTTCCACTAATTTAAAAATTTTGACGTTATCAAGTTTAGCCTGCTGTAAAAGCACTACTGCTGTAGAAGTTGCAGACACAGTATCAAAACCTCTTTTTGTAAAAAATCCTACTACCGAATCTACATCATTTGCTGCAAAACTTAATTCTTTTGTAAAATATCTATCAAAAAAAGTTTTTACTTTATCTGCACTATCTGTGCTCGATTGTTTAGGTAGATTGCTCATTATCCTCCTCCTCCGCCTGTAATTAGAGTGCCAACCTGTGTATCACCAAATGTATTTCCATTGGTAACTTTTTCTTGATATATAGCACTGCTTGTATCTACAGAACCTCCTGCTGTTGCACTAGAGCCGCTTTGTGTTCCAGTAGCAGCAGATCCGCCTGTTCCTGTGCTTTTAGGAAATACAGCGTCTAACAATCCAGAGCTGCTATTTGATAAAACTGATGTTACTGCTGTTGTTGCTAAACCACCTAATGCTCCAGCAGCAATGTTTATACCTTCTTGCCTAATGCTATCAGAATTTATATTTTTTGCATTTTGATAGGTATTAATTGCTGTTATAACTGTATCTAAACCAAAAGTTCCTCCAGCAATGTCGCCAAATATATCTCCTAATCCATCCAATATGCCGCCTCGGCCAAATATATTATCAACGCCGCCTCCAATAACTCCTAATGGACTTGGAGAATTATCATAATGGTCTGTAGCAAATCCTTTTGGTTCACCAACGCCTGTTCCGCCTCTAGTGTAAATTACACCTTCGTACGCAACTGAAATAGTGTTTTGAGCTATTCCTGTTGCATCTGCTTGATCCATAGAATCGTGCTGTATGCTTGTAATTATAGGGTTGACTAGAGTAAAACCTGTATACTGATGTCTACTTAATTGATAAATTGTAATCTTGTCAAAAAACGGACCGCGACTGTCATTATCAAAACCGTATCTAAAAGTATGCGCAGTATCATTTTTGTATAAATTGCGGGGATCAAAAACTAGCCCGCCGTCAATATTGTGATTACCATCTTTGTAGTAATATCTATAGTAACCTTCTAGTAGAGCAGTTGTTATACCTAAACTGTCATCGTGAAAAGCAATATTAACAGGATCATATTCTATTGATGTTTGTACGTTTTTCTTTCTGTTGTATTGATTTTTGGTTGTTACATTATAATTCATTTTGGGCAAATCTGCGGTTTTTACTAAAAGATTAAACTCATTTTGCAAAGTTGCATTTGCAGCAAACGTGTTCATTGTACTTAAACCGTCTTGGCTTAATTCGAATACACAATGATAAAGAAATTTTGTTTTAGGTGATAATCTAAATGCACTATCATTATATAACTTAGCAGCGTGAGCAAAGTCCCCCATGTTGCCTTTAGGGTTTAGTATACCTTGTGCTACATTATTAAAATATTGTTCGAATAAGTTTGCCATACTAATATTTATCTTAAGGAATTAAGTGGGTATAAAATAAAAAAGGAGCACGAGGCTCCTTTTTTGTTTAGTTTGTGGTTATGCTATTAACCTGGGTTACCGCCACCAGTAATAAGTGTACCAATGGTTCTACCTACGTCTGTACCAATACCAATCTGCTTGTTATCTGCTCCAAACTGTACAGCATTATCATAGCGTATTGCTAAAGTAATTGTAACTGGTTCGTTTGTTGCATATGCTAAAGTATTGTAGTTAGCGTTTTGAATAAAGCAACCATACAATTCAAATGTTTCAAGTGTTTGTACACCGCCTGCTGCTTCACCATTACCGCCATCTAGTATCTCAATTCTTGTTGTGAATTTATAATCAATACCTGATGCAGCACTTGATTGTTCAAAGAAATCAAACTGCTTCTGCATTTGCTCACCAACAAGTTTCTGCACACCACCTGTTACATCTTCACGTAAGTTCAATGTAATGGGCTCCCAAGCGTGTTTGCCTGCTAGGTATGCTCTTGAGTTGTAAGCGTGTACTTCAATCTCTTCGAAGTTAACAACCGGACGAGTCACATCAACCACTTGCTTTGTAAGCTCTGTTACTTCACCAGCACTAACTCCAAAACCTTCCAGTGACACTCTAAAGCGATACTGGAGTTTTGGCATTAGCAAACTTTGGTTTTGAGGCTGTCCGTCTGCTAATGGAACCGATATTTTTGATAGTGTTGAAATTGACATTCTATTAACTCCTAATTATAGTATTATTTATCATATTATAGACCTGCAATTTCACCAGTATTCTTAAGTCTAAGTGGAATGTAAATAAATTCTACAGCCTTAACTGGTTCTATAGCGATATCTAAGTATAGTTCATTACGATCTATTCTTGCAGGTGTGTTGTTTGATTCATCACACACAACTAGGAAGTCGTAAAGTGCCCTTTGACCTACAAGCTCAAGACATAAACTTTCTGCTGCTTGTTTGATTTGATCACGTGTGATCTTATCATTTGGTTCAAAGATATATGGTTTTGCAAGTTTCTTAAGCTGACTGCGTAAGTAAATCACCAAACGTGCTACGTTAATTCTGTCAACAGCACTAGCACCTCTAGCTCTAGTCTTCTGACCAAAGTTAACAAGTCCTGCTCCTGTTAAGAATGTGATTGGGTTAACATTAACGCCATATAGTGTATCACGTTGTCCTTCATTTAGTGCAACTGACTTAAACTCGCCTTCGTCGTCTACATATCCAACTGCTGATGCATTAGTAATACCACCACGTCTTGTACCTGCTGGTGCAAACCATGGATAAGAAACCTGATCACTTAATGCAATAGTACGCAATATCATGTGTGATGCTGGAACAACAATATTGTTGCCAAAGTTATCACTTGAGAAGCCTGCTGGATAGAAGATACCTAAGTATTCGTCTGATGTTGCAAGACCGTCATCGTTATCTTCTACTGCAACTGCTACGTTGTTACCCCAGTTGTTTAATGTAGTTGCATCAGATGTAAGTCTAAATGGTGAGTCACCAACAACAAAAGCACTTAGGTTTCTGTCATAGTTTAGTGTTACCATTTCGCCAATAAGCTCTGGATAACCTGGGCAAGCCATTAAGTTAAAGATGCGTGATTCGTCATCTCTAATGTCTTGGTTGCTGTTAACCATTGCTTGTAAGCCTTGAATAACTACTTTACGCTGAGCCTTTCTACCAAATGAACCTGAACCATCATTTTGGTTAGCAGATTCAGTTACCCATCTGTGTGGATAATAGCTGCTCATTGATTCGTCGTTAAATCTTTTGTTATCTGCAGTCAAATCAATGTAGTTGCGCACAAACTTCTTAACGTTAAAACCAGAACGTCTCAAGTTCCATAACAACATACCTTTAGGATATAGTGCTGGATCAGGAGCGTCTGGATCTAAGAAGTTATCTGTAAGTAAGTCTACGATATCACCTTCTTCTGCTTCAGTGCCGTCACCGTTCCATCTAGCATCAGCAAATAGTATACCGTCTTCTGTAGTTTGATCTGAACTATCTAGTAACTCCCAGCGTGTAAAGTTTTTATTGTATCTATACACCTGTGGATAATTTTCTAAATC
>Ga0075477_10001647_pt1 | contig 10502 bp, 10 predicted proteins | sample DEB08_DNA_FD_76338 | JGI IMG/M metagenome (GOLD analysis project Ga0075477, IMG submission 76338) | Aqueous microbial communities from the Delaware River and Bay under freshwater to marine salinity gradient to study organic matter... | ecosystem: Environmental > Aquatic > Marine > Coastal ...
AGCCCCGCGCAATGGTCGGGGTTATTACCCGATGAGCCCGCATGCATTTTTCCAACTTCGGGATCCACTGGCGAGCCGAAGCTCGTTGCATATGCATCTTCTACGCTTCAAGCCAAAGTGCAGGCCTCCCGCCTGCTCATGAATGTGGAAGTGGGCGACCGCGTAGTGATTTTGGGGACGCACAGCAACTATGGATTTGTTCATCACGCACTGGTATTTCTGTTATCTGGGGGCGCTGTGTGTCTAGTTGATTTAAAGAGCCAAGGGTTCGAACCGCTTACTCATGCCCTCACAAAGGAAGGGGCAAAACATGCGCGCTTTACTCCTTCCCTTTTTCGCAAAGTGGCCTCGATACCAGCGCTTCATCCGGCTTTAAAACATTTAGAGGCGGTGCGATTTTCCGGCGAGCCCCTGCGATCCTCCGATTTGGAATTGGCGAGTGAGGTGCTCTCTCCGGAATGCATTATTCAAAATGTTTACGGAAGTACTGAAAGTGCAATTTTTATCTGGACTACGGCTGCTAGCGAGCCGCATTTAGCGAATGTAACTGCCCCCATAGGGAAACTTTATCCATTTTCCTCCTATGCCATCCGCGCACTCGACTCACACGATCCCGATTCCGGTGAATTGGTTATCCGATCGCCCTTTCAGGCTTTAGGTGATTACGTCCAGGGCCAAATAGACTCCTCGCGATTTCCTTTAACCGATGATGGAACTCAAGACCGCATTTATGTTACTGGTGATGCAGTTCGTCGGCTACCCGACGGAAACTTACTTCATTTAGGTCGGATGAGGCGCATGGCGAAGGTGCGGGGTAATCGAGTTTACCTCACTGAAGTAGAGGAAGGGTTAAAGCGGTTTGCAGGGGTTTCTGAAGCGGGAGTGGTTGAGGTCGATTTCGGTGGGGGTTCAGAATTATACGCATTTGTAACACCCTCTTCCCTTTCCTCCTCCATGAAGAGCATCTCGGAACATTTGCAAGAAATCCTTCCTTCGTACATGTGGCCAAAAAAGATTGAACCCATCGGCTCCATGCCCGTCTTACCCGGTGGAAAAATCGATTACCAAGAACTTTCGCAACGAGTAGCCCCTCCGATACTTCCCTGTGAAGGAGCTCACCAAAAAGAAAAAGATCCATTTAGCGTGCTCTGCGAAATATGGGATTCCGTGCTGGGCGTTGGGGCTCACAAAGAAGCAGGCGATTTCTTGGCGCTTGGAGGCAATTCCATAGACTTAATAGAGCTCAGTGCGCGCATTGAAAACGAATTCAATTGTGATATTCCGCTTGAGGTTTTTCGAATAAACAGCAGCCTTCAGAATCTTGCCGCCCTGCTCCATATCCGTCCTACTCCCGGTTTTGAAATTATTCCATACGAACAGCTGCACGCAAAGTTGTTGTGGCCCAGCAAGGGTGATCGCAGTGGAATCGTTCTTGCCGTGCCCAGTATAGGCGGTTGGGCGACGGCAGCACCATTTAAGCACGCAGCTTGGTTTCCCGATTACGACCTCTGGGCCGCCAACTACCCCTTTGAAGTCGGAGGTCTTACCGAAGGATTGCGCGCGTGGCATGTGGCAAATTGCCTTGCCGAAGCCATTCACAACGGTTCTATTCCCAAACCCGATGTGTTGGTGGGGTTTTCTTTTGGGGGTGGGCTTGCATGGATATTGGCGCGACTGCTAAAGCCTGAATTTTCACCGCAACAAATCGTACTTGTAGATGCTGCTCCCTTGCACCGCCTTGCCCTTGAGCGCTATTCATTGTTCCATAAAACCATCCGGGATTTGGGCAACCAACCTGCGCCACCCGCCATTCACGTATGCCGGGCGCCAATAAAAGACCCCATTGTACCGCCCCATAAAAAAATAGACTGGGTTGCCGATGCAGATTACATCAACCAAGAAGTCCACCTTCCTACGGTAGATCACCTTGAAGTTATTCGCCCCGAACTGTTGGCCATAGCACGCGAAGAAGTGGCCTCTTTTTTGGACTCGGAGCACGAATCCGAGCAACCTGATGCTGCGGCGCTTCCCGATCTTCCCGGCGTAGCCGTATTCCGAGCTATTCAAGGAGACCGATCGTGTATTCCCGCCGCTTCGGCGTATGCCTTTAACGCTTCCAACACACTTAATTCGGCCCAATTCCTCGCTATGTTTGGCGTGTTTTATTTGGAAAAGGATTGGGGGAGTAGTAAGGGCATTATTGAGCTCGCCGTGGAGAAATTTCCCGAATCAAAGCCCCTTCAGTATGTGCATAGGCGGATGCTGAGCGGATCAAAGTTACTTTATCGCAAGAAGCTCCCGCGCTTTTTACCTGAGTATGTTCGTCGCGCGGAGTGGTTTCTCAGTACGCATGGCTCAACGGCGGGTAACCAAAAACAAGGGCTGCGATCGGCCCTTTTGCTGGCATTGGATATCGCGATGTCACAGCTGTATGCAAAACGTAAGATTAGACCGAAATCCTAATGGTCTCATAAAGTTGCGGAATGTGCACTGGCCACCCAAATTGCTCCTCGATTTTCTTTGCAAACACCTTTTGGGCTTGGGGTTCGCCGTGAATAAGATAAACCGCTTCAGGCGGGTTCGAAATCGCGCTCATCCACGCCAATAAATCGGATTGATCACCGTGAGCCGAGAGGCTGTCTATGGCGTGAATTTCGGCTCTTACCGGTACCTGCTTGCCGTAGATTTTTAGGGAATCGGTGCCCTCTTTGAGATGTCGCCCCCTTGTGCCTTCGGCTTGATAGCCGACTAACAGAACGCGAGTAGAAGGGTCGTCGATAAGCTGCTGCAAATAGGTGAGCACCCTTCCTCCGGTGACCATCCCGCTGCCGGCAATCACAATTTTTGGGCCCTTTTTATTAATTACCTCCCAGGTTTGTTCGTAGGATGTAATTACATGAGCGTGATCGAACATGTGGCGAAATTCCTTATCGGATAACTTGTGCCAATCGAGGAATCGGCTAAAAACTTCTAAAACCCGATTTCCCATGGGGCTGTCTACATATATGGGAATGTATGGGATTTTACTTCCTCTTTGTCCAGTCCACAATAAGAACATGAGGGCCTGCAGGCGTTCTACGGCAAAACTAGGGACCACTAAGACTCCGCGATCGGCCAGTGTTTGCTCAATTAATTCCCCCATTACCTCCTCGAAATCATCTTTGGGATGTTCGCGGTCTCCGTAGGTGCTCTCCACAAACAGATAATCCGCTTCCACAGGTTTTTTGGGGTCGTAAAGGAGGGGGTCGTTGGGGCGTCCCACATCACCCGAAAAAATAAAAATCTTACCCTTAATTTGAAGCTCAATATAGGCTGAACCCAAAATGTGCCCATTGTACATCATCCGGTACTGAATGTGCGGACCTACAGACTGCCACCGGTCCAGAGGAACTTCCCGAAACAGTCCGATTGTTTGCTTGGCTTGCTCTACCGAGTAAAAAGGCAGCGCGGGGTCGTGCTTGGTGTATCCGTCGCGGTTGGCCCTGCTGGCCTCCTCTTCCTGAATTTTCGCGCTGTCCTCCAAAATGATTTCAGCTATGGCAAGCGTAGGGCCCGTTCCATAAATTAATCCGTTGAAGCCCTGTTGATGCAATCGCGGCAAATACCCCACGTGATCCAAGTGTCCGTGTGTGAGCAAGACCGCATCAATTTTATGAACGTCCGTTGGCAGAGGCTCCCAATTCATGAGCCGAAGTTCCTTCATCCCTTGAAAAAGCCCGCAATCTATAAGTATCGTTGTGCCTGCATGCGAAAGCAAAAACTTAGATCCAGTAACGGTACCTGCTGCGCCTAAAAAGGTAATCTCAACTTTTTCTTTCATTCGATGTAATGGTGCATAAATCGCTCAATTCGGCGATGATTTTATGGCTTCGGTTCTCCGATATGCCCAATTTTTCCAACACATCGCTTCGTGCAATCAGTTGCTTGCACAATACAATCTGCCGGTCCAACAACTGTTGTTTTTCGCTCTTTGTGAGCAGCGTAGATACGGTAATGGGGTAAAGCCCAAGTGCGTCGATGCGCGCCTTCAAACTCGCTCCATCAGGGCTGTCCCATCCCATTAAATACAGCCCCACACATGTCCCATATTGCTGAGCGTCTTCCGAAAATCGCGTATTGGTTACCACCCAGCCGGGCTGCAAACTTGCTTTGCTCTTGCGGTGAGCGGAATTCCAGTGTGCCTTGATGTCGTTAAAGCGAGAATGAATGTAAAGCGGAACTTTTACGTTGCAATACAGGGCCGCTTCTCCGTGAAATTTGCACTCCACAAGGGTTACCGTCTTGCCTTTATAGGCCATCACGTCTACTTCGTGGGAAACGCAAGCACCCGGAACCTCAATTCCCACATCGACCCGATACCCCATCTCAGCCATTAAAGCACCCACAAACTGCTCAAAGGGAAATCCCGTTGGGCCTAGGTCGTAAATGGCTTTCTTTAAGCTGTAGCGCGCTGCAAAATGGCGCTTTTTCTTTTTGAGCATGGCAAAGGCCCGATTGTATATTTCGCGGGTAGGTATGCCTTGATACAGGTCGTCGCGAACCCGATTCATTATTTGAGCAACTGTGCGCTCATCAGCCCCCGAACGAAGGAGCGATGCCCTTAGTTTGTCCTTGGAAAACTGCACTTTCTCACCCGAGCTTTTCGTTACTTCCGCCATTTCGTCGCTCATACTCAATGCAATTGTTTTACCTTGTTCGCTGCAAGCCTTAAAGTAACAAAAACAAATCTTACCCTTTCACTCCGCGAATATAATGAGCTCTCTGCAACCCCTATTTCTCCTCCTGGCCCTTTTAGCAGAAGTGGCGGGAACTATTGGAGGGTTTGGATCCTCGGTGTTTTTTGTGCCGATTGCCAATTTCTATTTCGATTTTCATTCGGTGCTCGGGCTCACTGCGCTGTTTCACTTATCGAGCAATGTGAGCAAACTCGTATTATTTAGAAAGGGGATGAATCGAAAAATGATTCTTCAACTTGGGCTACCTGCCGTCGTTTTTGTGGTGGCAGGTGGATGGGCCAGCAAATTCATAAACCCCGAATTTCTTGCGGCCATTTTGGGTGTTTTTCTCGTGGCCTTTAGCCTGTTGTTCTTACTTCGGAAAGATTTTGAAATTACGCCCACTGGAAAAAACGCATTTGTGGGAGGGGCACTATCCGGTTTTTCTGCAGGTTTACTCGGGACGGGCGGGGCTATCAGGGGGCTCACCATGGCCGCATTCAACTTGGAGAAGAGTGTGTTCATTGCCACTTCCGCGGTAATCGATTTAATGATTGATGTTTCTCGCAGCGTGGTGTACTGGCAAAATGGATATATTCACCAACACGATCTTATCTATTTGCCCATGCTTTTTGTCATTGGGGTGATGGGTACTTGGATGGGCAAGAAAATCCTTGTTCATATTCCGCAAAGCACCTTCCGGCGAATTTCGCTTCTGCTTATTTTACTCATTGGAATCATCACTCTGGGTGCGCAGATTTAAAACTTTTGCCCTGGCTCCCGTGAAAAGAGCAACCGACTTATGAAACGCCTTTTGCTCTTGCCCTTTCGCTGGTAGCTTGGCTGACAACTTGGCTGGTCTCATCGCTGCCTCTTTGGCTGGTCCTAATCGCTTGTAGCAAAAAGAATCCCAAACCTAAAATCATGTCTTCCGCTATATGCGGCTATATTTCTGCTGCGCTTAGGGTTTTATTTTCGATTTTCCCAGTAATACATAAAGAGGAAGTATACCAAGAATTCCATGCATGATCATGGGGATAATCCGCATATTTTCAGTTATTCCCTCGGGCATATTGGGATCCCATTTAACGATAAAAACAGCCAATATATTAATCACGCTCAGCGACAGAAGCGTTCTGGTTTGGAACGATTGAACCAATCCTTTTGCTTCCTCATTAAGGGTGTAGTCCGATAGGTTGGTCTTCCCAGGGAACGATAATATTCCAATGGTAAACATAAGGGCCAAAGTGGTGACAGAAAGTAACGGGTCTGTGTCAAATGAAGGTACTAATGAAGTAACTGCCAAAATGGAGAAAAGAAAATACCCGAGCTTAAAAAAGAGCCTTTTTTGAGCGAGTGCCCCGTAAATGCTAATAGACGATATGAGTACTGCAACAATTAAAATTTCCATGGTTATTGGTTTGTTTATGATAAGATGAACTTAGGCCTGAGCTTTTTGTGAAGTATAAAAAGCAAGAATAGCGGCAAGGGCTAGGGTGATAAGTGCGGGCATAGGAACGTTTACTGGGGTTGTAAAATGCTGAGCCAATCCATTAAATAGGAAGAAGGTATAGGCTATTCCAATGCCTAATAACACCTTCTTAGCCTCTTCCGTAGGAATATTTCTGGTAAACAAAATGATGATTCCCAACGCCGTTACCGACATGGCCAAGGGCCAATGCATGGCAGTTCCTACTTCAATAGCTTCTTTAGTAAGCATATCTGCCGGAAATGATTGCTTAGTCAGGGTCTCTGCTCCGAAATAAAAAGCAATTCCTTGAATAATATTTAACGATCCTATGAGGGTAATGGCTGTTTTTGTTTTCACAATAGTTTTCTTTGATGTTGCAATCCAATGGGAAGAGTGTCTTTTCGGTAATGATTATGCCTACCGTACTCTTGCTGCTTGTCAAAGAAAGAACTACAGGCGCGTAAAAACTTGTACAAATTGCTCATTAAAGAAGAACGAGCTCGGGGATTGGGCCCTTTGCGGCATTTTTATATTCCCTTGGGCTCATTCCAGAAAATCGCTTAAAAGTCTTTGAAAAATGGGCTTGGTCGAAAAAGCCAAAATTATATGCGATTTCAGTTAAAGGAGCCTCTCCTTGATGAATGGTATACATGGCAGAGCGAAATTTTTTATGCATCAAATACTCATTATGGGTAACGCCGAGCCAAGTCTTACAAATTCGGTTAAAATGGGATGCAGAATATCCCCTGTTTCCAATATCCATTTGGGTTTCGTAAAACAATGAGTCCTCAGAGGAATATAATGTACTTATAGACTTACTCATTTCTACCGCGCTGCTCTGGTGACTAGAATTACACAGTCGTTCGAATAAGAACCGCTCTAGAAATGAAGCTTGCTGCTTAAAAGTGGGTAGCGCATTCAGTGTATCTTGAATAAAACCTAGGGAATTAATCATAAAAGGCTCTATGTGAATATTTTTCAATTCACTAGCCGGAATTCCGAAAAGAGCCATAGCGGCTATGGGATTCATAACCACTGTTATGGCATTCAGACGGCGAAATTTTGTGGCAACGGGTCGGGTTTGACTCGAAAATAAAATGGCGAAATTTTTCGAATAATCTGGCAGCAGCTGACTTTTCTCGGAATCTATGTAAAAGTGATCCAATTCGCTTCCCTCCAAGAAGAACATTAATTCTATCTTGGAATTGGGCATTATTAAGAAATTACTGTTAAAAACGGACTTGTGCTTTCCGATTACATCGACCAATCCCCTTAATGAATGCGGTATGTATACCTCTACATCGTGGTCATCATTCGCATCCATTCCTTGGCAATCTAGCTTTCTAAGATTATTTCAAGAAAAATACGGGTAAAAAATCAGACCCAGCATGTTTTTTTACAATTCTTTTCTGAAATCAAATGATAACTTTCACAAGCAGCACACATCACCCCAATTCATATAGACTAAATGATAGAGGTTGTGCCCTCGATTAGTCTCGCGTCATGGTAAACTCAAAATCATATCCGCGCTCACTCACCAGAACGGATTTAAAATCGGGAGCATATACCGCATCAAATAGATCTCCATCTATGGTATAAGCTTGATTCAACGCATTATAATCGGGATTTAAAGAAAGATTGGACCAAGAAATGGGATAGGCATCTCTTATAGAGTCTCCCTCATAAATGTAGAGCCAATTTAGTAAGCCCGTGCCATTTTCATTGAATACGAGGGTTCCCGTTACTGGAATGTTAATAATCTGACCATCATCATCTTCATCTGTTTCTACAAAATTTGTGGACCAAATGCCGATAATGGGGTCTACGGTGTTCCTGGGTTCGTCTTCCTTGGTGCAGGAAAGAGCCACGAACAGGGCCAAAATGAAGCTTAAGTTTCTCATTATTAAATATTTAAAATACTAATTAAAGAAAAAATTTAATTGCTTCCTTTAATTAGTAGGTGATTTTTTTGGCTTTGCGGAAGTGGTGATCCTTTGAAGCAATTACCAAAGGTCAATTATCTCGTTTAACCCATAGTCAAGAAAGAAGAGGCGACAGCATACGGCAAAACGCCCGTCAAAGTCGCAAAACCGGCCTGTGAAATGTCGATTCAATGTATAGCCACTTAAACTTTTCCCAGAAATTGGAGTCTAAACTTTAAAAGCACCTAAATGAAAACCATTCTAAAGTTAGTCCTGCTGGTATCAATACTGTCTTGCAGTCGCGATGAACCCTTGGTTAATGTAGGCAATAGTATTATTTCGCTCCCTGAAGAGCCGTTCGATTATATCAACATAAGTTTGCCAAGTCATTTTACGAATAATGTGCCTGGACAACCCTTACCCACGTCTGTAATTGGGCTGGACAATACGCCAAACAACAACCCCATTACAAATGAGGGAGCTACCTTAGGCCGAGTGCTTTTTTACGACAAGAATTTAAGTGCGAATGGAACCATTTCATGTGCGTCGTGCCATAAACAGGAAAAGGGGTTTTCAGATGATGCTGTTTTAAGCGTTGGATTTAATGGAGGGCACACTCGCCGGCATGCGATGACCTTAATTAACTCAAAATATTATGCCCGAGGGCGGTTCTTCTGGGATGAAAGAGCAAGTACACTGGAAGAGCAAGTACTTGAACCCTTTCAAGACTCCGTTGAAATGGGTATGACTTTGGAACAAGTTGTTGCCGCAGTGCAAGAGCAAGATTTTTACCCTGTATTATTCGAAAATGCCTTTGGAAGCAGAGATATTGATGCAGAGAGAATTTCACGAGCACTTGCTCAATTTGTGCGCAGCATAGTGAGTTATTCCAGCAAATATGACGATGGCAGGGCAGTTTCCAACTCGCCAGCAGTAAATTTTCCAAACTTTACCAATGAGGAAAACTTGGGAAAAAATTTATTTTTTCGGTCTATTCCGAATGGTGGTGGATCTTGTTTTGGTTGCCATACAACCGAGGCGTTCGTAAGTGCAAATCCTGGCCCTCAGAATAACGGGCTTGATCTTGTATCGACAGATTTAGGCGCGGGTGAAGTATTCAATAACCCGATTTTTGCGGGGCGTTTTAAGACCACTACGCTTAGAAACATAGAACTTACGGCGCCTTATATGCACGATGGAAGATTCGCCACATTAGAGGAGGTTGTGGAACATTATAATTCAGGTATACAGGGACACCCCACGCTGTCACCGGCATTAAAAGACAATAATGGTAATCCGGTTAGGCTTAATTTTACAGATGTTGAAAAAGCTGCGCTTGTTGCTTTTCTTCGGACGTTAACGGATCACAACATAGGTTCTGAAGAAAAATGGAGTGACCCTTTTAATTAAAAAATAGAATACAAGCTGGTTAGCCCCCCTGAATTGGTCTCTATATTGGAAATCAGTGATGGGAGGGCAGATAATAATGGTTATACCATCCACAATCAATATAAATAAGGAAGGCTAATTAATGATGACGTGTAACAAGGCCTTTTATCGCACTAACTCCTGATAGTAAACGCTTGCCTTAGCCTTGTTATTTGTTTCGCCATCCAAATAAAGTTCTTGGTTAGACAAGAGCTTTATTTTCTTCACATTTTTGGGCTCAACCTTAATGATCTCGATGATTTTCTCCTTCTCTTGAATTCTTACTGAAAACAATTCTTCTCCAAAGTTTTCAATAACTGCATAACAATCTTCGCCTTGAAATGGATTTATAGTTGCATCTTGACCCGGCCCTTTGCCCGTCATTAACATTCGTTGGCTTCCATCAATCTCAAAAACAGTTTGAGCGTAGATTTTACTCTGGAAGCAAACCAGCAAAATGGTAATTAATAGTAATTTCCTCATAAGGCTAAAATAATAAAAGCTGAACCAACTCGATCTAATCATTTGCCCACCCTTTTCCCCAAGATGTGGTAACTTAAATAGGTTTCAACCCAGTTTTAAACTGTATGTGAATTGTGTTAGTCCAGTTTTAAATTCAACCAGATTCTCAAGTTGAAATTCAGAAGGGACAAGTCCATGATTAAAAAGTGTCGTTCCCTTGTGGAGACTAATAGGAATTACGGATAAAACTATTTTGTCAATTAACCCCATACCGATTAGCGTTTTTGCCAGCTCTGCCCCTCCATCACAATAGATATTTCCCGAATTGGAACTTTTCAATTTATCGATTAGTGAATAAAGGTTTCCAGAATAAAAGTGAGGGGATTTTTGGGGTGGTTTGATGGCTCTTGTGATTACATATACCTCTTTATCGTCATGGTATGGATATCCCATCCCTATCACTTTTTCATAGGTTTTTCGGCCTACTACTATTGCCCCTATCGT
>Ga0075477_10001655_pt1 | contig 10490 bp, 9 predicted proteins | sample DEB08_DNA_FD_76338 | JGI IMG/M metagenome (GOLD analysis project Ga0075477, IMG submission 76338) | Aqueous microbial communities from the Delaware River and Bay under freshwater to marine salinity gradient to study organic matter... | ecosystem: Environmental > Aquatic > Marine > Coastal ...
TGAGTCGATCGAGACGACCGGCGAGTACATCCGCGACCTCGACGGCAGCCTGATGTGGGCCGCGGGCAACTCCGGCACCAACCACGCCTCCTGGGACTTCGAGCACGTGGTCGTCGTGGGGGCATCCAATCCCAACGACAACCCCGCGGGTTTCTCCAGCCGCGGCCGAGGTGTGGATCTGTTCGCGCCGGGCGTGAGCATCCTCAGTTCGACCAGCAACGGCGGCTACGCCGCCTACAGCGGCACCAGCATGGCGACGCCCGTCGCCAACGGGGCGCTCGCCATGATTCGCTGCGCGAATCCCGATCTCGACGCGCCCCATGCCGAAGCGATCCTGCTGCACAGTTGCGACTGGTGGGGCGGCTATGCCGAGACCGAGACGTTTGGATTCGGTCGCCTCAATCTCCGCAGGGCGGTCGAGTTCGCCCTTGCCGCGGCGAGTCCGCAGGCGCCGGTCGCCAACGACGACTTCTTCGCAGGCCTGACCGTCGCGATCAACCCCGTGGACGTGCTCTCCAACGACTACGACCTCAACATGGATCCGTTGGAGATCGACAGTTGGGACGCGACGACCTCCCTCGGCGACGCCGTGGTCCTGAACGGCGAGTCGGGAATGCTCGAAGTGGTGCCGGAAGCGGGCGCCGCCGGCGGCGAGCGTACCTTCACCTACACCATCATCGAGCCGTCGTCCGGCGAGACCGCGACCGCAGTCGTGACGGTCGATCTGTCCACGCCGCGCCCGGCGGTCGTCGTCGATGGATCGTCCCCGGGGCTCTTCTGCGAGTACTACGAACTCTCCGCGCCCCAGGAGTTGCCGGACTTCGCCGATCTCGAACCCTACGCGTCGGAGATCGTCCCGCAGGTCGACTTCGAGTCGACGGGCGGCGAGTACGCCGGCAGCGGCCGAGCCGACGAGGTCGGTGCGGTCTACACCGGTTGGCTGGAGGTTCCCGAGGCCGGTCTGTGGTCGCTGATCACCGTCAGCGACGACGGCTCGAAGCTCTGGATCGGCGACGAACTCGTCGTCGACAACGACGGCCTTCATGGCATGCGGACCCGAAGCGGCGACATCGCCCTTGCGGCGGGACGCCATCCGATGCGACTGGAGTTCTTCGAGAACGGCGGTGGTGCCGGCCTACACCTGCGTTGGAGCGGTCCGAACGTCGGCACGCAGGCGATTCCCGCCGAGCGGCTCGCCCACGGCGGCACGATCGCGGTCTCCCCGGATCTCGACGGCAACGGCACCGTGAACGGCGCGGATCTCGCCATCCTGCTGGGCGCGTGGGGCGACTGCGTCGGATGCAGTTCGTGTTCGGCGGATCTCGACGGCGACTGCGTCGTCGGCGGCGCCGATCTCGCGGTGCTGCTTGCCGCGTGGGGCGACTGAGCCCGAGTCGGTGAGGAGTTCAGCGGGTTCCGATCGATGGCTCGTCGTCGGCCCGTTCGTCCACGACGGTGCGACTCCAGTGCGGCGTGCCCGCGCGGTGTCCCGCCCTGGCGATCACGTGGCCGGCGACCGGTGCGGTCAGCAGAAGGAACGCGATCACGAGCATCGCCCGCACCGAGACGCCGAGGGTCTCGAAGTGGAGCGCCACGCCGACCATCAGGCAGCCCAGCCCGAGCGTGCCGGTCTTGGTCGCCGCCTGCAGCCGGGTGTAGAGGTCGGGCATCCGAATCACGCCGACGGCACCGAGCAGGCTGAACGCACCGCCAAGCAGCAGCATCGTCCCGGCGAGGAGGTCGAGGATCATGAACCGGCCTCCGCATCCTCCGGCGACGCCGCCGGCGCCGGGCGTGGGCCTCGTTCGATGTAGTAGGCGAAGGCGACGGTGCCCACGAAGAGCAGCAGGGCGATCGCCATCGCGACGTAGAGGTAGACCGGCTCGTCGCGGGCCACCGCGTACAGGCCGATCGCCGCGGCGGTCACGGTGCCGAGAAGATCCAGCGCGATCACCCGATCGGCCAGCGACGGTCCACGGAGCAGGCGAATCGTGATCAGGACGATCGCCAATCCGAGCATGAGTCCAGTGGCGGTGACCGGCCATCCGAGATGGATCGCACCATCCGTCGCGACGGGCGCACCGATCGAATCGGACGAGGCGATCACGGTTCGCTCCTCAGGGCGTCGAGCACCTTGCGTTCGAAGCCCTTCTTGATGTCCCGACGCACCGCATCCGGATCCGCGGCGTCCATCGCGTGGACGTAGAGGGTGCGTCGATCCTCCGACAGATCGAGGGTCAGGGTGCCGGGCGTGATGGTGATCAGATTCGTCAGCACCAGCAGCTCGACCTCGCTCATCTCCTCGAGCGGCACCGCGACGATGCCCGGCCGCATGCGGTCGAGCGGCATGATCGTGTACCACGCCATCCGCAGATTCGACAGCACCAACTCCCACAGGAAGAAGGCGATCAACACCACGATCTGCCACAGGTCCCGGAAATAGGCACCCGAGTCGATCACCCGACGCAGGCCGAACAGCAGGACGAAGCCGATCACCATGCCGACGGCGAAGTTGCCTGCCGTGAACGCCTCGGTGGTGGCGGCCCAGACCAGCGCGAGGACGAAGTTCCAGACGACGAGACTCATCGTGGTCCTCCGATCTCCGCGGTGGTCCCATCGGCGATGCGCAGCGAACCGGACGTCTCGCCCCCGGTCTCGAGGCGAGCGAGCGCCTGCTCGCCGAGCACGGCGCGGATGTACTGCTCCCCGTCGAGGAGCTGTTCCGCGGCCCGCTGGGAGAACTCGAAGACCGGTCCGGCGAAGATTCCGATCAGCACGGTGATCGCGGCAAGGGCGGTGCAGGTGCCGATCATGCCCCGCGCCGGCGGCTTCGGCGAGCGCGTCCGGTCGATCGGCGCGTCGGCCGGATCGGGGGCCTTCCAGAACGCCTCCGCCCAGATCTTGGTCATCGAGAAGAGCGTCAGCAGTCCGACCGCGGCCGCGGTGGCGACGATCGTCCACGACTTCGCCTCGACGCCCGCCTTCAGCAGCACGAACTTCGCGAAGAAGCCCGACAGCGGCGGCATGCCCGCAAGCGAGAAGGCCGCCACCACGAAGAGCGCCGAGACGAACGGGGCCTTGGCGTAGAGGGAGGTGCGTCCGGCATGCACGAGGCTCGAGGTGCCCCGCAGCCGATCCGCGATGCCCGCGATGAAGAACAGGTTCGCCTTCACGACGATGTGGTGGATCACGTAGAAGATCGTGCCCGCGATCGCGAGGGGCGTGAACAGGGCGAGCCCCATGATCATGTATCCGATCTGGCTCACGATGTGGAACGAGAGGACCTTCCGGAACTCCCGCTGCGACGCGGCTCCGAGCACGCCGACGGCCATGGTGAGGCCCGCCGCGACGAGCAGGATGGCGTGGGTGAATTCGCTCTCCGCCACGAACATCAGAGTGAACGAGCGCACCAGCGCATACACGCCGACCTTGGTCAGCAGGCCCGCGAAGATCGCCGACACCGCGAACGGCGGCGTGTGGTAGGACGCGGGCAGCCAGAAGAACAGCGGGAAGGCCGCCGCCTTGATTCCGAAGGCGGTCATCAGCAGGACGCTCACCGCGACGACGGCCTCGGGAGAGTCCCCGGCCCGGACCTTCAGGGCGATGTCGGCCATGTTGAGCGTGCCCAACGCTCCGTAGACGAGACCGGTGGCGATCAGGAAGAGCGCCGACGACAGCAGGTTCAACGTGACGTACTTGATCGCCCCTTCGACCTGCAACACGCCGCCCCCGAGGGCGAGCAGCGCGAAGGAGCTCATCAGCAGAACCTCGAACCACACGTACAGATTGAAGAGGTCGCCGGTCAGGAAGGCGCCGCAGACGCCCGCCAGCAGCACGCAGAGCAGCGGGTGGTACAGCAGCCGCTGACGTCGGGCGTCCACGCTTCCCATCGAGAACACGAAGGTCGCGACTCCGACGACGCCCGCCAGCACGGTCATCACCGCCCCGAAGCGATCGACCACGAAGGAGATGCCGAACGGTGCCGGCCAGGCGCCCACCTGGAGCACCAGAATGGGGCCTCGCTCGACCTCGACCAGCAACGTCACGGCGCTCGCGAGCAGTCCCACGGCGCCGGCGAGGCCGAGACCGCGCTGGATCGCGAGACTCCGCCAGGCCAGCAGCGAAAGCGCCGCGGCGATCAGCGGGATCAGCACCGGCAGCACCGGCAGCAGGTTCGCGTTGCCCGGAGGTCCGTCCATCACGAGACGGCCTCCATGTCGTCGTCCTCCCGGAATCGGTTGCTGTCGTCGGTGCCGGCGGTGGCCCACACCCGGCTCACCAGCACGACCGCGAAGGCGATGACGCCGAACGAGATCACGATCGCCGTCAGCACCAGCGCCTGAGGCAGGGGGTCGGCCGCAGTCGCGGGAAGGGTCTCCTCTCCGATCGGAACGATGGCGGGCCCGGTGCGCTTGAGACCAGTCGCGGTGAAGATCGCGATGTTCGCACTGTGGCCGATCAGCACGAGACCCATCACGAGGCGCATGATGCTTCGTCGCATCAGCAGATAGGTGCCGCAGGCGAACAGGACGCCCGCGACGATCGCGAAGAGGGCGTTCATGCGGCGTCACCCTCCGATTCGTCCGCCGGACCCTCGTACGTCGGCCCGGCCGGCTCCAGCAGCGTCAGGACGAGGAGCATCGCGATGCCCACGACCAGCAGATAGACACCGAGGTCGAAGAACAGAGGCGTCCCGATCTTGAGGCCCGGATCGCCGGTGGCGGGATCGCCGCCGATCGAGGTCCACAGTCCCGAGAAGAACGTTCGGCCGAAGGCCAGCGGCAGCGCTGCGCTCGCGATGGCCAGGGTCAGACCGATGCCGATCAGACTTCGCAGATCGACGCGCAGCAGGCGTCGTGTGGACGCGGCATCGAACGCCAGCGCGTGCAGCGAGAACGCCGCGGCGGCGATCAGGCCCGCGATGAAGCCTCCTCCGGGCTTGTTGTGGCCCTGCAGGAAGATCACCACCGAGAAGAGCAGCAGCAGCGGCAGCAGATATCGGGTCGCGGTCTGGAGGAGGACGTTCTTCACGACACGGCCCTCCCGCGATGGCGACGCCGCATCCGGCCGGGTCGCAGGAGGGCCAGCACGCCGATCGCGGCGATCGCGAGCACCGTGATCTCGCCGAGCGTGTCCATCGCCCGGAAGTCCACGAGGATCACGTTGACGACGTTGCGACCGTAGGCGTCGGGAACGCTGTGGTCGCCGAACCAGCGGGCCAGCGTCGGGTCGGTGTCGGTACGGGCGATGACGAGGACCAGACCCGTCACCATGAGGCCGGCGATCAGCGCGACCAGACCGTCGGCCAGTCGGCGAAGCGGTGTCGAGAAGCTGCGGAACTGCGGGAGCCGGCGGAAGATCAGCACGAAGATGATCACCGTCAGCGTCTCGACGGCCAGCTGGGTCATCGCGAGATCGGGTCCGCCGAAGAGGACGAACATGATCGCGAGGCCGTAGCCGGCGAGACCGAGCGCCGCGATCGCGGCGAGACGGGTTCTCGACAGCACCGTCGCGATGGATCCTGCGACGATGACCGCGCCGACGAGGAGCTCCGGCCATGTCGGGTTCTCGGGGCCCGCATCGAACGGCACGGCACCTCGCAGCCACAGTGTGCCGCCGACGAGCAGCACCACCGTGCCGAGGGTGATGAAGACGTACGAGCGAAGGTGACCGCTCTGCAGGAGCCGCGTCTGTCCGCCGGCGACGGCGAGAAGGCCCTTCAGGGCGGCGCCGTAGAGTCGTTCGGGACCGACTCGATCGAGCGCTCCGATCCGATCGAGACCGCTTCGAACGATGCGTCGGCCGGCGTACGCGCCTGCGCCGACGGCGACGGCAAGCGCCGACAGACCCAGCGCCGGCGTCAGGCCATGCCACAGTGCGAGCGACTTCTCGGGCACGTCGCCCAGCACCGCTCCGGCCGCGCCGAGTGCGAGCGGCGTGGCGGCCGTCGCAGGCAGCACCGCCGCGGCGAGGCCCAGCAGCGCCAACAGACCCGGGCCAAGCAGCAGGCCCGGGCTCGGGGCGTGGGGGGTTCGCGGGGTCTCGGCAAGGCTTCCGATGAAGGGCCTGACGCCCGCCAGAAAGGCCACGGTCACGGTGAGGGCCGCGGCGAACGTGGTCGCGACGACGAGCGCGGTGGTCCATGTGGGCGCCGCCAACGTCGCTTCGAGCAGCAGTTCCTTCCCGATGAAGCCCAGCAGCGGCGGCAGCCCCGCCATCGACAGCGCGGCCAGCAGGCTCGCGGTGAAGAGCGCCGGCATCGCTCGACGAAGTCCGCCCAGGCGTTCGGCGTCCTTCTCGCCGCACCCGTGGTCGATGGCCCCGGCGACCATGAACAGGCTGCCCTTGAACAACGCATGCGCGAGCAGATAGGCGAACCCCGCGACCACCGCCTTCTCGGTGCCGATGCCCAGCGCCATCGTGACGATGCCGAGGGAGGAGACCGTCGAGTACGCGAGGATTCGCTTGAGGTGGGTCTGCCGCACCGCAAGCACGGCGCCCAGCACCATGGTGGTTGCGCCGAAGGCGGTCAGCAGCGGTCCCCACCACGCCGCGGAGCCGAGCAGGGGATCGAGCCGCGCGAGCAGGAAGATGCCGGCCTTCACCATCGTCGAACTGTGCAGGTACGCGCTGACGGGCGTGGGCGCCTCCATCGCGCCCGGCAACCAGAAGTGGAACGGGAACTGCGCCGACTTCGTGAACGCGCCCAGGCAGACCAGCACCACGATCGCGCCGAGCCATGGGCTCGCGAGAATCGTGTCGCGTTCGTCGAGCAGGGCGCCGAGGTCGTAGGAACCACCGATCGAACCGAGCATCAGCACCGCCACCAGCAGGCAGAGCCCGCCGCCGCCGGTGACGAGAAGCGCCTTGAGCGCCGCGGCGCGGGCGGCGGGCCGCTCGTGGTCGAATCCGATCAGCAGGTAGCTGCTGATGCTCGTCAGTTCCCAGAACACGAAGAGGCCGAGGAGGTTCTCGCTCCAGACCACCCCGAGCATCGATCCCATGAAGACGAGCAGGAACGACTGCAGGCGGTTCGCGTGCCGATGCGGGCCGAGATACGCGCCTGCGTAGATCAGGACGAGCCCGCCGACTCCCGAGATCAACAGGCCGAACAGCAGGCCGAGGCCGTCGATCGAGAACGCGAGTTCGAGGCCGAGGCTCGACGCCCACGCCAGGCGTCCCTCGATCGGCGTTCCCGAAAGGATGGCCGGCGCGCGGGTCGCAAGCCAGACGGCGATCGCCGCGGGCACCGTCGCGAAGATCCATCCGGCGCGGGTGCCGAGCACGCGACCGAGCCACGGCGCCAGGGCCGCAAGCAGAAAGGTCGCCGAGACCGCCGTCACAATCGCCACGACTGGAAGTTCCGCGGGTTGCCCAAGGTCCGGTGGGGAGATCTCGAACGGGCCGGTCCGGGACGACGGCTCATCGAGCGACGCCGAGTATAGGAGTCGCCCACGGCGGTCCGGCCCGGTCGAGCAGTCAGCGTCCGTGGCCGCCGTCGGCGCTTGTGGCGTGGTCGACGGCCTCGAGCGTCGCACGACGCGCAGCTCGGGACTCCGCGCGGCGCACGATCCCCTTCAGCATGCCGCGGAAGACGATCCCATGCAGCGGCAGCACCGAGTACCAGTAGAGGATGCCCATCAGACCCAACGGTCGGAATCGCGCCGTGCTTGCGACGACGCATCGACCGTCGCCTCCGTCCGATCCCGGTTCGACCTCGAGGGTGAGCGTCGCGACGCCGGGCAGCAGCATCTCCGCGGTCAGTTCCAGTCGCCGCGGCGGTTCGACGGCGGTGACCCGCCAGAAGTCCAGCGCATCGCCGAGGCGCAGGTCGGTCGCGCTGCGGCGGCCCCGACGCAGGCCCGGACCACCGATCATCCGGTCCATGACGCCCCGCAGGCGCCAGAGCCAGTCGGCGGCGTAGTAGCCGTTGGCGCCGCCGATCGAGCAGGCGGCCCGCCAGGCGTCGGGCGATGTGGCGTTGCAGGGAAGTTCGTGGCGGTCCGTGAAGACGGTGCCGCCGGCCCAGTGCGGGTCGCCGGGCATGGTTCCCGCATCCGACCAGGCGGTCTCGACGACGCCGCTCTCGACGCGAGCGATGGCCGCATCGATCGCCTCTCGGATGGTCAGGCACTTCCGAGGCATCAATCGGGTCGCCTCGTCGTCGCGGCAGACCACCCGATTGCGCAGGCCTTCGGCGAGCGGCCGCGCGATGCTGGCGCCCAACGGCGTGACGATGTGGATCCAGAGCGAACTCAGGCGCGGCGTCAGCACCGGCACCGGAATCACGATGCGGCGCCGAAGTCCAAGGGCTTCCGCCATGGTGCGCATGATGTCGGCGTAGTTGCGGATCTCGGGCCCGCCGATGTCGAGGACTCGTCCCGCGGTCGCCGGGGTCTCGAGCGCCGCGACGAGGAAGAACAGCACGTCGCGCACGGAGATCGGCTGACTCTCGGTGCGGACCCAGCGCGGCGTCACCATGATCGGCAGCCGCTCGACCAGGTAGCGCAGGATCTCGAAGGACGCCGAGCCGGATCCGATGATCATCGCCGCGCGAAGCACCGTGGTCGGCACGCCTCCGGAACCGAGGGCCCGCTCGACCTCGCGCCTCGACGCGAGATGCTCGCTGAGGTCGGCCTGATCCTCGCCGAGACCTCCGAGGTAGATGATCCGCCTGACGCCGCACGCCGCAGCGATCTCGCCGAAGGACGTCGCGATCTCGAGGTCCCGTTCGCGGTACTCCCGGCCGACCGAGTCCATCGAGTGGATCAGGAAGTAGGCCGCCGCCGCACCTCGCATCGCCGTCGCGAGGCACTCGCGGTCGCGGGCGTCGCCTTCGACGATCTCCACCCGCTCGTCGCTCGCCCAGGGCCGCGAGAGCAACTTGGCGTCGCTGCGGACGAGGCAGCGGACCCGATAGCCCTGCTCGAGAAGACGGGGTGCGAGGCGCCCCCCGATGTAGCCGGTGGATCCGGTCAGGAGAATCGTGGCGCCCTTGGGAATCTCGATCGAGGGCGTCGGGGTCTCGTCGTCGGCAGCGGTCACGACACGATCCTAGAGGACCGGTCGAGTCGTGATGTCGGGGGCTTCCTCAGACCTCTCACGCGGAGCGATCCTCGAGCACGATGCGGCAGGACCCCCAACAGGCCCCTGGCATTGGACTGGGCAGGTCGCCGGATCCGGCCGATGACGACCCTGGGTGGGGTCCACCAGAACCTCGTGGCCCTTGACTTCGGTCCGGTGCGCGGAGAACCTTCCCCGTGGGCCGTTCGTCTCCGGTCCAGAGCCTGACGCGGGCGTCCTGTCGATGCATCCGATCTTCCTCAACCTCATGACCTGGTCCCTGATCCTCGCGCAGGGCCTGGTTGCCGTTGGGGCGGGCCAGACCCTTTGCATTCCGTTCCGCGACTGCGGCCATCACGTCTGCAACTTCGTGGCGCAGGACCCGGGCGACACGCCGTCCTCGGTTGCAGGCGTCGCGGCGTGCGGCGACCAGGCCGGAGGCTGTGGTCATCATCACGGCGATGCGGAGCACCCCGATCACGATCGGGATCGCCACCACCACCATCACCATCACAGCCACCACCATCACCCTGTCCTTCCTGATGGACCCTGTGACGCCGATCATCAGCATGGCCTGTTCGGCGGCTGCGGCGGCGCGCACGCCGATTGCGACTGCCACCTGCACGTGGCGCTTCCGGATGCCGACCTGCCCTGGTGTCCCATCGGCGGCGATGCGGATGGCCCGATCGCCTCGCCGGATGTCGGTCGATGCCTGCCGGAACGTGCTCATCGGCGAGTGCGATCCGTGCCGCCGCGATGGATCGACGCGTTTCTCGCCAGCGACCAGATCAAGGCTCGCGCGGTGACGCGGTTGCTGGTCTAGACCGTTCGACGCTCACCGACGCGCCTCGGTGTCCGCTCGGTCTTCGAACCTCTCGAATCCTCGAGATGGTTCATGTCTCATCGAGAGACCTGGACCGACGCCTGAGCCGAGTGGGGCACGGATCCGCCCGGGCCCGCGCGAGGTGATGCGCCCATCCCGTCGGCATCGCCTCGGGCGATCGCCGGCCGGTGTCCAAGCGACCAACTTCCGTCTGTGACGCAAGCGTCGGGAATGTGGTTGCGGGACGAACTCGATGTTCGCCGTGGTCGGTCGGTTTGCAGCCGGCTGGACCGTCCGTCTCGACCGAGGGACCGTGCATGAGTTGCCTTCTGAAATCAAGTTCGATCGCCCACGTCGTCGCTCCGACGATGCTCGGCACCGTGCTCTGCCTTGCGGCAGGGGGGTGTCGCACCCACGAACCTCGTCCCCTCGACGTGCCGGGACTCGCGGAGGCCTTCCTCGACCGGGCGCCCGTGTCGTTCTCGATGGACCTCGCGGTCGGGCCGCCCGGGGACGCCGCCGACGGGCCGACGCTCGATCTGGATCGGGCGATCGACATCGCGCTGGTCTTCAACGCCGAGCTTCGGACTCGGCGTGCCGAGGC
>Ga0075477_10001660_pt1 | contig 10481 bp, 9 predicted proteins | sample DEB08_DNA_FD_76338 | JGI IMG/M metagenome (GOLD analysis project Ga0075477, IMG submission 76338) | Aqueous microbial communities from the Delaware River and Bay under freshwater to marine salinity gradient to study organic matter... | ecosystem: Environmental > Aquatic > Marine > Coastal ...
AAGTTCGCGACGAACTCGGTTCACCGCTTCCCCCGATCGTCGCGGCGGGTGACGACGACTCGGCGAACGTGCCGGTCGATGATTCGACGTCGGATCCAGCAGTCGACCCGCAGACGGATCAGCCCTCCGATCCGCAACCGAGTCCGAGCGAACCGTCGTCGCCGCCATCAACGTCCTCGGTCGTCACCCTGCCCGGCGGAGCCAGCATTCCGACACCGACTCTGCCGAGAGTGAGCCTGCCGACGCCCTCGTCGAGCACCCCATCGGTGAGCATCCCGAACATCTCGCTTCCCGGCCTCACCCCACTCCCCTCGCCGAATCTGCCGACGTCCGAGCCGGCGAACCCTGTCGTTCGCGAACTCCTCATCTTCGAGGGTGAGTGGTACTACACCCAGCCCACACACCAGTTGGTCGAGTACGTGGTGAGCGGACCGGCCGAAATCGTCGAAGTCCGGTACAAGCTGACCACTGATCCAAATAACAGGACGCAGTACAAAGTTCGGGCCGTGAAGTGGGATCCGCGTTGCGAGGGCAGTTGTCTGTGGGTCGCCCAGTTACCTCTCGCTGCTCCGCGCTGCACCTTCATGGGCATCGCTTACTCGAGTGTCGCCGACACGACCTACACGAACAGGACTGTGTGCTGACACCCCCGATCACAGTTGAGCCCAGGTAGTCGTCATGTCGAAGACGGCCCGGATCTCCCGGGCCGTCTTCGACGTTCTCGGGTAGTACCCGTCGGGCACATCGCTCCTAACGTGCTCGTATGACTCGCGACATCAAACTCGGCTACAACACGGGCTACTGGTCGGCCGGACCGCCGGCTGGCGCCTTCGAGGCAGTGAAGGAGGCCGAGCGACTCGGATTCGACTCCATCTGGACCGCCGAGGCCTACGGTTCCGACGCTCTCACCCCGCTCGCCTGGTGGGGCGCCCACACCGAGAAGGTACGCCTCGGTACGGCGATCATGCAGATGAACGCCCGTACGCCAACGGCGGCTGCGATGGCGGCGATCACGCTCGATCACCTGTCGAACGGTCGCTTCATCCTCGGCCTCGGCGCGAGCGGACCGCAGGTGGTCGAGGGCTGGTACGGCCAGGCGTACGGCAAACCGCTGGCCCGCACCCGTGAGTACGTCGACGTCGTGCGTCAGGTGTTGGCACGTGAGAAGCCGGTCGAGAAGCACGGCGAGTTCTACGACCTGCCCTACACCGGCGCCGACGGCAAAGGTCTCGGCAAGGCGTTGCGCTCGACAGTTCACCCGCTGCGCTCCGACATCCCGATCTTCCTGGCGGCCGAAGGGCCGAAGAACGTGGCCCTGTCGGCCGAGATCTGCGACGGCTGGTTGCCGCTCTTCTTCTCTCCGAAAGAAGACGACTTCTATCGCAAGTGCTTGGCCGAAGGTTTCGCCAAGTCAGGTGAAGCCGGGAAGGCCGATCGCTTCGAAGTGGCGTCGACGGTGATGATGATCCCGGGCGACGACGCCGAGAAGTGCGCCGACATGGTGCGTCCGTTCCTCGCCTTGTACGCCGGAGGCATGGGAGCGCGTGGGGCCAACTTCCACTTCGAGGTGTTCGCCCGCATGGGATACGAAGACGTCGCCACCAAGGTGCAGGACCTGTACTTGGAAGGCAAGAAGGCCGAGGCGGCGGCCGCCATCCCGTTGGCGATGGTCGAGGACGTGGCCCTGGTGGGTCCGCCCGACAAGATCAAGGACGAACTGGCGAAGTGGAAAGAGACGTGTATCACCACGTTCCTGGTGAGCGGCCCGGCCATGGTCCTCCCCATGTACGCCGACCTCATCCTCTCCTGACCAAACCGAGCAAATTCGCACACTCTGTTGCGCAAATGACCGCCGGTGGTGGCTAACGCTTCAGAGTGGGCGGTTTTCGTCAGTCGCAGCAGGAGTCGCGCCAGCCGCAGCCCTTGCACTTGAAATGAGCGTGCTCGGGGAAGAGGTCACCTCCACACAGCGGGCATTCAGCGAAGGTCCCGAGTGGCGATCGGCACGACCCGCCGTCGGCCGGTGGCGGAACCAACTGTTCGAGGGGTCGCACGTCACCAGTCATGCCGTCAGTCTGTCACTGCCCAGCGTCCCGGTGGGTGACCGTCACTAGGCTCGAGTCACCCCTCATGTCGTCCACAACTAGTGATCCCCTGCCGCATACACATACTCCGGGTTCGGCCCGGGCAGCGTTTGCGTACCGCAGCTATCGCATCATCTGGATCGGCCTTTTCTTCTCGAGCATCGGCACGTGGATGCAGAACCTGGCCCTTCCGGCGTACATCGATCACCGGACCGGATCGGCGCAGATCGTCGGCATCTTGATCTTCGCCCAACTCGGGCCACTACTGCTACTCGCCATTCCCGGCAGCATCATCGCTGATCGCGTGAATCGACGGGTCTTCCTTCTCGCCATGCAATGGCTCCAGTTGATCTTCTCGCTCGTGTTGGCGGCCATCGTCGCGGTCGACGGCCCCATTTGGACGATCTTCCTCGTTCAACTGGTGATCGGCACCGGCAACGCGCTCAACGCGCCTGCGTTTCAAGCGAGCATTCCCCTTCTTGTCGATCGACGCGACCTGGCCGGCGCGATCAGTATGAACTCGATCCAATTGAACGCCAGCCGAGTTCTCGGCCCTACCCTCGCTGCCGTTCTCACACTCTGGGGAGTGTCCACCGCTGGTCTCTTCGTCATCAACTCCTTCACTTACCTGTTCCTGATCGTGGCCATCGGTATGGTCGTGATCCCCGATGTCCGTGGCGATCACGGCGCCAAGGGTTGGCGTCAGTTCCTCATCGGCCTGCGCATCAGTCGCCAACGTCCGGTTCTGTCCCGGCTCCTCGTGGCCATGGCCACCTTCTCGCTCTTCTCGCTCGTGCTGGTGGCACTTTTCCCGTCGGTCACCCGACTCAACTTCGGTGTCGAGTCGGAGAGCTCGACTTTCAAGGCCATCTACGCCGTTTGGGGTCTCGGAGCGTTCACAGGTGCAGTGCTCACCGGAACGGTACTCACACGTTTTCGTCGACCGAAGGTGATCACCTTCGGGTTCCTCGGGTTTGGGATATCACTCGCGGCCTTCGCGCTCGTGCGATCTCCGGGGCCGGCGTTCCCGATCGGATTCATCCTTGGCATCTTCTACTTCATGCTCGCCACGGCGATGGTCACGGTGTTCCAGGAGAACCTTCGCGACACCGAACGTGTTCGCGTGATGCCACTCTGGTTCATGGCCTTCGGAGGAACGGTGACGATCGGCGGTCTGATCGCCGGTCCGATCATCGACGCGATCGGCGCACGCTGGGTGTTGCTCGTCGGTGCGCTCTACGCCATCCATCTGGCGCGGTGGTGCAACATCGATCGCCTTCCGCGAGAAGCATTTCTCCACGACTGACGAAACGTCAGCAACTCACTCGTTCGATCAGCCGGTCGAGTCCGGCGACTCGACTCCCCTTCACCAGTACCGCCGTCGACCCGTCCAAATTGGTGACGATGTCCACTGCTTCATCGAAAGTCGTCTCCGGGATTCCGTACTTATCGGTGCCAACCGCCACCACTTCGATGCCGAGCTCGGTTGCGAGAGAAGCGATACGGGCATGAGCCACGACCTCGTCGTCGAGTTCGGCCATGATTCCGAGAACGGCCACCCGTCGGGCGGCCGGCAAACCGGCCAATGTCTCGAGCGCAGCTTGCATCGACGTGGGGTTCGCGTTGTAGGAATCATCGACGATCGTGGCACCGCTCGCCGACTGAACGATCTTCATCCGATGAGGAGACAAAGACGCCTGAGCCAGGCCGTCAGACATCGCCTCCAACGGCACCCCGAGAACCATGCCGGTCGCAATGGCTGCGGCCGCGTTCGACGCCATGTGGCGTCCGGGAATCGCCAGCCTCACTTCGACGACACCGTCTGGAGTCGAGGCCAAGAATCGCGCTTCACCATGTCGGCCGAGCTCGAGGTTGTCGATTCGAACGTCGGCCTGTGTCGACTCCCCAAACGTCACCACGCGTGCATTCGTCCGAGATCTCATCGCCAACACTCGAGGATCGTCGGCGTTGAGTACTGCCGCACCGAACGACGGAAGCGCCTCGACGAGTTCACCTTTCGCCTGTGCGACTCCGTCGAGACCACCAACTTTCGCCGTGTGTGCTTCTCCGACGCGGGTCACCACCCCGATCGCCGGTCGAGCGATTCGACACAGCAGGTCGATCTGGCCGAAACCCCGCATTCCCATCTCGAGAACCAGCACCTCGGTGTCGACGGGCGCATTCAAGATGGTGACCGGCAAACCCTGCTCGTTGTTGTAACTGCGAGGACTGGCGACCGTTCGACGACTGAGGGAAACGGCCGAGGCCACCATGTCCTTGGTCGATGTCTTCCCCACTGACCCGGTGATACCGACCGCCATGGTGCTGGCCGGAAATCGACCTCGCGCCCAGCGAGCGGAGTCCATGAGCGCGACCGAGGTATCGGGCACCACGATCGATGTAGTGCGGCCCGCCAGGTCGGTCGCCAATTCTCGCGACACCAGACAGGCGGCCGCGCCGGCGTCGACGGCATCACGCACGAAGTCGTGGCCATCGCGCTCGGCGGCCACGGCGACGAACATCTGACCTGACCTCAGATCGCGCGAGTCGAACGACGCTCCGTCGATCTCGACATCGGGGCCCACCACACGACACGGCCCGTGCTCGGACAGAGCACGGGCCAGATCAGAAGCACGCCAACGCATGCTCGAACGGTAGTTGTCGTGAACGGTCAGTTCGTGGCAGGCGCCTCGGCGTCGAGGGCGAACTTGGTGTACTCCTCGCCGGTGTCCTCCATGTCTTCGAACTGGATCACACCCATCTCCTCGAAGCGGTGACGCAACCATGAATCGTTGCGGTCGAGCAGACCCAACTTCTTGCAGTTCGGCACGATCTTGGCGAACAGCATCTGCTGGAAGACCTCACGAGTGGGGTCCTGCAACACCAGCGGAAGCACGTCGCGGGTGTTGATACCCATGCGCTCCCAGACTTCCTGTGACATGAAGCGGTCACGCATACGCACCGAGGCCTCGTAGGCGAACTCCTGGCGATCCTTGATCTCGGCATCGCTCATTCCGGCGTACACCTCCTGCAACGACAGCACGCCGAAGGCCACGTGGCGGGCCTCGTCGCTCATGACGTAGCGCAGCAACTGCTTGAGGAGCGGCTCGGTGGTGATCTGGTACATGTTGCCGAAGGCAGCGAGAGCCAGACCCTCGACCATCACCTGCATGCCGAGATAGGTCATGTCCCAGCGGCTGTCGTTGATGATGTCGTCGAGCAGCATCCGCAGGTGCGTGTTGATCTGGTAGCCGCCACCCAGCTTCTCGTCGAGATAGCGGGCGAACACCTCGACGTGACGAGCCTCGTCGACCACCTGGGTGCTGGCGTACAACTTGGCGTCGTACCACGGGACGGTCTCGGTGATCTTTGCGGTGCAGAGAAGCGCGCCCTGTTCACCATGCATGAATTGCGACAAGCTCCACTTGCGCTGCTCCATGGCGAAATCGGTCCACTCCTTGTCGCCCCACTTCTCGACCGGTGTTCCGTCGTAGTGCGATGCGGTGAGACCCGACGCCATGGCGGCCAGATCGGCCGACACCGATGCTTCGAGATCGACGTCGGTGTCCCAGGGCAAATCGGTCGTGGCGTTCCACTGACCAGTCTTGGCCTTCTCGTAGAGACGACGCAGACCCGGCCGGGCCAGTGAGTAGTCCCACGTGAAGATGGCGTCGGCATTGTCCTTCACGATGTGTTCGATCTCGTTCGGGTCGCCGGTCGGGATGGCGAGGATCGCCTCCACATCGTTCAGGTCGGCGCGACCCAGGATTTCTTCGTTTTCGCGTTCGGTGATGCTCATGATGTTGCTCCTTCGGTGACTGGTTCGATGAGAGTGACGAGAGGTACGAGAAATTGACGCGCCGAGTCGCGATCACTGAGATCGACGTGATCGGACGGGGCGAGGAAGTGCGAGATGACGAGACGGGCCAGCAGGTCGACGAAGGGTCCACTGGCTTCGCGTGGGAGATAGTCGTCGAACAAGGGACGAAGGTACGACGAAGCGACCGAGATGATGCGCGGTAGGCCATCGACCGTCAGATCGCGAAGCACCCCGGCTTCTTCGTTGGCGAGCATGGCGACAAGCTGTTCGTCACTGCGCAACTCGCGGGTGGCGTGCACCGTGATGTCGACCACCAGATCGAGCAGGGAGGCCGAGGAATCGACCGCTGAGCGCAGACCGGTGAAGAACTCGTTGAGGTTTCGTACCCGCAACGCCTCGAAGAGCACCTCGCGTCCACCCGGGAACATGCGATAAATGGTCGCTCGAGACACACCCGATACCTGCGCCACGTCGTCGATGGTGACTTTGTCGAGGCCCCACTTTTCGATCGACGAGTGCAACGCGTCGAGCACCCGGTCTTCGATCGTTCGGAAATCCGAACGAACCTGAGGTGTGCCCGACGTCATGCCCTGAGACACTAAGACATGATTTGTCTCATCGTCAAGACCTCCCGATATTTCGTGGGTGGTCCAGCGACCTCATGGTTAGACCGGGGCCCACGGCACCCCGGAGCTGGTCGAACTCGGCCTGGTCACGCCGTCGGAAGTTGATAGTCGGCAAAACGGTCACGCAAAGTCTTCTTCGAGAACTTGCCGACGCTCGTCTTTGGCACTTCGTCGATGAACACCACGTCGTCGGGAAGCTGCCACTTGGCCAAAATCGGCGCAAGGTGCACGAGCACATCGTCCCGGGTCATCTCTTGACCGGCCTCGAGAACCACACAGGCCAACGGGCGCTCGCTCCACTTCGGGTGCGGAACACCGATCACCGCCGCTTCGCGGATTTTTGGATGAGCCATGAGTTCGTTCTCGATCTCGACCGAACTGATCCACTCGCCTCCCGATTTGATCAGGTCCTTGGTGCGATCGAGCAGCCGAATACGACCGCGCTCGTCGATCGACGCCACGTCACCGGTGCGCAACCAGCCGTCGTCAGTGAAACTCTCGCCGGCTCGTTCGTCGTTGTAGTAGGTGGCAGCGATCCAGTTGCCACGACACTGCAACTCGCCACTCGACTCCCCGTCCCACGGAACACTCGTCGTCGTACCCGGTTCGACCACTCGACATTCCACACCGAACATGATCCGGCCCACCTGTGTGCGCAGATCGGCCTGCGCGTCGACATCGAGAAGGAGCTGATCGCTGTCGAGGTGGCACACCGCCGCCAACGGACTCGTCTCGGTCATGCCCCATGCCTGAAGAATCGGCAATCCGGTCTGCTCGCGGTAGGCCTCCGACAGCGCACGCGGAACGGCAGAGCCGCCACAGGGAATGGCCCGCAGACTCGAGGTGTCGCGCCCCTTCAACTCGGGCAACACTCCCATCCAGATCGTCGGCACTCCGGCCGCCACCGTGACCTTTTCGTTCACCACCAGATCGGCCACCGCCTTTGGCGACAAGTCAGGACCGGGCATCACCAAATCGGCTCCAGCAGCCACTGCCGCATGAGCCAGACCCCACGCATTGGCGTGGAACATGGGCACAACGGGCAGGATCGAATCGCGTTCCGACACGCCGAGCCCCTCGGTCATCATCGCCGCCATGGTGTGAAGAAATGTGCTGCGATGCGAGTACACGACGCCTTTCGGATTGCCGGTAGTGCCACTCGTGTAACACATCGATGCCGCGGTGTTCTCGTTGACTTCGACGAACTCAGCTGGTTCGGCGGTAGCGAGCAATTCTTCGTAGTCGTACCTCGCGATACCAGCAAGATCGTCGGGGACGTCACCCTTGCCGTCGTCCATGATCACGAGATGCTTGACGGTCGTGAACGTGGGTAATAGTGGTGCCAGCAACCCGATGAGAGAACGATCGACGAAGATCACTTCGTCTTCGGCATGGTTCACGATGTAGGTCAACTGTTCGGGGAAGAGTCGGATGTTGAGCGTATGCAGCACCCGTCCGGTGCACGGAGCCGCGAAGTACAACTCGAGATGGCGAGCGGTGTTCCAGGCGAACGTCGCCACGCGACCCGACGCAGTGATCCCCAGTCGATCGAGAACCGTCCCCAGCTGACGAGTGCGCTGAGCCCAATCCGCATAGGTGGTTCGCTCGATGCCGGTTGCCGTGGCAGTGGTGATCGACTTGTGTCCGTAATAGCGCTCGGCTCGATCGAACAGGTGCAGGATCGACAACGGCACGTCCTGCATCAACCCGGCGAATGCGGGCTTCGAATGATTGGCGTTCATGTTTCCCCCGAGGTTCACGCACACAGCGACCTGACCCACCGAAGGGTACTCCTCGTCCCTAAAATGCTCCAGATGTCTGACCTCGCCCACATTTCGCCGTGGGCGCGCCGGGGCATTCTTGTGTCGTCCGGACTGCTGTTCGCCCTCGGCACGTTCGGATCGAACATCGGCCCAGCCTGGATCGACGAACGACCGGCCGTCGTGCTCGCGCTCTCATCTCGAAACCGGAACCTCTTCGCTTCGGTGCCCTTCATCGATGCCGTCCCCTATTCGGTCATCGGCTTCTCGCGAATCCTCGCTGCGGCAATCGTCCTCTTCTATCTCGGCCGGTGGTACGGACACCGCGCCATCACGTGGACCGAGACCCGTGTAGGAGAACTGCCCCCGATCTATCGGTGGTTCCAAACCGGTATCGATCGCGCCGGCTGGCTCCTCGTCATCCTCATGCCAGGCAGCAACCTCGTGTGCATCATGGCCGGCTATCGACGAATGACCCCACGGCTGTTCGTACCGCTCGTGTCGATCGGCATCGTTTTGAAGCTCGTCGTGCTGTGGGCCGGAGGCCGGGTGTTCGAAGACCAGATCCGTTCGTTTCTCGAATGGATCGAGGACTACCAGTGGTGGGTCGTCGCCGGCCTGTTCGTGCTGTCGTTCCTGCAGTCGGGACGCCAGGCTCGCCGCAGTGTCCCCGACGTGATCCACGAGATCGAGCATCCGTCGAGCGATGAAGGACCCGTCGACGAGGTGAGCACGAATTCGCAAAGTCCGGAGAACTGACCTAGTTTTCGGTCGCTTTCGAGCCATACCTCTTCCAAGGAGTTCCCATGTCCATCACAGTCGGCGACACCATCCCCAACACCACCCTTCGAGTTCTCGGCGCCGACGGCATGCCGCAGACCGTGAACTCACACGACGTGCTCGGGTCGGGCAAGGTCGTTCTTTTCGCCGTGCCAGGCGCCTTCACGCCCGGTTGCTCGATGATCCATCTGCCCGGCTACGTGCAGAACCGTGAGGCTCTGCAGGCCAAGGGTGTGCAGACGATCGCCTGTGTGAGCGTGAACGATCCGTGGGTGATGGACGCGTGGGGCAAGGCTCAGGGCGCCGAGGGAATCATGATGCTCGCCGACGGCGGCGAGTTCACTCAGGCCATGGGACTGCAGATGGACGGTTCGGGCTTCGGACTCGGCACTCGTTCACAGCGCTACTCGGCCATTCTCGACAACGGTGTGGTCACCGAGATCAATGTCGAAGACGGACCCGGCGTGAGCGTGAGCGCTTGCGAAGTGGTACTCGGTCACCTCTGAGCCACAGACCCCGATCGACTCGGGGGATCACAACTCGAGGGCAGCATCGAGTCCGATCGTGAGACCGGGCAACGACCCGATCTTCTTGCACGCCAGCACTACACCCGGCATGAAACTCACTCGGTCATAACTGTCTTGGCGAATGGTCAACGTCTGGCCTGCCGCACCGAGAATCACTTCCTGGTGCGCAACCATGCCGCGCATGCGCACAGCATGTACGGCGATGCCCGCTGGCCCCTTGCCTCCACGAGCTCCCGGGATCACTTCGTGAGTGGTGGGATCGGCCGCCCAGTCCGATGACGCGGCGGCCATTCGCCGAGCCGTTGCCACCGCCGTACCACTCGGAGCATCGGCCTTGTTGTCGTGATGCAATTCGATGATCTCGGCGGTGTCGAACCACGGAGCGGCCATCTCGGCGAACTTCATCATGAGGACCGCGCTGATGGCGAAGTTGGCGGCCACGAGACAATTCGACGACGAGAACGCCGATCGAAACGCCGTGTAATCGTCGTCAGTGAATCCGGTGGTTCCCACCACGGCATGCACTCCGTGGAGTGCACACCACTGCAGGTTGGTGCGTGAAGCGGCGGCCACCGTGAAATCGACGGCTACCTCGGCACCGGCGTCGGCCAACGCACGTGGATCGGGCGAGATCGACACCCCATGCACCATCTGACCCGCCGCCGCTGGATCGACAGCGGCCACCAACTCGAGATCGGGGTCGGCCGACACGGCGTCGCACACCGTTGCACCCATACGACCACCAGCGCCGAAGACACCGACTTTGATGGGAGTTGCGAGCCGTGACGCGGACATGCCCGAGATCCTAAACCAGGACCCCGGGCATGCTCTGCGTGTTTTCGTCTGATGCGCGGATGCGCGCGTCGAGCTGCGTGTCAGCGATG
>Ga0075477_10001661_pt1 | contig 10473 bp, 10 predicted proteins | sample DEB08_DNA_FD_76338 | JGI IMG/M metagenome (GOLD analysis project Ga0075477, IMG submission 76338) | Aqueous microbial communities from the Delaware River and Bay under freshwater to marine salinity gradient to study organic matter... | ecosystem: Environmental > Aquatic > Marine > Coastal ...
ACAGAAACTACCTCATTATTGTCTAATGAATCTTCGTAATCAAGTGTTACTAAAGCTAAATATTGATTACTGCCTATTGGTATGATTTTAAGCCTAGATAATACAGTTACGTGTTGATGTGAATCTATTATATTATTAATTTTTTTTAATCGCTCATCAGAAATGCTCTCACCGGTAATTAAATGTTTCATTTCATAACCTAGAAAAATACCCGACACCATCAATAGTGCTCCTATTGAAATCGCAGATATTGAATCATAAATTGAGTTTTCGGTTATTGAGGACAGCAACGTTCCAATCAATGCAAAAATTAGACCTAGAGTTGCTGCAAAATCTTCAACAACTATTGCAATTAAAGGCCCGTCTGTAGATTCTTTTAAAAGAGTTAGTATGCCTTTATCTTTAGACTTTCCCTTCTTGAGTTGGGAAACAGCTTTTTTTAGTACATAGGATTCAAGAATGATCGAAACAGTAAGTAGTGTGACAGAAATAGTTAAATTTTGTAATTTTTTTGGATGAGATAAAGATTCAATTCCATGTTCTAGAGAAACTAGTCCACCAACTGTAAATATCAATACAGCTACTACAAGAGTCCAAAAGTATTCTTCCTTACCTCTCCCTAGCGGATAAATTTTTGGATTTGATTTCTTCGATTGTTTGATGCCAAACCATAGAAGAAACTGATTACCCGTATCAACAAAAGAGTGTACTGCTTCAGAAAACATCGCACTAGACATAGTTATTGTTGCTATAACAGATTTAGCAACCCCTATTGAAAAATTAACAGACATAGCCAAAAAGACAGTTTTTGATGATTCGTTAGAGGCCATTATCAAACCACCTTACTAGATCTTGATATCCTCCAACACGTTTATTGTCAATAAATATCTGTGGGACTGTTTTTACATTATCACCCAGCTTTAAATAAAAATCATCTCTCAAACTATCATCTGACAAATCAATTTCAGTGTAAGCTAATTCTTTTGAATCAAGAAGAACTTTTGCTCTATCACACCAAATACAGTTGTCTTTTGTATAAATATCTATTTTCAACTATTTTCTGATCCTGTATATATCTCGTTAGTAGTTTGTGTAACTCGTATAAAAGTAGTGCTTTTTGGCAAATCTTTGATTGATTTAGCTCCAACATAAGAACATGCTGACCTGATTCCTCCTAGAATAGACTGAACTGTGGTTTCGATACTACCCTTGTATTTAAGTCTTACTTTTTTACCTTCAGGCGCTCGATACTCAGCTAAGTCACCATAATATATTTCTTGGGCTTTTCTAGAAGACATTCCATAAAAATCTTTATATTGAACTCCATCTTCCCCTGTGACTAATTCTCCCCCAGATTCTAAGTGACCTGCAAAAATACCTCCAAGCATTACATAATCGGCACCTGCACCAAAAGCTTTTGATACATCGCCAGGATACTTGCAACCACCATCAGCAATGACATGACCTCCTAGCCCGTGTGCAGCATCAGAACATTCTGAGATAGATGAAAGTTGTGGGTAGCCTACTCCAGCAACTTTTCTTGTTGTACAAACTGATCCGGGGCCAATACCGATTTTGACTATATCTGCACCTGCTAATATCAAAGCTTCGGTCATTTCTCTAGTAGCTACATTTCCAGCAATAATGATTTTGTTTGGAAATTTGTCTCTGAATTTTCTTACTGCAATAACAAAGTCTTCACGATACCCATTAGCAACATCTAAACATAAAAACTTTATATTGTCCTCTATTGCAAATATACTTATTGCTTTTTCAAAATCATCTTCTGATGTCCCCACTGTGACTGCAAGATATTCGGGATTCAGATCTGGAAGATTTTCCTCCCAGTCTTTAAGTGTGTAGAATTTATGTACTGCTGTTAACATGTTGTGTGCCTGTAGAGCTTTAGCGGTTTCAAAAGTTCCTGTTGTATCCATATTTGCAGAAAAAATAGGAACACCAGTCCATTTTTGGTCAGAATGTCTAAATTTAAATTCTCTGTTTAGCTCAACGTCAGACCTAGAAATTAAAGTGCTTCTTTTTGGTCTTATTAGAACGTCATCAAAAGTTAGCTTTATTTCATCTTCTATTCTCATAATGTTTTATATCACTTATCCTAAATACCACGAATATGATAGTTGAAATTCCATTATTTGGTGTAGGTATTAATTATTTTCCTACTGAAATCTCTGTTTTAAGAATATTTGAACCACGATATCTTCTTCTTGTTGGAGACAGCATAAAAAACAATACTCCTTTTTGTGTAAGTGAAAACTTGAATCAGATTGGTCAAATAGTTTCAGAAGTAAAAATATTAGACCACAAGGATATATCTAATGCGGAACAGGTTGTAGTTATTGAATGCATAAGCTTAAAAAGGGTTAGACAAATAAAGTTAGACTCTGAATACCCTAGTGGGAATTGTGAACTAGTTAGTGATATTGGAATACCTCCAACTGAAAATGAATTAGATTTACTACAAAAGGATATTCAAAGCACTATAGGTAAATTAATTGAGCAAGGGATGAGTGTGGATTTGCCCGTTTTTGAAATTGAATCTTTCAATAGGATACTAAAGCTTTGGGAGCTTTCTTCCAAAATACCAATGGCTGAAGAAATGAAGAAAAGTTTAATCTATGAAAATGATGTTTCGAAAAGATTTGAAAAGTTGAAAAATTATGTAAATAACCTTAACAATTTAAAGTTTTAAACTTTTCCAAGCACTATAGAAATTATTCATTTTATTGCTAATAAAAAATTCGTTTTCTACGAGGTAATTTCTTGTTTTTTCTGTATTAAAGTTTGAAAGTTCCTTCTTACTAATATCGCTGTCATACCAGTCATCATATAAATCTATAGTAATTTCTGGGTGAAACTGAAAAGCATACGTATTGTATATTTTAAATATTTGTGGAAAATCAGTAGATGCAATTAGTTCTGCTTCCTGAGGTAAGGTAAAAGTATCTCTGTGCCATGTAAAAACTTTCAAACTGTTATACACATCTAGTAATTCATAATTTTTATGGAAATTCAAGTTCTTAAATCCAAATTCAATTTCCTCAGAAAGGTATGCTTCTCCCCCCATTGCATCTGCAATTAGTTGAGCACCTAAACATATTCCAAGAACTTTTGTGCCTAATGGAATTATTTTGTTAAGCCATTTTTTTTCTTCACTTAAATAAGGAAAATCTTTAGTATCATAAGCGCCCATATGACCGCCCAAAATTATATAATCATTATTTACACCAAGAGAACTCCAGTCAACTTCCCATGCGTAATATTGCTTTAGATTATCACTTGAAATTGAACCAAGGGTAACTTTAGGATCATTTACTATAGCTATTGTTTTTTTGTTACTCATATACTTGTGCGCGGAAGAGGACTCGAACCTCCACGGGTCTTACCCCACAGGATCCTTAATCCTGCGCGTCTACCAGTTCCGCCACCCGCGCTAAATCAATCAAGGAACCAAAACAAAAGTAATGTTGTAATGGAGAAAAGTACAGCCACAAAAGCTGTAATCCTACTCAGATTTCTCTCTGCTAAAGTTTGGCCTATATTTCCTGATGCCCCTGGTCCGCCCAGCATATCAGAAAGACCTCCACCTTTTCCACTATTTAGTAGAACTAAACCAATTAGTGCTATAGAAACTATTATATGTATAGCTACAAGACTTGCTGTTACTGTATCCATAAAATTTTACTCTTTCAATCTAGATTGTTGCTTTACTTCATCTTCTAGTTTTTGGATTTTTTCTTTATCTCCAAGATATCCAATTCTAGTTATTTTATCATCATTAATGTTAAATGCGAGTGGAATTCCTGTTGGAATATTTACATCAACAATATCTTTATCAGAAATATCTTCTAGAATTTTAACCATTGCACGGATGCTATTACCGTGAGCAACAACTAAAACATTTCCACTCTTTGTAGTGTTTACAATAATAGAAAGTGTCTCTTTTACTCTTGAGACAACATCTTCTAAAGATTCTCCTAGTGGCATTTCGTCATTAAGGTCTTTATATTTATCGTCTAAATTTGGATCAAATTCAGACCCCTGGTTAATTAAAGGAGGTTTTATTTCATACCCTCTTCTCCACTTGAGAACTTGATCTTCACCATATTTTCTTGCTGTTTCTATCTTGTCTAACCCCTGTAAAGCGCCATAGTGCCTCTCATTTAGCTGCCAAAATTCTTTTTTAAGGGTATTAAAAGAATTATCAATATGCAATTGATTCAAGACATGTGATGCTGTGTCTTTTGATCTTTTCAAAAATGATGTGTAGCAAATATAGGGAGTGAAATTTAAATTTTTTAAAACTTTCCCTGCTTCAATAGCTTCAGATTTACCTCTTTCAGAAAGCCCTACATCAACCCATCCTGTAAATTTATTTTGTTTGTTCCAACTACTTTGTCCGTGTCTAACGAATACTAGATTCATAATTTAATTGACTTAATAATCTGAACAAATTTTTCAGTATCTAAAGAAGCCCCTCCAACTAATGCGCCGTCTATGATCTTAGAATTAAGTAATTCTGTAGCATTTGTTGGGGATACGCTTCCACCATAAATAAATCTTATTTTATCTTGGTCATAATAAGGCTTACTAGAGATTTCTTCTTTTACTGCCGATAAGACTTCTATAGCGTCTTCAGTAGATGCTACTTTTCCTGTTCCAATTGCCCAAATAGGCTCGTATGCAAAGATAATTTCTTCAACTTTATCTTTTCGAATTCCTTTGACAGATGAATTCACTTGATTGATTATATGAGGTAAATATTCATTGTTATTCCTTAGCTCTTCTGATTCTCCAAAACAGATAATTGGAACTATCTTGTTATCAATCGAATTGTGGACTTTTAGATTAACAATCTCATCAGATTCATTAAATAGAGTTCTTCTTTCAGAGTGACCGATAATAGAATAGCCTATATTAAGTTTACATAACTGGCTTGCCGAAACTTCACCAGTAAATGCACCTGATTGGTACGCAGATACATCTTGTGATGAAATTTTGATTTTAAGTTTGTCTGCATCCACAATTGTTTGTAATGACCTTAACGAAGTATGCGATGGAGCTAAAACTATATCAATGTTATCTTCAATATCAACTTCTAAAGAATAGTTTAATTTCTGAAGAAGCTGAATAGCTTCTAAGTGATCTAAATTAAGTTTCCAATTGCCAATAATAATTTTTTTCATAACTTCAGAGTATAAGTGGTTTATATATATTTACACCGGGCAATTGATTCCCTTCTAAATACTTTAAAGATGCCCCACCACCTGTAGAAATATGATTAAATTTAGAAAGATTTGAAAACATCTGTATCGCATTTACAGAATCTCCACCACCAACAACCGTGTATGCATTTAAGTTAGAAACTATCTCCGTAATTGACTGGGTTCCTAATTTATAATTTGGATTCTCAAATATCCCCATGGGACCATTCCAAAATACAGTTTTTGATTTTAACAAAATAGATTCAAACTCCTTAATAGTGGACATAGATATGTCGACTCCAATATCTCGGTCAGTAAATTCGTCTATATTCTTATCTACTCTTGATCCGCTTTCAATAGATTCTGTAACTCCGAAGTCAGATGGTAGGTGTATTTTCTTGCCATTCTTTGATTCAAGCAAGACTTCTGCTGTTGACAAGTAGTCATCTTCACAAAGTGATTTTCCTATATTGTAACCTTTTATTTTCAAAAAAGTAAAACACATGCCGCCACCAATTAATAAGTTATCTACATGTGGAATCAAATTATTAATTAACTGTAATTTATCAGAAATTTTTGCACCACCAAGAATTACTGTATATGGTTGTGCTGGAGAATTTGTTAACTTTTGAAGGTTTTTAATCTCATTGGACATAAGTTCTCCTTGAAATGAATTAATGTACTTACCAAAAGAAACGATAGAAGAGTGACTTCTGTGAGCAGCACCAAAAGCGTCTAATATAAAAGTATTGAAGTTACTTGTTACTTTTTGAGCAAAATCTGTGTCATTATCCAGCTCCTCTTGATAAAATCTTATGTTCTCCATTAAAAATACTTTCCCTGGATTTCTTTCAAGATTACTTTTTATATGTTGATCAAATATTGAGTCAATAAAAATAACTTTTTCACCTAATAGTTCTGACATTTCTTCTGCAATCGGTTTTAATGAATAATTTTCATCTTTTCCTACGGGCCTGCCTAGGTGGCTAGTAAAGGTAACAGTTTTTGAATTTTCCCTAATTTTTTTTAAATGTTCTAATGCTTTAATAATTCTAAAATTATCTTGAATAGTTTTATTTTGAATTGGTGAATTTAAATCAGCACGTATTAGTGTGTGTCCAAGTGATTCATTAGTCGACAATATTACTCTTTCATATCTCTATGAAGGATTACTGCATCTTTACCTTCATTGATTAACCAACCACCAACTTCTTCGGTCATGACGACACTTCGGTGTTTACCACCCGTGCAGCCAATTGCAATTCCTACATATGATTTACCTTCTGAAGTAAATCTTGGTAGTAAAAAATCTATCAAATCTTTTGCTTTTTCAAGAAATATTTCGGCATCTTCAAAAGAGAGGACGTAGTTTCTTACCATTGGTGATTGTCCAGTAGAAGACCTTAACTCTTCTCTCCAATGAGGATTGGGTAAAAACCTCACATCAAGAACAATATCTGCATCTCTGGGTGCACCATTCTTGAAACCAAAAGAAGTTACGGATATTTTTAAATCTTGATTTGTAGCTTCACCCTGAAAACCCTCTATGATTCTTTTCCTTAGTTCGTGAACATTCATATCTGTGGTGTCGATTACTAAATCTGCAAGTTCTTTAATAGGCTTGAGTTGGTCACGCTCATTTTTCACAGATTGAGAAAGTGAATCCATGCCCATGGGGTGTGGTCGCCTATTTTCTTCATATCTCTCAATAAGGGTCTCATTATCGGCATCTAAAAAAATCATTCTTGTTAGCACACCAGATTGACTTAACCTCTCAAGACTTTTATTGAGTTCATCTTGGGCTGACATATCTCTTGCATCGATAGTTAGGACAAGTTGTTTATTTGATTCAGCTACATCATTTGATTCAACTACAGATTCAACAAGTTCTGGGGGTAAGTTTTCGATGACGTAATAGCCAAGATCCTCAAAAACATTAGAGCTTGCAGAACGTCCTGCACCAGACATGCCTACAAGTAACAAAACTTCGGGTCTTTTATTAACCAATTTTACCTCTCGCTAACATTGTAGTTGCCATGTTTATAGATGGAAGAATTTTTTCAAACAGCTACATTAAATGTTATTAAAGTAGTTAATAATTTTTCTCGCAATATTTGGGGTTAGTATTTCCTCTAATTCTTCATAAGTAGCTTTTGAAAGCTTTTCAATTGATTTGTATTTGTCTAGGATTTTTTTTGATGAAACTGTTCCTACACCCTCTATATTTAATAGAGTTTGTTTATCAAAGTTTTTAATTCTTAATCTTCTATTTTCATTTATCGCAAACCTGTGGGCTTCATCTCTAATGTTTTGGAGTGTAAACAGTGCTTCTGAATTCTTATTCAACAGTATTGACTCCTTTTGAAAAGGTTTAAAGATTTCTTCTTCCCTTTTTGCTAGCCCCACTACATCAATTTCTAATTGTAAATGATCTAATACTCCTTTTGCCGATGAAAGTTGGCCTTTACCACCATCAATAAGTATAAGATCTGGTTTTCTTCTGAAGCTAGGATCATTTTCATTATTCTTCGTCAACCTTCTAAGTCTTCTAAATAAAACTTCTTCCATTGATTTAAAATCATCTTGACCTTGAAATGATTTAATATGAAATTTTCTGTACATTGATGGTTTAGAAAGTCCATCTTCCATTACAACCATAGAGCCAACTCTATACTCAGGTCCTAAATTTGAAATATCATAAGCTTCTATACGGTAAGGGACATTTGTTAAATTTAGTTTATTTTTTAGCTGCTCAAGTGATCTAGTTCGAAATTCTAAATCAGTTCTTCTTCTGAAATTAACAACTCTACGAAGTTCTTTCGCATCAATTATTGCTGTGTTTAATAGCTCTTTTTTCCATCCTTGTTTTGGTGTTTTCAGTTCTATTTTTCTTCCCCATTTATCAGATAACTGTTCTTGTATTAATTCAATAAAAGGGAAGCTGTGACTTACTAAAATTTCTTCGGATGGTTGGTTTTCAGAAAATATTGATAATATGATTTGAGGGAGGTATTCATCATGTTTTTTTGTATCTATAGGTTCAAATGTTTTTTTTACCTCCCCTATTATTCTTCCATTTCTTATTAACAAACAAGAAATAACTACATCAAGATTGCTTACATCAATTCCTATTACATCTACAGACTTAGTATTAGATACCATTAGTGTCTGAGTAGATCGAGCATTTTCTAAATGTTCGATTAATTTTTTTGCTTCATTTGCTTTTTCATATTCCTGGTTTGCAGAATATTTTTTCATATCTGCAATTTTATTGTTTACGTACATGTCAGATTTACCGGAATAAAAATTTTCAATATTTTCCAGCATATTTTTATAAGACTCTTGATCTATGGCGTTAACACAAGGGCCTGAACATTTATTTATATCAAAAAGTAAGCATGGTTTATTGAGCTTTTGATGCCGTTCAAATACATTTTTAGTACAAGTTCTTACAGGAAATATATTAATTAAATGATCCAGAGATCTTCTAGCAGCACCAATAAACGGGAATGGTCCAAAGTTTATATTCTTTTCATTAATACTTCTAGAAACATAAGCTCTTGGCCAAGTTTCATTCGTTACTGTCACATATGGATAAGACTTATCATCTTTAAGTCTTACATTGTATTTCGGCTTATATTGTTGTATAAAAGAATATTCCGCCAACAATGCATCTGCTTCATTTTTAGAAGTTACAAAACTTATTTCAATTGCTTCAGATATTAACCTCTTTATTTTCCATGAAGTATTCTCTCTGAAATATGAAGGGACTCTCTTTCGTAAATTTTTAGCTTTTCCAACATATAGAGGATCATTGTATTTATCTTTAAATATATAAATACCTGGATTTTCTGGAATTTCCTTAGTTGATATTTTATCCATTTAAAGTAAGCTTTTTAGAAATTTTCCAGTTAAGGAATTTTTATCTTTTACGATGCTTTCAGGTGTTCCTGACGCTACAACCATACCACCATTTTCTCCACCTTCTGGACCAAGATCTATAACCCAGTCTGAGTTTTTAACTACATCAAGATTGTGCTCAATTACAACTACTGTATTACCTTTATCAACCAGCATATGAAGTACTTCTAATAATTTTTGAACGTCAGCAAAGTGTAGACCTGTTGTGGGCTCATCAAGAATATACATTGTTTTACCGGTTGATCTCTTACTGAGTTCCTTAGCTAATTTTACTCGTTGAGCTTCTCCTCCTGATAAAGTAGTTGCAGCTTGGCCTAAGGTAATATAAGACAAACCAACATCATCCAGTGTTTTAACAATTTTGAAAATTGAGGGTTGGTTCTCAAATATTTTTAAAGAATTTTCAACAGTTGAATTTAGAATATCGGCAATGCTATAACCTTTCCATTTAATGCTTAGAGTTTCAGGGTTATATCTAGAACCATCGCAATCTTCGCATTTAACGTAAACATCTGGTAAAAAATACATCTCAACTTTTATTGTTCCGTCTCCTTTGCATACTTCACATCTACCACCTGGTACATTGAAAGAGAATCTTCCAGGTTTATATCCACGTATTTTTGATTCCTCTGTCATTGAATAAAGCTTTCGAATCATGTCAAAAACTCCTGAGTAGGTTGCTGGATTTGAACGAGGTGTTCTCCCAATAGGTGACTGATCAATTTCAATCAATTTATCAAGGTAATTTAATCCTGAAATACTCCTATGTATACCTGGCGGTATCCAGTTTTTTCTAGTAAATTCATTTTGAATTGCTTTAGATAAAATACCAGTTACAAGAGTGGACTTACCACTTCCAGAAACCCCAGTTACTGAAATAAATTTTCCTAATGGAAACTCAACCGTTAAATTTTTCAAATTATTCTCTTGAGCTCCTCTTAAAACAATTTTTGCACTGTTGCCCTGTCTCCGGACTTTTGGATATGGAACTTTTACTTTTCCTGAAAGGTATCTTCCTGTAATTGATTTCTTTACTAGAGAAACTTCCTCCCATGTACCCGAAGCAACAATGTTCCCCCCTTGTTCACCTGCACCCCAGCCAATGTCAATAAGGTAATCTGATTGCTTCATTGTTTCTTCATCGTGTTCTACGACTAAGACTGTGTTGCCAAGATTTCTCAATCTAATCAGTGTTTCTATCAATTTGTCATTATCAGATTGATGTAAGCCTATAGATGGTTCATCAAGAACATAAAGAACACCTGTTAAGCCAGATCCAATTTGAGTAGCAAGACGAATTCTTTGAGCCTCACCTCCCGAGAGAGTTGCT
>Ga0075477_10001670_pt1 | contig 10450 bp, 10 predicted proteins | sample DEB08_DNA_FD_76338 | JGI IMG/M metagenome (GOLD analysis project Ga0075477, IMG submission 76338) | Aqueous microbial communities from the Delaware River and Bay under freshwater to marine salinity gradient to study organic matter... | ecosystem: Environmental > Aquatic > Marine > Coastal ...
TCTCCTACATACGGGACGAAGAAGACTTTGCAGGAATGGGTCCATATGCCGAGCAATTGTATGACCGATATCAGGAAATAAAACGAACGGACAGCCTTTTCAGAGACATTAGAAGGGAAATAAATATTAATGATGAAGTAATTCAGAAAGTAAACATACTTAGTCCTATAGAAGACTTTGAAGGAAATCCCTTGCTTTGGATTTCTGAAGTTGATGCAAATGAGTTTGTTAGTGGTGACATTTCTTCAATACAAAACAAACTACTTAACGCTTCAAACTTTAAAGAGATTATAGCAATTGCTAACAGCAAAGAGGTTAGAGATGTTGCTCCAGATTTTTTACGATCACTAACAAACTCTATGTCTAGAGATCGTGATGTTAAAATACCAGTAAAATTCAATCACCCAGACAAGTGGTATGTTGAGCCATCTTTTAGAGGTAGATCTGTAGATGGTTATTATCTTTTAAGTCTAAGCCTTACTGCTAATAATTATGTGAGTGTATCTTATAAGACGAGTGAATACTATTATGACAACGTCCCTCCTTATCTGATGAAGGACAGGGTCTTGGCTAATATGTTCTTGAATTTAGCGACTACTATTTCTAAGTCATATCCAGACTTACCTATCAACGGAATTGAGTTCCAAGCCATTTCAGAAAGTCCTTCTACATCTATGGATGGAAGGTATTATTTTGATGCTATCAACGATGCGGCAGCTGATGTCAATCACCCACATCACGAGGAGGCTAAAAAATTAGTAGCCGAAACTGCTGAAAAAGCCTATGGCAATTTCAGAAGAGTTACGCTTAACAACATAGCGTTTAACCGTTCCGTATCTAAAGAATTCGTAACGCAAACAAAACCATATAAAGCATTTGGAACTAAATTCCAAGGTTTGTTCTTGGTTCGCGCTAGAAATCAAGATGGAACTCCAGGTCCAGTTTATAAGCAATGGAATGTTTCCTCCATTCTTAACGAGGCCAGTGGTTTTTATTCAGACGCGGCAGCAAGAGAAGATGTCATTCCAAAACTTGAAGCATTGGGATTGGTGAATGGCGTTGACTTCATTCAATACCTTGACCCACAAAAAGCAGAAGAAATAGCTAAGGCCATCCCCGGGATTCAAACAGGAAATCCAGATACCCTAGTGCCAAGACTTGGGTATCTTTGGAATGAATCACATAGCGGATTCTCTGAAACAATCCGTATGCCGAATGTCTACAAGAACTATGTTGATCCCATTAAACTCACGCAAACTCCAGCAAGAGATGTGGACGATGTAAGTTTCAGTAATCGTTTGTCACAGTCTGTCCGTCAGGCTGCACAAAATGGCCTTGAGAACCAAGAGCGGATGCAACAAGAATATCTTGACGAGGTGAAGAAACGAGGTAAGCCCGTTGGTACCACTCAATTCGTTAAGGACTTAATGTCTCCTGATAAAGGGGTCTTTTGGGATAGACAAGCTGGAGTCAAGCGCAAGGTTCGCAAGATTGAAAAAGAAGAAGGTGTTCCCTACTTAGAGGACCTCATCGTTACTCGCGCTGGAGCGCAAGGATATGCGTTTGCTGAGTTCAGACAAGTGGAGCAAGAAATCTACGGAGGTCTTAACAAGGCTGAGTTGGACATCTTGGACAGAATCATCTTTAATATGCGTGTTATTCAGATTGAGAATAACCGCGAGAATAGAAGACTCCAAGCAGAATCCAATATCCAATTCTCACAACAAGCAATTACCACGCTTAAAGGACAATTGAGAGGCGCTGATCCCGCGAAAGCAAAGAACATCAAGTCTCAGATAGTTGCCCTAGAGCAAAGTATAAAACTGAATACTCAGATTGTAAAGGAAAACCAACCCAATGTCAACGAGAATGGTCAGCCTTTACACCCCAACGGACAGACTAGAGACAACGCTCTTGCGGAACTCAATGGCTTTGAGCAGGAATTGGGATATGAAAACTATTCTAAGTTGGGAGAGAGAGCGGCTCTATACTTTGCGGCATTCTCTGAAGACTTGAGAAAGAACTACGAGGCGGGAAGAATCAACGAAGAAACTTATCTGCGATTCAAAGACCAAAACTATCAACCTCGTTTGTTCCTGGAGAAGATGTTTGGTCCTGAAGATATTACCTACTTTGAAGCAAAGGGTATGAAGCCTGAGTATATCAAAGGCATTAAGGGTGGTAGCGACCTATCTATCTTTACGGACTCTCGCGCTTTGTTGGCAATGCAGATGCAGGCCACCTCAAGAGCCATTGCTGAGAACAGAGCGAATTCAGAACTCGCCAAGTTCGCATCTCCCAAGACGGCAGAATGGCTACGTCCAGCTAACTACTCTAGAGACGCACAAGGACAGATTATCAAGGATGACTATGGCAACTACAAGGTAGAGTCTGCCGATAAAGGATTCGTTAACTTGTTCTTCCGGGAGGAAGGCTCTCTCCGCGCTATGCAGATGAAAGCCGAAGACTATAGACAATGGCAAGACTTAGAGAAGTCTTACTTTAATCTGTCTCCCGGTGTCAAGGCATTGTTTAAGGGATTGAGTTTGTCTCCCATCCTTAAACTACAAGCCACTGGTATTAACCCCTTGTTTGGTTTGTTCCAAATGCCTGCCGACTTTGTGCGCGTGGTCCTCACTAGAGGTCGTGTATACGATGACTTGTTCTTACCCACATCATTGCTAAAAGCCGCAGGTGATTTGACTCGTGGTCTTTATGCTGCTACCAAAGAATCCAATGAACTCTATAGAGATTGGATTAAACACGGAGGGGCGATGCAGTTCTTGTTCCAATATGGAACGGATACCAAGGCTCGTATCATCAACAAGCACCGTGGCGATGTTGCTCGTAGATTGTTTAAGATCAAAGACCTTACCTTCTCTACGCTTAGTTTCTTAAACAACGCTACGGAGGTTGGTATGCGTTTGGCTATCTACCAACGCGCTATCAAGACCTTGCAGAAGGAGTATCCAAATCTTGACATTGAGACCATCAAGTTTATGGCGGCCTCTGAGTCTAGAAAGTTTGCCGACTTCCACCAAGGTGGCTCTTTATCTAAAGACATTGATAACCTTGCTGCTTATTTCAATGCAGGCGTTGTAACTACCAAGGCAACACTTGATGGTATTAAAAACAATCCTGTATTGTTTGCTGGAAAGATTGGTCAGATGTTCTTGTTCATCAGCGGTTTGATGGCATACAACCTTTCTTACTTTGATGCTGATGATTGGGATGATATTCCTGATTGGGAGAAATCAAGATACCACATCATCCTTCTTCCGTTCTTGGATGAAGACGGAAATAGAATGTATATCCGAATCAAGAAGGACTACGCTATGATGCCTTTCTTCACGATGGCTGAGATGGCTTCTGAATCCTCTTTGGTTTATTCATTGACAGGCAAGAAGAAAGAGTATTCGGATCAGGATATCAGACGCATCTTTGAACTAAACTCTCAGTCTATTCCTTTCTTTATTCCCGGATTAGATAAGTCTTCATCTATTGTATCAAGAGTGCCTTCAGCAAACTTGGCTATCAAATACTTTGGTAACTATGATACCTTTAGGAACAGAGTTGTGTCTCCTGATAAAAAGGATGACTTGCCAGAATATCTTGAGGGCGCATACGATGAAAAGGTAGAGTACTTCTATAAGGCTTTGGGCTATGGGGCAGAACTCTCTCCTGCGAGACTGAAGGCTGCTGCTGAGTCTGTCATCCTTTCTCCATCAAGCAGTGAGGTTACTAACCTTGCGTACTTCTTGGCTGACTATGTGGCTATGTCAACTTATGACTTGCCATACGATGTGCCTGAGTCAAAGCTGGAGAATGTAATGGATGTTTCTTTGAAGAATCTTGAGCGCAACACAGTGATGCGCGGAATGCGTTCCGTTAACCCCGATTGGAAGACATATATCCAACAAGAGGAGGGTGAAGTTAAACGCATCAAGCAGGTGGAGGCAGAGGAAGATTTCATCATCCGCAAGGAACTTGGACTCAAGGCAAAGCGTGATGCTGAGAAACTCAAAGAGGGTCAAGGTATCCCTAGTGGCTTACCTCAAGATGTCAGAGAGTATGTTCAGAAATTGCCTGAGCAGAAGAGAAGGAGAGCGGCTAACACCTATATCTATCAATTAAGGTCTAAGCACTTTAAGTTGGATGCTGGATACTATCCCATCTTGTTTGCACGTACATCAACCGAGGCTGCCAAGCAGTTTGAGTTGTTTGTCGGATCAACAAATGTCAACGATCCTGAGGTTAAGGAGGCAATCCGAGACTTGACGAAGGCTGGATTCTACGTTGATAAAGAGTTTAAATTTGCACTCTCAAAACTCAATAGGGAATCTAAATAATAATGAAATGCCGATACATCCTGCCTTTGCTCATCCTTATACTTTCTGGGTGTTCAGCAGAATGGCATCTATCAAAAGCAGTCAAGAAGAACCCAAGCCTGCTGAAGGAGAGAATCACAATTGTCACGGACACGGTTGTGGTAGAACCAATTGCTGTAAGGGATACGGTCACGCTATCAAAGGTGGACACGGTAGAGATAGTCAAGGACAGATTCCGAGTAAAGATTATGCGGAGTTACGACACCCTTATAATAGATGGCGGTTGTGATGCCGATACTATTGTTCGTACCATTTCCGTACAAGTCCCTCAGTTGGTTGTTGGAGAGACTAAGTTTCAACGAATTCAGCGATATACCTTTTGGGGACTTATCAGTCTATTGCTGATAGCTATCGCCTTAATTATTATTCGTAAATCTCTATGGCTAAATCTAAAGTAGCAGAGGTAGTCTTCCAAGGAAAGCCGAAACGCAGTCGCCCTGGTGTTGTTGCTAAAACTAAAAATAGCAAACTAAAGACTTCCAAGATGTACAAGAAACGCTATCGCGGTCAGGGCAGATAGCCACAGACTTCCGCGAAGTTCTTGTCAATCTTATAAATCTCTGAAAGAATTACTCGCTCTTTCCTTTGCGCTTCTTTGCGATCCGATTCGTTTGGTCCACAATTAGCGAAAAGCAAAGCGGCATCTCTCAATAGATTATCAATCTGTTGGTGTTTGCTAGGATCGGTGTAATAAGGCCATTCCATTCTTGCTTCTCTTTGTGTTACCATCATTAGTTAAGGATTCAGTTAGGGCAGCAAATTAACGAACTACTTATCTTTATAAGATAGTTGGATATTCACACCCTAATCGTAAATGCCTATCTAAATGTTGATAACCATTGATTTGCCATCAAAGGTATGAATTATTCTTTTATTGTCAACACAAACTGTAAAGAAGTGGAAATATCTCTGCCCACACTAATATCGTAGTACCCAACTTCCTTTTCTATTTTATCATTGTTTGTGAAGTCTGTTGTCTTGGGCATCATCCTCATTGACCAAGTTGGTTCCGGTAATTCAAGGATTTTAAACACCCATATGCCCTTAGGTGTAGCATTCACATATATAGGCGTTGTTCCGTACTTGCTAGACCTTTTGACAAGGTTGTCGTACTTCATCTTCTCAATAACCAAGTCATCGTAGTGTGTTCGTCTGCACTTCAACTCCAAGTCCAGTTTATACTTTTCAGAATAGCAGTCGTAGCTGGACATCTTGTCCTCGCTTTCCTTGAGGTCAGGTAAGATATATTTCTTTATCAGATCAAACAACTGCCCCTCATTAAGTATCATAGCAAGTACTTTAGGCGTTTCTCGTTGACCAAGTCTATGTTGTGGTCCGGGCAGTCTTTGAGGTCTTCGTAAAGATTTGCAGCCAACTCTCTAGCCCTCTCTTTGGTCATTGACTCAATGGCTTCTCTCCACTCAGCTTTATCCGAACAAAGGATTCCAGTCTCATTGTGTTTAATCGCCTCCTTGTATGGAGTAACATTGGATGCGATGATGGCTGATCCGCTCCACGCAGCCTCAGTAACCTTCAGGTCGCTCTTGCAGCGATTGAATATATTGTCTTCTAGTGGAGCAAGGGAAACATCTATATTTCTGTAGGCAGTAGCGTACTCCCATACAGTCTTCGCCTTGAATGTTTTGGATGGGTTAAGTATCTCCTCAAAGCCTTCTCCTTCTACGCAGGTGAGGAACTTGTGTTTAAAGGAGTGACCAATAAGTTTAACATCCGCCCTGTGTGATGCCAGCCCGGTATAGCCAAACTTTAATCTCTTATTGGGATGCTTGGTTGTGCGAAGGTGCGTCCATTGCTTGTCATCAGGATCAATGGCGTTATTGATGAAGACTATCTCTGCTTTCTTATTGAGTTTCTTCATCTGCTTCGCCAACTCCTTTGATGGGGTCCAAATGACATCACAAATCTTCGCAGTATCTTTTACCTGAGGACCAATGACGTGGTCATACATTGGTTTAGCTGGATTCTCTTCATTAAGATTCCAATAGTCATCGTTGTCAAAGATTAACTTGATGCCGTGTTTATCCAGCATATCTCTGAACGCCTGATAGTTGGAGACCGCTAATTTTCTACTGACAATGATGTTGTCCACCAAGTCAAGGTCAATGCCCTTTAGTTCCTCTAGGCTTTGTATCCAAAACAATTGAATGCCGTGCGTCCGCTCAAGGCGCAGCATAGGCATAATAAGTCTATGGTAGTTGCCTCCCCAATGAGTATCAAGATGTATGACGGTCATAAGCCATTGGTTTCTTCCCACTCCTTGATGGCGCTTCTAATGAAGTCGCACTCGCTTCGGATGGCTTTAATGGCTATGTTTAATTTATTGCCTACATATTCAGAATCTGTAATAGCCTCACCGCCAAGGGTGTGAATATCTTCGTAAACCTCATCGGCTATTTTGTGGATTCTAATTGTAGCATCGCAGTATAATTTTGAAAGCTCTTGGGTAGTCATTGGAAGGTCAGCATTCTACATTTTATGATTACTAAGAACTCACCTTTTTGAAGACTTTTGTCAAAAGATGTTCGTTGCGAAGTAAAATAATTAGGAGTATCTTTTGGAATATATCCGTTAGCCGTGAGATAATCAGAGACGAACTTTGCAGCAATGATAGCATTGTCCACGTCATAATTGCAATTATACCTAATGTCAAGAGCAAAACTCTCCATACTCCACTTATCGTAATTAGAAAGAGCCTTTTCAATATAAGTATTGTAGTCAGCTTTTCTTTTCTTTCTGATGGCCCAATGTTTCCCAGCATAAAATGTATTTAAAGTTGGTGGCTTAGGTAGCGATAGTTCTATCTCATAATAATCGTGCGTCACCCAATAAATATACCTAGAAGATAGGGTCTTCCATTGGCTCTAATCTAAAAGTTTTCAACTTTTCTGGATTGAATATTCCCTTGAAGAGGACAGATTCACCAACAACAGCAAAAGAGGTGTGCATTGAATTCATTTCAAATAGGATGGGGGAGTCCAACGGAGTTGGCAATGAGCCAGTCTCCACCTCTCTTACCTTGCGTACGTGAAACTCTGTCACTCTTCTCCTCCAGGAATCGGGTGCGTAAAGCGTTCTATGTGCAGTAAGGAAACAATCGCTTCTATTTACGAAGAGACCACCGCCTTCCGTGTCTTCCGCGTATGGAGCAAGAGACAATCCATCAGGTCCTTTTCTTCGCTGCGCTTCCGTAACTGCGTGTGTGTTCAACCATACAGCAATGTTATTGCTATTGGAGAAAGTAAGGAACTCAGATGCGGCTTGGTAGTGGTATTGGTGTACGCCTATTTGAGAATTTGCGGACAACTCAATCTTCAATGAATTGTATGGATCAATGAAGAATCCATCCACCTCTTGTTGGCGAATAAGTTTCTCTGCGAAGATTAACAAATCCGTATAGGAGTAAACGCTTTTGTTACTTATGATGGTAAAGTGTTCATTCACCCAGCGATAGGCTTCTTTGCGTTGGTGATAGGTCATTTCGTTTAGACCAAGGTCCGCGGCAAACTGCATCAGCTTCATCTTGGTAGATGCTGTCTTGTTTTCTGCTGAGTAGATAACCCACTTCCATCCGTGTCGCATAGCAGAGTTGACCATTAGGTACAACATAAATGTACTCTTGCCCACATTGCTATGTCCGTTTAAGATGACAAACTCTCGTTTGTATTTGAAATGTTTATCAAGGATAGCGGATCCGGTATCCAACCCAATCTCCAACTTGCCTTCTGCGTAGTCATTAATCCAATTTAAATCCTCATCATCGGAGGAGATGAATGAGTAGTCGCCATCATTGATTTGAGCCTCTCTAATGGCAATATTTTCCTGCTCAATGATTTCGCGGATGGGAAGTTTCTTTCCCTCCTCAATACCGTCAAGGATGGTCTTTACTGCGTGGTCTATGCTATCAATATCCTTGCGTTCAATCTCACGCAAGAGAACACGCTTAACCTCATCTTCCTCCATCCTTCCTGCGGCAATGAAACCACCACAAAGAACAGCGGCACGAAGGAGTGTGTTGTGCTTTTGTCCATCAACAGCTTGGCGTATCATCCGAACGGCAAGGTTCAACTTGATATAGTCTGTATATGGACCAGTAGATTGCGTTATGTTTTGTGAGTCCGCCTTCTCCGATAATAAGCCAGTGAAGGTGTCATAAGACTCCTTGATGATGATATTGGGATCGTGCGATTCAAAACAAGCGCGAGATACATTGATTCCTGAGGCATCTATCTCAAGGCCATATTGATTTTGAATATAGCTTGATAGCGCACGGAAGTGGTCACGATGTCTTTCTGGATAGGCAATGCGGATAAGCGCCTTTATACCATCGCCTGATGGGGACACCCAACAAGCAAATACATAGGGGTCAACGCCAAGGACAGACTTTGTCTTATCTACATCTACGTGGTCAAGGTCAATGACAATAAGATTGCTATGGTCTTCAATACCATCATCCGTTGCTTTGCTGAATACACCGCTCCATAATACAACGGGAAGTTTAGTCTTCGCATTCTTGTCCCCCGATCTTACTTGTTGAATCGTTTCGGCTGACACTCCGAACTTGATTCGTTCTAGTGCTTTCCCAACGGTGAAGTGATACGGATTGATTTTGTTGTAGACATTCTGAAACGCGGTCACTTTCGTTTCTAATAGTTTCATCCTTTTGGAGGTTTTTTAATTGATGTTCAAGTTCCATTTCTAGGTGGTGGATGGCTTTTTGAATGTCTTGGGTTATGGGATTGCCGGGCTTCTTTCCAGCTCTCATTATATAGGTTAAAGCCGTGCCTAAGTTATAGTTATCGTGTTGAAAATCCAACACAACATCTTTGGCTTCTATCTTTTTATATCTGCCGAAGTAGTAATCTGGACTCTTTCTCAAGGTGCTGTTGGTTTTAATCCTGCTTTTTCTTTTGTCTTTTGTATGCGTATTAGTCCTTTTGATTTAAGAATCTTAAAGGCTACAGTGGCATCAAGGTATTCATCTTCAATCTTAATAGATTGAAGGTCCCAATAATCCACCTCTTCGCAAAACTCACATTCTCCAGCGCTTCCGCTATTAAGTGAGGCCGTATTGATGTGTCCGCAACGAGAACATTCATATCTAGCTGGCATACCATCTAGAGCATCATCCCACACTTCGCAATGTACCTCTTTGTATGTGTAATCATCATCCGTGTATGGGCGATGTGAGTATTCAATTAATTCGTACCCTATATCCTTGACATATTGTACTGCGGAATTATAATCCATTGGGTTGTTTATCATTTGAATAAGGGTTTACATTGTTCCGCGACCGCTTGGACCACATCAACAGTTACTGCGTTACCACATTGCTTGTAGCGTTGTGTGTTGCTCATTGGCTTCACCTCTCCATCGTAGTCTCCAAAGGCTGTGTGATTGTCAGGAAAACCCTGTAGGCGTTCACATTCAATAGGGGTTAGTCTGCGGATGCGGTAGTTGTCAATTACCTTAAACCCATTTGTCATACCATCTCTTGAACAATGTTGGGTTATTGTCCCTACTATATTGTCTTGTTTAATGTTTCCATTATAACCATCATATATCATTGGCTTAATGATTAAATCGCTCTTGCCTTGGTTTAACGCTGGAACAATGCCACTAGCATCGTAGACTCTGTCTTGCTGATAGGGTTGTGTTCCACCATTTGAATCAAGCCGGACTCCAATTTGTTTTACCTCTTGTGCAGGCTGTTTACATTCACCGATATAAGTTCCGTTTGCTCCGGCCTCGTATCGCTGTAGGATTGTATTTGCTGGTAGGTGTTGTCTCTGTAACTCATCAGCCTTTCGGTTACTTTCTCCGATAGGAAAAACTCCTCTCCAATCTCGCTTTGGGGTTGTAGAATATCCGACAAGGTAGATCCGCTCACGATTTTGGGCAAGAAACCACGCTGTATTAAGCAATTGCCATTCAAGTCTATAGCCCCCAATGTTGGCAAACGCTTGGAGGATTGCCGCAAAGTCTTCGCCAGCGTTTGAGGAGAAAGTTCCTTTAACATTTTCCCAGATAAATACTCTTGGTCT
>Ga0075477_10001671_pt1 | contig 10450 bp, 8 predicted proteins | sample DEB08_DNA_FD_76338 | JGI IMG/M metagenome (GOLD analysis project Ga0075477, IMG submission 76338) | Aqueous microbial communities from the Delaware River and Bay under freshwater to marine salinity gradient to study organic matter... | ecosystem: Environmental > Aquatic > Marine > Coastal ...
CGCCCGATAATATTTCCAGACTAAATACACGCCGCCCAAATTCCAAGTGAGCATACTAACCGCTGTAGCGATACCGGCTCCCAAATATCCAAATTTGGGAATGAGCGCAAAATTTATGGCAATGTTTAAAATTGTAGCAATCATTATTACAGTTCGTGCGGGTACTTCCCTACCCGTCATGTTCAGCACATTCATTACGGGCCCGCTCCACACATTTACCAATTGCGAGGCGGTCATAATCTGCAACACATGAATTCCCTCATTTAAATCTTCGCCAATAAATCCCAGTACCACTTCCGGGAAAATCATCAATGCCAAGAAAACGGGAGTAGACAGACCCATATTCAATAATCCAATCTGCCGCAAGACCCTTCGCATAGCGCGGTAATCACGTGTGGCATTGAATTCACTCAACATAGGCCCCAACATGCTGTTGATAGCAAACTGGGTAATGGTGAGCAACCCCGCTACCTTCACTGTTATTCGGTAAATCCCTACCTCTCCCATATCGCGGAAATAACCAATCATAATGGTATCCGTCCACAACATTGCCATTCCCATGGCACTAGACAGAAACATGGGATAGGCCACCTTGGTCACATCCCCGAAAGGTTGTAGTTCTTCATTCCCAGAACCAAGTTTTTGCAATTGTCCGCGAAGCAGATAGCCTCCCATCAACATTAAAAACAGTACCCCCGCCCCATAGGCGATAACTACATGATACGCCGGCCCCACCGAAAAATAACCCAAGAGCAATGCAAACAGCGTGGCTGGAAGTGGGATGAACGAACTCTGCATCATTCCCAGGGGAATCATCTGTTTTAATCCCCGAAACGTACTGGCAAAAATCTGTGATAATGCATAGGGCATGGGTAATAAGGCCATCAAGCGGAAAACCCCAGTAATATCTGGCCGATGAAAGAATTGCGCCACCCATGGAGCAGCTAGAAAAAGCACAGCGGAATACAGTGAGGTGAGCAAAACGGTGCGGCGCATAGCATTTCGCAACAGGTCGCGAATGGCCTTGAACCTCTGAGCAATACGAAATTCTGCTACAAACCGCGGAATTGCGCCATCGAGCCCCATAATTGCGAGCATCGTGGTGATGAGCATAATGGTAGTGCCGGTTTCCAATACGCCATACACCGATTCGTCGTAGGTACGGACTACGAAAATCATAAAAACATATCCGCCCGCAGAAGCCACAACCTTTACCATCGCGGAAGCAAAGCTCCCCTTGGCCAACTGCATTAAGTTGCCATCTCCCCGCAATCGACGCCAGTGATGCTCAAATTTTCGCCTCATATATACTGCAAAGGTACGAGTTCGAAGCATTTGATTTATTGCTACTTTTGGTTGCATGAAAATAGCCGTAAACACAAGGCTTTTGCTCTCAGGGAGGCTGGAGGGAATCGGTCGATTTACTGATGAAATCCTCCGTCGATTGGTGATTCAGCACCCCGAGGTTACCTTTTATTTTCTATTCGATCGACCCTACGACCCCTCCTTTGTATATGGGCCAAACGTTAAGCCCGTGGTTCTCGGACCTCCAACGCGACATCCGCTGCTGTGGTACCTGTGGTTCGAATGGCGCGTACCTCGTTGGATTGCAAAAAATGAAGTCGATTTATTTTTAAGCCCTGACGGCTATGGCATTCTCCATCCTTCGGTGCCTGTTCTGCCGGTAATTCACGATTTAAACTTTGAACATCAACCCGAGAACTTGCCCCCGTTAACCCGGTGGTATTACCGCACGTTTTTCCCAAAATTCGCCGAGAGCGCAGCCCGAGTAGCTACTGTTTCAACCTATTCGAAAAACGATATCGCCAAATTGTACCCGATCCCTGCAAAGCGAATCGATGTGGTATACAATGCGGCATCTGAGGGGTTCGACCCCATCAGTCCCACAGAAATTGCTGTACAACGCACCAAGTGGGCCAACGGCCAACCCTACCTCATCTATGTAGGCGCCCTGAACCCACGAAAGAATATTCCCACCATGTTGAGGGCGTTTGACCGTTATTTGCGGTTGAATGGGACCGGAATTAAATTCTTGATCACAGGAGAAGAAATGTATTTGACCCCGGACATGAAAGAGGCTTTTGAACACATGGAGCATCCAAATGAGGTGGTTTTTACGGGTCGATTGGAGGCCCGCGAATTGCATCATGCCGTGGGCGGTGCATTGGCTCTGTTGCTCGTATCTAATTTTGAAGGTTTTGGAATTCCACTAGTGGAGGCCATGAAAGCAGGAGTACCTGTAATCGCCTCCAATTGCACTTCGCTTCCGGAGGTCGTGGGCGATGCCGGCCTGCTTGTGGAGCCCAGCGACGAAGCACAAATTGCAGCCAGTATTCATCGAATGGTAAGCGATGATGCTTTCCGGGCAACCTGCATAAAAGCCGGTTTTGAACAGCAGAAAAAGTTCAATTGGGACCGTTCGTCCGAAGCGCTTTGGCATTCCATTGAGGCCTGTGTAAAGCAAGGTCATGGGTCTTGATTTATGGGCCAATCCCCGAGGTGTGGCTGGAACCGATGAGGCGGGGCGCGGGTGTTTGGCTGGTCCCGTAGTGGCAGCTGCGGTGATCTTGCCATTGAATTTTCGGAATGAGGTATTGAACGACAGCAAAAAACTCACCGCTGCGCAACGCTCGAATTTATACGACATCCTTTACCGCGAGGCCATTTCCATAGGGGTGGGATGGGCTACAGCCGAAGAAATTGGGCGCATTAACATTCTTCAAGCGAGCTTTACGGCTATGCATCGCGCCTTGGACGCTTTGCAAGCCCCGTTTTACAAGATTGCCGTAGATGGCAACCGATTTAAACCCTATGGACAAAAAGATTACGAGTGCGTAGTAAAGGGAGATGGTGTAGTGATGGAAATTGCCGCGGCTAGCATCATTGCAAAAGTATACCGCGACCGCTGGATGCAGAAACTCCACCAGCAACATCCCGAATATGGATGGGGCCAAAACAAAGGCTATCCCACTGCCCTACACCGCGAGGCAATCCGTACCTTTGGGCCTACCGCGGAACACCGACGTGGATTTCGGCTGCTTCAAGGGCAACTCGATTTTAAATAAATTTGTACAAACTTTGGGACAATGAAACGACTGGCCCTCCTTTTCCTCATTATTGCGACAGCCTGGCAATGCACTGGGCCCGAAAAACCATCCATTGCTACCGCTCTAATTCCTAGCGATGCAGCGGTGGTATTGCGGGTCAACGATGGTCGCTTCCTTCGAGATGGTTTGCAACTGGATGAATCATGGATGATTCTCGATTCAGTGATGCGTACGGCATGGACTCAAAGGCAGCTGAACGATCTCGTGCAGCAACTGGACTCTGGTAATAAAGGCTTCAAAGGATATCTGTCATGGCATGCCGCAGGCGCCTCCAAGTACGATTTTTTACTCACCACTTCTGGAAGTATGCTGGGGTTAAAAGGTTGGACCCTTTCTAAAACCTACGAAGACGTTCAAATATTTGAATCAAAAGACCTTGAGGATTGGTACCTGGCGCAGTTTAACGGTGTTATTGTAGCTTCCCAATCGCTCTTATTGATGGAGCGAAGCATTTTGCAAACCTCCCGAAACAAAGGATTGGCAAGCACACCAGGGTTCACCGCACTCGAAAAAATTAGCGCTTCCTCCGACCCTGCGAATCTTTTTATTCAATGGGACGAAGCCACCTCTTTGCTCCAACATTATCACGGTTCTGGACTCCTGGCTCACCATCCCTTTGCGGGATCATGGACGGAGTTAGATATTAGCCTTGGAGATCACTTGCTTTTCACCGGAATCACGGAACTTACCGACTCCATTCCTCACGCGCTGGATGTATTTGCAAACAACGCTCCGCGCATGAGTAACTTTGAGGATTACCTCCCCAACAACACCTCATTTTTCACGGCCCTACACTTCGAAAACTTTGAGACCTATCGCAGGGAATACTACCAGTATCTAAAACAAATGCATCTGGAAACGCTTTATGAAAAGCTGCAGTCCACCCCTGTGATCATGGACGGTTTATCTGGCTGGATTGACCAATCCATGGTGCTGTTTTACACCGATTTACCCCGAGGAGATTATCAAGATCGAGCGAATGCACTCATCCGAATGCGCGATCATTTGCTCACCGAAGAATTGCTCAAGCCTCTTCGCGTAGCGGAAACCTACGAAGACATTGCGGGTTTCGAGGTATACAAATTGAACGTGAACGCCATGAGCACTGCGCTCGGTTCCGTCTTCTACGATGTATCGGAGCCCTATTTTACGTTCCTGGACGATTGGGTGTTATTCAGCGAAGATTTGGCCGATATGCGAAGTATTATCAATGCCATTCGATCCAAGCGGACCCTTGCTGAATCTGAGGGCTATTCTTCCCACCGGAAGGCGCTGCAGGAGCGATCGCACGTGTTAATCTACGCCGATATTGCGCGCGCATCCGAGGCTTTTGCACCGCTCTGGAAGCAGGGATTCCCATCCTGGATGCAGAGTTGGGGGAAAATATTTATGCAAGTAGAGGCAACTTCTAACTTGGCACATACGCACCTTCTCTTTACTGCACCATCCAGCGGGGAAAATGAGGTGACTTCTTACTTTACAACTGCCCTCGACACGGCCATTCAATGGGGACCGCAACCGTTTAAGAGTCACCTCACAAACGAGCGCGAAGTACTGGTTCAGGATGCGAGGTATCAACTCTATTTAATTTCTTCTGAGGGAACCATTCTATGGAAAAAACCATTAGACGGTCCAATTATGGGTGAGGTTTTCCAGGTTGATGCGTATCAAAACAACAAGCTTCAATTCGCCTTTAACACCCCTAAATCGGTCTATTTTGTGGACCGCAATGGAGTGGATATCGGTGCGTTTCCACTGCGGATAACCAACGGCATATGTGCGCCCATAGCGGTGCTGGATTACGATCAAAACCGAAACTATAGGATTTTGGTACCAACCGAGAACCGAATAGACAATTACACCTTCGACGGAGCTATTTTAGGTGGCTGGAATGCGCAGTTCAGCGGGGAGACCATAACCCAACAGCCCCAATTGTTCCAGGTAGGGGGTAAGGATTATATTTTTATTCAAACAGATAAAAAAAGGGTGCTGGCTTTGAATCGCCGCGGTGAAGTGCGTCTTTCCTACAAGGCAAATCCGCAGTTGGCCAGCGGGCCGTTTTATTTATTTAGGGGTTGGAACGAGTCACTCGTACGCGTGGTGAAAGCCACGAATTCCAATTTGTTGAATCACTATTTCTTCGATGAAATTCAAGATGAACTCCCGGTGGACCGGTTGGATTCGGGAAGTGTTTTCGCCGTGATTCAAGATCATTTTGGCAGCTTTACCGATGGAACCTTGGCTATTCAGGGGCCCGAGTATCGATGGGACAAGGAGTTCGAGTCGGGGCAATTTTTAAAGGGGTACAGGTTCGAGTCGGGGACGCATTGGGGCCTCACCGATACCACAAAGAAAGAGGTTTGGGTTTTGGCACCCGAGGGCGAGGCCGTGGAGGGGTTTCCGGTTCGGGGCGATTTGGAGGGATTTATTGCGCCGTTAAATGGTGATGGGACGATGTTTCTGATCACGGGCGAGGCCGAGGGGTATGTACATGTGTATGCCACTCCGCTTTAAATATAGCCTTAGCAAGCTCACGAAAATCTCAACGAATTAACGCTTTTTGGATTTCCACCGGAGGCGAAGGCGATCCCCCACCCGAGGCTGTTCTCCAGGGTTCATCCGGTTTAATGCATAAAGGCGTTCAAGTTTTAGGGCGTGCAGGTGAGCAATGGAAAACATCGATTCGCCTTGTTGCACCACATGTATTTTTTGCTTGGCTCGGCATTTCATCGACTTCAAATACACGCGATCCAACTCCTTTAGTGGTTGATCCATCCGCATCTCGTTCCTTCGCAGCAATCGCTTTATGGGGATATCTGTTGCTTTGCTTACATCGACCCAGTCCATCCCCTCCTCTACCGTAAAATAAGGAACCCCATTAGGAGTTTCGGGATAAACCAACTCGGCGTCATTCGACGAACCTTTCGGTGCATCCATCCGGTCATAGGCATGCAACTGATGCCGCTCAATGAGATCGATTAATCGCGTGGCATATGAAGGATTTGTGGCATAGCCCGCTTTTTGAAGTCCCTTTGCCCAGCGCTTGTAATCCATGCGATCCAGGCTGAACAGGTCCTCGTAACGCTTGCCATTTACTAGAAAAAGACTGTGATCGGTAAAGGAAGTTTCCGCGTTTCTATACTTTCGGAAACATTCGTTGCGGGCATCATCATCGTGCCGAACCGAGGGCCCATCCCACGAACCTCCGCATTTTATGCCGAAATGGTTGTTGGCCTTGCGCGCCAGTTCGCTGTTTCCATCGCCCGATTCCAAAATGGCTTGGCTCAGGGTAATGCTCGCCGGGATGCCGTGGGCGTGCATCTCGCGAATGGCAATGGGCGCAAAGGTCTCAATGTACATTTCTCTCGTATACCGCTGTTGAGCTGAAATTTGCACGGCAAAAAGGAGACCCAAAACAAGTGCGTATCGAAATTTTGTTTTCATGGTTTAAGGTTGATGTGCCAGCCGAGACTGAAGTCCTCCACTGTGGATAAACAGCCAACTGGATCCCTCGCTATAACGCCCCTGTTCAATGTTTTGTTGCAGTGCAATAGCGGCCTTTCCTGTGTAGACGGGATCCAACATCAACCCGGAAACCTCTTCTAACCCCGCCACATCTGCCGCGTGCTCACCGCGTACTGGGCCATACTTCCCACCGAGCACCTCGGGAAAAACCTGAATAGCAGCCAAATACTCCTCCACCGCTGTATCGTCCCACAAGACCTGCATCATCCAACTGGAAAACTGCGCCTGCCAATCGATGCCCGCCACAGCTGGATACACATGCAGCGGCTTCTGTGCCTTGAGAGCTAAGGCGATTCCCGCGGCCATCGTTCCTGTGCCAGCGGAGCAAATCACTCCGTCGTAGGCGCTAAAACGGTCATCGACCATCTCCATGGCGCCCATCACCCCGAGATAATTGGCCCCACCCTCTGGAATGTGATAAAATGGTCCAAGATCTCCGCGCAACTCGTCGAGAAAATCTCGGTCCGCCCTGCGCCGATAGTCTTCCCGCGACACAAAGTGCAATTTCATGCCGTGTGCTGCGGCCCGTTCAAGGGTTGGATTGGATGCGGGATGTAGCTCCTCCCCGCGAATTACGCCAATGGTCCGAAAACCCTGTTCATGCCCTGCGGCTGCCAGGGCTGCAATATGATTGCTAAATGCGCCGCCAAAAGTTAGGGCAACATCTAAACCGGTATCGCGCATCTTGGTTATGTTGTACTTGAGCTTGTACCATTTGTTGCCCGATATAAGCGGATGGACGAGATCGTCACGTTTCACATAAACCTCGACGCCGTGCTGCGTAAAAAAAGGTTCAATGGGTGCTTTCAATTGGATGATTTTTCATGCAATTTTGCATTGTCATGGGCGATTTTGACCAATTTCGAAAACTGGACCCCGAGGACTACTACACCAGTCCCGAAGGTTTCCTTGTATTCACTGAAAAATACCACCTCAAACGGGGATACTGCTGCAATAGCGGGTGCAAGCACTGCCCTTACAAGAAGAAGCGGTTTTAAGATTTTGCGCGCTCCACGTATTTCGCGTCTTCGGTATTCACTCGAATGCGCTCTCCCTGTTCTATGAACAATGGTACCTGAATTTCCATTCCCGTTTCCAAAGTAGCAGGTTTGGTAGAATTAGTTGCTGTGTCGCCTTTTACTCCAGGCTCTGTATAGGTAATCTCGAGTTCCACGGTAGTTGGCAATTCCACAGTTAACGGAGTTTCATCGTCCGCGTTGAATAAAATATTTACTTCAAATCCCTCCTTGAGCAAACCCGGCATGGGAATGATAGCCTCGGGAAGAAATATTTGATTGTAATCGTCCAAATTCATGAAGTGAAATCCGGTATCGTCGCTGTAGAGAAACTGATATTTGCGATTTTCTACCCGCACTGGATCAATCTTGGCGCCGGCAGGAAAGGTGTTTTCGAGCACTTTGCCCGTGGTGAGGCTGCGTATTTTTGTGCGCACAAACGCCGCTCCTTTTCCAGGTTTTACGTGTTGAAACTGAACTATTTGGTAGAGGTCGTGATTGAACTTAATGCAAAGTCCGTTTCGGATATCGGAAGTATTCGCCATGTTTAATGTATTAGAGGGGTAAAAATAAGATTATTTATAGGAACTCACCTCCAGTTCGCGATTGCAGAATTGGTATTCATCGGAATCTCGATTCGATGCGACCACCACAATGCGATTTTTGAATTGCTCGGAAGCGGTAGTTACATACCATTCTCGCCCCGCTTTATCCAGGTTGGATAGGGGCTCGTCTAGAAAGACGAAAGGGCTCGGAGTATAGAAGATCATACCCAATTTTACGCGTTGGAGCATCCCCGAAGAAAAAGTTTGCAAGGGCTTGTCTAGTGCCGAAGCGGGTAATTGAATGGCATCACAAAATTCAGTGGCACTCCACACCTTTTCTAGGCCGCGTACTGCCCGCCACTGCAACCAGGTTTCCCGCAGCGTTAAAAAGTTGTACAATTCGTGATATGGGCCAGTAAACGTTAAAAATTCCCACCGATCTTCGGGCCGAATGGTTCGACCATCCACAACGTATGCAACACTCCCTAAGTTTGGAGAAGCAAAACCAGCCAATACTTTGAGAAGTGTAGACTTTCCAGAGCCGTTGTCGCCCGTAATCACCAGGGAATCTCCCTGCGAAAGGTGCACATCAACCCCTTTGAAAATCAATTGATTCCCGTATCGCTTTGCCAGTTGATCTGCCTTGAGCTCCGTCATTCCCGCGTTCGATACCCCCGCATAATTCCACGCTTTGAATTGCGAACAAAGGAGAGTATTTCATCGCGCTCAGGCGTAGCGGGGAATTCTGCTTCCACGTATTCCAAGGCCTGCGTAATATTGCGGTTGCTCTGATAAAATACGCGGTAAATATTTTGAATTTCCTGAATCTTTTCCGCCGAAAACCCGCGTCTGCGAAGGCCAATACTATTGATACCTACAAAGGCGATGGGATCTTTGGCGGTTTTGGTGAATGGAGGCACATCTTTTACCACCCTAAGACCTCCACCTACCATGGCGTGTGGGCCGATGGTGCTAAATTGATGGATGGCTGTGAGTCCGCCAATAATGGCATATTCACCAACTTCAACATGACCTCCCATGGCCACATTGTTTACAATAATCGAGTGCTTTCGAACGATGCAATCATGTGCCACATGACTCCCGACCATGAGATATACTCCTTCCTCCACAATGGTTTTTCCAGATTCATCTGTGCCTCGGTGGATGGTTACATGTTCGCGGATGGTTACATTATCGCCAATGATGCAGAGCGTTGGAGAACCATCGAACTTGAGGTCTTGTGGGGGTGCAGCAATAACCGAACCCGGGAAAATTTTTACGTTTTTACCAATGCGGGCTCCCTCCATAATGGTCACATTGGGGCCAATCCAAGATCCCTCTTGGATGATTACGTTTTTATGGATGGTGGCAAACGGTTCAATAACCACATTGGGAGCAATTTCTGCTCCGCGGTCTACGTAAGCGAGAGGTTGATTCATTATTCTCCTTTTACTTTTGATATTTGAGCCATCATTATGGCTTCGGCGCACACTTGGTCTCCCACGTATCCTGTGCCTTTCATATGACAAATTCCCCTTCGAATGGGTTCGAGTAATTCCAACTCAAAGACGATAGTATCCCCGGGCTTTACCATGCGTTTAAAACGAACACCGTCTATTTTTAAAAAATAGGTGAGGTAATTTTCTGGATCTGGCACCGTATTAAGCACCAAGATTCCACCCGTTTGAGCCATGGCCTCTACCTGAAGAACTCCGGGCATCACAGGAGCCCCCGGAAAGTGTCCGTTAAAGAAAGGCTCATTCATGGTCACATTTTTTACTCCGACCACGCGATTTTCCGTTAGTTCAATAATGCGATCGATTAACAGGAATGGAGGGCGATGAGGCAGAATCTGCATGATTTGCTCTACGGTATATACTGGTTCGGCGTGTAGATTGTATGCCAGTGCACCCCGCTTCTCATCTTTAGCTTTTTTGCGAAGAATCTTCGCGAATTCCGTATTGATTAAGTGACCCGGACGAGTAGCAAAAATTTTTCCCTTTATAGGCCTACCAAATAACTGGAGGTCCCCCACCACATCAATTAATTTGTGTCGCGCCGCTTCGTTGGGATGTTCCAATTCGAGGTTGTTCAGAATTCCGCGCTGGGTAACCTCCAAGCCTTCCTTTCCAAATGCACTCTTCAGCGCCTCGAGGTCGCCTTCGCTAATCTGCTGGTCCACGTAGACAATGGCATTTTTTAAATCGCCTCCCTTAATAAGCCCATTATCCAAGAG
>Ga0075477_10001696_pt1 | contig 10371 bp, 8 predicted proteins | sample DEB08_DNA_FD_76338 | JGI IMG/M metagenome (GOLD analysis project Ga0075477, IMG submission 76338) | Aqueous microbial communities from the Delaware River and Bay under freshwater to marine salinity gradient to study organic matter... | ecosystem: Environmental > Aquatic > Marine > Coastal ...
ATCACCTCAGATATTGCATCGGTCCGTCAGGCGATAGACGCGACCGGTCATCCAGCATTATTACTCGTTGATAGTATTTCCGGACTGGGATCTGTTGATTACGAGCATGATGGATGGGGCGCTGACGTGACGGTTTCAGGGTCCCAGAAAGGGCTGATGATGCCCCCTGGCCTCGGCTTTAACGCCCTATCGGAGCGGGCGATTGAGGCGGCAAAACGCGGCGGTTCGAAACGATCGTACTGGGATTGGGAAGAGATGTTGGTGTCAAACGCCACTGGCTATTTTCCATACACTCCTGCAACTACTCTTCTCTACGGACTCAAAGAAGCGATCGCGATGCTCGAAGAAGAGGGCCTTGACAATGTTTTCGCGCGTCATCTGCGTCTTGCTGAAGCATGCCGTCAAGCGGTGGCTGCTTGGGGTCTTGAAATAGTCTGTCAGAATCCAGCGGAGCACTCGAATGTGTTGACAGGTATCATGATGCCTAACGGCCATGATGCCGATGCCGTGCGACGCATGATTTTAGAACGATTTGATATGTCGCTTGGGACAGGTCTAGGAAAGCTGAAAGGTAGAGCGTTCCGTATTGGCCATCTGGGCGACTTCAACGAACTCACTCTCATGGGCACGCTAAGTGGCGTGGAAATGGGTCTGGGCCTTGCCGGTGTGCCGCACAAGGCAGGGGGAGTAGAGGCTGCAATGCAGGTTCTGATGCGGTAATTCAAACTCGCTCCAGGATAACAATAAATCGGAGGAAACTATGAAAATCTTACGTTCACTAGCAGCATCAGCAGCTGTTTTATCAGCGGCGGTCACGGCGCAGGTTCAAGCAGCAGATGTGACTTTGAAGTTCGGACATGTCGGGGCACCTGGATCTTTATTTGAGGCCAGTGTCAACGCCTACGCACAATGTGTGAATGATGAATCCAATGGCAAAATTGAAGTGCAAACTTTCGGTTCTTCGCAATTGGGTAAAGACAAAGAACTTCTTCAAAAACTGAAGTTGGGTCAGGTCGATTTTGCCCTTCCTTCATCAGTTATGTCGTCTGTCTCTGATGAATTCGGTGTATTTGAAATGCCTTACATCATCAAAGATCGCGAGCATATGAAGCGTGTTCAGGCCGAGCTTGGTGATACCTTTCAAGCGGCTGCTCAAGCGAAGGGCTATCACATTGTCGGATATTTCGAGAATGGGTTCCGTCATATCACCAACAACACTCGTCCAATCAACGTGCCTTCTGATCTTGAAGGTGTGAAGCTTCGGACACCTAAAAGTAAGTGGCGTCTCAAGATGTTCAAGCTCTATGGGGCCAACCCAACACCAATGGCGTTTTCTGAGGTCTTTACGGCACTCAAAACAGGGGTAATGGATGGACAGGAAAATCCCTATGCGCAGATCGCATCGGCGAAGTTCCAAGAAGTTCAAAAGTACCTATCCATCACTGGTCATGTTTACACGCCTGCCTATATCCTCTCGTCGAAAAAACACTTCGACAAACAGCCCGCTGACGTCCGTAAAGTCCTAAATAGCTGTGCCGCATCGACGCAGACGTTTGTATATCGGAAAGCCGCAGCACTTGAGACGGAGCTATTGGATGTTATCAAGGCAGCCGGTGTTCAGGTGAATACAGCGGATAACGCAGCATTCGTCAGGGGATCCAAGCCGGTCTACGACGAGTTTGCCTCGTCTGTGGAAGGTGGCGCTGAATTAGTGAAGCGAGTTCAAAGCCTTGCTAACTGATAACTCAATATAAAATAACAGAGCGGCCCATTCGGGCCGTTCATTATAATTAACTCAGGAGTGTCTTGTGGGTCGGTTCGCAAAGGCTGTCGATCAGTTGCTGGTATGGTTCATTTTGTTTCAGATGATCGCGTTGACCGCTGTCGTTATTTTCGCGGTTTTGGCTCGACTTACCGGAAATTCGTTATCCTGGTATGACGAGATAGCCGCGATTCAACTGGCTTGGCTGACGTATTACGGTGGCGCCTATGCGGCTTTGCACCGGCGTCACATAGGATTTGATTCGGTATTACTGTCCATTCCAATGCCTTTTCGAGGCTGGGCTGTAATATTCGCTGAAGCTGTAGTTATTGGATTCTTTGTATTATTAGCCTACACAGGGCTTGAAGTCCTTGTCGTCCTTGAGGGTGAATATCTGGTGTCGCTTACTTGGATACCCATTCAACTAACTCAGTCTGTGATCCCAGTTGGTGGGACCTTATTTGTGGTTTGTGAAGTTTTAAGCTTCCCCAACTACTATCGCAAATGTTGTGCGGGGATTTCATTAGAGCACGCTGAGATCGAGGAAGAAGTCGAGACAGAGCTGGCTAAAGCTGGAGTGAAATCATGATCGTTTTAATAATGTTTTTGATTCTCCTTGCGTTAATTTGTCTAAACGTTCCGATCGCTGTCGGCCTTGCTGTCGCCGCAATTTTTGGAGTCGGCGTGTCGGAGGGCTTGGATAGTATTGTGACTTTGGCACTCGACATGTATGACGGATCGACCAAATTCTCATTAATCGCAATCCCGATGTTTGTTTTGGCTGGTGCCATTATGAATGCCGGTGGGATCACCGATAAACTCATCAATTTTGTGAATGCCATCATTGGTTTTGTTCGCGGTGGACTTGCGATGGTTAACATCGGTGTGAGTCTTTTCTTCGCGGAAATCTCAGGGTCGGCTGTTGCTGACGTGGCGGCGCTCGGTTCGGTATTAATCCCGCAGATGAAAAAACGGGGTTACTCTGCACCATTGGCGGCGGCCGTGACCTCTTCGTCTGCCTCTTTGGCCATTATTATCCCACCATCCATTCCGATGATTCTTTACGCCACCTCTGCGGGAACGTCTGTGGAACAATTGTTCGTCGCCGGGATTATTCCAGGGCTAATGGGGGCCTTTGGTCTCATGGGAATGGCCTATTATTTTGCGCGTCGATATAACTTGCCCAAGGAAGATGCATTCGAGTTCCGCCGTCTTTGGATCACCTTGGTCGATGCATTGCCTGCATTTACCCTACCCGTGGTGATTTTGGGAGGTATTTTTGGCGGTTTCGTGACTGCGACTGAGGCTGCAGGATTGGCTGTGGTTGCAGCCTTGGTTGTGAGTGCGTGGTACTCCAAAATGGATTTCGGGCATCTCAAACGCGCGATGATCGACGGTGGTGTTCAGACGGCCGTCGTGATGTTACTCGTCGCTGCCTCTGTCGTGATGGGCGGCTTCTTAACCCGCGCACAGATCCCACAAGATTTTGCTCGTTGGATCTTGGATATCACGACTAATCAATGGGTCATTTTGGCTATTTTGAACGTCTTTTTCTTAGTGATTGGTTTCTTTTTGCACTCAGCAGCAGCGATTATCTTAGTCGTTCCTATTGTGATTCCTTTGATTCAAGCAGCCGGCATCGATCCGATTCATTTCGGCTTGGTGGTCACTTTGAACCTCGCGCTGGGTCAGCAGACACCGCCGGTCGCCAGTGTGTTGATTACCTCCTGTGCCGTGGCCCGCGCAAATATTTGGGATGTCTCGAAAATTAACATTTATTTCATCGCGGTCTTGTTTGCGGTACTGATGTTATGTACCTATGTCCCGAGTATTCCAATGTACTTGGTTGATGTGATTTATCGGTCGTAGTCGTGGCAGATTTCATCATTACCCATGATGGCGGTATCGTGGAGTACCGCCTCACTCGACCCGAGTCGAGAAATTCACTGACGTTTGCTATGTATCAGGCGCTTGAAGATTTGTGCCGGGATCCTGGGGGCGCCAACGTCATCGTATTGACCGCTGAGGGCGATAAAGCCTTTGCTTCCGGGACTGATATTTCTAACTTCAAGGATTTCGATTCGGCCCAAGACGCCATCGATTATGAATCCATGATTGGTCGTGTGATCGATGCTGTGCAAACCGCAGCGGTTCCCGTCATCGCGTCCCTTCATGGGATTGTTGCTGGCGGTGGCGCCGCCATCGCGGCAGCAGCGGATATTCGACTAGCGACGCCAGATACTCGCTTTGGAATGCCAATTGCCCGCACGCTCGGTAACTGTCTTTCGGTAGCGAATCTCAATCGACTGGTTCATTTACTTGGCGAATCTCGCACACGGTATCTGTTGTTAACGGCTGAGTTTCTCGATTTACAGCCGTTGATGGATTCAGGCTTCGTGAGTGAAGTGATGGATGATCCTGAAGCTTGTGATGAGCGTGCCCGGGCGCTTGCGCGTCATTTGACGACACTGGCTCCTTTAACGGTGTCAGCAACCCGAGAAGGGTTGTCACGTCTGTCAGATCGGCCGATCCCTGAGGATGTTGATTTAATTCAGCGGTGTTATTTAAGCGACGATTTTGCCGAAGGAATTGACGCATTTTTCGCGAAACGAAAAGCGAATTGGATGGGTCGATGAGTGATCTGCCAAAACCTCTGTCTGGAATGCGTGTGATCGAACTCGCGCATATTATGGCAGGCCCACTTTGCGGCATGATGCTTGCCGATATGGGTGCTGAAGTCATTAAAGTTGAAAAAATCGACGGCGGCGATGACGCAAGACGGATGGTGCCACCGCAGGTTGGTGATGAATCTGCCGCATTTTTGATGATGAATCGGAATAAACGCGGGGTCGCGCTCGATTTAAAATCGGATGACGGAAGGGCTATTCTCAAGGATTTGTTGAAGAATGCTGATTGCGTCATTGAAAACTTTCGCCATGACACGATGGAGCGTTTAGGCCTGTCCTATGACGAACTGACAGCGATCAATCCCGGTTTGATCTATGTGGAAATTTCAGGATATGGAAGGACAGGCCCCTATCGCGAACGAGCAGGCTTTGATTTGGTCGCACAAGGAGCCTCGGGTTTGATGAGTATTACAGGGCCTGGCCAGAATGATGGACCTGTGAAGGTGGGTGCCCCTGTGACGGACATTACGGCGGGGATCCTTGCGGCGATGGGAGCCGCGGCTGCTTATGCTGGAAAGCAAAAAACTGGTCTTGGTACACGAGTCGATACCTCGCTGTTTGAAGCCGGCATCACCCACACCTATTGGCAATCGGCCATTGCATTAGCCACTGGTCAGTCGCCGACTGCGCTTGGATCTGCGCATCCGCTCAATGCCCCCTATCAAGCGTTCCCAACAGCGGATGGCTATATCAATATTGGGGCTGCCAATCAGCGCAACTGGCTACGATTATTGGACGTGATCGGTGCGCCGGAACTCAATGAAGATCCGCGGTTTGCATCCAACGCAGATCGAATGGCGCATCTTGAAGCGTTGGTTGGTGTATTAAACGGTTATTTTCGTACCCAAACCTCAGAAGTTTGGCTTGATCTACTGGACCAAGCGGGTGTTCCTGCGGGACCTATTTTGTCGATTGGTGAGATGCTTGAACACCCTCAGGCGATCGCGCGTGACATGGTGGTGGAGACGGCCCATGAACACTTGGGTCCAGTGAAAGGGCTTGGGATGGCTGTGAAATTTCATGGCACTGAAACTGTCAAATCAAAACCACCTCCGACGCACGGTCAGCATTCGCGAGATGTCCTTTCTGAGCTTGGGTATTCAGACAACCAGATCGAAGCGCTTTTTACTCGTGGCGTCATTCACGCGTCTTAGAGATTCAATTCAAGCCATTGGCTGGTGAATAACTCTTGGTTAGTTGACATAACCTCTGAAGGTTTCGGCTGTGGGATGACCTGTCACTTGAGTGAATGGTTGCCGTTGAACTAAAGCCGTTTCTTTTCCGGGATGAGCCCTTCAGGTGCATAGCGAAGGGTCAGAAGAAGAATCAATCCAACCGTCATCAATCGCATGTGTGCAGCCCCTTCCAGTAAATGAGCCCGGATGACGCTTTGTGGATCCATTCCAGCAGTAAGCGTCTCAATCAGCCACAGTCCAATAGGCTCTGCTTCGATCCAAAAGAACCAAATAAAGAAGCCCCCAAGGACTGCACCCCAGTTATTACCAGACCCTCCAATGATCACCATCACCCAAATGAGGAACGTGAACCGAAGGGGATTATAGCCAACAGGTGTGAACTGACCGTCGAGGGTGGTTAACATGGCACCGGCAAGACCTATGACCGCTGAGCCCAAAATGAAGACTCGCAAATGCTGCCATGTGACGTCTTTTCCCATGGCGGCAGCGGCTGTTTCGTTATCGCGGATCGCGCGCATCATCCGACCCCAAGGTGATTTCAGCGCGGTTTCTGATAACCACAACAACACACCAATGACCGCAATAAATAAGAGTGCGTAACAAATTTTGACAAACATTGCTGAGGCGTCGTCAACCGGTAAACCGAGAGCCAAAGCCCATTCTTGGAACCATTGGGCTTGTTGCAGGTCGATCTCATAGGGGACCGGCCGTGGGAGCCCATTGACGTTTTTCACCCCTCGGGTCAACCATTCTTCGTTTTTGATAAAGAAAATGATGATTTCGCTGATCCCAAGCGTCGCTATGGCCAAATAATCGGATCGCAACCCTAGGGCAATTTTACCGATGACAAAGGCAACACCTGCAGCAAATAGGGCGCCCACTGGCCAAGCCACTACGATTGGCAGACCGAGCCCGCCTAAATATCCGGTCACTGATGGGTCGATGGCTTCAATCGCGTCAACGCCCGGATCAAAAAATAATCGAAGGAGGGTGTAACCCACCACGATAATGCCGGCAATGATCCAGTATCGGAATCTTGTCAGATGCTTGATCGATGACCAGGCCATTAAGCAGGCAACCACGGTCCCAACGGTGATCAAAAGACCCAGTAAGATACCAAAGCCTCCGGCCTGCCATGCCTCTGATACAGGAGGCATCGAGACCAGTACGCCGGCTAACCCACCTAAAGCCGCAAAACCCATCACCCCGACGTTAAAGAGCCCAGCATAGCCCCATTGGATATTGACGCCGAGTGACATGATCGCACTGATTAAACACAGGTTTAGGATGGTCAGAGCCACCGACGGGCTCTGGATTACCGCGACTAAGATCAAAAGTCCGGCCATCAAGCCAAATAGAATCTGATTGCGATACTGCGAGTAGAGGGCATGCATCAGATGGTCTTCCCGCTAAACAACCCGGTGGGTTTGATAATTAATACGATGACCAAAATGATGAAGGACACGGCAATTTTATAATCGGTTCCTAAAATTTGAACCAATGAATCGAGCTCTAAGGTTTCAGGCCCTAAATATAAAATGATCTTTTTATAGGCAAATGTCAGGATGAGTTCACTGAACGCAATGACATAACCCCCGGCGATGGCACCCACGGGATTGCCCACTCCGCCGACGATCGCAGATGCGAAAATGGGCAACAACAATTGCATGTAGACAAAGGGTTTGAAGCTTTTATCCAGGCCATAGAGTGTTCCGGCAATGGTTGCGAGTGCTGCAACTAAAATCCAAGTGATCATCACCACGCGATCAGGATTAATTCCTGATAGTAAAGCGAGGTTTTCATTGTCTGAATAGGCTCGCATGGATTTGCCTGTCCGCGTGTGATTTAAAAACCAGAACATCGCAGCGACGATGATCACCGCGGTGATGATGGTTACGGCTTGGGTCATTCTCAGTGATAGCCCTTCATCCAGACCAGTCATTTGTTTGAATTCACGCGCTTTCAGAATAAAACGCGTGCCATCAAAGAAGATTTGGTCGCCTGGACCAATCATGAAGCGGATCAAGCCGCCCATGAAGAACATGACCCCAATGGAGACAATCAAAAATATTACCGGATTGGCTTTACGCTCCCGATGGTAACGATAGACAAATCGATCGATCAGTAGTGTCAGTAACACGGTGACAGCAATGCCGACGGGAATGGCTAACAGCGCGGTCGGTAATGGCTGAATGCTGATCCCTACTGCTTGCAGCCCCCAGGTCACTAGAATGGTGATCATCGCACCAAAGGCCATAGTTTCCCCGTGCGCGAAGTTTGAAAAACGAAGGACACCGTAGACGAGTGTGACGCCGAGTGCGCCAAGCGCGAGTTGAGAGCCATAGGTCAAGCCCGGAATGATCAGGAAGTTGCCGAGCACAGAAAGGGCATTGAGCACATCGACCATCCCTAGCCTCCTAAAAACGCTTTGCGAACTTCTGGGTTGGCGAGTAACGCTTCACCCGTATCTGTAAATCGATTATGCCCTTGCACCAGTACATAGCCTTTATCAGCAATTTCGAGTGCTTGTTTGGCATTTTGCTCAACCATCAAGATCGCAACATCGAGTCGAGCGATTTCGATAATTCGGTCAAACAGCTCATCCATGACGATTGGTGAGACGCCAGCGGTTGGCTCATCAAGCATTAAGACTTTTGGGTGTGTCATCAGTGCACGGCCAACTGCTACTTGCTGTCGTTGACCACCGGAGAGCTCGCCTGCAGGCTGTTTTCTTTTCTCTTTTAAGATCGGAAATAGATCATAGACCTGACTGATAGAATCACTGATGGAATCGGTTCGGATGAATGCACCCATCTCCAGGTTTTCTTCAACGGTCATGGAGGTAAAGACATTGTGAGTTTGTGGCACAAACCCCATGCCTTTGACCACACGTTCTTCGGGTTTTAATGCGGTGACATCTGAGCCGTCGAACAAAATCCGACCTTTTCGTAACGGCAGCATGCCAAAAACGGCCTTCATCGCGGTTGATTTACCGGCACCGTTGGGTCCAACGATGACGGCAATTTCGCCTTTTTCGACGCCAATGGAACAGTCATGGAGAATGTCTGCTGCTCCATATCCGCCTGTCATGTGTTCGCCGAGTAAAAAGCTCATCTTATTTCTTATGCTTCAATCCAGTCCCGAGATAGGCTTCGATCACTTGGTCGTTATTTTTCACTTCGTCAATTGTGCCCTCCGCTAAGACCGCACCTTCGGCCATACAAATCACAGGGTCACAGAGTCGCGCAACGAATTCCATGTCATGTTCGATCAAGCAAAACGTATAGTTTCGTTCTTGATTGAGCTTGATGATGGCATCTCCAATTTTGTGCAGTAACGTGCGGTTAACGCCCGCACCGACTTCGTCAAGAAACACGATTTTGGCATCAACCATCATGGTCCGACCGAGTTCTAGTAATTTTTTTTGGCCGCCAGAGAGGTTTCCAGCAAATTCATCGGCGACATGTTCAATTTCCAAAAATTCGATGACCTCATCAGCTTTGGCTCGAACTTCTTCTTCGTTTGCTCGCACAAGACTTGGCTGAAACCAGGTATTCAACAAGCTTTCGCCGGCTTGATTGGGCGGAACCATCATCAAGTTGTCGCGTACGGTTAGCGTTTTGAATTCATGGGCGAGTTGGAAGGTTCTCAATACGCCTTTGTGGAACAACTCATGAGGTTTGAGTCCGGTGATGTCTTCGCCATCCAAGAAGACTCGCCCCGCCGTTGGTTGGTAAAGACCGGCGATGACGTTGAATAGCGTTGTCTTTCCAGCACCATTAGGTCCGATCAGGCCGGTGATCGAGCCTGGACGAATGGTGAGACTCGCTCCGTTAACAGCATGAACTCCGCCGAAGCGCTTGTGTAAATTTTCGACAACTATCATGAACTTATTTAACAAAAAAGCGGCGCAGAGAGTAACCCTACGCCGCCCTTGAAGCAACGACTAGCGGTAGCGAACCGTTGTATTTTTGCCGTCTTTGACGAGGATTTCTCGATAACTACCAGCAGACTCACCGGCACCGATCAGTTCAACAGCGGTTGCACCGACATAGTCGATCTCACCACCGTCCTTTAGGATTTGAAGACCCTTTGCGAGTTCACCAGGAAGAATTGGTGTACCGGGTGCATTGGCAACATCAAAGATTTTTGCTTTGACAGCATTGCTGTCAGTTGAGTTTGCAGCCTGCATCGCCAAAAGCGTTAGCGCAGCGGCATCATAGGCTTCAGGCGAGTATGGACCTGCGTCAAACCCGTCTTTCTTCGCCAAATCAGCATAGATTTGAGCGCCGTTGGAATCGGTGCCAGGGACAGTCCCGATCGAGCCGTTTAAGTCTGGGCCAATGGCCTTGACAAGACTTTCGCCGATCATGGCGTCTGGTAGGAAAAATTGATCAAAAGCACCGGCATCGAGAGATGATTGAATAATTCCCTTGCCGCCTTGGTCTAAGTAACCAACCACCACGAGGATATCACCACCTGCTTGGGCGAGTGCCCCAACTTCGGCGCCATAGTCGCCTTTGCCATCTTCGTGAGGCGTGTTAATCGTGACTTTACCGCCGGCTGCTTCAAAGTTTGACTGAATTGAGTCAGCAAGACCTTTACCATAATCGTTGTTGGTGTAGGTCATCGCAATCGACTGAATGCCTTTCTCTTGAAGCACCTCTGAAATTACTTGTCCTTGGCGTGCATCAGACGGTGAGGCACGGAAGAAGAGGTCGTTGTC
>Ga0075477_10001703_pt1 | contig 10353 bp, 14 predicted proteins | sample DEB08_DNA_FD_76338 | JGI IMG/M metagenome (GOLD analysis project Ga0075477, IMG submission 76338) | Aqueous microbial communities from the Delaware River and Bay under freshwater to marine salinity gradient to study organic matter... | ecosystem: Environmental > Aquatic > Marine > Coastal ...
AAATATTGAGAATGGAAAGAGAGTTATCGCACTTAAATGAAACAGAAAAAGCAAAGCATAAAATTAAGACAGCAACAACAAAAACAGATTGTATGATCGAGTATTTGAACAAAAAAGACTTAGGAACGATAGAGCAAACCTACGAAGAATACTGTAGGTGAACTGTGAACAATTCTTTGTTTGTAATCGTCACTATTATGGTGGCTTCTTTTTTTGGTAAAAGTGTTGGATCTAAATCTTCAAGGATAACTGCAGAAACGGCAAGTTTTTTATACAGTGCTCTTGATCCATTAAAGAATCTATCAGTATATTTGTCAGTAATTTGTGCTGATGATAGAGACTTGATAAGGGAAATGGTTTCATCCATTCGGAGTGTTTCTGATTTTATATACGATAGACTTCAAGGTGCAGAGCTTAATTTTGGAAACTATCAAATAAGTAAAGAAAAACTGAAAACAGGATTTAGCACTGATGCTTTTAATAAACGGTTTAATGAATTGATTACGCAAAGAGGCTTGTCTAGCATTTCTGTTCAAAATACAGAAACGTCTTTCGTTCACTCCATAACAAATCTTGAAAAATTGGAAAGCATGGCAGGACCTAAAAGGATAAAAAACTATCTGTGTGCTTATATAGAAAGAGTTTTAATCTTATTCTGTTTGGCTCTTAAAAAAAACGGAATGTTAGATTCTTTTTTTAATGATATAGAACTTCGATATGTGTCTTTTTATACTGTAGATGGCTCTATCCCTGCAAGGTATGTTGCTTTCAAAGAGTCGTTTCGATTGAATCACCTTTAGGCATTCTCTGCCTTTTTTATTGCTAAAAATGCTATACTGAATATGTTATAGTTTTATAAACTAATTCTTACTATTGGGAGTTTTGTATGAGTTCTGCTTTGCAAGAAAAAATAAGTGGCAATACAGTTGTTAAGATGGGTCTTGGTGAAGCCATGCTTCGCTTAAATCAACTTCAAACTTTAATTTCATCTGGTGTATCAAAGAAAGAACAAAAAGAAGAATATGCGATGATTATGGAAGCTTTAAATCACATTCAAATCGATATTGGTTTTGATTGTAATGGAGATGGCATTCCAGATACAGTAGATATTTTCCAAGCATCGGCAAGTACAAGTTGTTGTCGATTGGTCGATACAGAAAGTTCAAGAAAGAAGAATACATCTTCTAGAAAGAAATCAACATCATCTCGTAAAAAATAGGAAGTGGGTAATGGTTGAATTTTTATTGTTCGTTTTATGCACATATGGTATCTGCTTTGGTTTCATTCAAAAATGTGAAAAAATTTATTCCAAAGTTTCTTACCTTGAAAAAATGTCTGAATGTGAGTACTGTACTGGCTTTTGGGCAGGACTTATTTCATTCTTTTTGATTTATGCACCAATAATTACACTTTCTTGGGGTATTATAACTACAAGTGTTGCTCACGCATTTGGTGGGGCAGCATTGTGCTATATGATTGATACCGTATACAAGAAATTAGAAGAAGTACAGGAAGAGGACGATGGCTGATGCATTTAATCAAATAGTGCAGGAAAGAACTGCAGTAGCAGCTCCAAATACTTGGGTTGCAGTCACAATTCCTGTTGGTGCTAGATTTCCTCTTTTGGGAGTGGAAGATGGTACTGCCACAACTCGTATTTCTTATGACAACACTTTAAATCCATCCACAGAAGGCATTTTTATCGCTGCTGGTGGCTTTTATGCGTTTGAGGGTGTAAACTCTGTTGAATTGACTGTATATCTATCTTGTAGTGCAGCAACAACTGCAATATTGCAATATACGAAAGAGTAATTCTATCTAGGGAGAAGGGTAATGCCTACAGAGTTTCAGAAAGATTTATACAAGAAGTCAGGAAATTTGCTAACTGTCTGGGATATTTGTATTGGTGTTGGATTGATTACACTAGGCTCTGGTGTTTATATGCATCACAAAGAAAAGAAGGGCTCTGCTTCTAAGTTGTCTTTAGAGGATGCTGAAAAGAAAAAAGCATTGGAAGATGCAGAAAGACAAGAGTTTTTAAGACGTAAAGAAGAAAAAGAATATGAAGAAAAAAAATATTCTAGAAAAAAAGAAGAACGATACCAGAGGCAGGTAGCCGATCAGCAGCGAAGAATAAAAGCTGAAAGGCAAATGGAAGATAGATCTACCAAAAAAGATAAAGGTGCTCTCTCTAAACTAGGTCTGTAATTGTGAATGTTTATCAAGCTGCTGCTATTCTTGGAGTTGATGGAGACTCATCTCAAGCGGACTTGAAACGTTCGTGGCGTAAATACGCTATGATGTACCATCCAGATAGAAATCAAGCCTCAAATGCAGAAGAAATGTTTAAAAGGGTTGCGACTGCATTTCAAGTTTTGGCAGATGGTGGATTAAACATATTGAAACTTGGTCAACATCTGCAACAAGAGGTTGCTTCTCAGCCCATTATGATTTCTGGTCCAGCTCCACAACGGAGAAGAAGAACAAGAGTAAATGATTGGTATTGGGAAGAACAACGATGGCTTGAAGAAGAATTTGGTCATCTAGGCTATTGGTCTAGAAACGGAACCCAAAGATATTAAGGAAAGAAGTTGTGAACTCAAGATTACAAGTTATTGCTGGTGCGATTGCCTTGGGGCTTGCTTCCTCTATATCAAAACATGGAGGTAAGAATACTCCATTGGGCTTCAAAGAGTTAACGTGGGATGAAATAGAAGCCATAAAGTTAAAACCAAATCAGTTTTGGCATGGTATCTCAATCTTTCCCATTTTAGATAGACGTATGACGCATTCTATGCCAACTGAAGATAAGTTAAAAGCTACTTTTGAATATCTAAAACAGAACAATATGTCTGTATCTGCTCATCCTGGGAACCAAATGTTGGAACAGCAAGGACTTACACCAGATAAAGGTGTCTATATGTCAAAGTCTGTTGGGTATGTTTCTGAATATGCAGATCCATTGTTTGCGATTATCGAGATACCTGAAGATAAAATGCCATACCTTAAAATAGATGAATTGATACTTGGAGATCCTGTTTTTGATGGTGGATACTCAATAGATGTTTTAGAGCAGCATATTCAGTCAATAAACAAGCATCAAGGCTTTCGAGACTTGTTGGTAGGTGTATTCCAACGTTATGTAGAAAAGAACCCTAACGAGCTTATACCGATTGATGAATACACTTACGAGTGTATGCTCGATGAAGAAATGGATCACCCAACAATGAGAGATGTTTTTTTGGCTGAATGTGGTGACTATAACAATTTTTCAAGAATGTATGAAATGTGTGGAGACGCACGAATCGACCTTACGATTGGTAGAAGAATAAATGAAGAAGGTTTTACCAATGAAGAGCTGCGTCAAATAAGGGAATGGGTTAAGAATGGAGAGATACAGATCGATGTATTTTTTATGCCAAGTAGCGTAATGAATAGAATTCCTGTAAAATCTTTATATAAAGTAAGGAGTCAATAGTGAGAGAAATTAGAACAGCATATACTTGGTTGGGTATTGAAGAAAACGCAACAGATGAAGAAATAAAGAAAGCGTGGAGAGAAGCCGCTAAAAAGCATCATCCAGATAGAGGTGGTGATGAAAAGACCTTCCAAAAGATGAAATCTTCCTATGAGTGCTTGATCGATTCTGGAAAGCGAAGAAAGTATGATTTGAAGATTAAGAAAGTTCGCTTGCAAGAGCGACTTAGATCAACACAAGAAAAGGCTGCAGCTGCATTCCAAACCTTTTGGCAACAGCAAGAAATGGAGGAACGAGAGTTCCAACGCAGACGTGAAGAAGCAAGAAGAGAACAAGAACGTGTAAATCGCAATCGAGCATCTTCTGAGCATTCTTCTTACTTTGCTGAACAAGAAAGAGCTGAAAGAGAATGGCGGAAAGAATATGATTCAATGATGGAAAACTATTGGGATGAACAAAGAACTTCTGTTGGCGTAGAAAAGGTTCTTCACTCTACAGATGAGCTATTATATTCTATACTGTCAGATGGTATTGTTCGTATGGGAAAAGCAAAGTTGGAGCGAGATCCAGTCACTGTTGGTGTTGATACCGAAGTGAAGGTGGATGGAAAAGCAAAAGAAGTTGTGGAAGACTTGCGAGATTCTATCTTGAAGGCAGAAAGATTGGTTAGAATGTTTAATAAATTTACAGGTGGGGTATAGTTATGTTGGACCATTGGAATAAAGAGTTAAAACGTCAAGGCTCTAAAAACGTGAAAGGAAACAAAGGTATTCGAGATCAAATTCAAAAGGTTGCCAAACAAGAAGTTGAGTTTATTACTGGTGCAAACGATAACAAAATCACGCAACTACAAAGGCAAGCACTTGCTAAGTCTATTGATGATTTATACGATTCCTTTCCAATTCCGATGTTTTCAACTCTTCATGATGAATATGAGAGAGAAGTAAAGAAGGGAATTAAGTCTTTTATTGGGTCAAAAAGAAGGTAAATTACTGTATCCAGAATGTTTGCGTTGCCACTTCTGGGAACTCTTGAGCCATTATCTCTACTGCTTCTATATTATCGTACAGATCATCATGGAATTCCATATAGTCGATGTGTGGCATAATTTGTCGAATTAGCCTTGCTTTTGGCTCTCCAGCTCCACCAACCATAAAAATATCTCTCAATCTGATATTAATTCCATGTTTTTGTAGGAACTTTTGTATGCCCTTACGAGATGGTTCATTGGCTGACCTGGCTGTTAATACATAAACCATTTCTCCAGCATCAAATTGCCGTTTCATTCTATCAATCGACTTTAATGGGGTGGCATTTTCAAGCGTATAAATGATACTTTGTTCCATTGAAAATAGCTTTGCAAGTTGATTTTTTGCCAATGATGACCAGTTTTGGATTGCCAAAGTATCATCAAAATCATAAAAATTTGCTTTCATTTTGGTATTCCTACAATGATAGAGACTCTGTTTGATAACTTCTTTGTTCTGAAGCTTTTTGGCTTGAATTTAGAGGGTGGCAGCTGTCTAAATCTGTATAGATTTTCGGTCATATCTACCTTTTTGTTTTTGAAACCATTCTTTTCGATCCATTTTTCAGCGTCTTTGATGCCATCAAACTTATCAATGGTTAGAATTACGCTTTGAACTGTGGATGATTTACGATTCTTTTTGTCCCAATCGTTTCTTTTTGGCATGATTTTTAACTCGAAAAAGGGTGATCTTTCTAATTGGTCGTTCATTCGGCTCTTATTTTAGGGTAGCACATTTTTCTTGTTAAAAAAAGAAGAATTGCCTTGTTAAATCTTAACTCGTCCGTTATGATAAAAGGGAATTTTGAGCAAAAAAAACATTGGAAATGTAGATGGATTACCTTCTTTTAAGTGAAGTAGAGGTCCGTTCTGTCGATTTATCTGAAAAACAACTCGAACTTAGGCGAGCGGTTCAGAGAATCATTGCAGATGAGGAGGCTTCGGTTGTGGCGAGAGAACTTTTGGAGCAGAAAATTGTGAGTGGAACTGAAATTGTAGAGATGATGGTTTGGATCAAGAACAACCGAGAGCGATTTCAGATCAAGCCACGCTTCAAGAGCCTGAACAAGAGAGGTCGGAGATAATTTTTGGAGCCGATCAGCTAGAATTCCCTAAATTCTCTGGAACCCACCTAAGAAAACACATATGATCATGTTATACCAAGCAGGAAGCCTTTTATATAGTCGGACAATATAAATCGCCAATCAAACATATAGACACGAATTCCCTGGGGGGTTTTGGGGGGTTCTGGATTGGCGATTATTGGCTCGAAGATCGGCTCTCCACAATTGGAATGGGAGCTGTCCAATTGTGGGAATGGTTTGTGGCTGTTCAGAGCCTGTCAAGAGTACAGCCAGGGCTTGGGGATGGTCTGTGGCTATTCAGAGCCTATAAATCGCCATCTGAGAGCTTTGAGAGTGCCAGACAGACTAATTCAGAGTGTGATCACCATCGCTTTGTGGCTCTCCAGAGCCAAATCTCGATACTCGATCCATCAAAGCTGTAAAGTTTGTCAATAATTTTGATCTAATTGATGTCGATCAAGCGAATACGAATTATGTTGGTATGTCAAGTGCAGAAATTGTGATCTCACAACAGCTCGGAGAATTGGTCGAATTAGGGCAATTTCCTCTTGGAATTGCAAAGGTTTGTGCAAATTATTTTCACAAAATTATTGACAATCTATGTGCATAATTTTATATTGGCTTGACATAGCAATTTATTTTCACCGCTCTCTACGGAGAGCCTAATTTGGAGGTCGGCTTATGCTTGACACTTTGTTTGCAGATACCGAGTGGATCGGTACTGATGTATCCTTAGAGCATTGTTTGTGGGTTGCCACAAGTGATCGCTCTGTATATGTTTTGAATGATCGTGGCGATGGAGAGCGATGGTTCTCCACGAACCACGAATTGACAGAAGAACACATCTTGGAATGTGAAGAACGCATTGGCATTGACAATCTTCGATCCGCTTGCTCTGAATACGATGAATATGACTTGTTTGGCAAGTTTGGTGTCATTATCTGGTACGACAATATGATGTGTGAGGGTGATAGCGGTATGACCATTGTAGAGTTCGCCAAATTGATTGGGGAGAACCCAGAAGAATACTGTGATACTTCCTGTCATCAATGTGAGTGTGGTTTGGACAGCTCCGTTCCTATGGGAGATTGTGACCACGAATTGAGTATCTTTGAGTACAATGATGAAAATTACTGTCAGGAGTGCGTTTTGTTGCAAATCTCATATAGTGAAGAATTGGACGAGTGCCAGGCGATTATTGATGGCTATGATCTTCCAGATAGTCCCTGGGTTGTTCTTCATCTTATTGATGTGTATCCACAGTCAGGTATCGCTGTTCAGACTGCCTATCACCATCTTGATGTACTTTGGACAGGCGACAAGGACAGTATGATCAAAGCTGTCGATACTATGGTCAAATCTTTAATCTAACCCCTAACCCCCTAACTTAACTACACCCCTCTGCGGAGGGGACTTACCTATGGAGAGCCCAATGGCTGCAAAACAAAACATCTATACCTACTACAAGAGCCGTTTCAATGAGGATCGCAAAGGCAATCCCTTAAACTGTAAATACTGTGATACCCAAATCCAAATTGGGGGTGCGATCTCATTCAAGCCCAACCAAAACCATTGGAAGTATGTGCATATCTGTACCAAGACCAGCTGTATTGCGGAGTGTATCTCTGAATACAAATGTGAAATGTCTTTGAAAGAGTTTATCGAAAGAGAGTTCAGCCCAAATGCCCCAAACCCACGACAATGTGACGCACAAGGCTTTTGCACATTCCCTTATGACCAAAATATGATCACTGTTATGCGTGGTTTGAGTGCCAAATGGAACGGAAGTCGCAAAGGCTGGCAAATGCCTATGGAAATTGGTGTCAGAGAGAACATTGTGACTGTATTGACTTCTGCAAACTTTGAGATTGATCCTGCTTTTGGAAACTTGAATACCGCTGTAATGGGAGCTGTGGAAGAAGAACGCACCGCACACTTGGAATGGGCTAGATCAAAAGGCTTGTACGAGTTCCAAATTGGCGGTGTCGAATGGTTGCTACGCAATAATCGTTGTCTTTTGGGTGATGATATGGGCTTGGGCAAAACAGTCCAGAGTTCCATAGCTCTCCCTAGAGATGGAAAAGGTCGAGCTATTGTAGCGACACCATCTTCCTTAAAGCACAATTGGTTCAAAGAATTGAAACAATGGCGACCAGATTACACTGTAAAGGTGGTTATGGGTAGTGCCACACGCAAACGCAACCCAGACCACATCAAGGATTTCAGACTACCAGAGCAAGGCGAGATCATCATCTGTAATTTCGAGCAAATCCCAAAGACATTCGATAAAGCTCCCACAGGTGAGTTGTTGGATGGATTGAAAGAATGTACCGTTATCGTAGACGAGTGCCACGCACTCAAGAACAGCAAGGCGACACGAACAAAGCGAGTACGCAACATCACTTGGTACGCAAAGACATCTTGGGGGTTATCTGGAACACCTTTACTCAATCGTCCAATGGACTTGTGGGGTGTGTTGGCTAGCTTTGGCTTGGCAAAGCGAGTATTCGGTAATTTCGACACTTTTGTGGAAAAGATGGGTGGTGAGAGAGGTCGCTTTGGTATCCAATGGAATTTTGGGACAGTTGCAGAAGATGTGCCCACATTGATCCAACGAGGGATGTTGCGAAGAACGAAGAAGATGGCTCTCCCTGGATTGCCAAGCAAATTGCGTAATACCATCTGGATTGAGATGGACAAGGACATTGTAAAGACCGCAGACAAGCTGTGGAAACAGTACAGCAAAGGTCTTACAGAGGATAAATCCGCTCACGAACGCAGAGAGGAAATTGTGGCGATCTCCAAGCAAATCCGAGAGGACATTGCAGAAGCCCAATTTGAGTATGAAGCTGAAATGAGTGAATATATGCGTGAATATGGTGATGATGAGTTTGGTGGCTATGGTGGTGTCCGTAAAGACCCAGACGCAAAGCCTGTGATCGCTACGATTGTCCAATTACGCAAGGAATTGGCTACTCGCAAAGTACAAGTGGCTCTCCCTGTGATTGAGGAGTTTGAGGAAGATGGAAAGCCTTTGGTAGTATTCTCCGCTCATGTCGAGCCCTGTCGCATTATTGGTGCGAGAGAGGGTTGGGGCTGTATCACAGGTGCTACCCCAACCGAAGAACGGCAACGATTGGTTGAGCAGTTCCAAAAGGGCGAATTGAAAGGTCTTGTAGGCACGATCAAAGCGATGGGTGTGGGTTTGACACTATTGACTGATGTGGGTGTAGAAGATTGCGATAGTATGCTGTTTATCGATCTGGAATGGAATCCATCACTTAATTCCCAAGCGGAAGATCGTATCTGTCGTATCCACAAGGGTGGCAAGGTCAGAGAGCGATGCACATATATCACGATTGCCTATGAACACGACATAGACAGACGAGTTGTGGAATTGGTCGAAAACAAACAGTTGACTATCGACCAGAGCATTGAGCTGGCAAGCGATTGCGTATTGCCTCAGAGCAACGATATGGAGCTGTCCAAGCTACAAGAGTTGGCTAGATCGACCGTTCCTGTGGTTGTAGATGTTGATCTTGATGATCTTGATGATTTGTTGGGAGAGGTAGCAAAAGCTCGTACAGAGCGTGAGAAAGCCCAAGCAAAAGCCAAAGCAAAGGGCAAGTATGAGGGTTATCGTAGCAAGTGGGTAGCCAAGCCTGAAGTCCAGGCGATCATCGAGGAATACCCAGAGATACCAGCCAATGTCAAGTGGCAGATCAAGGGTGCAATTGCTTATCTTCGATCTGTTTGTGATGGGGCTATGAGTGATGATGGGATGGGGTTCAACAAGCCAGATGCGTCCACAATGCACTTGATGGATCTTGCAGAGGTGTGGCAAGGCGATGATCGTGCCTACCACATCGCCTGGGGCAGATTGTGGAAGTATCGTGGGCAGATTGAGAGTTCATTCCCCTTATTGCACGATAAGAAGATTGCGAAGTTGCTCAACAAGGATTGCAAGCGATAGCTATCCTAAGAGCCTAAGAGCCTAAGAGCCTATTCTGACAAGCCTTACCATATCGGTAGGGCTTTTGTCGTTTATAGGGCTAGGATTGACGAGAATGGCATTTAAGGGCTTTTGGATACATTCTGTGGTGTCATTACATACCAAAAGCATTTAAAACGGTTTGTGAGCGATTTATGAGCGATTTATATTCAGGTGCGTGGTGGTGTCGGTTTTGCAATCCACAGCATTTAATCTCGATAGATGATCAAGGTGATCACTTCCCCTGGAAGTGCCTAGTGTGGGGAATTGTAGATTATTGCGATAAAATTGTAGAAAATAAATTGCACAATTTTGCACAAACAATTTGCACAAAGGTTTTGAATGATGTAAGTTGGAATTGTTGGTTTTGAAATCTTTCAAGCCATATGTTCTGGTTCTCTACGGAGAGCATTATTCAATCAATCACAGCCACAATTTCGTGGCACATTCACAAAGGATATGTCCAATGCGTAATTTCCGCAAGCATACAGGCTCACAAGCCAAAACTCGTTCTTCTCGTTCTTCTCGCCCAGCCAGATTTGGTTATGGTATGACAGGTGTTTCTTTGATAACCATCTTGACTATGCAAGCTGTCAAGTCGGATTTGGTTGTTTCAGAAGATGTTGTTGAAGATACTGTTTCTGTTTCAGAAGATACCGTTTCTGTTTCAGAAGATGTTGTTTCAGAAGATGTTGTTTCAGAAGATGTTGTTTCAGAAGATGTTGTTTCAGAAGATGTTGTTTCAGAAGATGTTGTTTCAGAAGATGTTGTT